>Ga0187846_10001830_pt1 | contig 11935 bp, 9 predicted proteins | sample TC_taG_FD_161473 | JGI IMG/M metagenome (GOLD analysis project Ga0187846, IMG submission 161473) | Biofilm microbial communities from the roof of an iron ore cave, State of Minas Gerais, Brazil - TC_06 Biofilm (v2) | ecosystem: Environmental > Terrestrial > Deep subsurface > Cave > Wall biofilm ... | reverse complement strand
CGCGAAACTCGTCCTTGCCTTCGATCGCGAGGCCGCCGCTCGCTATCGTGTCGACATGGTCGTGCGCCGTGTCGACGAAGAGGACATCGTGCCCGTCGCGCGCCATATGCGCACCGAGCGTGCCGCCAACCGCCCCTGCGCCGACAATCGTGACCCGCATCTCCTCTCCTCCGCTTTCGCACGCATGGGGGGCGAGATGTGAGACGAATATAGGAACTTGTGTACCGCGATGCGGTGCGAGTGGTGGAGACGGGGGGATTCGAACCCCCGACCCCCTGCTTGCAAAGCAGGTGCTCTCCCACTGAGCTACGTCCCCCGCGCCACCACTCAGTATATCCGCCACCCCGAGATCCTGTCAAAAGTAGCGTTCTCCACCTGAATCCTGCGAGGACTCTCTTCTCTGGAGGCGAAACAATCCTGGCCCATGGATCGCACCGAGGACCGCGCCACGCCCGCAGTTCCGGAGAACGATCCAGCCTCGATCCACACGGAAAGCGTCACGCCACTCGGCCGCGGGGGCACCTCCGATGGTTGGATTCGGTCGCCGGGCGCGCGGGTGGCCCTTCTGGGCGTGGCGGGGTTTCTCGCCGCAATCTCCTGGCAGGTCGTCATACCCTTTCTCCCGCTCCATTTGTCGCGGATCGGGTTCGCGGCCTCGGCAATCGGTATCCTTGCCAGTCTCATCAACCTCGCCATGGCTATCGTCGAGCTGGAAGTCGGACGCGTCGTCGGCGTAGTTGGACGGCGCTGGACCCTGGTGGCAGGGTTCCTCCTCAACGCGGCGGCCACCGTCTGGCTGGCACAAATGCAGACGTGGCCGGCAGTCGCCGCGGCGCTCGCCACCGTCGGAGCATTCCGGGCGATGATGTGGGTACCGCTCTTTGCCGAAGTGGCGCACACCGCGTCGGCGCAGACGCGGGGACGGGCGTTCGGGGCGTTCTGGTTCTGGACGTCGGTGGCATTTCTGATCGGCCCCGCCCTGGGCGGCGTGATCGTGGCAGCGCATGGTACACCCTCGGCCTTCTACGTCGGGGCCGCTTTCAGCCTCGTCGCCGTTCCGGCGCTGATCGCCGCAACGGACCAGGGCCGGCCCACCGCCCAGGTCACGGTGACGGGCGCCGACAAGGTCCTCCGAGTTCCCGCGATCCGGCGTCTCTGCACCGCCAACCTGTTCTACTACGCCGTCACCGGAATCTGGATGACCTTTCTCCCCCTCTACGCGGCGCGGCAGCAGATCTCGGTCGTGACGATCGGCTGGGTGTTCACCTTTCAGGGCCTCACCTATGCCCTGGTGCAGATCCCCATGGGGCGCCTTGTGGACCGATTAGGCCCGGAGCGCCTGTTCATTCCGGCGATCGTCGGCAGAGGGATCATCGCCGGACTGGCGCCGCTGCTCCATACGCAAACCACCTTTCTCCTCGCCGGAGCCGCCTTCGGCTTCGCGGGGGGAATCTTGCCCGTTCCGCTTACGACGCTGATGGCCCGTCTGGTTACGCGGGAGCACTATACGACGACGATGGGTGTCTACAACAGTTCCGGTGACCTGGGGTACTTCCTTGGCCCCTTGTTGGGCGGAGTCGCGGCGCTCGCGGGGATCATCGCCCCATTCCTGTTGTGCGTACCGCTCGGCATCGCGGGGGTCGTGATCGGCCTGAGTGGTAGTGAGGCTGCCCAACGGGCGGAGCCCGCGTCCTTGTGACCGCGGAAACGGAGAATGTTATACTGGCCGCGGAGGGATGGCAGAGCGGGCGAATGCGGCGGTCTTGAAAACCGCTAGGGGGAAACCCCTCGTAGGTTCGAATCCTACTCCCTCCGCCACCACAGCCGCGCTCGCACAGTTCTCACGCGAGCTCTTTGCAGGAGTGGGGCACAAGCGCGTCGCATTCACGGGCGTCTCGTGTTGTAAGGGGGGGGACCGCATTGCAGACGCTCCGGACACCTTTGATGGTCACGAGCATCTACACGTTGCTCATCGACATCGCGCTGGTCGGCTGGATGTGGTCGGGAAGGACAAAGGCATGAATCGGGATCCGGGGGCGAGGCGACGGACTGCCGCGCTCGCCGCGCTCGCAGGAGATCTTAAGTGGATGCTTCAAAGATCGCTGGCCAGGGTAAGATTTCCGAGAGAGGAAAAACAGGTGGAGGGGCAGGACATGAACGATCCATTCGAAGGGGCCCGCGAGGAGTTGCTGCGCCTGCTTGCGGCATGGGAAGGGGCGCGGCGAGAATCGAACCAGGCGCTGGCGGCCGACACGAAGGACGACTACCCCCAAAAGTTTCAACGGGAGCGAGACCTCTTCCAGACGCTGGAGCTCGCCCGGATCGTGTTTGTGAAGCGGTGGGTCGATCGCGCGCTGCGCTTCTGGATGGACACGGGAGGCTCGAACGCGGACTGGTGGGCGCCCGTATCCAAAGACGACGCCCGCACACGCCTGGACGTCCTGCTGCGCGATGACTATGAGAACAATGACGACTATTGTTTTCTGGAAGACCGCGCGATCTTGGAATTCCGAATCGAGAAGGAGGAGCACGCGCCCAAGGACGTTGCGCAACTCGTCTGGATCGTGTGCGGGAAAAAAGGCCGCCAGTATTCCACCATCGCCAAATATCTACAGAAGGACCTGATGAGCCAACCCGATCCTCTCGAACAGATGGTCGAGATCATGGCCAGGAAAGAGCAATTCAGCACGACACCCACCAACGCTCGGGAGCAATTCTCCGCTGACCAGCCGTGAACGTGTTGAAAGCCCGAATCCTCAAGGAGGGCCGTAACCTCGGGAACGGGATCCTCAAGGTCGACGGGTTTCTCAACCACCAGATCGATCCAGTGCTGATCGACGCGTGCGGACGTGAACTTGCGAGCCGGTTCGTATCCGCGCGCGCCACGAAAGTGCTCACCGCGGAGATCTCGGGAATCGCGCCGGCGCTCAGCACCGCATTCCACCTTGGGGTGCCGGTAGTGTACGCGCGCAGGGAAAGGCCCGTCACGATGCCCGACCAGGTCCTCCTCACCGTCGCCCCTTCGCACACGAAGCGCCACCCGACGGAGTTGATTGTCTCCCCCGAATACCTGGTGGCTCGAGACCGGGTATTGATCGTCGACGACTTTCTCGCCACGGGGCAGACGATTCTGGGTCTGGCCCGGCTCGCGCGGGCCGCGGGGGCGACGCTCGTGGGCATCGGCGCGGTGATCGAAAAGGCCTTCGAAGAGGGGCGGCGTACCCTGGCAGCGTGTGATGTGCCGATTGAATCACTGGCGATCGTCACGCGCATGAGCGAGGGCGAGATCGAGCTGGCCTAGCCAACCTCAGCGTGCCCATACCGCCTTCCGGCGGGAAGGGCTCCTCGCCGCGTGACACGAAAGCCTCCCGCATCTTTTGGGAGGTAGGGCGTGGTCTACGAGCTTCGCATGTACCGCTGCATGCCCGGACGCAAGGGGGACGTGCTCGCGCGCTTCGCGATCACACGATGGGCTTTTTTCGCAAACATGGCATCGAGGTCGTCGGGTTTTGGACACCGTGGTCGGGGAGACCGATGAGCTCATCTACATCACGCGGTATGCCTCGTGGGAGGAGCGGGTGAAGAAGTGAGGCGCTTTCCAGACAGACCCGGACTGGCAGCGCGCGCGAGCAGTCGCATGCTCGGGGAGTGATCGTGGAGAGCATCCGCACGTCTCTGCTGGCGGCGACCGACTTCTCTCCGCGGGTGTAACCCGAGGCAGATGACAGATCACCCCGGATCGGCTACCCTAGGGGCGTGGACGTGCGGACCCGGCTGATCGACGACATTCGGACGACGTCCCGCGGCGAGCCTGTCGTCGTAGCCTTCAGCGGAGGGCTCGATAGCACGGTGACAGCCGCGCTGGCCCGGGACGCCCTCGGCGCCGACCACGTGCTCCTCGTGACCGTCAACATGGGGGAGTATGCGTACAGGCGGGGGAACGAGATCGTGCTGGAGATGGCCGAACGCCTTGGGCTCCAGCAGCGGTGTCTGCTGGGCCAGTTCAAGCAGCACCGCGTTCAGGCCGCGGGCCCGGCGTGCAATCGTTGCACGCGGGAAATCAAGCTCGGGATGGTCAAGGCGGTGGCGGGGGGACGCCTCGTCCTCACGGGCGCAAACCGCAGCGACACCTGGGGACTACTGGGCGTCAAGGTCAGCGACGGCTACTACGCCCCGCTGCTCGATCTGGACAAGCCTGCCATTCTGGCCCTGGCCGATGCGATGGCTGTGCGCCCGCCCCGGATCGGCGAGAATCCCGGGCGAGAAGGGTGCAAGCTCAAGCATCTGCTGAAGCCGCTCGCGGCCCCCACGTACCACGGGCGCGCTGTCGCCCGGGCCAACGAGGTCGTCCTCGCCGTCCTCCGAGATGCGGGGATCACGGCCGAGCTGGCCAACGTCAAAATCATCGGGCCGCTGGGGAAGAACATAGGCCTGGTAAATGTCCGGCCGGCCCTTCCGGTCGATGTGCGGGACCGGCTTCAAACTGCGCTAGAGGCGATCCCGGAACTCGAAGAGGTCCACTTCGTAGATGGGCCGCTCACGCTCATCGCCAAGGCGAGCCCCGCGATCATGAACGACCATCACGCCCGTTACTGGCTGGAGCGGGGGAGGCTGGCCCCCGACTTCGCGTTTGCGATTACCGTGGAGTGGCGGCCGACGACGAACGTCCGCCTGGGCACGTTCCAGGTCGTCGCGTTCCGTCCAGAGTCATCCGCTGACCGCGCAGCTTCGTCCTGATCCCCGCTTCCGAGGACCTGATATACTTGGGCTGTGAAGCCGGACGCCATGGCCCCCGCGGATCTCCGCCGTCTCGCGGCCGAGGTCAAAGCAGAAGCCCAGGCCGCCGGATTTGACCTGTGCGGCATTACGACGAGCGCGCCGTTTGTCGAGGAGGGCCAGGCCGTTGCCCGGTGGGTGGCCCGCGACTATCACGGCGACATGGGGTACATGGCCCGCAACGCGGCACGCTCTCCGGAGCCGCGCGCGGTGGTCCCCGACGCCCAGGCGCTTGTCGTGGTCGGCCTCTACTATGGGGAGGCGGTCCCCGGACGGTCCTTCGCGAAGGGCGCACGGTCTCTCGCGCCGGAGACCGGCGACGTCGTGCCCGGAGAGCGCCCACGCCCACGAGGACGCATCAGCCGGTACGCGTGGGGGAAAGACTACCACAACGTCATGGAGCCGCGGCTTCGCCGCCTGGCGGCGTTCTTGCAGGCGCGGGGCGCCCGCGTCGCGCGGTACTATGTGGACACCGGGCCGGTCATCGATCGGGCCGCGGCCCGGCGTGCGGGGATCGGCTGGTTTGGCAAGAACACGATGATCATCACGCGCCGGCGGTACGGCTCCTGGGTGTTCCTGGGCGAGATTCTCACAGACTTGCCGCTTCCCGCCGACAGACCGGCGGTGGGGAGTTGCGGTGAGTGTCGGATATGTCTGGACGCCTGCCCGACCGGGGCGATCGTGGCGCCCTACACCGTGGACGCCCGCCGGTGCATCTCCTACCTGACGATCGAGCACCGGGGGCCGATTCCGCGGGAGCTGCGGCCGCTCATCGGAGACCACATTTTCGGATGTGACATCTGCCAAACCGTCTGCCCGCACAACGTCAAGACGTTCGCGCAGTTGCATCCCGAGTTCGCGCCCCGTCCCGGTGTGGGCGCGCGGCCGGAGCTTATCCCGCTGCTCAATATCGGCGAGGAAGAATTCCGCCGCCGGTTCAGCGGCTCGCCGATTACCAGGACCAAGCGGCGCGGTCTTCGCCGCAACGTGGCCGTGGCGCTGGGAAATTCGGGCGACCCGGGGGCCGTGCCCGCGCTCCTGGCCGCGCTGGCCGACGATACCGATCCGCTCGTGCGCGGACACGCGGCGTGGGCGCTCGGACGCATCGGCACCCACGGGGCTCGGGAAGGCCTCCGAGACCGGCTCGACCGCGAGCAGGATGCCGGCGTGCGCGAAGAAATCACCCTGGCGCTGGCGGCGCGCGCGTCGTGAGTCTCCAAGGCCGTCACATCCTGGTGACCTCGGGGCCGACCCGGGCTCCGCTCGACGCAGTCCGGTATCTCACGAACAAATCCACGGGACGCCTCGGATCCCTGATCGCCGAAGCGGCGCTGGAGTCCGGCGCCGACGTGACGTTCATCTATGGCCGGGGCAGCGCCCTTCCGGTGGTGCGGGGCGGCCGGCCGGATCACCTCCGGCTGCTCCCAATTCATACCGTAGAAGACCTCGTCGCCGTGTTCCGGCGCGAGCTTCCCCGCGGATACGATGCGGTGATCCATCTCATGGCGGTCCTCGACTTCGCCCCGGCCGAGGTCAGCGAGGAGAAGGTGGCCAGCAGCCGGGCGGAATGGGTCATCCGCCTCGTCCCGACTCCCAAAGCCGCCGCGCTCGTTCGGGACCTGGCCCCGCGCACGTTTTTCGTGGGCTTCAAGCTCGAGGTGGGCAAAGACCGCGACGACCTGATTGACATTGCGCGGGACTGGGCTCGCCATAACCGCGCCGACCTCGTTGTCGCAAACGACCTGCGCGACATCGAGCGCGGCAAGCACATCGGATATCTCGTCACCGCTTCCGGAACGGTCGAGGCTGTCGTCGAGGGGAAAGAGGCGATTGCGCGCGCGCTGGTGGATCTCCTCAGCCGACGTCTCGAAGGGCGGGAGCCGCCCGGGCGCCGGCATTCGGAAACAGGCGCTCGACGTTAACACCTAGGCGATCTAGGAACTACCTCTCAACGCCCGGGGGGTTCTCAGGCGGCTGCGGGCGCGGTAACGCTCCTCCATAGAGGCGCTGCTTCATCGCGTAGAGGCGCGTGTCGGCAACCTGGAGGAGCCGGTCGGGATCCTGCCCGTCTTCGGGGAACGTGGCGACGCCCCAGCAGAATGTTAGACGCGACCCGCCGCCACGATTCGGCACGGCAATCTCCACCGACTTCAGCCGATCCAGCACCTGTTCGGCCTTGAGGGCGGGCGTCTCCGGCAACATCAAGATGAATTCGTCACCGCCGAAGCGGGCCGCCAGGTCGGACGCGCGCATGGCGCACCGCAGGGTGGCCGCCACCAGGATCAGGACCTCATCGCCCACCACGTGACCGTGGACGTCGTTGATCGCCTTGAAACCATCGAGGTCCATGAGCACCACGCTGAGACTGCTACTGCCGCGGCGGCTGCGAGCCATCTCGGAGATGAGGCGGATGAGAAAGGACCGGCGGTTGGCCAGCCCGGTGAGCGAGTCGGTGGCCGCCAGTTCTCTGAGTTGTTCGTGGAGCCTGGCGACCTCGACGGCCCCGGCGAGATACCGTGCGACGACGGTCAACAGGTTGAGGTCCGCGTCCGAGAACGCGCCTTCCTTCGCCCTGTACGCACTGAGCACGCCGATCGAATGACCGCGGACCCTGAGCGGAGCATAGATCCCCGATCGAATGCCGCCGTCGCGCTTGAACAGCCTGGGATCCGCCTGCATGTCCGGAACGAGGAGCGGCGTTCCCGACTCCATCACCTTCCAGTGGAGCCCTTTCCCGCGGGGAACGGCAAGGCCCCGAAAACTCCGGCACAGCCCCGAGGCCGCGCGGATGAGCATGCTGTCCGGGTCTTGGTCGTCCGCCAAGGCCAGCGCGCAGGAGTCGAACCCCACCTCCTCGCGAAGGACGCGCAGGACATGTCCGAGGAGGTTGGGAAGGCTCAGTACAGCGGTGAACTCCGCCGTAAAACGCGTGAGAAAAGCCAGTACCCTGTCCGGATCGGTCTGCGGGACTTTGGCCTCAGTTCGCACCGCTTTGCCGTGCATTCTCATCGTGACTGGATGGACTGCCCCGGGCCGCGAGAGCCCGGAAGGCCGGGTCTATACGCGCCGGGTTCGCCACGCTTTCGGAGTGTTAGCACGCCACAAGCCCAGAAGACCGTTTTTGCTCTAGTGAAGGACCAAGTGGCCGGTGGCCCACAGGATCAGCCCGACGAGGAGCAGGATAACGACGATATCCATATACTCTTGCCTCCAGATCGTCCGGTCTGAGATGGGCGCTCCACTTTAACGTCACACCGTCCAGAGAGTCGCCGGGAACGCATAGCGGGGACCCCCACTGCACCAGCCGACGCGAAGGGGGGGACGCGCCGTGCTGAATTCGGTGATCAGGGTCCCCGCTGCGTTTACCCCTTCTGTTTATGAGAATGCCCCCGTTGTCTGTCTTTCAGACCTCTTCGCACGTCGCGGCTACTTGTGCGCGCGGGCGACCTGTTTTCTCCGCGCCGGAGAGCCCTGCTTTCGCCGCGCGCTCACTCGCTTCGGCCGTGCGCCGGCCTGCTTCGGCTTTGTGCCGACCCGCTTCTGCCGCGCATCAAGTTCGGGCGCGATCTCGGTGCGCTGGGTTGTGCGCAAGTCCCGCTTCACGGCCGTCTGAGCCATCAAGTGCTTTTGCTCTTCCAGGGTAGCGGTCCGCTTCCGCAACGCCTCGAGTTCGGGAGTGAGCCCGTTCAACTTTGTCTGCAGAGAGTCCCGCTCCGCAACCGCCTGAGCCAACTGGTGTTTCTGCTCTTGCAGGGTGGCGGTCTGCCTCCGCAGCGCCTCGAGCTCGGAGGTAAGCCCGGTGAGCTTTGTCTGCAGAGAGTCCCGCTCGGCAACCGCCTGTGCTACTAGACGCTTTTGCTCTTGCAGGGCGGCGGTCTGTTTCCGCAGCGCCTCGAGCTCGGAGGTAAGCCCGGTGAGCTTTGTCTGCAGAGAGTCCCGCTCCGCAACCGCCTGTGCTACTAGACGTTTTTGCTCTTGCATGGCGGCGCTCTGCCTCCGCAGCGCCTCGAGCTCGGAGGTAAGCCCGGTGAGCTTTGTCTGCAGAGAGTCCCGCTCCGCAACCGCCTGTGCTACTAGACGTTTTTGCTCTTGCAGGGCGGCGGTCTGTTTCCGCAGCGCCTCGAGCTCGGAGGTAAGCCCGGTGAGTTTTGTCTGCAGGGAGTCGCGCTCCGCAACCGCCTGTGCTACTAGACGTTTTTGCTCTTGCATGGCGGCGGTCTGTTTCCGCAGCGCCTCGAGTTCGGAGGTGAGCCCGTTCAACTTTGTCTGCAGAGAGTCCCGCTCGGCAACCGCCTGAGCCAACTGGTGTTTCTGCTCTTGCAGGGTGGCGGTCTGCCTCCGCAGCGCCTCGAGCTCGGAGGTAAGCCCGGTGAGCTTTGTCTGCAGAGAGTCCCGCTCCGCAACCGCCTGAGCTAACTGGTGTTTCTGCTCTTGGAGGGTGGCGGTCTGCCTCCGCAGCGCCTCGAGCTCGGAGGTAAGCCCGGTGAGTTTTGTCTGCAGGGAGTCGCGCTCCGCAACCGCTTGCGTCACCAGACGCTTCTGTTCTTGCAGGACGGGGGTTTGCTTCCGCAACCCCTCGAGCTCGGACGTGAGCTCGGTGAGCCTTGTTTTAAGCGAGTCCCGCTCCGCAACCGCCTGTGCTACTAGACGCTTTTGCTCTTGCAGGGCGGCGGTCTGTTTCCGCAGCGTCTCGAGCTCGGAGGTGAGTCCGGTGAGCTTTGCCTGAAGGGAGTCCCGCTCCGCGACCGCCTGAACCAGCGGCCGTTTCTGATCGTGCAGGACGGCGGTCTCCTTCCGCAACGCCTCGAGCTCAACCGTCACTTCGGTCAGCTTCGTTTTGAGGGAATCCCGCTCCGCGTCCGCCTGGGCCGACGGCTGCTTCTGGCCGTCCAGGACGGTCTGTTTCCGCAACCCCTCGAGCTCAGCCGTTATTTCGGTCAGCTTCGTTTTGAGGGAATCCCGCTCCGCAACCGCCTGAGCCACTAGACGCTTCTGCTCTTGCCTGGTGCCGATGTAGTCTTGCGCGGCCGCGCGTAATGCGTCGACCTGGGCGTTGAGCTCCCTCACCTGTCCCTCAAGCGAATCCCGCTCTGCGGTCACATCAGCCAGCAGACTATCACGCTTCTGATGGGTCACGATCTTGTCGCGCGCAGCGGTCGGCTGCCCCCGGACGTTCTCGACGTCAGCGCTGAGCCTCTCGAGCCGGGTCTGCAGGATGCCTCTTTCGACGGCGAGCTGAACGAGCTCGGTCTTCATGCGGTTAGACGCGGACTTCATGCGGCCGTGCTCGTCCTTCAGGTTGCCGAATTCCTCCGCTATCTCGGCAAGGAACTGTAACACCTGCCCCGGGCTCATCCCAAAGGGCACACGGGAAAAGCGGCGCTGTTTGATGTCAGCGGGATCCAGGCCTGACGCCCCCTCGTCGAGATGGCGTACTCCGGTTATACCCACACGGTTCGTTCGTCAGCGCCACAAAGCAGGGCGCGGGGTAGCCGCGGGGGTGATGTCCGGAAGCGGTAATTCCGGCGTCGCGGGGGACAAGATCGCGGGTATAAGGTAGGGTATGACAGTCCCCAAGGGAGGCGTTTGACCTGGAACCGATCGAAATCGCCATGCGTCGGTTCTCCAAGCGGCTCTTCGGAGCCGATTCGGGGGAGGTCAAACAATTTCTCGACGAGACCGCGTCGACCATTAACCGCCTAGAGAAAGACCTCGACAAAATGAAGAGTCAGCTCGCCGCGGCGGCCGCGGAACGGAACGCGCTGCAGGCGAAGCTGAAAGACTCCACCGGCGAAATCGAAAAGCTCCGGGCGCAAGTGACCGTCGCCGAGGATGTCATCGACGCGTACCAGGCCCAGGACAACCAGAACCTGCAATCCGACACGGATCACGAAGGCCATCAGAGACGGGCCACGGAAGTCTCTGCCGAGGCCGAACAACTGCGCGCGCAGCTCAAAGAAGCCATGGCCGAGACCGAGAAACTCCGCGCCCAAGTGTCGGCCGCTCAGGTGAAAATCGCCGCGTATCCGGCACAGAAGAGCCAGATGGCCCAGGTGGCCGCCGAGCGGGACGCCCTGCAAGCCAAGCTCAAAGATGTCACCGCCGAGGCCGACCGGCTCCGCGCGCAGGCGACGGCCCAGGAAAAGACGGGCGCGGCGCCGGCGCAGAAAGCGCTCATGGCGCAGCTCGTGGCCGAACGGGATGCTCTGCAGGCCAAGCTTAAGGAAGTCTCGGGCGAGCTCGAAACCATGCGCTCGCAGACGACGAAAGCGCAGGAGAAGGTGGCCACCTCCCGCGCGCAGGAGACCCTGATCTCGCGAACGCTCCTCAGCGCCCAGAAGGTCGCCGACGACCTCATTCAAACCGCCCGGACCCAAGCGGAAGAAATCATCGGCCAGGCCAACAAGCACGCCCAGGAATCGCGCCAGGCGACTGCGCGGAGCCAGCAGTCCCTGGAGCTGTCTATGGAGAAATATGTCGCCACTCTGGTTACCAAAATCGAAGCCTTCATTTCAGACAGGCGCGCGCTGGCGAAGAATCTTGGGACGCTGATCGAAAGTCACGCCGACTTTGTCAAATCCATGAAGAATCTGCAGGGCGAAATGCAAGATGAGATCCTCCCGGCACTTGACCAGTTGATGCGCGACATCAAGAAGGAAGGCGAAAAGGTCCGCCGGACGCTGGCCACGCCTCCATTCCCTCAGGGAACGGCGTCAACGCCGCCTGCGGGAGAATCGGAACCGGTGACCCTTCAAGCGTCCGAGGAGCAGGGACAGAAACCCCCGCTTCCGGCCGGCCACGAACGCGCAGCGCCTCCCGCGTTGAGGGGGGAGATCATTATCAGCCCCGTGAGAAACCACTACCAGGCAGCGAAGCTCACGGCAGGCGTTTCGCGCATGGAGGGGATGCGGTTTGCCCGTCTGCGTTCTCTCTCAGGGGAAACGGCCATCATCGAGGTCGTCGCGGAAGCCGGAGCCCTGGCCAAAATCGACCTCAGCATGATTGCCGGCGTGCCGATGGAAGTGGTTGAGGCCACGGACGCCCGCCTGGTGCTTCGCGTCGCCGGTCCCGCTGTACCTCACACATCCAGCTGAATCTTTTGACGACCGTCGCGGCAGGATCTATAATAGAAAATAGCCAAAGCATTCACAGAAATCGC
>Ga0187846_10001829_pt1 | contig 11953 bp, 11 predicted proteins | sample TC_taG_FD_161473 | JGI IMG/M metagenome (GOLD analysis project Ga0187846, IMG submission 161473) | Biofilm microbial communities from the roof of an iron ore cave, State of Minas Gerais, Brazil - TC_06 Biofilm (v2) | ecosystem: Environmental > Terrestrial > Deep subsurface > Cave > Wall biofilm... | reverse complement strand
CTCGAATCGAACGAAGGTTCCCACGAGCTCGGGAGCGGCGGAGCGTACGCTGACCCAGAACTCCTTGCTCTCGGGGTCGCCCGCCGGGAAGAAGTGGTCGAATTTGAGTCGGTCGTCACCGACGGGGGATCGTTCTGCGCCTCGGAAGACGAACTCGCGGAGCTGCCGGGGGCTGACCAGCTGCGGATTGAGCGCGATGTAGAACAGTGCCAACTTCTCCACTTCCTTCAACCCGCGGCCCTGGTGCCGCGATGCTTCGCTGAGGTTCGCCACGGCGACGAGGATGCGGTCTTCGCGGGTCATCGCGGGAAGAGAGAGGTCGTTCGCGGAGGGGATCCTCGACAGTAGATCCGCCCCCTTGGGGCGTTCACGAACTCCCTGTTTCAAGCCCTCGATGTTGACCCCGGAGCTCCCGGCCAGGAGGAACGTTCGCGCGGCGGCTCGGGGTTCGGGAGGTTCCAGGTAGGGCAGTAGGGCTTCGTAAGGCCACGGCTCGCTCGGTTTACTGTCCACCTCATCGACGAAAGCCAACGTGGAACCCTTCGACTGATCGATGGATTGGAGTTGCGCCCGGAACGCCGCCTCGTTGGTCGAGGCCAGGTTGATTTCTGCGAACCCGACCTCATCGCCGAGGCCGGCCGCGAGCTCGTGCACGAAGAACGTCTTGCCGCTCCCCGGCGGCGCCCAGAGCAGGAAGTTTTCCGTCTTGGGTTGTGTTCTTCGGACGGCGCCGAGGACCTTGAGCCGAAAATCCTTCAACAAATTACGCGCTGGCTCCTCGAAGCGTGTATACCCCCCCAGGACCCGGAATCGGGACAAGTCGATCTCGGAAAGATTGGCGAGGAATTTTCTTAGACCCCCTTCCAGCTCCGAGCGAGCCAAGACGGATACGAAGTCAGGGGTTCCTGCTTCCTTCGACCCGAGGTCCTTCCCCGCGACCGAGAGCTCGCCCGAGGCGGAGACCTTGAGCTGGCGCCAACGGGAATCGATCGGCCTTCCCCGCATCGCCTTGACGCGGACCTGCTGCTCGATCCGGCCCCCCTCCTCGACGCCGCGGAACTCGACGATCCCGTCGCACAACGCTTCCAGCTGCCGGTAGAACGAATCCGAACAAACACCGACCGCCACCCCGACCACCAAGATCGACCCGCGGCGATGGAACAAAGGGAGAAGTCGGGTTCGCCAGAAAGCGAGGATTTCGTTCTCTGGGTTGAAGCTAGCAAGAACGGTGAGGTTGCCCTCGATGTGGAGCCGTCCCTTGTCTGACTCGGGGACCTCGCTCTTAAGCAATCGTTCCGTCGCGTCGCCCCAATCCGAGAGTTTGACAGACCGGACCATGAACGAATCCGGCCCGCCCGGCGCCTCGCTGGGACTGGTTCCCGTCTGAGCCGTGTAGCTGTCGATGATCCGGAGCTGGTCCGATGCGAGGAGGGAAGGCACATCGAGACCGAGACGGGAGAGCACGGAGGTGGCGTCGTTTACGAGGCGCGTAAAGACGTGCACATCGGTCGGCTTCCCGAGTCGAAGTGCCTGGGCCGTCAGGGTGACGACCGCCTCATACCAGGAGGCCTGAGGGTCGAATTCGACCAGGACCACCGACGGGTAGGAAAGACCACGGTCGGTGATCGCTTCCCAGAGCGGCAAGTGAAGTTCTTCCGCCAACGTCGTTCCGAACACGGTCCACTTGAGCCACGGTTTTCTGCCTTTCGGCGACGGAACCCGTGGATTGTTGCGCCGATCTTCCGTAGGCGTGGACCTCGTCGTTCCGAGCGAACCGGGGTCGCTTCGAATCGTTACACCCGGGCCGGCCGGGCTCCTCTTAACCTCGGTCGGACTCGGCCGAAGGAACGAATGAGCGAACCGAAGCCCGTGAATCGTCCGGCCGAGCAGGCCCATTCCTCGGTGCGATTCGAAGAGATGGCCCTCCATCCCACGTTGCGCCAAGGGGTGCGGGAGATGGGCTACCACATTGCCACTCCGATCCAAAGCCGGGCGATACCGGAGGCGATCCTAGGGCGCGACGTGGTGGCAACCGCCCAAACCGGGACCGGAAAGACTGCGGCCTTCCTTCTGCCCATCCTCGAGCGGACGCTCGACCTACCGCCGGGTCGTATCTGGGCCCTCGTATTGACGCCGACACGGGAGCTCGCGCTGCAAGCCGAGGGGTTCCTGAAGAAGCTCGGCCACTACACGAAACGCCGCGGCGCCGCGATCTATGGTGGCGTGGGGATGGCGGAGCAGTCGCAGGCGTTGCGCGGCGGGGCGGAGATCATCGTCGCCACTCCGGGGCGGCTGCTCGATCACATGGGGCGTGGCTACGTTGACTTCCGCTCGCTTCGGATCCTGGTCTTAGACGAAGCCGACCGGATGCTCGACATGGGGTTTCTCCCGGATGTTCGCCGCATTCTCTCCGCACTTCCCCGGGAGCGCCAGACGATGCTGTTCTCTGCCACGATGCCGCCCGAGGTCGTCCGGCTCGCCCACGAATTCTTGCGGGAACCGAGAATGGTCCACGTCGACCCTACCACGGTCGCGGCCGTCGGGGTGTCGCACCTCGCGCTCCCAGTCCCCGGATATCTCAAAGCGTCGCTGCTGCGAGAGTTGCTCCGAGACGAGGCGATGGACAGTGTGCTCGTCTTCGCCCGGACCAAGCATCGCGCGGACCGGCTCGCGCGCCAACTCCAGCAATGGGGGCTCTCGGCCGGCGTGATTCATGGCAACCGCAGCCAGAGCCAGCGGGTACGGGCCCTCGAAGGATTTCGAGAGGGTCATCATCGAGTCCTCGTGGCTACGGACATCGCGGCGCGTGGGATCGACGTCGAAGGAGTGAGCCACGTAGTGAACTTCGACGTGCCCCACGAGGCCGAGGTGTACATCCACCGCGTCGGGCGCACGGCCCGGGCCCAACGACAGGGGGATGCGTTCACCCTCGTGAGCCCCGAAGAGGAGGATGACTTCGACCAGATCCAGAAGCTCCTGAGATCCGAGATCCCTCGGGCCCGGATTCCCGGGTTTTCCTACGATGCGCCGCCCCCTCCGCGAGTCCCGATGGAGCATGCAGCTGGCCGCGGCCGGGCCCCCTCGGGCGACCGGGGTCGGCGAGGTGGCTCCCGATTTAACCGCCGCAGCAGCCTTGGAAGAGGACGACGGGGGGCTCCCCCACGAGACTCGGGCGATCGCCCTCGCCAGCGGATCTCCCGTCGCTGGTGAGCTCTTTCACCGACGCGGTACACGTGGGGCTACGAGGCCAGCACCGGGGGGTGGGCTAGTGGCCCCACCATTCATGGCGGCGCATCCCCCATGCGGTCCAGACCACGGCCATGACGCCGCCGAGGATGACCAGGGAGACGAGAATCACCATGATGCTTTGGAACAGGCTGTAGCCCTGTGCCCAGAATCCGACGTAGAGCAGTGTGAACGTGAGCCAGACGACCGGCCCAACGATTGACACCAAGATCCGCCACCGGAGGTCTTCTTCGGACTTCGGACCGAATGCATGCGAGATGGTCCCCTCGCCAACCGAGCCTTGCGCCATCGAGGGCTCGACTCGCTGGGGATTATTACCCGATGCGTCTAGCGAAATCGACTAGGGACGAAGTCCGCGCATTTCCGGACCGTGACCCCCGATCCATAGCCCGGGTCGTCCTGAAGCCCCCGCTGAGAGCGAGGGCAACGACCTCATCGACTATCCTCGACAAAGCCCTCGGTCCAGTCCACCGAAAAGTTCGCTTCGTCCAAGCCGACTCCAATCCCGGTCAACCCCGTCACTTCCTCGGGTGTCTCGATGGAACTCCCGGCCCGGCCCCCCACCTTAATCAAGGGGCAGCACTTGGGTCGAAACCGGAACCAGTACCATGGCGACCGGTCAACCTCCCGCGACGTTCGTCGCCGACCTTCGACCCTCCCGTGTAGCGACGATCGAAGCCACGGTGTCCCAGCTCGAGCCCGCCCGTGAAATCGACACCCGCGACGGCGGAAGGAAGAAGGTGAGGAACGGACGGCTGAAAGACGCCACAGGGGAGATCTCGCTCGTCCTCTGGGGCGCCGAGGTCGACCTCGTGGAGCAGGGCGATCACATTCGCATCGTCGAAGGTTGGGTATCGGATTACCGAGGTAAGCCCCAGATTTCGCTCGGCAGGACGGGCAAGCTCGAGAAGATCAAAGCTCCACCGTAGGTTCGACCGAAACGCGAGAGGGTGGACCCCGTCGAGGTGCTCGTCCCCCACCGATTCGGTAGGAAGACGGCGAGCCAGAGAGGGCCGGGCAAGACTATACGACTCGGTGTGCAGTGACCCGCACCGAGGGCAGTGTCGGCCACAACTCCCCGAGGCGGATCTCCCGCTCCCGACCACGTCACGGTGCGCGAGGCAGCCGAGAGTGGGAAGGAACTCGTTTACGACTATTCGGTCCGCTTGATCCGGGAGTGGGTCCGCCGGCGTTCGCGAGCGATCGCGGCTTTCTTCGAAGCCATCTGGCCGTACCTCGTTCTGTTCGGCGTCTTGTACCTCGTTACCTCTACTCTGTTTTACCTCTTGGAGAGGTTCGTCGGTGGCGCGAACTACAGCTGGCAGACTTCGCTCTACTGGGCCATCGACACGTTTGGGGGCGGTGCCTTCCAGGCGGTACCGCCCACCATCCCCGCCACCCAAACCCTCGGGTCCATCATGGTGATCATGACCATCTTCTTGCTCGCGCTCGTGATCAACGCCTTCGGTAGACGAGCGGAGGATGTCGGGCGGAGGGATTCACTAGGCTTGCTCGGCACAAGCATGACGGACCACTACCTCGTGGTCGGCTCCGGTGCGGTGGCCCGGGCGGCGATTCGCGACCTCCTCAAGCAAGGGCTCAAGGTCGGTGTGGTCGCGCAGAAGGAGGGAGACGTGCCGACCCTTCGGCCGATGGCTCCGTCCGAGCAGCTGTACCTCACGGTCGGTCCGCCGAGCGAGCCCGAAACCCTCACGCGGCTGAACGTCGCACGGGCGCACGCCGCCATCATTGCGACCGACGACGACGCTCTGAGCGCAATCGTTGCCTTGATCGTACGGAGTCAGGCCCCCAAGGCCCGGATCGTTGTCGCCATCAATCGCCCCGAGTTACGGTCCACCATCCGGGCCGCCGGGGTCACCTTCGTGGCCTCGCCGCTGGAGATGGGGGGAAGGATCTGCGCGAGCGCTGCGTTTGAACCGGAGGTGGCTTCGGCGCTGGACGAGCTCACCACCGTCGCCGTGGGTTCCGAGCTCCAGGAATACGTGCTCCCCCCGACGGCGCCAATCGTCAACCGAAGCTTCCACGAGGCGCTCTCCGCTACGCGCGAGCACACCGACTGCATTCTGGTTGGCTTCGCCCGAAAGGACAACGGAGGCGTCTTCCAAACGGTCCTTGCACCGAGCGGAGGGGAGGTGCTTTTAGCGGGGGACGCGGTGATTCTCGTCGGCAACCAAGACAAGACGACTCGGTTTCGCGAGTGGCTGGGCGCGCCCCAGGGCCGCTGAGCCGCTCGAAGGAACCGAAGGCCGGTGCACCGGGTCGCCCCAACACGTCCTCCCCAAAGCTCCCGAGGCGGAACGCGAATCCTGCGCCCATGTGGGGGCGTTGAGATTGACTGGAGCGACTCATCGACCGTTCGCCGTGGGTCGACCGTCAGCGAAGTCGAGGGCCTCGCGTGGTATATCCCCGCTGGACTAGGGTCTCTCGCGGGCGGTGCTAACGCTCCCCGGGAGCCGTGGCGAGGACCGGAAAATGAGGTCGCGCGAAGAATCGATCCGCGAAGCTCAGGGGCGGTCCTTCGATATTTGCGTTATCGGGGGTGGAGCGTCGGGCGCCGGCTCCGCCCTGGACGCGCAGCTCCGTGGACTGCGCACCGTCCTCGTGGAGGCGGGGGATTTCGGCTCCGCCACGTCGAGTGCGTCCACCAAACTGGCGCACGGAGGCCTTCGGTACCTGGAGCAGGCGGTCCGTGAAATCGACGCGAGCGAGTACAGGGTGCTGAAGCTCGCACTGCGCGAGCGCGCCCTCATGCTGGATAATGCTCCTTACCTCACCCGAACTCAGCAGTTCCTCACAGTCTGCGATACAGCACTCGACCTCGGTTACTACGCCCTGGGACTCCGCCTCTACGACCGGGTTGCCAGTAGTGCCCGGCTGGCTCCGAGCCGCGTCCTCTCCCGTCGCCGGGCGCTCGAGAGGATCCCCACACTCACCCCGGAACGATTGGCGGGTGCGGTCGCATATGCCGACGGTCAGTTTGACGACGCCCGGTTCAACCTTGCCCTCGTCGCGACCTTCGTGGACGCCGGTGGCGTCGCCCTCAACTACGCCCGGGTCACTGCGTTCGAAAGGGACCCGGACGGTCGGCTGAGCGAGGCTGAGGTCGAGGAGGCAATCTCCGGACGGCGCTTCCCCGTGCGGGCTCGGGCCTTCCTGAACGCTACGGGCCCGTGGGCGGACCGCGTCCGCGAACTGGCCTCCCCCGGCTCGGTCCCTCGCCTCCGGCTCAGTCGAGGCGTCCACATCGTCCTGCCGGCGGAGACCCTCGATAGCGCGACCGCACTACTGATCCCCCGGACCGAGGATGGGCGCGTGCTCTTCGCCATTCCTTGGATGGGGCGCGTGTTGGTAGGGACGACGGAGACCGAGACCGGGCTCCCGGGGGACCGCCTGCTCACACCCGCGGACATCGACTACCTGCTTCGTCATCTGAATCGACACCTCGTCCACCCGGTCGTGCCGGGCCAGATTGTCAGCGGGTTCGCGGGAGTGCGACCTCTGCTGCGTGGCTCGAGCCGCCGGGAGACCAAGCGACTCCCCCGCGACTACGTGGTCGAGCGTGACCCGGCCAGCGGCCTCGTCAGTCTTCTCGGAGGGAAGTGGACGACCTACCGCGCAATGGCCGAGACCGCTATCGACGTAGTGCAAACCTACCTCGGGGGTTCCGTCAGGACTTGCACGACGGCGCACCGGCGTCTTGCGGGCTCGGAGGGCTATGCTCCCAACGACTCAGCCACACTGGCCCGGCGCTTCGGCCTCACGGAAGCCTGCGCCCTCCATCTCGACCGCAAGTATGGATCCCGGGCACAGGACGTGCTCCACCTTGTGCGGGAAGACCCAGAACTTGGCGTTCCCCTCGTGGCAGGGCTCGCTCCGTTACGGGCCGAGGTCGTGTTTGCCGCTCGGTGTGAAATGGCGCTCACGATCGAGGACGTTCTGGCGCGGCGCATCGGGCTCCAGTACTACGGCTGGCAAGAGGCGATTAGCGCCGGGCCGACCGTCGCTCGCATTCTCGGGAAGGAACTGGGCTGGTCGGAACCGGATTCCCGGAAAGCGATGGACGATTATGCCGCCGGCATTCAGGCCTTCATGGCGCGCGCGGGTCTCGACGGCGGACGGTCGGCTCAAGGACCGGCGCTGCACCCATGAGGTCGATGCGCCGCGCCCCCCCGCCGGCCCACGGTCGACGCCTGCTCGGCGCGATCGATCAGGGCACCACGAGCACGCGGTTCCTCGTGTTCGACCGGAGTGCCCGCATCATCGCCCGGGCTCAACGCGAGCTCAAGCCGACCTACCCTGCGCCGGGCCGGGTCGAGTTCGACCCGGAACGAGTCTGGCGGGTCACCCAAGCGGTCATCACCCAAGCGATGCGCACCGCACGGCTCGCCCCGAACGATCTCGCCGCGATCGGCATCGCGAACCAGCGAGAGTCGACCGTCCTCTGGGACCGTCGTTCGGGTCGCCCGATCGCGCCCGCCATCGGCTGGCAAGACACGCGGACCACGGAGCTGGTGGCCGATTTCTCTCGCGAAGGAGGTCGGGATCGCTTCCGGGCCAAGACCGGACTTCCTCTGTCCCCGTACTTCAGCGCACTCAAGATCCGTTGGCTACTCGAGCACGTGCCGAGGCTCCGAGACCGTGTTCGCGCGGGCAACGTACTCTTTGGTAATGTGGACGCGTACCTCACCTGGAAGCTCACCGGAGGGACGAACCGAGGAATCCACGTAACCGACGTCACCAACGCGAGCCGCACCCAACTCGTAAACCTGACCACGCTCGACTGGGACGACGAGCTGCTCGGTGAGTTCGGCATTCCGAGTGCGATCCTCCCGACGATCCGGTCGAGCAGCGAGGTGTACGGCGCGGCCCGACTCACTGCGGTCCGGGGTGTCCCCATCGCGGGTATCCTCGGGGACCAGCAAGCGGCGTTGGTCGGCCAGGCGTGCCTCCGCCCGGGCGAGACGAAGAACACCTACGGCACCGGCTGCTTTCTACTCATGAACACCGGAGAGACTCGGGTTCGATCGAAATCGGGCCTGCTCACCACGGTTGCCTACCAGTTCGGGAGTCGGCCGGCGACGTTTGCGCTCGAAGGCAGCATCGCTCTCGCCGGTGGGCTCGTTGAGTGGGTACGCGACAACCTGGGGCTCGTCGAGACGGCCCGAGAGATCGAGTCGCTCGCCCGGACCGTGAAGGGCAACGGCGGCGTCTACTTCGTCCCCGCGTTTTCGGGACTCTACGCCCCTCACTGGGCTCCGAGCGCGCGGGGTGCGATCGTTGGGCTCACCCATCATGTCACCCGGGCCCACCTTGCCCGAGCCGTACTCGAGGCCACCGGTTTTCAGACGCGCGAGGTGCTCGAGGCCATGGAGCAGGACTCCGAAACGCCCATCGAAAATCTGCGGGTGGACGGTGGGATGGCCTCGAACGATTGGCTGATGCAGTTTCAGTCGGACATCCTCAACCGCCCAGTGGTTCGACCCGTCGTTCAGGAGACGACCGCCCTCGGCGCGGCCTACGCCGCGGGTCTCGCCACGGGAGTCTTTCACGACCCGGCCGAATTTCGGCACAACTGGATCGTGGGCCGCACGTGGAGGCCGACACTTCGAGCCGCCTCCCGAGAGAGGCTGTATTCGGCTTGGAAGCGAGCCGTCCAGCACGCCGTCGGCTGGTCCGGTTGACTTGCCCACACGAACGCTGTGAGCATTGGGAGCGGTTCCTCCGGAGTCCGGTCACAGCCTTCCGCTCTAGGGGGATCCTCGCCGCGGGGCATTCCGTTCGGCGAGTACTGCCCGAGACCCTCCTGTCAGGTTAGGGGTGAGACAAGGTTTCGCTAGGGGACTCGTGGCTCACCCTCGACGTAAAGAAGGCCGCACGTCTAGCTCTCCGAGAAGACCATGACGAAGACCTGTCCCGACTGCGGCGCCGAGATCGAGTATACCGCCCAGCCCGGAGTCCTGCTCACAGGTCGGTGCGGGGCCTGTGGCCAGACCATCGCACTGCTCGAGTCCAGCGCGAACGGAACCGCAGGGCTCTCGGGTGATGGGCCTACCCCAAGTCCGGCTGTCACCGCCGAAGGACCCGCCAGAGGACGCCGATCCGCGCCGGATCCGATGGAGGGCCCGGCGTGCGGCTCTTGCGGCTCCGCGATGGAGATCCAATCGGCCTCGGGACAGTCGATCAAGACGAAGTGCCCCGACTGCGGGGCGGCGTTCACTTACGTTCCCTCTCCGCCGCCGGAAGCTAGAGCCCGGCCGGCCCGAGCCTGGAGGGAGGATGATCGGGGAGCGTCTGGGCCGCGCGCGACGCGACCGTGTCGGGTGTGCGGAGCCCCCCTCCGCTTCTCCACTAGTGAGGATGGCACCATCTCCGGCGAGTGTACCTCCTGTGGCAATCGCTTCACTCTGCCCCCACGACGTGAGGGGGGTCGGGGGTCCTCCGGCGGGTATCGGGGCGGCGACCGGGATCGCGGCCCCCCGAGGGGATTCCGACCCGGCGGGTTCCGCCCTCGGACTCCCGGCGGTAGGGACCGGCGCGGCGGACCGCCACGCAGGTTCTCGCCTTCTCGCGGCGGCTCCGGACACCCGGAAGGCGAGCGATGGAACCGGCGCAAGCGACGGGAACGCGAAGAGGGAGAGCACGACTAGGTAACGGCGACAAGTCGGCCGACCCGACCCGTCGCCGGGCGCGGCGCTAGCTCTCGGTCGCAAGAAGAAACCGGCTCAGCACGTCGAAAAACCGTTCTCGCTCCTCCCAGAACGGAAGGTGAGAGCTGTTCTCGAACATCACCATGCGCGAGCCCGGAATGGCGCGGTGGATCTGCTGAGCCACCGAAGGCGTGACCTCATCGAACCGACCCCCGGTGACCAGGGTGGGCATCCGAAGGGCTCCGAGGCGTGGGGTGAGATCGACGTCGCGGATCGTGCCCGTGATCGTGAACTCGTTGGGGCCGTTCATGATTGCGTAGACGGGTCGCCTCGCGATGTAATCGAGCGTGGTCAGGACGTCCGCGGGCCAGGGAGTAAGGCGGCAGAGATGCTTGTGGTAGAACGTCTCCACCGCCACAGTGTACTCGGGATCGGTGAGGTTCCCCGTCTCCACGGACCGCTGGAGCGCGGCCCTCATGTTGGCCGGCAGCTCGTCGCGCAGGCGGTTCATCTCGGCCTGGGCGAAAGGGACGCTCGCGAGTCCTCCCACCGTAACCAGGCTCCGGAGGTGGTCGGGATGTTTCAGGGCTTACGCGAGGGCGAGGAGCCCGCCATAGCTCGACCCGACCAGGTGCACCGGCCCCAACTCTAAGGCCGAACGCACGCCTTCTACCTCCATCACGTGGTGATCGAGCGAGAAGAGCGAGGTGTCCTTCGGCACGTCCGACCGACCGCATCCCAGGTTGTCGAACAGCACGACGGAGAAACCCCACTTGCCGAGATCCGCCATCGGGGTCAGGTAGTCGAGGGAGCCTCCGGGACCGCCGTGGAGGACCAACACGTTCGCGTGGGCGGCGGCGCCAGGATAGAGTCGGTAGAAGAGCCTCCCGCCCTCGACGGGAACGAACGCCTCTCGGGAATCCCCCATGGGACTCAACCGGTCGATCCCGGCGCGACGACACTAGGTTCCCATGATGTGGGCGCTTCGCCCTCCGAGCGCGCAGGGACAAGGGCGACTTCCGGGGAAGGCGACATCTCCGCTCCCGAGGGTAGTGGGAGAGCCGAACGGTCTTCTCCGGGAGGACCTAGAGGCCGAGAAGCTGTTTCTTTTTGGCGTCGTAATCCGCTTGGGAAATGAGCCCTTTATCGCGCATCCCAGCCAACTGTTGCAGCTGCGCCTCGATTGAGGCGGGCGCGGGGGCGGCGGGAGCCGCGGCCGGGGGCTGCGGCGCGGCGGCCGCCGCAGCCGGCTGGCCAGAGAGGGCCGCTTGATCCTCGGCCGTAAGGGGTTGGGACTGGATGTTGAGCTCTTGCATGGCCGTATGCAGGTCAGCGTCCTCGAGCTGCTCCGGCGGCATCCCCGTATGCTGTTGGATCTTCTGCGCGTCCTGCTCGGAGAGCTTGACCGGTGGGGACCCTCCTTCACCGGCGAGGAGCACGGCGCCTCCGGTCGATCCCTTGGCTGCCTCAGCTGCGGACATTTGGCGTCGTACTACTCGGCGGGAGGTTCGCCGGGCGACTCGCCGGGCCATCCTTCGCATCGCAAACATGGTCTCCTATTCCCCTCGGACGGCGCACAACGCTCCGACTTGTGCCCGTGCATTCAATCCGAGCTTCTTGAGGCTATAACAGAGCCGGAGTGCGTCTCCTTAGGCTGGGTAGGTTTCCGGAGTGGGACCGTCCACCTCCCGCCGACCCGACCAAATATGGCTCCGACGATGAACCGATTCCCGCGAGGTGGCCGGGAGGCACGATGGCTCTAAGGAAGGAACGAAACCTTTGGCATAGCGTGACGATCATGGCGTCGCCGAGGGAGGTCTTCGAGGCGCTCGTGGACCCGAAGGAAAACGCAAAATTTACGGGCGCCTTTGCCCGTCTTGAGAAGAGCGTAGGGGGCCGCTTCTCGCACTACGACGGCTCGCTGTCGGGGGTCGTCGTATCCCTCGAGCCGAACCGGCGGTTGGTATTGGCCTGGCGATCCTCGGACTGGCCCGAGGGTCACCACTCGCTCGCGGATTTCCGCCTGAGGAAGGTGAAGG
>Ga0187846_10001828_pt1 | contig 11955 bp, 8 predicted proteins | sample TC_taG_FD_161473 | JGI IMG/M metagenome (GOLD analysis project Ga0187846, IMG submission 161473) | Biofilm microbial communities from the roof of an iron ore cave, State of Minas Gerais, Brazil - TC_06 Biofilm (v2) | ecosystem: Environmental > Terrestrial > Deep subsurface > Cave > Wall biofilm ... | reverse complement strand
GCTGAAGATCCACCCGGATAACGGGGCCGCGGGCCTGGCCTGGGTGCTGCTCGGAATGGTGGTGGGCGGCGCGGTTGGAACCGTGCTGGCGCGGATGATTCCGATGACGCAGATGCCCGAGATGGTGGCGTTCATGCACTCGATGATCGGCATGGCGGCCGTTTTCATCGCGATCGCCGCCGTGGCCGAGCCTGACGCGTTCGGAATCGTCGCGGGGAACGAACCGATTCCGACGGGCAACCGGGTGGAGCTGTTCATCGGCACGTTCGTCGGAGCCATCACCTTTTCGGGCAGCGTCATCGCGTGGGGAAAGCTTCGAGGCCGCTACAAGTTCCGGCTGTTCCGGGGCGCGCCGGTGGTGTTCAAGGGGCAGCACCCCCTGAACGCGGCGCTTGCCGTGACGATGATCGGATGCGGCATCGGTTTCGTGATGTCGCAGCACTGGGCGCCGTTCCTGGTGATGCTGGCCATCGCGTTCGCACTCGGCGTGCTGATCATCATCCCGATCGGCGGCGCCGACATGCCGGTGGTCGTGTCGATGCTGAACAGCTACTCGGGCTGGGCCGCGGCCGGTATCGGGTTTTCGCTGAACAATCCGATGCTGATCATCGCGGGCAGTCTGGTCGGCTCCAGCGGCGCGATCCTGTCCTACATCATGTGCCGAGCCATGAACCGGTCGTTCTTCAATGTAATCCTCGGCGGTTTCGGCGGCGAAGTCGCGGCGGGCGCGGCGGCCGACGCCGCCCAGCGGAGCGTCAAGTCGGGATCACCGGACGATGCGGCGTTCCTGCTCGGCAACGCCGAATCGGTGATCATCGTGCCGGGCTACGGCCTCGCGGTGGCGCGCGCACAGCATCCGCTCAAGGAACTGTCGGACAAATTGATCAAGAAGGGTGTGCAGGTGCGCTACGCGATCCACCCGGTCGCCGGCCGTATGCCGGGTCACATGAACGTGCTGCTGGCCGAAGCCGAGGTACCGTACGACCAGGTCTTCGAGATGGAGGACATAAACTCGGACTTCAGCGACACCGACGTCGTGCTGGTCCTCGGCGCCAACGACGTCGTGAACCCCGCCGCCAAGGACCCGAAATCGCCGATCGCCGGCATGCCGATCCTGGAGGCGTACAAGGCGCGCCAGGTCATCGTCAACAAGCGCTCGATGGCCTCCGGCTATGCAGGGCTGGACAACGAGCTTTTCTACATGGGCAAGACGATGATGGTATTCGGCGACGCGAAAAAGGTCGTTGAAGAGGTCGTGAAGGCGGTGGAGTAGGTTGACGGATCCTTGGCTTGGCCGCGAATTCGCCCTGCGCCGCGTTCCCCTCGGCGAAGCCGGCGAGCTGCTGCACGAATCGCTACTGCCGTACCGGTCCGCCTTCTGGCGGCTGCTGGGCCTTTTCGTGCTGCTGTGGATCGGCGTGCTGGCGCTGCTGTTCGTGCAGGCGGTCGGCCCCTTTTTGAGCGAGGCCGCCGCGGCGTTCGCTTTCACCGGCTACACAGTGGCGCTGGACGCAGCAAGCCGTTCGGAGCCTCCCGACTTCCGCCAACTGGCCGTGGTGGCGCGCCTGGGGCGGGACAAGCTGATCCTGTTGGTCCTGACGGGCGTGTTGCCGATGCTGCTCGCAGTGCTGGTGCTGGACGCAGTGTGGGGAGTGTCGGAAACCGCCCGCTTCATCGGCGAACTGTCGAGCGCCGACGTGCAGCCCTCGACCGCGATGGTGATCGATTTCCAGAATATCGCCAACATCGCCAGCATGCCCTTCAGCTTCGTGGCTCCGGTGTGGGCGCTGTACCGTTGGTCTGCCTCGCGCTCAATGGCGGCCAATCTGCTTGCGTGCGCCAAGAACTGGCAATGGGTGGCGGTGATGACCGCTTTCGCGATGCTCGCTGACAACCTGCTGATCTGGATGCGTACGCAGGGCGATGGGCTGGCGATCCTTTCGGACTTCGGCGGGATCGCCACCCAGATGCTGCTGATCGCGTGGACGCTGGCGCTGGCGCGGCGGACACTTCCGCCCGTCTAGCCCGGACCACTAGGCCAGCCTGCGGTCGACCCACTCGATCCAGTGCATCACCGGCAGCGTGGTTGCCGCCTGCAGGTGCTGGATGCAGCCGATGTTGGACGAAAGGATCGCATCGGGCTGCGCCTGCTGGATCCGCTCGATCTTGCGCTCTCGCAGCGCTTTTGAAAGCTGCGGCTGCAGCACCGAATACGTGCCGGCCGAGCCGCAGCACAGGTGCTTTTCGTCGAACGGCACCAGTTGCGCGCCCAGGGCGGCGAGCAGGCTCTCGGTGGTGCCAGCGAGCCTCAGCGCGTTCTGCAGCGTGCAGGGAGGGTGAAACGCAAGGCGCTGACGTGCGGCGGGCTTGAGGCGCTCGCGCAACAGCGGCACGGAATTGTCAAGGACCTGCGAGATGTCGCGGGTCCGCTCCGACAGCCTGGCCGCACGTTCGGCGTAGCGGGGGTCGTTGCGAAGAAGGTGACCGTATTCGAGCACCATCGCGGCGCAGCCGCTGGCGTTGCTGAGCAGCAGCTCGCACCGGCCCGATTCGATCGCCGGCCACCAGGCGTCGACGTTGGCGCGCGCCTCGCGCAGGGCGCCTTCGGGGTCGGCCAGGTGCTGCCGGATCGCCCCGCAGCACTGCGCCGGGGCAGCGACGATCTGGATTCCTGCCGCGTCGAACACACGCGCAGTGGCAGCGTCGATGGTCGGGCGCAGCGACGGCTGCACGCAGCCGGTCATCAGCAGCATGCGCCGCTGGTGCACGCGCTGCGGCCATGCGCCTGCATGCAGCGGCTGCGGCACCGAATCGCGCAGAGGCCGCGGCAACCAGCTGCGGAACGCCTGGCCGAGCTTCAGCGTCGGCGCGAACCACGGTCCCGTCAGTCCTTCGCGCAAGGTCGTTCGCAGCGTGCGGTCGGCAGTGGCGCGCGGGACTTCGCGTTCGACCAGATTGCGCCCGATGTCGATCAAGCGCCCGTATTGCACTCCGGAAGGGCAGGTCGTCTCGCAATTGCGGCAGGTCAGGCAGCGATCCAGGTGCAGTTGCGTGCGCGCGCTGGCGGCGCGGCCTTCGAGCACCTGCTTGATCAGGTAGATGCGTCCACGCGGACCGTCGAGCTCGTCGCCCAGCAGCTGGTAGGTCGGGCAGGTGGCGTTGCAGAACCCGCAGTGCACGCATTTTCCGACGATCCGCTCGGCTTCCTGCCCGTACTCGGTCGCCTTGAAGCGGTCTGCAAGTTCGGTATGCAAGCGGACCTCACAGACCGCGAAACATCCGACCGCGATTGAAAATCGCGTCGGGGTCGAACTGGGCTTTCAGCCGTCGGTGAATGTCCAGCAAGGCGGGCGCCAGCGCGGGGAAAGCATCGACGTCCGCATCGCTTGCGCGAAAGCGCGTGGCGTGCCCTCCGAGCGCCGCCGCTCGCCCGCGCAAGGCGACGGCGGGCTCGCGAGTGCGCAGCCAGCGCAGAGCTCCGCCCCATTCGATCAGCTGCTCGCCCGCCAGCGCGAGCGGCGCCGACGCCGACGGCACGCTGAAGCGCCACAACGGCTCCGACCTCGGCTCCGTGGTCCGGAAAAACGGCAACGTCTGTTCGCGTACCTCGCGCCACAGCCGTTCGGCTGCCGGCGGCACGACGGCCTCGCCGCCGATGTGCTCGCGAGCCACTCGCACGGCCGCGCCGGATCCGGACAGCCGCACCGAAAGGCGCCCGCCGAGCCAGCAGGTCGCTGAGACCGGCAGCGGCTGTCCTGCCCAGCGGTTCATCGTCTCCAGCGCCTTGCTCTCATCCATCTCCAGTTGCAGCGTCGCTTGTTCGGCCGGCAGCGGCAGCACCTTGATCGACGCCTCCAGGATGATCCCGAGCGTGCCGAGCGACCCGGCCAGGAGCCGGGCGACGTCGTAGCCAGCCACGTTTTTCATCACGCTGCCGCCGAACCGCAGCACCTCGGCCCGGCCGTCCAGCAGCACCGCTCCGAGCACGAAATCGCGCAGCGCGCCGGAAGCGGCCCGCCGCGGACCCGAAAGGCCGCAGGCAACACAGCCGCCGGCAGTCGCCGCCTGGCCGAAATGTGGCGGCTCGAACGCCAGCATCTGTCCATGCGCAGCAAGTTCCGCTTCCAGTTGCGCGAGCGGCGTGCCGCAGCGAACGGTGACCACCAGTTCGCTCGGCTCGTAGCTGGCAATGCCGCTGTACGCGCGCGGGTCGACCAGCGTCCCGGTCGCCGGCATGCCATAGAAGTCCTTGGTACCGCCGGCCCGCACGCAAAGTGGGGTGCGGTGCGCGCGAGCGGCGCGAACGCGCTCCACCAGGTCGGCCAGGGCCGTTTCCATTTTCCGTCAGAACCGTGGCAGGTCCGGAAACGCGGCTTTCCCCGCGTGCACGTGCATGCGGCCGTACTCGGCGCAGCGCGGCAACGTCGGGATCGCCTTGCCGGGATTCAGGATTCCCGCCGGGTCGAATGCGAGCCGCACGCCGAAGAACGCCCGCATCGTGGCCGCGTCGAACTGACCGCACATCGTGTCGAGCTTTTCCACGCCGACGCCGTGCTCGCCGGTGACGGTGCCGCCAACCTTGACGCACAGCTCCAGGATCTCGGCGCCGAACGCCTCTGCGCGCGCGGTGGAATCCGGGTCGCTGGCGTCGTACAGGATCAGCGGATGCAGATTGCCGTCGCCCGCATGGAACACGTTTGGGCAGCGCAGGCCGTACTTCGTTTCCATCCCTTCGATCGCCTTGAGAACCTCGCCCAGGCACTTGCGCGGAATGGTGCCGTCGGTGCAGTAGTAGTCGGGAGATACGCGTCCGGCGGCCGGGAACGCATTCTTGCGGCCCGCCCAGAACTTCAACCGCTCGGATTCGTCGCGTGACACTGCAAGGCGCGTCGCACCGGCGTCGCGCAGCGCTTGCTCCATGCGCTCCACCTCGTCGGCGACTTCCTCCGGCGTGCCGTCGCTTTCACACAGAAGGATGGCGGCCGCTTCCAGGTCGTAGCCCGCGCGCGCGAACGGCTCGACCATCGCTACCGCGGCCTTGTCCATCATCTCCAGCCCGGCAGGGATGATGCCTGCGCCGATCAAGGCAGCCACGGCTCGCCCTGCGGTTTCCACGTCGTCGAAGCTCGCCATCAGGCAACGAGCCAGGCGCGGCTTCGGCACCAAGCGCACGCTGACCTCGGTGACCACTGCCAGCATGCCTTCGGAGCCGATCAGCACCGACAGAAGGTCCAATCCCGGGCTGTCAAGGGCTTCCGAGCCGAACACCGCGATCGTGCCGTCGGACAACGCGGCGCGCACGCGCAGCACGTTGTGCACGGTCAGGCCGTATTTCACGCAGTGAACGCCACCGGAGTTTTCCGCGACATTGCCTCCGATCGTGCAGGCGATCTGGCTGGACGGATCGGGTGCGTAGAAAAGTCCGTGCTGCGCCGCTTGTTCGGAGATCGCAAGGTTGCGCACGCCCGGTTGCACCACGGCAATGCGCGCGAGGGGATCGATCGACACGATGCGATTCAGGCGTGCTGTCGAGAGCAACACGCCCTGCGCGTGCGGAAGGGCGCCGCCCGACAGCGACGTTCCGGCCCCGCGCGGCACCACCGGTACGCGCAGCCGGTGGCACACCCGCAGCAGCGACGCAACCTGCTGCTCGGTGCGCGGCAGCACAACCAGCATCGGCTGCTGGCGGAACATCGTCAGCCCGTCGCACTCGTACGGCCGCGTGTCCTCGCCGTCCGACAGTATGCAGTCCTCGGGCAAGTGTGCGCGCAGCGCCTGCAGGACTTCCAGCTGGCGCCGCGGATCGATCGCGCCGACGCCCTCCGGCGCGCGGTGCGGTGTCGCCTTCGCGGGTGCGGAAACTTCCATGGGCCAATCCTAAACCGATCAGCGAGAGTGCACCCGGCCGCTTCGGCTCAGGACGGTTTGGGAGCGCCTTACTTGGATCCCCCCGCGCTCGCAAGCCTGCGGCGGCGCACGCCGTCTGCCAGGATCTCGAGCGCTTTCGCGCTCTCGTCCCAGCCGAGGCAGGCGTCGGTGATCGATTGGCCGTACTCGAGCGGCCGGCCCGGAACCAGGTCCTGCCGTCCCGCCACGAGGTGGCTCTCGATCATCACACCGAAGATTCGATCCTCGCCGTTCGCAAGTTGCCCGGCGACGTCGCGGCAGACGGCCAGCTGGTTTTCGAACTTCTTCAGGGAATTCGCGTGGCTCGCATCGATCATCAGTCGCTGCGCCAGGCCGTGCCGCGCGAGCTCCAGGCATACGGCCTGAACGCTGGTCGAATCGAAATTGGGCTGGCTGCCGCCGCGCAGGATGACGTGGCAATCCTCGTTGCCGCGGGTGGACACGATGGCCGAATGGCCGCCCTTCGTGACGGAAAGGAAGTGGTGCGGCTGTTGCGCAGCCTTGACCGCGTCGGCGGCGATCCGCACGTTGCCATCGGTGCCGTTCTTGAATCCCACCGGGCAGGACAGACCCGATGCCAGCTCCCTATGCACCTGCGATTCGGTCGTGCGCGCTCCAATGGCGCCCCAGCTGACCAGGTCGGCGAGGTATTGCGGAGTGATCATGTCCAGGTATTCGCAACCGGCCGGCAGGCCAAGCTCGTTGATCTCCAGCAGCAGCTCACGCGCAAGCCGCAGACCGTGGTTGATGCGGAAGCTGCCGTCCAGATCCGGGTCGTTGATCAGGCCCTTCCAGCCGACCGTCGTGCGAGGCTTCTCGAAGTACACCCGCATCACGATCTCCAGGTCCGCGCTGTGCCGTGCCCGCTCGGCGGCCAGGCGCTGCGCGTACTCGCGAGCTGCCACCGGGTCGTGGATCGAGCACGGGCCGATCACCACAGCGAGCCGGTCGTCCATTCTGTGCAGCACCCGGTGCACGGCACTGCGGGCGTCGTGCACGGTCTGCGAGGCCCGGTCGCTGCACGGGAACTCGCGGATCAGGTGAGACGGGGGCGACAGTTCCTTGATCTCCTTGATCCGGAGATCGTCGGTCATGTATCTCACGCTCGAGCGACCGCTGTCCATCTTTGCATCCTCAGGGCGGGCAATGGCGCAAGCGCGTTGGGTGCCCGCCCGAAAAAAAACCGCCAGGATTTTGTGCCTGGCGGTCTGGTTTCGGGTTTTCAGCTACGGAACCTGTCAGCCGACTCCTGCCGCCATGGCGTTCGGAAACGCGAAGAAGTACCAGAAGAAGCGCAGGGGGGACATTGGGTCAGCTTAACCAACTAGAAGTGCACGCGCAACCCTACGTTGGCCGTGTTGGTCGTCCCGCTCCCATAGAAATCTTCCGCGTCGCCGCCGAAGTCGGTCAGGCGGTAGCCGCCGAACAGCTGCAGAGTGCGGTTCAGGTTGTAGTTGACGTTCAGGCCCAGGTCGAGCGAGCGCCCGCGTGCGGTCCACAGCCCGTCAGCGTCCAGCGTGACGTGCCAGTTGTCCGTCAAGCGCCCTACGCCGGACAGGTGCATCTGCGGAAGGTTGCCGAACCGCAGCGGCGCGGCAAAACCCGATCGCAGCGAGGGCCCAAGCTGCGAGAGATTGGAGGTCAGGCCCACCTTCAGGTCGAGCTCGGGCATCGACAACCACGTGTAGCGGTAGGTTGCGCGCGGCTGCTCGAGGCCTCCCATCGTGTCGAAACCGAGCCCGCCTGAGCGCGGATCGCCGAGCGCGTCCAGCCCGTAGCGGCTGTTCGAAACGCCGCTGAACTTGAACTCCTGGCGCGAATTGAGCCGGGTCTGACTTTCGAGCCGCACCCCGGACAGCGGCACGATCGACCACTGGTCGACACTTTCGAATGCGGGCACGTCGTTGCTTGCGTCACCAGGCCACCACAGGCCCTGCGCGAAAGCCGGCGAGGTCACTGGCAGCGCCAGCAGCGGAAGAAACGCTGAGAACAGCCAGCGCATCCGCAATCCCGGGATCGGAAACACAGGCATAAAGCGATTGCACTCCAAAACGCGCTATTTGCCAAGTCTGGTTTTGTGCCTAAGCGTTTCAGTGTCGCGATTTGCGCACAGGGCCGGCGCCCTGTAGCACTCGGTTTACGCGGCGGCGAAGACGGCGCCGCGTGTCGGCGCAGATCAACCGCCGGTTCCGCCGACCGTCAGGCCTTCGATTCGCACCGTCGGCTGCCCGACCCCGACCGGCACGCTCTGGCCGTCCTTGCCGCACGTACCGATGCCAGAATCCATCCGCAGGTCGTTGCCGATCATCGACACGCGGGTCAGCGCGTCCGGACCATTGCCGATCAGCGTGGCTCCCTTGATCGGTGCGCCGATCTGTCCGTTCTCGATCCGGTATGCCTCGGCCATCGAGAACACGAACTTGCCGTTCGTGATGTCGACCTGCCCGCCGCCGAAATTGGTCGCGTACACGCCATTTTTCACCGAGCGGATGATTTCCTGCGGATCATGCTTGCCGGCCAGCATGCAGGTGTTCGTCATGCGCGGCATCGGAAGGCTCGCGAACGATTCGCGCCGTCCGTTGCCCGTGAGCGCAGCCTTCATCAGCCGCGAGTTCAGGGAATCCTGCATATATCCGCGCAGGATTCCGTCTTCGATCAGAACCGTTCGCGAGGTCGGGTTGCCCTCGTCGTCGATCGCAAGCGAGCCGCGCCGCCGCGGCATCGTGCCGTCGTCCACCACGGTGACACCCGGAGCCGCAACGCGCTTGCCGATGCGGCCGGCGAATGCGCTGGAGCCCTTGCGGTTGAAATCGCCCTCCAGGCCGTGCCCCACCGCCTCGTGCAGCAGGATCCCGGGCCAGCCCGGGCCCAGCACGACCGTCGTCTGTCCGGCCGGTGCCGAGCGCGCCCGCAAGTTCACCACCGCCATGTCGACTGCCTGGCCCGCGTAGCGCTGCAACTGCTCTTCGCTGAAAAAGGCCAGATCCTCGCGCCCGCCGCCGCCGGCGAAGCCCTGTTCGCGTCGGCCGTCCTGTTCGGCGATCACCGTCAGCGACAGTCGTACCAGGGGGCGCACGTCAGCCGCGATCAGGCCGTCGCTGCGCGCCACCAGGATCACGTCGTACTCGGAGGCGAGCGTTGCCATCACCTGGCGCACGCGTGGATCTCGCGCACGCGCAATGTTCTCCAGGCGCTCCAGCATGTGGACTTTGTCCGCCGCGCCCAGAGATGCGACCGGATCGTCAGTGCCGTACAGCGGGCGGTGGGCCTGCGGCGCCAGCTGGGTGGCGACGCGGATGCGCCCCGAGGCGCCACTGCGGGCGATCGAACGCACCGTGCGCGCCGCCTGCAACAGTGCCGCCTCGGAGATGTCGTCCGAGTACGAGAACGCCGTCTTGTCGCCCGCGACCGCGCGTACGCCAACGCCCTGGTCGATGCCGAAGGAGCCCGATTTGACTGCGCCTTCTTCCAGCGAATAAGACTCGCTGCGGGTGTACTGGAAATACAGGTCCGCGTAATCGGTGCAGTGCTCGAAGATCGTGGCCAGCGTCCGTTGCAGCTTCGACTCATCCAGTCCGTAGGGCTGCAGTAGCAGGGCGCGCGCCGTGGCGAGCCGCTCGAGGGAAGGATCGATGGGTTTCATTGGCTAATTTTTTCAGAAAACGCGCTGGCGAAGACCCGCAAACCTGAGCGGAATTCCGGGATATCCCGTCCCCCTTAGACCAGAAACTGGGGCCGGAGTTGCCGGGAAGCTAGCCTAGAACCCGGTGGCTGAGCGCGGGCAGTGACTGCCTACACTCGAGAATCCTGGCCCGATCGACCTCGCCGACCACGACACCCGCCCCCTCTTCACGCTGAGCAAGGACTGCGCCCCAGGGGTCGATCAGCATCGAGTGGCCGTAGGTGCGGCGCCCATTTTCGTGGCGGCCGCCCTGGGCCGGTGCCAGCACGTAGCTCAGGTTCTCCACCGCGCGGGCGCGCAGCAGGGTCTCCCAGTGCGCGCGCCCGGTAGTCGCCGTGAAGGCCGAAGGTACGAGGATCAGGTCAGGGCTTCGCAAGGCCCGGTACAGCTCGGGAAAGCGCAGGTCGTAGCACACCGACAGGCCAACGTGCAGCCGCAGCGGGCCGTGCGCAAGCTCAAAGGTGCAAGGGAGCTGTCCGGGCCAGATGGTGCGCGCCTCGTCGCACGACTCGCCATCACGCTGGAAGGAGAACAGGTGGATCTTGTCGTAGCGCGCGGCGCGGCGTCCCTGCGGGTCGTACACCAGCACGCTGTTGAGCACGCGGTCGCTCGCAGGTGACACCAGCGGTACCGTTCCGCCTACCAGCCAGACACGGTGCGACGCCGCTTGCGCCGCAAGGAACTGCTGCAGCGGCCCGCGACCGTCCTCCTCGCGCACCGACAGCTTGTCGGTGTCGTGCATTCCCATCAGGCAGAAGTACTCGGGCAGCGCCACCAGTTGCGCCCCCTGGCTTGCCGCTGCCGCGATCAGCTCCGCCGCATCTTTCAAGTTCGGCTCGATCGCGGCGTGCGACACCATCTGGATCGCCGCCACTCGCAGGGTGGAGCCCGTGGCCGTATCGGACATCGTTTGCAGAGCGTTTGGGCAAGTGCCCCGTTAACCGGCACCCCGCCCGGAGGTCTGCGGCTTGGCGCGCTCGTGCCGTTTCACTTGAGGTTCCGCCCAGGAGCCGGTGACGTCGTACTCATACGAAAAGATCTTCGAAAGCGGATGGCGCAACACCCACTGCGCAAAGAAAGTGCCGATTCCGATGGCCGGATTCGCGAGGAAAGCATACAGGACCGACGCCGAGGTCGCACTGATTTCCGGCAACACAAGCACGTGCAGGTTCTGCGTTTCGGCGCGCAGGTCGGTTTCGCCCTCGATCAGCACGCTGGCGTCGACGCCGTTCATCTTGAAGTCCTGCGTGGTCAGCACGCCGTCGGCGACGTGCGCCGTCGCGTGGATCGTGTCGAACGCGAAGCCTTTGGAAAAGACGTCGCGGAAATCGAGCGTTATTCGACGTGGCAGCGATTGCAGCGACATCACTCCGAGCAGACGGGCAACACCGGGGTCCGCCTTCAGGAACTGTCCTTTATTTGCGCTCAGCTCCAACTTGCCGGACAAGGTCGCGTAGTCGATCGAGAAGGGCGAACCGAGCCACGCCAGATCCGCACTGAGTTTGCCCGAACCATTGCGCAGTACTCCGGCCAGGCCGAAGCGGCCGAGCAGGTTGCCGGCGTTGACGATGTCCAGTGTGATCGCCAGCGTCATCCGGCGTTTCGGGGATCCGGGTTCGCGTTGCCACTGGCCGGTGCCCGAGACGTGCCCGTCCGGGTTGTCGATCTGCAGGCGCTTGAGCTGCCACACGTTGGTGCGCCCGCCACCGGAATTCTGCGCGTCCAGCTCCAGGTGTCCGAGTTTGGTCGATCCGAGCACAAATTCGTCCGCCACGACGTCGAGCTCGGGCAGCTCGCGCGTCGGCGCATCGAGCACCTCGGTCACCGATGCGCTTTCCGGGATCACCAGGTGCGCCAGGCGCGCGGTCAACCGCCCCGGTGAGGAACGCGCGCCGGACGCCCAGTTGAGCGACCCGGACGTCTGGTCGGCGTCGATGTTGGCGTTCCATGTTCCGTCTGCCGCCCGGCTCGCCCCGAGTACCACGTTGTCGAGGACCTTGCCGGACACCAGCAGCTTGTCGACGTTCACCGCCACCAGGTCGGGCACGCCGCCGGAGGTGCTCGCGCTTGCCGAGCCGGGCCCCTCGGAAGTGCTCTCCAGCACCGGCAGCCAGCGATCGACGTCCAGGTTGGGCGGCGCCAGGTGCAGCAGCAGTCCGGTGTCGGGCAGCGCGGCCGGCGCTCCAATGCTGATGACGCCGCGGTCGATCCGCAACGCACCGCCTTGGGCCGGATCGGCAACGCGTTCGAGCTGCACATCGACCAGCTGGCCCGCGGTCACGCGAACGCTCTCGCGCGCCGGCGCGGCGCCTTGCACCGGAACCATCGGAACTATGTTTACGCTCAGCGCAAGCGCGTCGGTGGCG
>Ga0187846_10001827_pt1 | contig 11955 bp, 10 predicted proteins | sample TC_taG_FD_161473 | JGI IMG/M metagenome (GOLD analysis project Ga0187846, IMG submission 161473) | Biofilm microbial communities from the roof of an iron ore cave, State of Minas Gerais, Brazil - TC_06 Biofilm (v2) | ecosystem: Environmental > Terrestrial > Deep subsurface > Cave > Wall biofilm... | reverse complement strand
GTCAAATATCGACCATCAGGAAGGGCAGCATCGCGCCGATTCCGGCGCGCCGCCCGCCTGGGCCTGGCCGGCGCGATGATCACCGAGTATCCACTCGAGCACCGGCGCTATGACCAACCCGAGTACGAGCCGTTCTGGGCCGCCGCCGAGGCGCTCGACCTGCCACTGAGCCTGCACACGGCGACGCGACGGCAGGGCAGGATCCGCGGGGCCGGCGAAAAGACATTGCGCGACGCCAGCAGCCGGGCGACGAAGGCGTTCTATCCGGCGCTGTCGATGTGCGATCTGATCTTCTCCGGCGTCTTCGAGCGTCATCCCCGCCTGACTCTGGCCATCGTGGAGTTCGAGCTGGCGTGGGCGCCCCACCTGCTCTCCACGATGGACTACACCTGCCGCGAGCGCCATGGCGAGGCGATCTACCGGTTCAAGGGCGGCATGCTCCCGAGCGACTTTTTCCGCCGCAACATCGTGCTGAGCTTCCAGGAGGACGCCATCGGTATTCGCCTGCGCGAGGGTCATCGGCATCGACAACATGATGTGGGGCTCGGACTATCCGCACAGCGAGTCGACGTTTCCCCGATCGCGCAAGATCCTGGCGGAGATCTTGGCCGGGGTGCCGGACGACGACGAACAGGCCAAGATCGCCGGCGGCAACACCGCCCGCGTCTATAATTTTGACGTGGCGAGGCTGACCATCCCCCGATGACGTTTGGAGCAGACCTGCTCAACTGTTTCCTCACCTTGAAGGACGGCCACCGCCGCAACCGCGGTCGGTTGCCGGCCCTTTCCGCACGCCAACTCGCATCTCGGCCAAAATTTTACCGGGCAACAGAACCTTCAGTGTTCACCACAACAGCGCGACATAGTCTTTGCCTATCACCCGATCCAGGATGACAATGCAGACCATCGCGATCCACAACAATGGCAATTCCATGTAATGCCGACGATCCGTCTGCCTGACACCAAACGAATCAGCATCAAGAAGGTCGCGCAGCTGTCCACCGCAATCTCCTGGTTGGAGTTGGGTGCGACCGTCGAACGGGCACGGTTCGCGCTTGACCAATGAGTCCAAGAGCGATCAGTCCGAAAAAATATCGATAAAAATCAGTTTGGCACCCAGACTGCGGCCTTGATCTCACCGAATTCACGCGCGATCTTGCGTCAGGACGCGCCGGCATCCTCACTGACATACACTTAGCCGAACAGGCTGAACGCCACAATGCGGTCGGCATCAGCGGGACGCGTGGCAAGGCCCCACGCAGTGGCATTGGGCTGGGTGGGGAGTGCCAGGATCTCCCGGGTCTCCCCCAAGTTTGTCGTGCGGAGCACGCCCCTTTGTGACCCGTCGTTGTCTCTCCGCACCCGGCCAACAGCACAGCAGGATCATCGGCCTTGACCACCATGCCGCGGGCATAGGGCAGCGGCCATTTTTCTTGATGCCCAAGGGCTGCCAGGTTTCGCCCAGATTGTTACTGGTAAACACTTCGCGTGCTGTGCTGGCGTAGAGGGGCTTGGGCTGACGCAATCTTCTCTGAGTTGACAGTGACCCCCGGAGCTTTTATTGGCGGCGGCGATTTAACTTTCGATCGCTTCTCGCGTATGGAAACCCATCCCTCATCGCGGGGTTGAGCATGAAATTGGAGCGCCTTAATAAACGCGTCGCGCCAAACCTACCGAGCCGGCACGTGTCTGGCCGCTGTCTTTGTGGTGCGGTAGAGCTAGAGATCGACTTTCCCGCTTTTTGGGCCTGGCACGATCACTCCGCGGCAAGCCGTCGCGCGCATGGCGCAGCGTATGCGACCTATATCGGCTGTTGGCGCAAGCACGCCCGCGTGACAAAGGGCCGAAGAAGCATCGCTCGCTTCGAGGATGCGACGACGGAGTCGACCCGAAGCTTCTGCTCCCGGTGCGGCACGCCGCTGCTCTACGAGCGCAAGCGCTCGCCGCACATGGTCAATATCCCGCGGGCACTCTTCACCGGCCGCACCGGCCGCGAGCCCCGCTATCACGTGGCCATCGAGGAGCTTCAGGATTGGGCCTACACAGGCAACCGGCTTGTCCCTGTTAAGGGCTATCCCGGTATGGTCTGGGAACGCCCGAAATCGCGCCGGCGCCAGCGCGACGTTGATGACCTCGAGTTCCGCGACCGGCGCGTCCCGTCCGCGCGTACCCGTGCCATTCGGTGAAGGCATCTGCGCCCCCAAGATTTGAATCTGCCTGGGCAAATGAGTCCGGTTCTGGTTCAGGCCGCGCGGTCTGCAGACCAGCCTGCTGGGCTTCGGACTGCCGCTTATACAAATGCCAGATCCCGGCGTTGGCGGTGGGGCCGCTGCCGGCCTGCTTGAACCAGAAAGCCTACGCGGAAGTCGATCCCCTCATACGCTTCTCGACTGTGATCCCATGACAACTGTCGTCTTTGCCGTGCCTTCCGCGAAGTAAGGGTCTCACTCAATTGGTCACGACGATGTTAGTGAACCGCCATTCGCTCTCCGAGCCGTCTCCGGATTGCGCATATAGACCCACGGCACCAGTGACCTTCGCCGGTTGACCGTGAAATCCAGTCACCGTGGTGTCATTGATTACGATCGACGCCACGCCGCCTTCGAGGATTACTTTCATCCGATTGACCGCGTTCGGACCCTGGTGAATGGCGTCAGCCACGGTTCGCGGAATAACGGTTGCCCACTCGTCGTCGATCTTGCGGTATACTGAGTAGCTTCCGTCTAAATTGATCGCAGCGACATAGTAATTCTTGTAGTCGACCGCCCAGAACATAATGCCCGAAGCGCCTGTGCTTCCTGAAGGCTGGGGCTGAGAGGGGAATTTGAACTCGGAACAGATGGTGGCATCGCGGAAAATCAGCGGATCAAAGGTCCAAAACTCGAAAGAGGAGGTCTTTGGCTTGAGCACCATCTGACCATCCTTGAAAAAATAGGTCGATCCCGCCGCCCCCCAGCCGGGATCGGGTGCTGCAAAATTGTCGAAAAACGCCGGTGACGATGCCTTTTTGCAGGCATCGGAAGCCACTTGTGCAGCTGCCGGGTAACTCTGTTCTTGCTGCTTATCCTCGATTACCGCAATTTTGGAGAATCGCCATGAGTCTTCATGACTGGCGTCCGATTCGGCGAAGAGGCCGACTGCACCCCCTTTTCGGGGTGGCTGACCCCAGACATCGACCAGTTTTGTATCGTTGACCAAAAGGGTCGCAACGTTGGCGGCGGTCCTAATCGTCATTTGATTGATCGCGTCAGGGCCTGATCGGATGCTGCTCTCCTTCGCCCGCGGCACGACCGCAATCCACTTTCCGGCCGCCCTCCGCCACAAGGAATACGTCCCATCCGTGAAGATCTCTGATACGTAGTAATTGTCATAGTCCTTCGCCCAAAATATTAATCCACCCCTTGAGTTGTCTTGTGAGTTATCGAGCTGATGAGGAGACTGTATTTGTGAGCAGCCGGTCGCGTTCCCAAAGACCATAGGCTGATAGATCCAAGGCTCGACAGAGGATGCCTTTGGCTTGAGCACCATCTCACCATCCTCGAAAAAATACGTCGATCCCGCCGCCCCCCAGCCGGGATCGGGTGGGCTGAAATTGTCGAAAAACGCGACAGGCGACGATGATTTGCAGGCAGTCGGCGGCGGCGGGTTGGTCTGAGGGGACGCCGGCGGCGAATTGTTTTCCATCACCGCGATGTTCAGAAAATTCCATTGGTTCTCGTCGTCGTCCTCGGACCCCGCGTAGAAACCCACAGCGCCGCCGCCATCGGGCGGTTGAGCGTGCTGCATGTGGAAAATGTCCGAACCGTTGACCGTCAATGTCGCCGTATCGTTTGCAAAGGTTATTTTCACGCGATTGACTGCATTCTCGCCCGGCTGAATGCTGGCTGCCTTGCTTCGCGGCAGAAGTGTCGCCCATATTCCGTCAATCTCCCGATAGACCCCAAATGTCCCATCAGCGTAGATTGCCGCCAAATAGTAGTTGCTGTCGTCGCTCGCCCAAAACATGATTCCCCCATTGGAGTCCCCACCGAGATTCTTGACATGTACGGGGGTTTTGATGTCGGAACAAACAACGCCACTCTTGAAAACCATCGGCGAGAAGGTCCAGGTTGTCGTCGACTTTGCAGCTGGCTTCAATACCATCCGGCCATCTTTGAAAAACCCGGTATCGCCTGGCGTGCCCCAGCCTGGGTCGGGCGGGGCGAACTCATCAAAGAATATGGTGGCGCCATTCTGCTTGCAGGCGTCGAGAAAGGGGGCAGTCCGCGCCGTGTAGAGGGCCTGCGACGACGGCGCGGTGTCCGGCTTGCTCTCGACGACTTCAATACTGGAGAATTTCCACTCGCTCGCCGCATCTTTTTCGGATTGACCGAACAGACCCACGGCTCCTCCTCTGCTCGGTGGCTGACCCCAAAAATCGATCAGCTTGGCGCCGTTGGCGAAAAGTGTCGCCCTAGTGCTTCCCGTAGCGATCCTTAACTGATTGACCGCGTTGGGCCCAGCCCGAAGCCCGCCGCCCCGCGTGCGCGGCGCGACCGACAGCCATTTGCCGGCAACCCGTCGCCAAATACTATACGAGCCGCTGGTATCGAGCTGGGCTACGTAATAGTTATCATAATCCACTGCCCAGAATATGATCCCGCCGGCTGCCTCCCCTTCCAGATTCTTGATTTCAGAGGGCGAAACAATTTCGGTGCAGATCACGTTGCTCTTAAATATAAGCGGGTAATAAATCCAGGATTCTGCATCGTTTAATTGCGGTCCTAACACCATCTGTCCATCTTTGAAGAATCTGGTAGCCGCGCTTTGACCCCACCCGCCATCAGGATGCTTGAAGTCGTCATAGAAAGCGACGGCACCGCTCGGCTTGCAGCTCGTGTCGATCGGCGCGGCAGGCGGCGGGGGCGGCGCGGGCTGATCAACGGCTGTCTTAATCGGCCCCACCACCGGCCATTTCAAATACAGCGACCGCCTGTAGACAAAGGCGCCTCCGAGCGACAGCCCACAGACCACGGCAATGACCAGCGCCGTCACCCATCGTCTCGAGGGCTGGGCTGGCACGACCTGAGGTGGGGATTCCTCCAACGGCTCTGCAGGTGCCGGTTTCGATTCGGCCACGGTCCCGCCTTCGTCGATCGGTGCCGGGAGACCCTGGTCCGTAACCTCGCCGAGGGACCCGGTAGGCGTCGACGCGTCCCGGAGGATTTGATCCATCGACCGGATCAGGCGGTCCACGTGTTGATGGAAATCGCGTCCCGCATCGACTTCCGCGGCGTTGCGGTAGGACAGATCTGCGAGGCTGTCCGGGAGGTCGGTCCCCCTCGGCATCCTGGCGCCGTTGACCAAAACCGGGATGACAGGGATACCAGTCCCTAGGGCCCGCTCCACCTCAACCCGGACCGGATCATTCTCCTCTTGAATTCTCGCCCGCCTGCCTCTGCTGGCGCCCGTCCATCTCGGGCCGATGATGGCGATCAGAATATCGGTTTGGCGGAGCGCCTGCTGGATCTGGGCACGGAAATCGACCCCGTACGGGATACTATCGATGTCCATAAACAACGACTCGGAGCCATAATGATCAACCAGCCGATCGCGGATGCGTCCGGCGATCGCCTCGGAATCCTGGCGCCGATACGAGATGACGATCTTCGTCATGTCCGCCCCGAAATGCAGGGTTCTAGCATTCGGGAGCGGTCGTTGCGAGCACGCAGCGTGCCGGCTGATCCAAACGCGGCGCGCGTATATTCGAAGCCGACGCCGACACCGGAGAGGCGATCCGCCGCCGAGGCTCGCCTCGTCGTGTGCGTTCTTGCCGCGGTCTTGAAGCTTGCGACCTCATTGGAGATGGACGCCGCGTCCCGCTCAATGACTGCTGCAATTCCAGCGGCGCGACGCCGATGTCACTGCTCGAGGCGCTTCAACTCGGCCGCTGCTGCGCTGTATTCGTCGAAACTGAGCGGGCAGGTGTCGCGCGCCTGACGCAGCAATGGTACAGCCTCGGCGGCGCTGTGGCGCAGCAAGGCTTCCTCGGCGAGAAAGAACGCCGCGACGCAGCCTTGCTCGCGCTGCGCCTTTGCGTCGCCGATCCTCACCGCGTCCCACAACTGCTCGACCGTCATCTGCTTGAGATAGAAGGCGACGACGGGACCGGGCCAACCTTTTAGATCGATTGTAGCGGCGTTGCGCGCGAATTCTTCGGCATCCGTTTGTCCGATCCTGGCGTGCGCCAGGTGCAGCCACAGCACGATATCGGCGTCCGCAGGCGCGAAGCGCAGACGCTCCGCGAAATCGGACGCTGCGGCAACGAACCGCGCCACCTCGAAGTTGGTGATGCCGCGGTTGGTGAAGGCCGAGGCATGTTGCGGATCGAGGCTGATCGCCCGATCGAAATCTTGGATCGCGCGGTCGAATTGACCCGTGTCGCGATAGGCGACGCCCCGGTTGTTGAAGGCCGAGGCATATTTCGGATTGAGGCTGATCGCCTGATCGAAATCCTGGATCGCGCGGTCATATTGCCCCTTGTTATAATCGGCGATGCCGCGATTGTAGAAGGCCTCGGCATCTTTCGGATCGAGGCTGATCGCCTGATCGTAGTCCTGAATTGCGCGGTCGTATTGCCCCTTGGAATGATAGGCGTTGCCACGGTTGTTGAAGGCGACGGTAGATCTCGGATCGAGGCTGATCGCCTGATCGTAGTCCTGGATCGCGCGGTCATATTGCCCCTTGTAGCAATAAGCGATGCCGCGGTTGTTGAACCCCAGAGCATATTTCGGATCGAGACTGATCGCCTGATCGTAGTCCTGGATCGCGCGGTCGTACTCGCCCTTCCCGCGATAGGCGGTGCCGCGGTTGTTGAAAGCGGCGGCATCTTTTGGATCGAGGCCGATCGCCTGATCGTAGTCCTCGATCGCGCGATCGTATTGCCCCTTGCCATAATAGGCGTTGCCGCGGCTGCTAAAGGCGAGCGCGAATTTCGGATCGAGGCCGATCGCCTGATCGAAATCCTCGATCGCGCGGTCGTATTGGCCCTTGTCATAATAGGCGATGCCGCGGTTGCTGAAGGCCGCGGCTAGATTTTTTGTCGTCTCACGTCCCGATCGAATGATCGCTGTGCAGGTGCCGATGCGCAGATCCGGGTCGTTGTGGATATCCTTGCATCGCGCCCAGTTCTCGTCGCGGCTCTGCGCTGAAACCGAACCGGCCGCCGCAATGGCTATTCCGATCGCGATGAGCAGCGAGGCCCGCATCCAATTATTCCCGAACATGGGGAACGACATGTTTTCTGCGATTGCAAGAGTATCACGCCGCTGTTTGAGCTTGTAGGTTATCGATCCCGCAGGCCGCCGCTTCGCCCGTTCGAGGCGGCGTTGGATGACATAGCGCTGCGCCCGACCCCAGTTGCCTGCTTGAACGAGCGGCTGAAGTGATAGGGGCTCAGACACGCGATGTCGGCCAGAACGGTAAGCGAAAGATTGTCAGGCGGAGAGGTTGGACCTGCGTTCCTCCTCCGCCGAGGGCGGCTTCACGAAGTCGACCGCGCGGCCGTGTGCCAACCGCGCTGACCGTGTGGCTGAGCTACGGGCTCTCGGCGATCTCACAGCGACCGGAGGATGCCGAGCCTCCTCGCCATCACCGATAACGGCTCGGGCCGCGCGGGCTGTGGGCCGCGCGCCTGGGCTTGTTTATACTGTATCCACATCCAGTCCTGCGGCTCCTGGCCGGCGCGCTTGAACCAGTCGAGCATCTGGGCGGTCGGGTCGACCTGGTCGTCGTGCTTGCCCTTTGGGAAGACCGTCAGCTCGTGCAGGTATTCGGCGAGCCACGCCGCCTCCTTCGGCAGATAGACAAAGCCGTTCTCGATCATCGCGGTCTGTGCGTGCATGCTCTCGGCGAAAGCAAAGCTTCGCCTGACGCGACAGGCGTTGCCTTTGGCAACGCCGAGAGCGCATGATCTTGTCGGATTGCGGCTGGTAGCGGGTGACGGCGTGCAGGCCCTGCTCGATCAACTCCTGGATCAGCTGGGTGCCTGATGCCTTGTCCTCGATCAATACGACCTGAGCTTCAAAGGCGGCGCATTGCTCGCATACCGCGCGCTTCAATTCGGGATATTCCATGCGCCGACCCATTACGTGCAGCAGATAGAGGTTCTTGCCCTTGATCCCCCAGCTGGTGCACACGCTGAAATCGCTGAGCTCGGAGGCCTTGTTGGCGGTGTCCCAGCTCTGCACGACCTGGTCGAATTTGTCGGGAAGCTCGTTTGCCGCGTAATTCTTGAACCACGCCGCCTTGACCATGCCGCCGCCCAGTGGCGTCGGCGCCTGCCGGTACTGGCCGGCAAAATTGTATTCGCCGAGCGTGCGGCGAAGTTGTGCCAGCATTTCCGGCGGCTCGCGCTCGGGATGCAACGCCTCGCCCGCCTTGCGGCCAAAGCACTGGCTCCCGAACACGGTCTCGACCCGGTGCACCTCGTCCTCCTCGGCGATCGCCGGCAGGCGTACGACGTCCCATGGGCGGCAGCAGACGATTTCTCTGAGAAAGTCCGGAGAACTCTCGATCCTGCTTGAATCGGGATGATCCGCGCGACATTGGGCGCCGCCGGCTCTCCTGCCAAAATTTCTTCGGCTGACGCTTCATCCAGCCAGACTACCGCCTGCCTTCTTGCCAACGCCGGCACCCAACACCTCTGCATGGGCTTGATGTGTTGCGCCTCGCGTGCCTAATCGAGCCCGGCGCGGACGCCACTCGTCGTAACACGCGCGCCCACCGGCTCCGACGATATATGGACATTCTTGGTCGTGCGCGCGCGCAGTTGCGCGAAGATGATGCCGTGGGTGATCAGCAAGAAGGGAACCAGCACGGTCGGGATCAGCGACCAGGGGAGCGAAAACACAGCGCCGCTGCCAGCGCCCGCATGAATGATCTGCAAGGGGGATCCGTTCGTCGACATGATTCCGAGCGTCACGGCATCGACCAGATCAAGCGTGCCGAACACGTTCCACGCGAGAATAAAGCGACGATTTGGCGAGCCTCGCGCGGCTGCCCAGGCCAGAGGAATGGCGAAGATCCCGGTGATGACGTCGCCCCAGCCGGCGGACCACGGAAACGGTCCGCCAAACCTTCCGGCGGCCGCGAGCACGAGAAAAAATATTCCCAGGATGCGAATGGCATTGAGGCCGACGAGCATCGGCATCGGCATCGCGAGCAGCGACGCCCGCGCGGCGGACGAGAAGCTCGCCAGGGCGACGACCGTTGCAATCGGAGTGGCAAACAAGATTAGCGTTGCCGCTGGGCTCGCGAGCTCACCCGCTCCGGCGACCGCGGCGGCGAAGCCGATCCACGCTCCGGCCGCAGCCGCCAACGTCAGACGCCCGGCAAGCGCGGCGGGCAGCGTGGTAGTGATCGCGACAAGGCAGACCGCAATGGCTGCTGTCATTGCCACGGTTCCAATCAGGTCCAACATAGCACCCTCCTTAAACGAATATGCCTAGCCCACGAGCACGCGCAACGCCTCGGCCCCGGCGTCGCCGATCTCGGCGTGCGGCTGGTTTTCGCCCTCTTGACCTGTTCGGCGAGACGGCGAACTGTTGGATGATCTTTCTAGCCTCACGCTTGCACAGCCTCCGGCGCTAGCCGGGAACTCGCAGCCGTGCCGGCTGTCTCGGCGAGAATGATCCGGGCTCCGCGGCGGAACGTGACATACGCCCACAACCAGTCGAGCGCCACGACGATGCGGGAGCGGAAGCCGATCAGGAAGAAAATATGGGCGAAACTCCAGACCAGCCAGGCCGGCCAGCCGGTGAGCGTCACCCAGCCGAAATCCGCCACTACATTGTTGCGCCCGATGGTTGCAAGGCTGCCCTGATGGCGGTAGCGGAATGGCGGCGGGGCGGAAGCCCTCTCGACGCGCGCCCTGATCACGCTCGCGGCGTAGGCCCCCATTTGCTTCGCTGCCGGGGCGATGCCCGGCGCGAGCCTTCCATCCCAGCTCTGCGAAGCGCAGGTGTCGCCGACCACAAATATCTCGGGGTGGCCCGGAACCGAAAGATCGTCGCGCACGACCACGCGCCCCGCGCGATCGGCAGGCGAATCCAGCCACTTTGCGACCGGAGACGCCGCCACACCCGCCGCCCATAGGATGGTGCCCGCCGCGATCCGCTCGCCGCCGACCTCGACATCATCGCCATCACAGACGGTGACTGCCCTCCCCGTCCATATCTCCACGCCGAGCCTTTCGAGCGCCCGGCGGGCGGCGGCAGACGATTTCTCCGAGAAAGTCGGAAGAACTCTCAGTCCAGCTTCAATCAGGAGGATCCGAGCGCTGGATGGGTCAATGTGGCGAAAATCATGGACCAAGGAAGCCTTTGCAAGCTCCGCGATGGCTCCGGCAAGCTCCACGCCGGTCGGCCCGCCTCCGATCAGGATGAAGTTGAGCAATCTGCGGCGTTCATTCGGATCGTCGCAAACTTCCGCGGCCTCGAAAGCCGATAGCACCTGTTGGCGGATGGACAGCGCATCAAACAGCGTCTTGATGCCGGGTGCGAATTTCTCCCATTCATCGTGGCCGAAATATGAATGGCGGGCACCCGAGGCAGCGATCAGGAAATCGTAAACCACACGTTGCCCGCCGATCAGCACCGCCCGGCCGGCGGTGTCGATCCCGGTCACGGTTTCCATTAGAACGGTTGCATTACGCTGGGCGCGTAAGATCGCGCGGACCGGGGCCGCAATGGTATTGGGCGTCAGTGCAGCAGTGGCTACCTGATAGAGCAGCGGCTGGAACAGATGGTAGTTGTGCCGGTCGATCAGAGTAACGTCGAGCGCAACCCGCGCCAGGGCGCGCGCCGCCGATAATCCCGCGAAGCCACCACCGAGAATGACGACACGTGGTCTATCGACGGTCGTCATAGCGGCCGTTGCTGGACAGATCGGTCGGGCAGCCGTGCGACCAGTCCCAAGATAGCACCGAGAGCAACGTGCCCGAAAAGCGCTGCCATCGCTTCCTTGGCCCCTCCGAAGAACAATCCAACACCAAGGATCGGCATGGCGATCAGGCCCGACAAGAACCAGACTGCGGCCATAAAGGCAACGCCGCGCAGCCAACCCGGACCCGGCAGGTAGGGACCGACGATCACAAACGCTATTGCAAAGCCGAGGGTGCTGAACAGGAAATGCATGACCACCCCGGCTGGCATGCCAAGCCCTGTGAATTTCCCGAGCACCGCTGCAATGTCCATTGGATGACCGATCATTTCGGGTGCAAGGAACTTCATCATCAGCGTGAAAACCACCGTCCCGGCCAAGCCTCCACTGATCGCTCGAGGCAATGCGCTGAAAAACTGACCGGTGCCGGTCGAGAGCTCGGGCATGGTATTGGTCCTGCAATCGCAACAGTCGATCCAAAAAACTCCGCTGGCGGGAAACGGGCCGCTACTCCATGAACCAACCGTGGCTGACGATCAGCGATTGGCCCGTCAGTGCGTTCGTTGGTGCGGCGGCAAAGAACAGAGCGGCCGCAGCGACATCCCCGGTCGTCGTGAACTCGCCATCGACTGTTTCGCGCAGCATCACATTATGGATCACCTCCTCCTCGGAAATTCCGAGCACCTTTGCCTGTTCCGGGATCTGTTTATCGACGAGCGGGGTCCGCACATAGCCGGGGCAGACAACGTTCGCTCGGACTCCGTGCTTGGCGCCCTCCTTTGCCACGACCTTGCAGAGGCCGATGAGACCGTGCTTTGCCGTGACATAAGGTGCTTTGAGGAGGGACGCTTCCTTGGAGTGCACCGAGCCGATATAAATTATTGCACCGCCCGCACCCTGGTACATGTGCCTCAGACAGGCCTTCGTCGTCAAAAAGGCGCCATCCAGGTGAATTGCGAGCATTTTCTTCCACTCGGCGAAGGGGAACTCGTCGATCGGCTTGACGATCTGGATGCCGGCATTGCTGACGAGGAT
>Ga0187846_10001826_pt1 | contig 11964 bp, 15 predicted proteins | sample TC_taG_FD_161473 | JGI IMG/M metagenome (GOLD analysis project Ga0187846, IMG submission 161473) | Biofilm microbial communities from the roof of an iron ore cave, State of Minas Gerais, Brazil - TC_06 Biofilm (v2) | ecosystem: Environmental > Terrestrial > Deep subsurface > Cave > Wall biofilm... | reverse complement strand
AAGCGAAAACCAGAATTTCAAGCTAAAGCAAGTAGAGGTAAAAAAGTCACTGTTCAACTCTGCCTTGCAGCAAGCACATTAGCGACACTAGTGATTACAAGTAGTGTTGGACTTGTCTGGGCAGAAACAGGGACAACAAACGATACTAGCATCACAATATCAGCAACCGAACAGATAAAGAACAATCCCGTAGCACTGAAGATACTTCAAAACATCGCATTATACAAACAAGGATTGATTACACTACAAAAGGAACAACAGCTTCAAGATGAGCAGAACAAATTAATCGAAGAACAACGTGCGCTAGCAAAACAGTACCTGCAAGACGATCTTGAAAGGATGGCAAATGAGAACACTCAAAATACACCAAGAAACGCATTTGCAAGCTTTGTTGCCAACGTTAATACTCCAACACAGGGTGTTTTTTGGGATGAGTTTAGTTTTATGGAAGAAAAGGTTCGTCTAGCAACTGACGCAATGAATAAAGTACGTCAAGATGGAGGCTCTATAGAAGAGGCCTTGCAAGCATTTTATGACGAAGCTTCAACCCATAAGAGCCAGCTGGTAAGTGTTAATAACGACTTGAATGTAAAGTACCATCTAGCTACAGAAGAGACACAGAACTTGTTTGACAAATTCGGAAAAATCCCAGGACATCAATAACAAATCCTGACTTTTAATCTTTAAACTCTTTTTTATTTTAATTACAGTTATTGTTATTGTATTTTTTGTGCCAAGTAAAATTTGTCAATGAAGGATCTCGAAATGATAGGTTTTGAACTGAAATCAAAAAAACCCTAATGGTATCAAACTATTTTATTTGATGTCGGATATGTTCTGCTGTATCTCTTACAGCGTGTATTGTATCATGTGCTGCACTTTTAGTTTCTTCTACAGCACGAGCCGTATCATCAATGGTACCGCTTTCTTTTAGCTCTCTTGCTGTTTGTCGAATATCTTTTGCAGTATCTCTAACAGCGGAAGCGACCTCACGTATTGTTTCAGCAAGCTCTGGAATTGCACCACTTTCACGAATTGTCTTTGTTGTGTCTCTCATCATGACTGAACACAGTTTGATATTTTCTGCAACATCTTTTATAGTTTTAACAGTTTTTTCTGCTGTTAAGCTAGATACCCATGCAGTGTTTTTGTCAGTTTTTGTTTTTATTGTTTCTAGAGTCATTGATATTATACTGTTAAAAATATTAATAAGTTATGCGTAGCTTTGATCTCTTTCTTGGACAAGTATGTGATACTGATAAATTATGAGCTACATTGAAATCTTTGTGATGTAATTCTAGAAATATGACAGCAGGAGAAAAAACTGGCAAGATAAAAGATATCAAGGAAACTATTTCTGGTGCAGCAGAAATAATGCGCTATATTAGATCGCCCGGCATGCAAGAATCACTTGACAATGTTATGGACACCGCAACGATCGCCAAAGAAATCATCGAAGCTCTTAAAACACAAGAGATGGTTAAGAACATAGAAAACTTTCGTATGATTTCAGAAAACATGAACGAAGCATCCGCTAATATGCAAAATACCCTAAAACAGCTTGAAGAGACAGGAGTCATAAACGAGGTCAAAGGGTTAATCAAATCTGCCAAAAGTACAATGGATTCTTTTGGTGACAGTAATCAAGGCACCGTAAATGGTCAGGACCTGCGGGAAATGAGTATGGCTATTAAAGAAATGTTCAAGTCTATCAGGAGTTTGGTGGACGAATTAAGAATAACTGTTGAATATTCTAAGAAATCTGGGACAATTCACACTGTAGGAGAGACAATCGGACAAGTGTCAGATATTTACAAAACAACCCTAGGATAGAAGACTAAGTCGTAGAGGCAGAAGTTGTTAGACTAATTTACAGGATCTCAAACTCTTCCAATAAATTGATTACTTTAAAAAAGAAGAAAGTGGTCCCTAAGGTTTTCCTATTCGGAAGACGTTAGTGCCACATTTTGGGCATGTACCCTTGACTGCAGGTCGTCCATTCTTTAGCTTAACTTCTTTTGGGTTTGAGATTTCGACTTTTTTCCTGCACTTCACGCAGTATGCTTGAGTCATTTCATCATTTTACGAAGGAAGTTGTATTTAGGAAGACGATGTAAAAATTATTTCACTATACGCTGGAGGCTGTTAAATTTTTACATTTTGTCGAGAAGCTCACATGTATAGAAATTTTATAAATTATTATATTTTATTAATATTTCTGGTGAGTAACTGATTAGATTTACAGAAATTAACAAATTTAGATAAAATGAAGAGCAAAATCGTTCAAATTCCAGTTAATATTTTTAACCACCTTGGCAGCGATTGAGGTGGTTGGCAACAAAAAAGGGATTGATTATCACTGCTATGATATTGGGAGGTATTACTGCCATCAGTCTCATCATTTGGTTTGTCCCCCACAATGACACGAATTTGGTCATTTCAGACTACGTCAATGAGCTTGAGAGTATTCGTGACAGGCATGGCGTCATAGAAAAGGAGATAGACAATAATTTGAGCGGCCTATCAAACGGTACAATTTCTCCAGATGACTTCATATTAAGAGCGCAGATATCTTCTTCTCAGATTAATTCCTTAATAATAGAAATTATTCAAAGTAATCCACCGGCACAGTGGCAAGAGAGCTACCTAAATTACGAGGATTCTCTCAAGAGTTATAATAATTATTTGTTAGAGAGCATTGTCTATGCAAATAAAATGAAAAGCGGCTCTCCAAATGATGATTTAAAAGATGAGATTGGAAAGTTAGATGAACTAAAAATGGAATCAGATTCATTTGCTTTGAAGTCAAATGAGACAAAACCATGAGACTATATGCCTTACATTGCTTTCTGGGTCAAATTTTTGATAACTGCTGGTATGACTGAATATAAATTAGATTAATTAATAGGAAATACAATTTTTCTACTATGTCAACCAAGGAAAGCGGTTTGCAAAAAAGCACCGCTGAAAGCAAAACAAGCAGATTGCTGGTAATTTGTGTTGACAGAGATGATGATATTGGAATAAAAGCCGGAGTTGCAACACCAGTTGTTGGTAGAAATGCTTGTATTGAAGCTGCCCAAAGACTTGCCCTAGAAGATCCAGAAGATGCAGACTCTAATTCAATTTTTGCTGCTGTCAAAACCTATGAGGATCTTGTGAGTGAGGGATACCAAGCAGAGGTAATTATTGTATCAGGTACAGAAAATAAGGGAGTGCAAGCTGATGAAAAGATAGTTTATCAGGTTAAATCAATAATGGAAAAATACTTTGCAAATGGCGCTGTGATTGTTTCTGATGGCGAAGATGATGAAACTGTAATTCCAATCATCCAAAATGTGTTACCCATTGTTTCTGTTAAAAGAGTCGTAATGCGAGTAAGCAGAACTGTTGAATATTCGTACGCAGTTTTAGGCAGATATTTGAAAGCGATTGCATTTGACTCAAAATATTCCAAGTTCTTCCTTGGAGTTCCAGGAATCTTACTTTTGATTGGAGGCATTGCTACAGTTATAGGAATGACAAGGGAAATTTTTGCAGTTCTTGTTAGTATACTTGGTGGAGCATTTCTTATCAGGGCATTTGATATAGACAGAGCTTGGTCACATTGGACAAAACCCACACCAGCTGGCTTCATCAGAATTTTTACAATGGTAACCGGAATACTTTTGATTTTGGTCTCCATACCATCCGGATTAGGTGCCGTTGGCCCAGAGATTATTACTCAGAAACAAGACATGCTCAAGCTGGTAACCAATAAAGAAGTAATTGGTCTCTTCGTCTCTGGCATGTTACCTTTTTTGTGGATGGGGATAGGATCTATGTTTGGAGGTTCTTTACTAAGTAGCTGGTTCAAAGGGAGTCTAAGATCAGTTACAGATGTTCTCAGAATAGTTGTGTTAGTGACCCTTTATCCTATAGTCTATCAGTTTACTACCATTATGACACATGATGAAAATCCCTTTAGCCTTCTACCATGGTTAGTATTTGGACTCGCAGTAATACTGATATCTGCCACCGTACTTTTCCGTAAATATAGAGGAAAGAAAGGCGGTGAAGTGTTATCGGAATAAAAGACAAAGCCCTGATTTTTTCTGGTCTTTATAAGATATATTCAAACAAGCTTGAAAGAAACATCAGAAATGGCAATCTCCCTAATCATATTGCAATAATATTAGATGGCAATAGGAGATGGGCAAAACGAAATCTCATTATGAAGATGGATGGCCACTTTCATGGGGCTGATGCGGTAGAAAAGTTACTTGATTGGTGTGAAGAACTTGACTTGAAAATTATCACTCTTTATGTTTTGTCAGCTGAGAATTTATCCAGAAACGATGATGAATTACATTATCTTTATGGTCTGATCAATAAAAGGCTTGAAAAATTGTACAATGATCCAAGACTGCACAAAAATCGTATGAGAGTAAAGGCAATTGGTAGAATAGAACTGCTTCCAGAATCCATTAAAAACGTTTTAGCTAGACTGGAGGATTCTACAAAAAATTATGGTCAACATTATCTTAATATAGCAATAGCCTACGGTGGTCAAAATGAATTAGTTGATGCTGTAAAAAAAATAGCATCCAGAATTAAAGATGGTTCACTTGATGTAAATCAGATAGATAAGGATATTATCGAATCCTGTCTATATACATCTCATCTTCCTCAATCATCTCCAGATTTGATCCTACGAACATCTGGTGAAAAGCGGCTCAGCGGTTTCCTCATATGGCAAAGCGCGTACAGTGAGCTTGTCTTTATGGACGTATACTGGCCAGAATTTAGAAAAATAGATTTGATGAGAGCGATAAGAACATTCCAAATGAGAACACGTAGGTTAGGTAAGTAATAGAAAGGAATACGTGGGTGAACGATTTTTTCTAAGCAGTGATCGAGGAAAGATCGGCTGGAGCAGTGATATTCAGAGAGACATTACCAAGTAATGTCTACTTGATTCTAAACTATCCATCTGGACATTGGGATTTTGTAAAAGGAAATATCGAAAATGGCGAGACCTTAAAGCAAACGACAATTCGTGAAATTCGAGAAGAGACTGGAATCTCTGATGCTGATTTTGTTGGGAATTTTGAGGACAAGATAGAGTATTATTATCAACGAAATGGAGAGTTGGTTCATAAAGAAGTTACTTTCTTCCTTGTAAAAACAAAAACAAGTGATGTAATGATTTCTCATGAACATCTCGGCTTTGTTTGGCTTAGTTATGACGACGCCTTAAAGAAATTGACCTATAGAAATGCTCAGAACGTACTAAAAAAAATAAGAAAATTAGGTTTGGAGACTAAAGTCTCTTAGTTTTTTTGCTTCAAACGATGGATTATCAGATTGTAAAATAGTCCTGCCAACAATTAGATAATCAGATCCGGCCTTTAGAGCATTTTCTGGGCTGCCACCTTGAGTACCAATTCCAGGCGAATAAATTTCGCATATATCTCTTGTTCTTTTGTGACATGTCCTTATTATCTCTGGAACGGTTGCTCCCACAACTATACCATCAACATTCAGCGAACATGACCATTCCAAAAACAATTCATGGAGCTTCAACATTCTTTTATTATCAGCTTTTTTAACTGAAAGACCATATCCTGACTTTGCTCCAAGATGACTCATGTGAACTAGCGTAATGATTCCATTACTAACTTTGTGTGCATCTGAAACGATATTTTTGAGATTATCTGGCCCCATTATAGGATTGGCAATAAGCGCATCAAATCCACATTGCCAAAGTTTTTCTGCGACCATTTGATTTGTGTTTCCAATGTCATTTAATTTTATATCTGCAATGCATTGTAACCCAACATCATGTGCAATGTGGTTTATTTTTGTGAGGCTTTTCATACCAAGTGGTAAGATCAGATGAAAATTCATTTTAATGGCACAGAGAAACTCGTTTAATGTCCTTATGTTTTTGATTGTTTTACTTTCCAGCTTTTCTACAGGTATATTCACTAAATCATTTGCTAATATTATTTTACTTTTATCAGATGATGATTTTTTTATTCTATTTCTAAAATTGCTCATAGCTTAACTAGAGGATGTTTATCTTTTAGCCTTATTATTTTGAGATAGGAGTATCCATGCTCATTTATCGCATCAACAAATGACGGTTCCATTCTATCCTTGCTAGAGTATTTTAAGAAGGGTTTTGTAGGTTCACTATTCAATCTAACATGGCAAAAATATGATAATTCATCAGATTCATTAAAATTCATAAACACCCCCAACAACCAGTTTGTACTATTTGAAAATGCAAATAAGGGGAATGGTGCCTCTTCAAATCCATAACTTAGCTTAACTAGACTTGTGAGATCTTCCAGCTCAAGTGGCTCATAAAATATTTCTATTTCTTTACTGGATTCTGGTTTTAGTGAAGGAGGGAGTAGTTTTATTCGTACTATTGGAGAATACAGATACATTGGATTTGTTATGGTATTTACAACGTCAGAATCCTCTTTACCTCCCTTGAAACCATATGAGAGATAATGTCCTCCTTTTTTTATTGTAGTATAATATATGATAGGTCTTTCTTTGAGAACATCCATCTGTACGGAGATAATATCGTTGCCCCCCAGTTCAAGCGAGAACGAAGTACGTGGAACTCGTTCAAAGGCACACGTCAGTCTTGAGAATTCAGTAATGTCTTTAACTTGAATGTAATATGGGAGCTTTGTCATAGATTTCCTCCAAAAATTACCCCATTAAAAGGTAGTTAGCTAGATATTGCCATATTTTTCAGAGGTTTCTTCTATCAATTATATCATTGACATCTGGGCCAGTACCTATTAGAGTAACTTGAATCTTGAGCTGATCCTCTATTGATTTGATAAAGTATTTCGCAGGTGAGCTGAGATCTTCAAATGATTGCATGTGAGAACATTCTGGAAAAATAATATCAAGTTTTGTGACTGCCACTTGAGTAGCGCTATTTAGCATGATGGCTCTTTTTGCCAGATCAAAATCAAACTCCGCAGCTCTTCTTTGTCTACCTGTCACAGTACCAATTTCCTGCCAGCCCTTAGTTTCAGTCTGCTCTGACGAGAGTTCATTTTTTAGTGGTCCTGTTCCCACTCTAGTCACGTACGCCTTAAAAACTACCATGATGTCATCAACATTTTTTGGTCCAAGGCCTATATCTGAACATATTCCTGATGCGGTTACATCTTTTGATGTAACATATGGATAAGTACCATGCCAAAGAGAAAGGAAGGTTCCCTGAGTTCCTTCTACTAGAACGTTTTCGTTTTTCTCTAAGGCAAAGCTAATTGCGTTAGGTACATCGTCAAGATAAAGTGCAAGTGAATCTACTTCTTTAGCAAGCTTCAATGTTCTCATAGCCCTGTCTGCATTTGCCGGTCCTGTACCTGTACCAGTACTACCAATTGATTCTTTTAATCTGCCCTGAGAATCAGTAGATTTGTGAGATTCCTCAATTATTCCACATTGAAAATCAACAAAAACTCTATCACTCACTCTAAATTCCTCTATTTCTTTCAAAAGAACGTCAGGGCTAATTAAGACTCCAGGACCAAGCAATAATCTAGTATTTGGATTCAAGAAAGCACTAGGAAGCATTCTTACTTTGTATTTTTTATTATGATATTCTATTGTGTGACCTGCGTTAGGTCCCACACCACCACGCACAGCTATTACTGGATTATCTTTCATCGCAAGATATGAGACTATCTTTCCCTTTCCCTCATCTCCAAAAAATCCACCAACAATAACCGTAGAAGGCATATAAGAAAAACACAACAGCGACTATTTAAGCCAAATCGTAACAATACAATTTTAAAAAAGAAATCCACTACAAGCTTGTTGTCAGAGAAAAATTTTGCAGGAAATATCATAATATCACTAGCAGACCTTCCCGAGTTTTTGCGTAAACCTATTTTGCAAAAAAGACTTACGGAATTTTTTTCAATGTCAGCGACTGAGAGACTGGAAATAATCAATAATGCACTTCAAGCAGGACCAACAATACCCTTTGATAAATTTTCAAGGTTGTTTAGAACATGGCTTGAGATTCTGTGCAGCATTTCTGAAGAACAAAGAAATATCATGTTCCTAACCTATATCAAAGAAATTTCAGAAAATCCGCATAAGATTATTTCATTCAACATTGATGGCATTTTTGAAGTATATTTGTCTCTGAATCAAAATCAAAAGAACTTGATTTCTGATTCCATAAAAAAATTAATTAACACATTAAGTGAAAGTAAAAAAAAGATTATATACCTAATAATACCAGATATAGTAAAAAAAGAGCTCGGACTTTAAGAGGGATTATTGGGATTTCGTTTACTTTCGTCAGCAAAATTCACAACGTCGCCTTCGGGGGTTATAACTCCCACGAAGACCTTTTCATATTTTTTAAGAACCTTTCTGTGATCAGGCATGGACATATCAAGTCTCATCTCGTTCATAACCATCACACGATATTTTTTCCACTCTTCCCAACATTCGTTACAGCAGGGGTAATTTACTGCTATTGGATCGAGTTCAGCACTATCTAGTATCTCTTTCTTACATTTTGTACAGACTCTCACCATAAAATGACCTCCAGTTGTTATCCATTTATTCGTTTAAGAAAAGATATTAGAGCAATAATCATAGATAAAGCATGAAGGTAAAGTGTCCAAAATGTAAGGATGTGGCCGAGATGGGTGATGATTTTTCATTTGTGAAGTGTTCGCACTGTTCATTTGATATGACATATGGCGAATATGTGAAATATCTTGCTTACAAGGATTCCATTTATTCGGATATACTAGGAGATTATGCATCTAGTACGGAAGGAACTACAGCTGGAACTCTTGATGATTGGTAGAATAAAGTTGCCTGCAAGATTTAATTAATTTTGAATTGTATTTGCAGTAATTGGAATTTGTACTTGAAATTATTCTTAATTTAATTGGCTTTGGAGTAGGCCTTGTAATAGGAATTTTTGCATACATTGGCTTTAAAAACACTGGAAGTCCAACTCTTTTTAGATTAACTATTTCCTTTTTGTCTATTGGTATAGGGTTTGGGGTTATAGGACTTGGTTTCATTACCGAATCTTTCGTATTTCAAACGGAAAAAATTGAACCAGGCATTCAAACTGTAGGATTAGGAATTCAGACTGTAGGGTATTTTTTCATAGCCTTCTCACACGGCATCAAATCGTTTTTCCCAAAATCAAAATATTTCAAGTCCATAATATTCCCACTCTTTATCATACCTGGAAATTCAATTGAACATATTATAAGGTCAATTTCTTTTATCCTATTGGTATATGGGACAATAGAGACAATTATGTCCTACATGGAGAATAAAAAAACTAGTACAGTTTTCGTTGCTACGGGACTTGGACTTCTTGCGTTGGGCGAATTTCTAGGCTGGTATTCCATCGTATTTCCCCAGTCAATTCTTTACGTCGTCTCTGTCTCAACCAAGATAATTGGGTTGGGAGCACTCTTTGTACCAATCTCTAAGGCACCATTGAGAGGGCTAAAGTTTGGCAGCAACATATAGAACTCATATGAGTATTATCGGAGACATACTTGCTACAACTAGAGATGAGATACCGGATGAGAATGGCGCAAGCGTAACCTATCTGATAAGAAAGGCTAACATTTCATATGGCAGAATTTCTAAAATTTTGGAAATTCTCGTGCATCAAGGTCTCTTAGAGCAAACCACGTCTGATAGAGCAAGCAAGTACAAGATTAGTCAAAGAGGCAGAGAATTTTTACAAGCATATAGTGGTTTTAGAGAATTTGCTGACTCTTTCGGTCTAAGAATTTAGTTATTCGTCATCTCTTATATCTTTGTCATTTATTTCATCATCAAAATCGTCCTCAAAATCATTTTCAAATTCATCTGACATGGACGTTAAAAATGATATGATTAGGTATTAAAGATTTATTATTGCACATCATCTGATGCGGACCAATCAACCTAAATTTAAAAGATTCTAAATATAATTTGTGATGCTACCCTTTGAAGAAAATATCTAAATGCTTTTCAGTAACGTTGAATAATCATATTCAATTTGTACAAGATTCTCCCCTGTGCAATTTCTTCCGTAGTCTTTCTTTCTGTTTTACTTTCAATAATTCCATATCAAGCACACGGCGATGGTTTCACTCAAGAAAACGTGTATGCAAATGTGGGAAACAGAACAATGGCCATGTTTATCAAAATAAATCCGCCTATTATTACTGCAGAAAATTTACAGGATAGATACATGCTACTGAATTTTTTTGATGCCGACACTAACAAGCCTGTTCGTAATGTGTCATTTTTTCTTAACGTGACAAAAGGGGATCAAGAATTATTGTACGATCTTTTTTACACTCAAAACGGAACCATAGTGTTAAAGTTCCAACCTGGAGGAACGGTAGGCAAGTGGACGGTCTTTGCTGACACGGAACCGATTACCGGTGGATATTACTCAATAAATGGTGACCCAATAGAGTTACAAGCTCCAATACTATCTGAAGGAGGGCTATACCATTTTAATATGACACTTCAAGGATTTGATTATCCAAATGAATTCGTCGGCGCCTACAGCAAAAAAATTAATTTTAATTCTTATCTCAGTGTGGGAAGCGTTTACAATCAAATAATTAATTATAACACGAAGGCTTACAACAGTACCATAGTTTCATATTTTGATAAGATATTAAATATGAATTTTGACCCATCTAAACTGCAATTTTCATGGTCCATGCCCTTTGATTGGAATCCAGATAGATACCAAAATAGGCCATTCCTCGTGCATGAAGAAGTTCGTGTTCCAAATTCATTTGGAGAGTTCTTGAACGCACCAACATTCTCTGCGAGTGTAAACGGAAGACTCCTCAATCCATTTAAAATAATAATAGACCCTTTCAGCTTGGCAAATACAACAATAATTCATCTCTTCTTCAACAGAGACGATATGAACAAAACAGCCCAAACAATCAATCCTAATACACAAACCATGAATTTTACTTTGTTTCCTTCCAAGACAAACCTCACAACTTCAACTGATATGTTTACCGATTTTGGAGGTTGGGAGATCAAACTTGCATGGTCTCCCGCGAATCTAGCTGCAAATACCCAAAACAATATCAAAATGACCTTTTTTGATCAACAGACTAACCAGCAAGTTACAAACGATGTTAACTATAATCTCAAAATATTAGATGCTAGAGGGAATCTTGTGCAATACCAATCAAACCAGACTGCAAAAGGTGGAATAGGGATTACTTCTATTTTCTTGCCTACCAATGGCATATACACTATCCAAGCAGGAGTTACCTCAGTCGTTAGTAATGGTATTTTCGACACGACTAGAAACGGGTTAGCAAGAGGTACTCTAGTCATACCTTCTACTACTATTCCGGAATTTCCTCTTTCTGAGGCAGTGTTAGCCGTATCAATTGCAGCAATTATTACAGTTACAATGCGTAAAAATATTCTAACGTTGTGATTAATCGGAAATAAAGTAGATTAATAGAAACTAGTCCTTATGTTTGATCAATTGTTTGGTTTTGGTGTCTGAGGTCATTCGTTAAAAATGGAGTGAATATCTAATATTCTAATTTTTTCAATAACAAAATATAATTTACTAGCATACTTTGCAAACCTTGTGATAGTTGCTTGTGATCGTACCGGAGTCAAACTTGCAGTCAGTATTATTAAAAATGGTGGATTGGTTGTATTTCCTACTGATACTGTATATGGTCTCGGTTGTGATCCACATAATTCAAAAGCAGTTAAAAATATTTTCAGAATAAAAAAAAGGATAGAATCTAAAGAATTACCACTACTTGGATTCTCAAAAAATGAAATTTCAAAAATAGCTATCTTTGACGAGAGTTCCAATAAACTAGCTGATAGATTCTGGCCTGGTGCACTTACTTTAGTTCTAAAAATAAAAAACAAGTCAATGAAGAAAACGATGAATCTTGGTGA
>Ga0187846_10001825_pt1 | contig 11964 bp, 14 predicted proteins | sample TC_taG_FD_161473 | JGI IMG/M metagenome (GOLD analysis project Ga0187846, IMG submission 161473) | Biofilm microbial communities from the roof of an iron ore cave, State of Minas Gerais, Brazil - TC_06 Biofilm (v2) | ecosystem: Environmental > Terrestrial > Deep subsurface > Cave > Wall biofilm... | reverse complement strand
ATCCGGCAGATCGCCCCCGGCGAGCCGACGGTGCGCTCCGGCGCAGTCGGTTCCTACGCGGACGCTGCGCGCCAGGCGATGCCCTCGGTGGTCAGCGTGTACACCTCCAAGCAGCTGAAACACGGCCCCGGCGCGGACGATCCGCTATTGCGCCAGTTCTTCGGCGATCCGAACGGCCTGGATGCGCAGCGTGTGATCAGCCTGGGCTCCGGGGTGATCGCCTCGCCCGAGGGCTACATCCTGACCAACAACCATGTGGTGCAGGCCGGCGACGAAATCGCGGTGGCCCTGACCGATGGCCGGCGCGTGCCGGCACACCTGGTCGGCGCCGACCCGGAGACCGACCTGGCGGTCCTCAAAGTGGATCTGCAGAACCTTCCGGCGATCACGTTCGGGCGGTCGGAGGCGCTGCGCGTGGGCGACGTCGTGCTGGCGATCGGCAACCCGTTCGACGTCGGCCAGACCGTGACGATGGGAATCGTTTCGGCCCTCGGCCGAACCAATCTCGGCATCAACACGCTGGAGAACTTCATCCAGACCGATGCCGCGATCAACCAGGGCAACTCGGGCGGGGCGCTGATCGACAGCAACGGACTGCTGATCGGCATCAACACCGCGATTTTCTCCCGCTCGGGCGGATCGGTCGGCATCGGGTTCGCCATTCCCACCAGCATCGTGATCCACGTGATGGACCAGATCGTCCATACCGGGCGCGTACACCACGGCTTCTTCGGGATCGAGCCGTTCGATATCACGCCCGAAATGGTCGATGCGATGCAGCTCAAGCGCGCCGACGGCGTGGTCGTCAACGGCGTGCTGCGCAACGCACCCGCCGGGCGGGCCGGAATGGAGCCGGGCGACATCCTGCTGTCGATCAACGGCAGCCCGGTGACCGACAGCCGCTCGATGCTGAATCAGATCGCGCAGCTCGAGCCTGGCACGCACGCCAACGTGAAGGTGCTGCGTGCGGCGCGCGAACTCGACCTGTCGATCACCGTGGGGGAGCGGCCGCCGCCGCCGCGCTGACGCCGGATCAGCCGGCGGCACGCCCTGATTCGCCACCGGCCTGGCGGCTGACTCCGAACAGCACCGCCAGCAGCATTCCCAGCTCGAACAGCAGGCACAGCGGCACCGCGAGCAGCATCTGCGACAGCACGTCCGGAGGCGTGAAAATGGCGGCGACCACGAATGCGCCGACGATGACGTAGGGGCGCACCTGGCGCAGGCGCGCGACGCTGACCATCCCCAGGCGAACCACCAGCAGCACCGCGATCGGGACCTCGAACGCCAGACCGAAGGCGAGAAACAGGCTCAGCACGTTGCTGAAATACTTGTCGATATCCGGCGCATAGGTAACCGACTCGGGCAGGACACGGACCATGAAGCGATACAGCACGCGCAGGACGACGAAGTAGCAGTAGGCCATCCCCGCGAAGAACATCAGCACGCTCGAGAAGATCACCGGCCCAGCCAGCCGCTTTTCGTGCTGGTACAGGCCCGGAGCGACGAACGCCCACACCTGGTACAGCACGTACGGCAGCGCTATCAAGAGCGAGGCGAACAGCGTGACCTTCAGCGGCACGAAGAAAGGATCGATCACGTTGATCGCCAGCAGATGGTCGGACCCCGGCGGCAGCGCTTCCTTGATCGGCCGCGCGACCAGCTCGAAGATCTGGCGCATGAAGGGCGACAGCGCCACGAACACGATCAGCACCGATGCCACCGCGCGCACCAGGCGCTGGCGCAGCTCGATCAGGTGGGACAGGAAACCCTGTTCTTCGGCCTCGGCCATGTCGGCCCCGCCTTACCTGTGAATGCGCGGGCGATTCACGCGAGAGCGCGGAGCGTAGCGGTTTCTGCCAAGCCCGGCCCCCGCGCCCCCGGACGGCCGCCGCTGCAGCCGCTCGAGCGCTTCGGCCAGTTCGCCCAGCGAAGGCGAGGGGCGAGGACGCGTGCGGAATCGGTGCGTGGCCCAGCCGCCGGCCGCCCAGTCGGGCGAGCCCGACTGCGATGCGGCGACGGACGCCTCGGCGGTGGACATCTCGGCTGAAGCCTGGTCGGCCGCGCCCTGCACCGAGCCGGCAACCTGTCGGAACGAGGACTCGAGCGACGCCGCTGCGTTGCGCGCCTCTTCCTGGACGCGCTTCAGGTCTGCCAGCTCGATCTCACGCTGGAACTCGGAACGCACCTGCAGCACGTATCGCTGCGCCTTGCCCAGCATCTGTCCGAACGTGCGCGCCACGCGCGGCAGGCGTTCCGGACCAATAACGACCAGCGCCACCGCGCCGATCATCATCAGTTCGCCGAAGCTGAAGTCGAGCATGCAGGGGCCCGGCGGACCGTTCGGGGGCGAGGGACGCAGCTGCGCGCGAGCGCCCCGACCGCAGAAGTTCTTACGAGCCGCTCTTTTCCTTGGCCTGCACGTCGATGGTGCCGGCGTTGCGCGCGTCGGTCACTTGTTGCGGCGGCGGCGATTCCTCGGCCCCCCCTTCGCGCATGCCCTCTTTGAAGCCCTTGATCGCTCCGCCAAGATCCTTGCCAATGTTGCGCAGCTTGCTGGTACCGAAGATCAGAACCACAACCAGCAGAACGATCAACCAGTGCCCTATCGATAACCCGCCCATCCGCCACTCCTGTGGGGCCGCGCGACGACCCTCAAAAGCCCTTCCACGGCCGCGGACCGGCCAGAACGTGCATGTGCAGGTGGAAAACTTCCTGCCCGCCGCCCGAGCCGTTGTTCACCACGACCCGGAAACCGTCAACGGACCCCTGCTCGCGGGCGAGCCGCGGCGCCAGCAGAAGCATTCTACCCATCAGCGATTCGTGCTGCGGGCCGGCTGTCATCAGCGATTCGACATGTTCGCGCGGCACCAGCAGCAGATGCACCGGCGCTTTCGGGTGGAGGTCCTTGAAGGCGATGATGTCGGCGTCCTCGTACACCCGGGCGCTTGGGATCTGCCCACGCACGATCTTGCAGAACAGGCAGTTCTCATCCATGACCATGACTCTCGCCCCGCCCAGCAAGGTCGCCCAGCGCGGCCTTCTGCGCAGCCTGGCGCGAGGCCTTTTCATCCAGGCCCGACGTGCCGGCACGCCGTTCCAGCTCCGCCAGTACCGCCTCCGGTCGCAGACCGTAGGCGGTCAGCGCCACCAGGCAATGAAACCACAGGTCGGCCAGCTCGGAGACGATTCGCTCGGGCGAGCCGTCCTTGGCTGCCAGCACCGTCTCGGTTGCTTCCTCGCCGATCTTCTTCAGGATCGCATCGGGCCCCTGCGCAAGCAGTCGCGCCACGTACGAGCGTTGCGGATCGCTGCCGCGACGCGCCTCGATCACGTCGGCCAGCCGCGCGAGCGTGCCGGCGGAACCCGGGTCACCTGCGTCCTTCATCCACTCTCCGAGTCGTCGCGGCCGGCGGCGGGCGGCTCCCGCACGGGATCGACCTCGACCCATTCACCCTCTTGCAGCCGCCGGTAAAAGCAGCTCACCCGCCCAGTATGACAGGCGATGCCGCCCTCGGGTTCGACCATGTACAGCACCACATCGGCGTCGCAGTCCAGGCGAATCTCGCGTACCCGCTGGCGGTGGCCCGACTCCTCTCCTTTGCGCCACAGGCGGTTGCGCGAACGCGAGAAGTACACGGCGAAACCGCTCGCTTCGGTCTGCAGCAGCGCCGCGCGGTCGGCCCATGCCACCATCAGTACGCGCCCGCTGTCGGCATCCTGTGCGACCACCGGAACGAGCCCGGCTGGGCCGAAACGGATCTGCTCCACCCAGCGCATGACTACTGAAGCCTCATCGGGATGCCGTGCTCCTGCATGTACTGCTTCGCCTGGCGCAGTGTGAACTCGCCAAAATGGAACACCGAGGCGGCCAGTACCGCGTCGGCGTGTCCCTGCAGCACGCCATCGACCAGATGTTGCAGGGTGCCGACCCCGCCGGATGCGATCACCGGTACCGGTACGGCATCCGAAACGGCGCGCGTCAGATCCAGGTCGAAGCCGGTGCGCGTGCCGTCACGGTCCATGCTGGTGAGCAGGATCTCGCCGGCCCCCAGCTCGACCACCCGCCGCGCCCACTGGATCGCGTCCAGGCCGGTGCGCGTGCGACCGCCCCGCGTGAACACCTCCCATCCACGCACGCCGCCGCCCGGCCCGACCGAGCGCGCATCGATCGCCACGACAATGCACTGCGAGCCGTACCGCCCCGCGGCTTGCTCGACCAAGCCGGGATCCTGCACCGCCGCCGTGTTGATCGAGATCTTGTCGGCCCCCGCGTTCAACAGCCGGCGCACATCGTCCACGTGCCGCACGCCGCCGCCGACCGTCAGCGGGATGAAGACCTCGCGTGCGACCGCCTCGATCACATGCGGCAGGATGTCGCGAGCGTCCGAGCTCGCCGTGATGTCCAGAAACGCCAGCTCGTCGGCGCCCTCGGCGTCGTAGCGGCGCGCGATTTCGACCGGATCTCCCGCGTCGCGCAGGTCGACGAAGTTGACGCCCTTGACGACGCGCCCCGCGGTGACGTCCAGGCAGGGAATGATTCGCTTGGCCAGCATCTGCGAAGGCCCGGGATCAGGGCAGGTTTCCGCTCTACTCCGCCTGCGCGCGGTCGGCGCGCTCCTGCGCCGCGCGGAAGTCGAGCGTCCCTTCGTAGAGCGAGCGGCCGAGCACGGTCGCCTCAATGCCCTCCGATTCGACCGCGCACAACCGCTCGATGTCTTCCATCGTCGCCACGCCCCCGCTGGCGATCACGGGGATCTTGACGGCGCGCGCCAGCGCGACGGTAGCTTCCATGTTCACGCCGGTCAGCATGCCGTCGCGACCGATGTCCGTGTACAGGATCGCCTCGACTCCGTAGTCCTCGAATTTGGCGGCAAGGTCGACCACGTCGTGCCCCGTGAGCTTGCTCCAGCCGTCGGTGGCAACCTTGCCGTCGCGCGCGTCCAGCGCCACCAGCACGTGGCCGCCGAACGCGCTGCAGGCGTCGTGCAGGAACCCCGGGTTCTTCACCGCAGCGGTACCGATCACGACGAAGCTCACGCCGCCGTCGATGTAACGTTCGATCGTGTCCAGATCGCGCAGGCCGCCGCCGAGCTGCACGGGAATCTCCGCTCCCACCTCCTCCACGATGCGCCGGATCACGGATTCGTTGACCGGTCGGCCCGAGCGCGCGCCGTTCAGATCGACCACGTGCAGGCGGCGTGCCCCCTGTTCGACCCAGTGGCGCGCTACCGCGACGGGGTCGTCGGAGAACACGGTGGCGCTGGCCAAGTCACCCTGGCGCAGGCGAACGCAGCGGCCTTCCTTTATGTCGATCGCGGGGATCAGCAGCATGCGGAGTGCGGGACAGGCACGATCTAGCAACACGCGAGACGGGCGGCGGGACGGCTTCTCGGCAGGCGGTAAGAAATGCGGAGAGTGTGGGATTCAAGGATTCCAACGGACGAAGTTCTCGAAAATCGCAAGGCCCGCGGCTGCGCTCTTTTCCGGGTGGAACTGGGTTGCAAAAATATTATCTCGCGCCACGGCGCAGGTAAAGACTCCGCCGTAGTCGGCCTGCCCGACCGCAAGGCCCGGATCGACCGGCCGTGCGTAGTAGCTGTGCACGAAGTAGAAATAGCTCCCATCCGGCACGTCGCGCCACAGCGGATGCGGGCGGCTCTGGCGGACCTGGTTCCAGCCCATGTGCGGAATCTTCAGCCTGGCTTCCGCGGGCGCCTCCTGCACTGCAAAGCGCACCACCGAACCGGCGATCAGCCCCAGCCCAGTTGTTTCCCCCTCCTCCGAACGGTCGAACAGCATCTGCTCGCCCACGCAGATCGCCAGCAGCGGTTTGTCCTGGGCGGCGCGCCGCACCGCGTTCTCCAACCCCGTTTCGCGCAAATAGCGCATGCAATCCGGCATTGCCCCCTGGCCCGGGAACACGACACGTTCGGCGGCGTCGACGTCGCCCGGACGGGAGGTGATCACCACGTCGGTTTCGGGCGCGACCCGCTCGATCGCCTTCGCGACCGAAAGCAGATTGCCCATTCCGTAGTCGACGATCGCGATCATCGCTGGCGCTCTTCCGTCTGCCGTCCGGCCGGAAACCCGTCGTCCGCAAATTGTCGCGCTTCGGTCACAATGGCTTGGGTCACAGTGCTCCCTTGGTGCTCGGCACGGCGCCGGCCGCGTCCGGATCCAGCCGCACCGCCATGCGCAGAGCGCGAGCAAACGCCTTGAACACCGTTTCACACTGGTGGTGGGCGTTGTCGCCACGCAGATTGTCCACGTGCAATGTCACCTGCGCGTGATTGACGAAGCCCTGGAAGAACTCGTGCACCAGATCCAGGTCGAACTCGCCCACCATCGCGCGCTTGAAGCTCACCTGCCACAGCAGGGCGGGCCGCCCGGAAAAGTCGATCACCACGCGGCTGAGCGCTTCGTCCAGCGGCACGTACGCGTGGCCGAAGCGGGTGATGCCGTGCTTGTCGCCCAGCGCCTGGGCGACCGCCTGCCCGAGGGTGATGCCCACGTCCTCGACCGTGTGGTGGGCATCGATATGCAAATCGCCCTGCGCCTCGATCGCAAGATCGAGCGCCGCGTGGCGCGCGATCTGGTCGAGCATATGGTCGAAGAAACCGATTCCGGTATGGATGTTGCTGGAGACCGGGCCGTCCAGGTCGACCTCGACCCGGATCCTGGTTTCCTTTGTTTCGCGCACCACCTGCGCGCCGCGTGCCGACATCTTGCGATTCTTCCGGTTCACGACAGTGCCTCCAGCGCCTGCAGGAACACGTCGTTCTCCTGCGGCGTGCCCACCGTGACGCGCAGGCATCCGGCAAGCAGTGGATGCGATCCCGAGACGTTCTTCAACAGGATACCGCGACTAAGCAGCCCGTCGAACAGCCGGTCCGGATCGGCAACGCGGAACAGGATGAAATTGGCGGCCGAGCGGAACACCGTTAGGCCCGGGTGCGCCGGCAGCGCCTGCAACAGCCGGTCGCGCTCCGAGCGGATCACTTCCGCTTGCCGCTGCAGTACCTCGAAGTGTTCCAGCAGGAAACCGCCAGCGGCCAGCGGGAGCACGCCGACGTTGTATGGCGGGCGCAGCTTGTCGAACTCGACGATCCAGCGGGGATCCGCGCAGGCGTAGCCCAGCCGCAGGCCGGCCAGGCCCAGCTTCGACAGCGTCCGCAGTACGACCAGGTTGGGCCGTTCGGCCAGCTGCGGCATCCAGGTGTGCTGTGCGAACGGCAGGTACGCCTCGTCGATCACGACCAGGCCCGGCGCGCGGTCCAGAACCGCTTCAATCTGGCCGCGCGCGAACAGGTTGCCGGTCGGATTGTTCGGATAAGCGAGGAAAACCAGCGCCGGCTCGTGCGCTTCGATCGCGCGCAGCAGCGCCTCGGAGTCGAGGTGGAAATCGGGCAACAGGGGCACGCCGACGAAGCGGCATCCGTCCAGCCGCGCAAACACTTCGTACATCACGAACGTCGGCGTCGGAGCCAGCACAACCGCCCCGCCGCGCTCGTCCCGGCGCGCACACGCCTGGATCATCAGGTGGATCAGCTCGTCGGAGCCGTTGCCCAGCATCAGCGCCTTGCCGTCAGGCAGTCCCGCCATTTTGGCCAGCCGCTGTTTGAAGCGGGCCGGGTCCGCGGGCGGATAGCGATTGAGCGCGACTGCCGACAGGCGTTCCCCCAGTTCACGCGCCAAGGCAGGGGGCAGCGAAAACGGGTTCTCCATCGCGTCGAGCTTGATCAGGCCGGTGGCGTCCGCGACCGCGTATGCCCGCATCGCACGCACGTCGTCGCGGAGCACATCCAGTCGCGGGGTGTTTTGCGGCGAAGCCTTCATGGTTCGAAGCGCAGCCGCGCGCTAAGCGCGTGCGCGGGCAGCTCTTCGGCCTGCGCCAGCGTCGCCGCGATCGCCCCAAGCGAGCGCGCACCCGCGGGCGACACCGAGATCAGGCTGGTGCGCTTCTGGAAATCGTACACACCCAGCGCCGACGAGAAGCGCGCGGTGCCGGCAGTCGGCAGCACGTGGTTGGGCCCGGCACAGTAGTCGCCCAGCGCTTCGCTCGAATGGCGCCCGAGAAAGATCGCACCCGCATGGCGGATGCGCGCGGCCCACTGTTGCGGATCCTCGGTCGAGATCTCCAGGTGCTCGGGCGCCACGCGGTCGGCCAGTTCGCACGCCTGTTCCAGGTCGCGCACGCGGATCAGCGCGCCGCGCGCTCGCAACGACGCCTCGATGATGCGGGCGCGCGGCATCTGCTGCAGCAGCTTGCCGATCGACTCGCGCACTGCGCGCACGAACTCGGCTTGCGGGGTCAACAGGATCGCCTGCGCCAGTTCGTCGTGCTCGGCCTGCGCGAACAGATCCATCGCGATCCAATCCGGTTCGGTACCACCATCGCAGATCACCAGGATCTCGCTCGGACCTGCGATCATGTCGATCCCGACCACGCCGAACACGTGCCGCTTGGCCGCGGCCACGTAGGCGTTGCCCGGTCCGACGATCTTGTCCACGCGCGGCACCGTCTCGGTGCCGTACGCGAGCGCCGCCACCGCCTGCGCGCCGCCCACCGCGAACACGCGCGACACGCCCGCCAGGTGTGCCGCCCCCAGCACCATCGGGTTGCGAACACCGTCGGGAGTGGGCACGGCCATCAGGATCTGCGGCACGCCGGCCACGCTGGCAGGTATCGCATTCATCAGCACCGAGGACGGATAGGCCGCCTTGCCGCCCGGAACGTACAGGCCCACCCGCTCCAGTGGTGTCAGGCGCTGGCCCAGGACCGTGCCGTCCGCCTCGGTCACGCTCCAGTCGGTGCCGAGCTGGCGCTGGTGGAACGAGCGGATCCGCTGCGCCGCCGCCTGCAGCGCCGCCCCCGCGTCGGGTGACAGCGCGTCGAAAGCGGCACGCAGCTCGGACGGCGCGATCTGCAGCTGCGCCACCGTGGCGGCCGACACCCGGTCGAAACGCCGCGTGTATTCGAGCAACGCAGCGTCGCCGCGCCGGCGCACGTCGTCGACGATTGCGCCGGCCTGGCGATCGATTTCGGGGTCGAATGCCGTTGCGGGCGCGATGAGCTCGCGGAACTGCTCTTCGAACTGCGGCTCCCCGGTATCGAGGACGCGGATCGACGACGCCTGCATGCCCGAGGTTTCACTCACGTTTCGCTCACGACGAGATCGCCCTGCCGATTGCACCGATCAGCTCGGCCAGGCGCGGCTGGTGCAGCTTGTAGGCGGCCTGGCTGACGATCAGGCGCGAGCTGATCGCGGCGATCTGCTCGACTTCCACCAGCCCGTTCGCGCGCAGCGTACCGCCCGTCGACACCAGATCGACGATCGCGTCGGCGAGCCCGGCCAGCGGCGCGAGCTCCATCGAGCCGTACAGGTGGATCAGGTCCACGTGCACACCTTTGTTGGCGAAGAACTCCCGCGCGGTCTGGACGTATTTGGTGGCAACACGTAGCCGGGCTCCGCGGCGCACCGCGCCGGCGTAGTCGAAGCCGCTCGGTACGGCCACGCACAGCCTGCAAACCCCAATTCCGAGCTCCAGCGGCTGGTACAGGCCCGCGCCGCCGTGCTCGAGCAGCATGTCCTTGCCGGCCACACCCATTTCGGCAGCGCCGTACTGCACGTAGGTCGCCACGTCCGCAGCACGCACCGCCACCAGGCGCACGTCCGGTACCGAGGTCGCGATGATCAGGCTGCGCGTCGCGGCAGGATCCTCCAGCGGAACGATTCCGGCCCGTCCCAGCAGAGGCGCGGCCTCTTCCAGGATCCGGCCCTTGGCCAGTGCGAGGGTAATCATGTCATGCCGTGACGCGCTCGATCCGGGCGCCGAGCTGCCTCAGGCGCCGCTCCATCCTCTCGTAGCCGCGGTCCAGATGATAAATGCGGTCGACCCAGGTTTCCCCCTCGGCAACCAGGCCAGCGATCACGAGGCTCGCCGACGCCCGCAGGTCCGTCGCCATCACGCGTGCGGCCGAAAGGCGCGGTGCTCCGCGCACCACGGCAGTGTTGCCGTCGATCCGGATATCGGCGCCTAGGCGCTGCAGCTCCAGCACGTGCATGAAGCGATTCTCGAAGATCGTCTCCACGATCGTGCCGGTGCCGTCGGCAACGCAGCCGAGTGCCATGAACTGCGCCTGCATGTCGGTCGGGAAACCCGGATACGGAGCGGTCCGCAGGTCGAGTGCGCCCGGCCGGCGCTGCATCCGCAGTCGAATCCAGTCCTCGCCAGTTTGCACGTCGGCTCCCGCTTCGCGCAGCTTGTCCAGCACTGCGTCCAGCGTTCCCGGCGCAGCACCCTCGAGCCGCACGTCGCCCTGCGTGATCGCGCCGGCCACCAGGAAGCTACCCGACTCGATGCGGTCGGGCATCACCCGGTAGCCGGCTCCGTGTAGCCGCTCGACGCCCTCGATCGAGATGCGGTCGGTACCGGCTCCGAGGATGCGGGCACCCATCCGGTTCAGACAGTGCGCCAGGTCGGCAACCTCCGGCTCGCGCGCGGCGTTCTCGATGACGGTCTCACCCTCGGCCAGCGCCGCCGCCATCATCAGGTTCTCGGTCCCCGTCACCGTCACCAGATCCGTCACGATGCGCGCACCCTGCAAGCGCTTGCGCGATCCGAGGTCGGCGACGATGTAGCCGTGCTCGATCCGGATCTGCGCGCCCAGCGCCTGCAGACCTTTCAGGTGCTGGTCGACCGGGCGGGCGCCGATCGCGCAACCCCCGGGCAGGCTTACGCGCGCCGCGCCGGCACGCGCGAGTAACGGACCGAGCACGACGATCGAGGCGCGCATCGTCTTGACCAGATCGTACGGCGCCTCGGTCGAATGCAATCCGTCGGCGCGCAACGCGACCGTATGCCCGGCATCGCCGTCGCGCTCGACTTTCACTCCCATTCCGGCCAGCAACCGCCCCATCGTCCCGATATCTGCCAGCTGCGGAACGTTGTCCAGCACAAGCTCGTCGCGCGTCAGCAGTGCCGCCGCCATCATCTTCAAAGCGGCGTTCTTGGCGCCACTGACCGGCACACTTCCCTTCAGCTTTGCTCCGCCGCAAACCCTAAGTTTGTCCATCTGCATAGCCTATCGAAAAAAGTCGGGACAGTTTCCTCAAGATTGGTATGTCCGCGTCGATAAAAGGAAGATGACCTGAACTCTACCGCCGAGGAACGTGAAGCCTAGACCGTTGCCGCCCCGCGCGATTGCCTCCGGTATCTGCGGCCGCGCGAGCACGCTCGCCCGGCGGGCAGTGGTTACCCGGGCAGTGATTGCCCTACTGACCGCCAGTTTCGCGCTGGCAGTCGCGCCTGCTCGCCCGGACGAGGGCGTGCCGAGCAAGATCGCTGCCGATCTGCTCGGCGTGATCGCCGCCCCCACAACGCCCGTGCTGAACTGGACCAACAACGTGCAGGGCGTTCGCTACGTCAAGGCGCTGATCGTCGCCAACAATAACGCCGACCCGACGCTCGCGGGCCTGCGCGCCGCGGTCGTCGCCGATGGCGGCACCGTTTACTACCAATTCCTGTCGGTCACCGCGCTGTCGGTGATGTTGCCGTCAAACCAGGTCGCCAATATCGCAGCGCGGTCAGATGTACAGAGCATCTCGCCCAACCGGCTCGCCCTGCGCACCTCCAGCACGCTCGAATACACGACCGGCGCGATCTCCCCTGCCGTCCGTACCTATGGCGGCTCCGCTTACAGCGGCCTGGACGGCACTGGCGTCGGAATCGCAGTGCTCGATTCCGGGATCGCCTGGAACCACCGCAACATGAGCGGCGCATACGGCGCCTCGCGGGTCGCGCATGCGGTCAACATGACACTGACCGGCGACGTCGGCCTCGGCGGGCTGCGGGCCTGGACTCCGGGCTTGGATTTGGCCTCGCTGCCCGGAATCGGCGCGTGGGCGAGCCTGGATTTGACGATCAACATCACCGGACTGCAGCGCGGCCAAATCCAAG
>Ga0187846_10001824_pt1 | contig 11965 bp, 9 predicted proteins | sample TC_taG_FD_161473 | JGI IMG/M metagenome (GOLD analysis project Ga0187846, IMG submission 161473) | Biofilm microbial communities from the roof of an iron ore cave, State of Minas Gerais, Brazil - TC_06 Biofilm (v2) | ecosystem: Environmental > Terrestrial > Deep subsurface > Cave > Wall biofilm ... | reverse complement strand
GGGAAAGCCAGGTAGATTACCTGTTTGGCGACCTCTTCAGTCGAATGCTTTTTCCCCTGTTGGCCAAGCGGCTGGGCAAGCGCCTGGCCGAGAGTCATTGCCTCCACGTCTTTGTCGACTGCGGCCAACTGAATTGCGAATTTCTCCGGCACCACACGCCATAGCTTTACCGGGCTTGTAGCGTCCTCATTCTTAGCCGCAGCCCATTGGCCGTAACGATGGTCAATCGCAGCTTTTATCTCTTCAATTGAGACACTTCTGTCGTATCTCGCCAGAATTCCTAAAGGGCAGGAGTCCTATTCCGGTAAATTTCCATATTTGCAGCGGAGCAAAGGCGAAACCACTCATGCGAGCAAGGAGGGCAGACATTTCACGCAGAGTGCGGGACTTATGGCGGCGCACCCCATTGCAGACGCCCTTTCTGACGAGTTTCCGTTTTTCTCGTGGCTACTGCGGTTTGAGGCATTTCGGAAGTTCGGATATGACCCGGATGGGGTATTTTCATCCAAGCAGGACAGGTTCGGTTTTGCTCCTGGTCATTACCACAAAGTCTTTCGGATAAGATCGTAGCCGCCCTGCAATTGCAAAGAGGGAAACTGCGAGGTACACTGATTTCAAGAAGAGGAGGCTGAAATCTTTGGCCAATGAGGCGCCGACCGAAATGACGTGCCCTCAGTGCCACGGGACAGGCACGCGAGGCGGGCAGGTTTGTAATTTGTGCGGCGGAACTGGGAAACGAGGTGTCAAACAGTGTCCGCCTGACACTAATCCTTACAAGGCAAACGACAAGTGATTGGAGGAAATCGTGGCGGCGATGCTTGAAAGAAATGGAAAGGACGGGAAACCCACGCCCAGCAACCTACCGGCAAGAGAAGTGATCCGATGCGCCCAAGATCGCTGCGACTGTTCCTACACCCTCTGCTATACCGACGACGAATACCGCATGGTCGGCGCTGAAAATAACGTGGACAAGATGCACCGCACGGTTGTAGATCTCGTCAGTAATACCCACCCTGGGCACTCCACTAAGGTCTATCTGTGGAAGGCAATCAGAAAAGGGCCAGAATGCGGTTGGTTGGAGGCAGATTCACTAGCTGTGCGGGCTGCGCTGTAAGTTCGATACGAGAAGTACCGACTGGCAGAAGAAATTGTCCCTGGCGTAGTTGATTGCAGTGGCTCTCGATTTTCTGCACGTTACGCGACCTGCTCCTGTTGAGTCAACGACGAACTCCTTTGGCGATGTTGCTGGCAACGCGGGCACGCGCATTGCGGATTGAGCCGGCGATGCAGGATTTCCAGTTCCCGATAACCTTTCACCCGCCGGAATTTCTTTTCCGCTTCCAGCAGTCCGGTGGCCGTCCAGCGCAGCGATTGATCGCCACCGCGCCAGCGCTTCACGTTTCGCGTCACTCGCTCCACGGTCGAGAGACAAGACTCGATGGGATGGGTGGACGATAGCGTGCGTCGCAGCAGCGCGCCTACACCTAACCGGTGCACCGTCAGCGTCTCTTCCAGCCCTTCCTCCAGGCTGCGTGCCGCACTCGGATTCACGCGTTCCAGTTGCCGCAAGAGTTTCTCCAGGTCCGCTTTGGCTTCTGCATAATGCGTCGTCGCGTAGGCGTTGCAGATCCGCCGGTCGTAATCGCTCTGCGCATTCTTCGGAAGGCGGCCGGCCGGCATGCCCATCAACCTCCACTGCATGCTGCGGGTGAAACAGCGCAAAGGATGGCGCTGTCGCGCCTGCGGCTTTATGTCGGAGCTGAAGCCCCGACCCCCTAAACTGCGAAGCGCACAGACATGATTGTCTGTGCCCCTGCGGCGGTGCAAAGCGGCGTCCCTTCGGCTGGCGCCTCAGGGCAAGCAAGCTCCGGTTTCGGGAGTCCGAACGATGGTCCCGCATTCCCGGGATTCCGGCCTACCGGAAACTCCACCGGAGTCCGGAAATCGGACCGCCGCACTCCAAACACCGCCGCTCGGCTAATAGCCCGAGGGAATGGCCAGGTTGTCGATGTACGCGCCGCGCCGCAACGGGCGCAACATGTTGCGCCCCTACGACGGCGCCTTGCCACGGCGTGCCACGCCGAGGCCGGCGCGCTGGTAACTCCAATTCATGCTCCGGCTTAAGGGGGCGGTACGGTGGTACTACCGCCGGGCCGGAGGGCGGTACCAGGCGAATGTGACCTTTCCCCTACTGACCCCGCTGCGGCACATACGTAACCTGTGCTTTCGGGCGGCGGCACCGGGCGCAGCATGCTGCGCCCCTACGGCGGATGCGGATTTGGCGCGGCGCGGCGCCGCGCGAAAAAAACACGGGGTCGAACCAAGGGGTCGAACAGGGAATGAGCGAGGCAAGCAATCTTCCGCTGCCGGGCGACGGCAGCCAAATGCAACCGCAGCCGCCGGCTGACGCCCTGGCGTCGGCGCGCGCCGATGCGCAAGAAACTTCCTCTCCGGCGGACGCTTCGTGCGGCGCCGGCGGCGCGCCGACGAATTCGGGCGGCGGCGCGGCGATGAACAACCGCCGCGACAACGATCGCCAGGGCGCGGACCGCCGCCGGCGGCGGCGCGCGCTGATCTCCGCGCCGGTGCGGGTGCGCGGCGTGAACCTGGGCGACGCGGAAAATCCCGACGAAATTGCGCTGACCATCGACGTCTCGCGCAGCGGCGTGCTTTTCGCCACCAGCAATGCCGCGTTCCGCCGCGACATGGAAGTGGCCGTGACCTTCCCGTACAGCAAGGCGCCCGGCGCGATGCAGGCCGAGCAACGCGGGCGCATCGCGCGGGTGATCGAGCGCGACGCCGGGCGCCGCGAAGTGGCCGTGGTGCTGGGCACAGCCGCGCACGCGGCCGCCGCCGCCGCCCCGCCCGCAGGGGCGCAGCCCTTCGACTTCGCTCAGGCTAAACATGTTGCGCCCGGCGCCAATGGGCAATCTGCCGCGCACGCTGCGTCCGGCGCCAATGGGCAATCCGCCGTAGGGGCGCAACACGCTGCGCCCGTTGCGCCGATGCAGCATGCTGCGCCCGGCGCCAATGGGCAACCTGCCGCCTCCGTTGCGGCAGCGCAACCTGCTGCGCCGCAGCCCCTGGTGCTGGCCGTCGATGCCGACGACCTGGTGCGCGAGCAGCTGAAAACCTACCTCACCGGCGAAGGCTATCGCGTCATCGCCGTGAACAATTGCGCCGACGCCCGCGAAGTGATGACGCTGTTCACCCCCGCGCTGGTGATCGCCGAAGTCGAGGGCGAAGGCCTGCCGGGCTTCGACCTGTGCGCGCACGTGAAAGGCACGCCGCATCTGCGGCACATTCCCGTGGTGCTGACCACGCGCTCGGGCTATCCCAGCGACTACTCCAACGCGCACTCGCTCGGCGCCATGGTGTGCATGGCCAAGCCGTACAAGCAGGAGCGCCTGGGCCACGTGGTGCGCCTGCTCGCGCCCACCGCCGAGGCCCGGCAGCAGCCCGCGCCGCCGCGTCCCGCGCCCAAGCCCAAAGCCGCCGAACCGCCCCGCCGCTCCTGGTTCCGTTTGTCCTAGCGCCGCGGTGCCGCGCCGCGCCGGGCGCAGCAGGCGCCCGCACGGCCGCTCGCGTGACGTCGCCACGCCGCACCGGGCGCAACATGTTGCGCCCCTACGAAGGCGCAGGAGAATTACCGGTTGGGGTCGCGCGGGCGGAAAAGGGAGCGCAGCAGCGAAAAGCCGCCGGTGAAGGGCGCCAGGAGCATGTTCTTCATGAGCTGCGAGCGGCGCTCCAGGCGCTCGTGAATGACGTCGGCCTCGGCTTGCTTCGCGGCCACCACCGCGGCGACGTACTTGGCGAAATCCACGCCGCAGCGCGCGCACGAGCCGCCGTGGCGCTGCTCGGTAAAGCAAGCAGGACAGGTGAAGCGCAGGGTCTGGTGGCAGCGCGGGCAGAAGCGCGCGACGTCGCGCGCCAGGTGCCCGCATTTGGGGCACGCCACGGTCCCCGCCGATGACACCGCCTCGGGCGTCGCGGCGCGCGGCTTTTGCGCCAGGTCGTCCATGCCGCCATTGTACCGGGCCGCGGCGCGCCAGCGCGCCAGCGCAACGGCCGCTGCGCCGCAGTCGTTACCCCTGTACCACCGGCCGGGCCCAAACCGCGCCCCCGCATCGGCCGGCTGGCCGCCGTCCGAAGAATGCCGCTGCGGCGGTTCCGCCTCCGCGGCGGCCTGCGGCAGCGAGGTGGACGCTTCGCGTCACCAATGCAATGTCGGAGCTAAACGGGAGACTGCGCGAACGCTCATGCCTTCGAGCAAAAGTGTGACGATCTGCGAAGCTTTCTCGGTAGAGATATAGTGCCGTCCTAGAGGCTTCGGGCGCGGCTCCGAGAATGTCGACTTGCAGGCGGGACAGCGGTGCCGCTGGATTCTCTTACGGCCACGAAATCCAAACCGCTGTGCTTCGGAGTGCTTGCATCGGATGCAGGTCATTTTCGGCCTTGCCTTTCTTGCGGGATAGGCCGAAAATCCGTTTTGAGGTCGGCATTGCGGCTTACGCCGCGTGCTGATTCCGCCCCGCTTCTAGCTCGTAACTAGGAGCGGGGTTTTTTCTTGGTTATCCGGTTGCTTTGTCCTCTACCTTCACCAAATCGAATGTGTTGCCAGACACTTTCTTGAATTGGTCTGTCCTACGACCAAGTGCTACGGCTACGCTAGCCACAGGATTCTGCGCAGCTATCGGTTCGCCGCGTTTTGCTAATTCAGCCACGATGTCCCTAACGTGCATCGGCTTCCCCGCGTGCTGAAGAATCTCAGCGACGCGAGACGCCAGCGCCGCAGCCTTGGTGCGACGGCGTTGCGGCATTACAGTCACAGAAGCGGATGCAGAGGGCGGAGCCGCAGTTCCCTTTCTTCGGCACAACCTTTCTGTGGCAGTAATGAAGTCTCGAAGTTGTTGAACACGCTCAAGGGTTTCTTTGAGTTCGCTCTTGGCGGTCGCTAATTGGGCTTTTAGTTCTACAGGCTTTAGTCGGTCTCTCATAGCACGCTAACGATAACAGGATACGTCTAGCGTGTCAAGGAGAAAATAAGGCGAAAGGGGGTACTACCCCCGAACGTGAACGATAGCTATTTGACAGGCGGTGATATAATGCTGGGCGTGGTTGGAGTGAAATCCCGGTTAGAAAGGAACCGAATGGCTTTTCGTGATGAAGTGTACGAACGAGCGGGCGGCAGGTGCGAATGCAGGATGATTACATGCTCGCACCCTACCGGCCGCTGTAATGCACTGTTGCGCGGTGAGTGGGAAATCCACCGGGTTACGGCCGGTGGCTCCTACACGCTCAGCAACGTTCTAGCGATGTGTCAGACGTGCCACCGCAACACTCCGAGCTACGGCGTCGGTCGCCGCTAAACTCTCGGAGTAACTCCCTGAGGGCCGCTTCGACATTTGAGGCGGCCTCAGGCCGAACAGACAACTCCCCAAACATTGTGCCGCTCGGCGTCACCTGAATCCTGATACTCGCGTCGTCACCGACAGTCTTCGTCAGCTTGGGTGCCATGTAGCCTAGCACAAAATCAGCTAAATCGCGCCATGGATGTTCCCAATATCGGCCATATCGGAAGCAGACCCATGGGCCACGCTCCGTGTTGCCCTCACAACTTTCTATTGTTTCCAGTGAGGGAAACAAACTCAGGGTCTCAACGATGCCGCTTACTCCGCAATCTACTGGCGCATTCACTTTGACCCATGTTTGGGGATGTTTGCGCATTGTGTTCCCAACCTTACTCGATAGAATGGTGCAGTTGTGATTTTGCGCACAAGTGCGTGTCCCCGTGGTTACGCCCAAACCCTTCAACACTGATTCCGAGCACTACCCGCGCGGGCGCATGTTGCGCCCGCTACGGCGTGGCAACATCGCGCCAAGCTCGCCCGAGCGGGCGCATCCTGCGCCCGGTGCGGCGCGACGACGTCGCGCCAAGATCGGCGATGCGGGCACACGAAGAGAGATTCCTCAGCTTCGCTGCGCTGCGCCTCGGAATGACACGCGCGCGGGCATAGCCCTTCGACTTCGCTCAGGGTAAACATGCTATGCCCCTAGGAAAACCGCCTAGTCGTGGAGGCCCATTTGGGTGAGGAAGAAGGCGTAGTCGAAGGCCACGTCGTGGAGGCGGTCGTAGCGGCCCGACTGGCCGCCGTGTCCGGCGGGCTGCATGTTGGTCTTGAGGATGAGCACATGGCGGTCGGTGCGCAAGGCGCGCATTTTGGCCACGTACTTGGCCGGCTCCCAGTACATCACCTGGCTGTCGTGGAAGGACGTGCGCACCAGGATGCTGGGATAGGCTTTGGCGGCGATGTTGTCGTAGGGCGAGTAGCCCATCATGTACTCGAAGGCCGCTTTTTCCTTGGGATTGCCCCACTCCTCGAACTCCGGCACGGTCAGCGGCAGGGTCTCGTCGAGCATGGTGTTGATGACATCGACGAAGGGCACGCCCACCAGCGCGGCGTGGAACAAGTCCGGGCGCAGGTTGAGCACCGCGCCCATCAGCAATCCGCCGGCGCTGCGCCCTTCGATCACCAGGCGGTCCTTCGTGCCGTAGCCCTGCTGGGTGAGGAATTCCGCGGCGGCGATGAAGTCGGTGAAGGTGTTTTTCTTGTGCATCATGCGGCCGTCGTCGTGCCAGGCTTTGCCCATTTCGCCGCCGCCGCGAATGTGCGCCACGGCGCAAACCACTCCGCGATCGACCAGGGAAAAAAGATTGGAATTGAAGCTGATGTCGTAGGGGAAGCCGTAGGAGCCGTAGCCGGTGAGATAGATGGCGCCTTGCGCGTCGGGCCGGCCCTTGAGGTGCACGATGGAGATGGGCACCTTCACGCCGTCGGCGGCCGTGGCTTCCACGCGCTCGACTTCGTAGCGCGCGCGATCGTAGCCGCCCGGCACTTCCTTCTGCTTCAGCAGCACGGCCGCGCCCGTGGCCATGTCGAACTCGAACACCGAAGCGGGGGTGATGAACGACTGGTAGCCGTAGCGGAACTTGGCCGTGTCGTACTCGCGGTTGATGTAGCCGTAAGCGACGTAGGCGCGCTCGGGAAACTCGATGCGCCGCGCCGCGCCGGTGGCCAGGGCCACGGCGCGCATCTGCGGCAGGCCGCGCTCGCGCTCGCTCAGGATGTAATAATCCTTGAAAAAGTCGATGTCCTCGAGCATCACCTCCTGGCGCTGGGGAATCACTTCCTGCCAGTTCGAGGCGCCGGGATGGGCCACCGGCGCCTTCACCAAACGGAAATTGCGGCCCGTGTCGTTGGCGCGGATCCAGAAGAAGTCGCCGTTGTGCTCCGCGTAGTATTCCACGTCCTGGCGGCGCGGCTCGATGACCCGCCAATCGCCCGCGGGGGCGTCGGCGCGCAGGTAGCGCATTTCGCTGGTGGTGTGGCTGGCGATGCCCAGCAGGAGGTAGGCCTTGCTGCGCGTGCGCTCGACGAAGATGTCGAAGCGCTCGTCCTTTTCCTCATAGACGAGCGCGTCGCCCGCGGCCGGGCTTTCGTAGGGGCGGGCTTCATGCCCGCCATCTTCCGGTTGTGGCGCACTAAAGTGCGCCGCTACGCCTGCGTTGCTTACCAAGTCGGGATTCGCAGCGGCGTCACCAGCGCCGCCGTGGTCATTCCGAGTCCCGGAGGTTGGGACGAGGAATCTCTCTTCGTGGTAGGGGCGGGCTTCCTGCCCGCCATGCTCCGTTTGTGGCGCACTGAAGTGCGCCGCTACGCCCGCGTTGCTGACCATGTGGCGATACAACTGATACACGCGTTTGGTCTGCGCGTCTTCGACGGTGTAAAACAGGGTCTTGTTGTCGGCGGCCCAGGCGATGGAATCGACGCGCTCGGCGTGGTCCGGCAGCAGCGTGCCGGTGCGCAGGTCCTTGACCGCCAGATGGAACTGGCGGAAGCCGACGTTGTCGCTCGAATAGGCGAGCAGATTGCCGTCGTCGCTCACCTGCAGGGCGCCGAGGGACATGAACGCCTGGCCCTTGGCCAGCTCGTTCACGTCGAGAATGATTTCCTCGGGCGCGTCCATCGAGCCTTTGCGCCGGCAGTGGATGGCATACTGCTGGCCCGCTTGGGTGCGCGTGTAATAGAAGTAGCCGCCCAGGCGGTAGGGCACTTCCGTGTCCGTCTCCTTCACGCGCGCGAGCAATTCGTCGTACAGCTTTTTCTGCAGCGCCAGGGTGGGCTGCATGACCGCGTCGGTGTAGGCGTTTTCCGCTTCCAGGTAGGCGCGCACGTCGGGATTGTCGCGGTCGCGCAGCCAGTAGTAGTCATCCACCAGCTGGCGGCCGTGAATCTCGGTGATGTGCGGAATTTTTTTCGCCACCGGCGGGGCCGGCAGCGAAGACGTATCGTCGCCCGCCCGAAGCGTCAGCACCGACGCGAGGCTCGCCGCCGCGAGCATCGCCGCCAGCCACGCCCTCTTCCCCATCGCTCCCCCCTGTTGTGCGCGTTCCCCGGCGCGCGCGCAAATCGCCCGCCATTTTACCATGCCGCACCGGGCGCACCGCGCGATTTGGCCGGGGTTCGTAGGGGCATTGCATGTTTACCCTGAGCGAAGTCGAAGGGCTATGCCCGCGCGCTCATACCCTCGGGCTATTAGCCGAGTAGCGGTGTTTGGAGTGCGGCGGTCCGATTTCCGGACTCCGGTGGAGTTTCCGGTAGGCCGGAATCCCGGGAATGCGGGACCATCGTTCGGACTCCCGAAACCGGAGCTTGACGCCGCTTTGCACCGCGGTTTTGGCGCGATGTTGCCGCGCCGCACCGGGCGCCCCTACGGCGACACGATGGCGCGATGTTGCCCATGGGCGCCGCGCGCAGCCCGTCACCCTTTGGCGCGGAAGTACAGATGCGGGGGGAAGAGGCCGGTGCGGCGGAACTCGCGGCCCAGCGCGCGCTTCACTTCGGCCATCCAGTAATCGAAGGTCCCTGCGGCCACACCCACCAGGGCGATGGCGCGGCGGTACTCCAGGGAATGCAGGAAATAAATTTCGAAAAGCTTGAGCCGCCCGCGCCATTCCGGACGCCGCAGCGCGCGGCGCCCGATGCGCTCGAAGTCGGCGACGTATTCGGCGGCGCGCCCGCGCTCGGGCCGCCACTGGTAGCCCTGCGCCGGAGTGGCCAGATCCACAGCGCGGACTTCGCCCGCGCTCTCGGCCAGCCATTCCTGGAGTCCGCGGTAGCGCGCGTGGCAGATCTCGAAGACGTCTTTCGCCTTCACGGCCCTCCCCGCGGAGCGAATGCGACGCGCCGCCAGGGCCCGGGCCGCGCCGCAACGCGCGCCCGTACAACACGACGGCGCGATGTTGCCCATGGGCGGCAGATGCGCGCGCGGTCAATTGTCCTTTCGCGGGCCGCTCGCCGCGGCCAGCCACGCGCCAATGTCCCACGCGTCGCTCACGCCGGCCACGCCGCGCGCGTCCGCCTCCGACGCGCGGCCCGCGAGCGCTTCGGCGCACGCTTCCAGGCACTCGCGCCAGCCGCTCATGTAACCGCGCGCGTATTCTTCGGCCAGCTGCTGGCGCTGGTTATGCGCGCGGCGCATCGCGAACGTTTCCGCGCACTCGCGCGGCGGAGCCTCGCGCGCCAGCCGCGCGCGATACCCGAGCTCGCGCGCCACCCGCGCCACGCCCGCGAGCACAGCCGGAAAATAGACGCCCACGCGCCGCCGCGGCTCGTACCACGCCAGGCGGTAACGCCGCGGCACGCGCGCGCCGTGCCCCGCTTCCCTGCCGACGAGCCACACGCGTTTCATCGGCGCCCCACTTCCGGACCCGCGCCGGCGTCCAGCTCGGCGCGCAGCCGCGCTTCCTGCTGCTCGCGCAGCAGCATGCGCACGATGTCGATGGGCAGAATCTGCCCCTCGAATTCCATGGTTTGCGGCGGGCGTTGCGGCGTCTCGGGGCGCCGGGGCGATAACCAGTTTTGTTGCATTGGCGGGACGCGGCCGTCGCCGGGGGTTTGGCTTTTTCCTAACCAGGAGGCCGTGGTTTTTTCTCTTTCTACTGCTCCACCTACCCCTGAACTACTTATCCGCGGCGCAAACCCCGCAAACGCTGAGCGTTGGCTGGCGGCGCCTACGCCGCCTGGCGGAGGCGTCCCCGCCAGGTTGCGGCCAGCGTCCGCCGGTTGGCGGGGCCTCCCCGCCGGCGGGCGTACACCCCGCACGAACTTCTTCGCCTTGGTGATGCACACCACCACGCCCGCGGGCATCGCTTGGGTCACGACGTACCCTTCGCGCCGCAGCGTGCGCATCCAGCCTTCCAGGGTGCGGCGGTTAAATCCGGTCTCCTCCTGGATTTCGCGGTAGGTAATCGCCTTGCCGCCCAGCACCCACCCCAGCTCGCCGTGCTGGTGCGTCTGCCGCAGCACCAGCCAGCCGAAGAGCCACAGCGCCGCGCCCATGCGCGCATAGTGCTGCTGCTCGAACAGCGTGCCCCGCAGCCCGGTGCTGAAATCCTTCTCGCGCACTTCAGCAGCACCCGCAGTACGGCAGGAGCACGCGCGCAAAACCGCCCGGCGCGGTGTGCGACACGCGCAGCCGCTCGACCAGCGCCACCGGGCGCCCGCGTCCGCAGAGTCCGCACACCGGGCGCCCCAGCGCGTTGGTGTACGGCGCCGCCGCGCGCCGCGCGTCCCGCACTTTGCGGGCCCAGTGCCAGGCCCGCTGCTTTTCGCGCAGGCCCGGCTCGGTGCCCGCCGCACGCCGCCATCGCCGCATGTACGCGCGATTCCGCCTCCGCCGCAGCTCCGCCGCCCGCGCCTCCTCCTCCGCCCGAACCGCCGCGCCCGCCGATTTCTTCGTCACCGTTTCATCGCGGCCCCGCCGCCGCGCCGCCGCAGGATCCCGCTTGGCCCGGCCCCTGTTTTTCCCCGCTTACTTTTCCGAGCAGCCGCAAAATTTTTGCGCACCCCATGGCCCGTGCGTGCTAACGTGCGCGCGGGTCCCAGCCCATGCGCGTCGGTCGACTCCGGGCGTCCGCCGTTCCTGCCCCGGCTTTCGTGACGGCGCGCCGACATTTCCACAGGCCGCTTCATCTTATCCCTACGAGGTACGTCTATGTTTAGGTACGCATCCGAGTCCACGGTTCCCGTTCGCCGTAAGCCGCGCAGCGCCCCCGAGCCGCGTCCCGAGCCCGAGATTCCCTCCTGCACCGACTACCTGATGAGCTGCTCGGTGGCCGGGCTGGAATCCTTCGAGCTTTCCCGCCTCAACCGGCTCGCCAATCTGCGCAAGGAGGCCGGGCAGATCCTCGAAGAGTTCGTCGAGAACCAAGTGCAGGCGCGCATCGCCCGCTGCCTGCTCGACTGCCGCCGCGGCCCGGCCGTTCGCGCCGGCTCGCGCTCTCCCGACGACGCACCCGCCGCCCTCCCCGCTCCGGCCGCGGCTGCCGCGCCACCCGCGATCTCCGCGTCCGCCGCCGCTCCTCCTCCGCCCCCGCCGCCGCGCCGCCCCGGCCCAATCGCAGCCGTAGCGGCGCAGCAGGTTTACCCTGAGCGAAGTCGAAGGGCTGCGCCCGCCCCGCCGCCGCATCCCGCGCGCGCTGGCCTCTCGCCCCGCGCTCCGGTGCCCGCCGACTCCGCGAGCTCTCTCCGATCCCTGGAAGACGCCCTTTCGGCCCGCTGCAGCGTGCTGGGCATCCCCAGCGCCGCGGCTCGCTCTGGCCTGCCCCTGCTTTGAAACTTCGCATCTGAAATTCGCACGGCTCCCCGCCCGCACGCTGCGCCCGCCCCGGCCCAATCGCACCGTAGCGGCGCAACATGTTTACCCTGAGCGAAGTCGAAGGGTTGCGACCGTTGCGCCATCGCAACATCGCGCCATCGTGCCCCTGCGGCAGCACGCCGCCCCCGCCCCGCCGTCGCAACATCGCGCCATCGTGCCGCCCTACGCCAGCACGCCGCCCCCACTGCGACGCGCAGCCTTCAGCCGTCGTGGCCCCGCCGCCGCTGCGCCCGCCCGCCGCCGC
>Ga0187846_10001823_pt1 | contig 11969 bp, 8 predicted proteins | sample TC_taG_FD_161473 | JGI IMG/M metagenome (GOLD analysis project Ga0187846, IMG submission 161473) | Biofilm microbial communities from the roof of an iron ore cave, State of Minas Gerais, Brazil - TC_06 Biofilm (v2) | ecosystem: Environmental > Terrestrial > Deep subsurface > Cave > Wall biofilm ... | reverse complement strand
CGATCGCCGGCATGAAGAAGCTCGTTCCCAGCGTCACGTCCAGCAGCATCATGATCGCGCTGACGAACAGCGCCGGGAAGGCAAGCAGCGCCAGCAGCGTGGCCGTGAAAATGCCCCACACCGTCAGCGGAAGCCGCATCAGCGTCATTCCGCGCGTGCGTGCCTGCAAAATGGTGACCACGTAATTCAATCCGCCCATCGTGAAGCCGATGATGAAAATGGCCAGCGAAATGAGCGTCAGGATGATTCCCCACTTCGAACCCGGGGTGCCCGGCAGGATGGCTGTCGGCGGGTACAGCGTCCATCCGGAGCCGGTCGGTCCGCCGGCGACGAAGAAGCTTGCGACCAGGATCAGCACGGCCAGCAGGAACAACCAGTAGCTCACCATGTTCATGATCGGGAACACCATGTCGCGCGCGCCGACCATCAGCGGGATCAGATAGTTTCCGAACCCGCCCAGGAAAAGGGCGGTCAGCAGGTACACCACCATGATCAGTCCGTGCATCGTGACGAACTGCAGGTAGCTGCTCGGCGTGATGAATGAGAACGCGTGCGGGAACCCGAGCTGCAGCCGGATCAGATCGGACAGCATCAGGCCGACGAAGCCGATCGAAAGAGCGGTGATGCCGTACTGGATGCCAATCCACTTGGCGTCCTGGCTGAAGACGTACTTGCCGATAAACGTATGCGGGTGGGCAAGCTCGACTTCCTCGACCTCTGCAGGCGGCGCGTAGGACGATTCCTCGTGTGTGACGGCAACCATCGTGTTTCCCCTTACTTCAGCGAATTGACGTAGGCGGCCAGATCGGCCACCTCGCGGTCGTTCGTCAGCATCTCGGAAATCGACGCCATCTGTGTGCCATACGGATCCTTCGGATGGCGCCCGCGCACCCCGTGCCGGAAGTTGTCCAGCTGGGTGGCGATGTACCAATCGCTCATGCCCGCGAGCCGCGGAGCATTGGTGGAATGGATGCCGCCGCCTTGCGGTCCGTGGCAGATCTCGCAGTTGCCGTACAACGCCTCTCCCTCGGCAGCGTCCGCCTTCAGCGTGGGCGGGGAAGGCTGGTCCGGCAGCGTCGCGATGTATGCGACCACGTTGCGGATCGCGGCCTCGTCGGCCAGCGTGGCGACCATCGGCGCCATCGTGCGTCCGAAGATGTCCTTGTCGCTGTAACCGCGTGCACCGCTCTTGAAATTCTCGAGCTGGCGCACCAGGTACCAGCTCGCCTGCCCGCTCAGCTTGGGTGCGTGCACGGAGGCGTTGCCCTCGCCCTGCTGGCCGTGGCAGGCTGCGCAGACCGCGAACAGCGCGGCGCCGGCGGTCGCGTCACCGTTTACCTGGGTGAGCGATTGCGCGAACGTCGGGTAACTGCTCAGCCACTTCTCGAACGCGGCTTCGTCCTCCACCACGATCGAGCCGTGCATCGTGAAATGGCCGATTCCGCACAGCTCCTGGCAGATCAGGTCATACGTTCCGGCACGCGTGGGAGTGAACCAGTAGCGCGTGACCAGGCCCGGCACCAGGTCCATTTTGATGCGGAACTGCGGCACGGTGAAGTCGTGCAGCACATCGAGCGAGCGCAGCGCGAGCCTGCGCGGAACCCCGATCGGCAGATGCAGTTCGGAGCTCGTCACCAGGATGTCGTCCTGTCCGTTCGGATCGTTCGGATCGATTCCAAACGGGTTCGAATCGCTGACGAAGCGCGGATCGGTCGTTCCCAGCACGCCGTCCTTGCCGGGAAAGCGGAACGACCAGTTCCACTGCCGCCCCATCGCTTCGACCACCTGCGCATCCTTCGGGACGTCGACGATTTTTGCCCAGGTGATCAGGCCGGGTGCGAGCAGAGCGGCAATTCCGACCGACGTCAGCACGAACAACCACACCTCGAGTTTGGCGTTCTCGGGCTCGTAGTCGGCGCGCACCCCGTCGCGGTTGCGAAACCGCACCACGCAGTACGCCACGAACAGATTCACCACGATGAAGACGACCCCGGTGACGATCACCGTGGTCGAAGTCGTGGTGTCTACTGCAGTCCAGTTGGACGCGAGCGGGGGGTAGTACCAGGGGCTGAGGATATGGAACAGCAGCGACCCCACCACCAGGATCACCAGGACGATGGCTACGGCCACGTTTTCTCCCTCGAGTGGTTCTTATCTGGGCCGCCAGACTCTACCTGCACGGCGTCGGCGGGGTCAAGCCAAAACACGGGCGCGCGCGCATGTTTGCGGCAGCAAAGGCGCGGATGCTTCATACCTTCGTCAGCGAATCGAGTATCGCCGCGCTCAGCAGCAGCGCCAGGTACGCGAGCGACGCATGGAAGTTGGCCATCGCGGCGCGCCGGTCCGGATTGCGCGCAAGGCGGGCGCTCTGGAACACCAGGTACGCGCCGGCGCCGATCGCGACCGCGAGGTAGATGCGACCCATTCCGAACATCGCCGGCGCCAGTGATGCGGCCACCAGCATCGCGGAGCCCGCAAACACGGCGCGCGCGGCCCGCTCGTTTCCGACCACGACCGGCAGCATCGGCACCTTCGCGGCGGCGTAGTCGTCGTGGAACGCGATCGCCAGGCTCCAGAAGTGCGGGGGAGTCCACAGGAACAGAACCAGCGCGAACAACAGAGGCACGGGCTGCAGCGTCCCGGGCGACACTGCCGCCGCGCCGGCGAGAACTGCGAAGCTGCCCGCCAGCCCGCCGATCACGATGTTCCACCAGGTGCGCCGCTTCAGCCAGATCGTGTACACGACCGCGTAGGTGAAAGCGCCGAGGAACGTATACAGGGCAGCGGCCGCATTCACGGCGACCGCGGCAAGCGCCACCCCTGCGGCGCCGGTGGCCGCGATCGTAAAGTGCCATGCCGCCCCGGCGGTGAGCTGGCCGTTCACGAACGGGCGATTGCGCGTGCGGCGCATGCAGGCGTCGAGCCGTCGTTCCGCCAGCTGATTGAACGCACCCGCTGCTGCCGACGCCAGCGTCACCGCCAGCCCCAGCGCGCACACCTGCCACAGCGCGATCGGTCCGCCCGAAGCCACTGCAACCCCGGTGATCGCGGTGAACCCGATCACGAGTCCGATGCGCAGCTTGAACAGGTCGAAGAGCAGACGCAGGTTCAGCGCGCGCGCCGGCCGCTCCAGAATGGATGCCTGATCGCCTTGCGGCATTTGCTCCCTCCCCGGGGCCCGAACCGCGGGCCTGAGCTGCGTGGCGGCGAATCGGCTCCGCGTCGTAGCTGGTTCCTTGCCCGGGATCGGTCGGCGAAATATACCAGCGCCAGTATCCGCGCCGATCGGACGCGCGACGCGACAACTCCTCAGTAACCCATCGGCGGGACGTTGCCGGCGTACACGGTGACACACTTCTCGAGGCCGACGGGCGTTTCCGCCTTGTCGACCACGCGGACGCACAACCAGTGCGTGCCGGGCACGAGCTTGTCGACCTCGTAGCTGCCCTTGAGTGCGCGCAGCGTCGCCAGTTTCTCGCCGTCTGCGAACACGTGCACGTGGTCTGCCTTCGACGCGGTCGGCACAGCCGTCACGGCTGCCGACGGCACCACGTCGAAGACCATCTTCGTACCAGCGCTGGGAATCTTCGATTTGTCGGCCGGTGAGCTGATCGTGACGGCTCTGTCGTTCGCCTGGTCGGCGGCCTTCTGCGCCTCGGTCTTTTGGGGAGCGCGATCGGCCTTCTGCGCAGGCGCTTGCGCCCGCGCCAACCCGATCGCTGCGAGCGCGACGGCGACTATGATGGCTACGGCGAGTTTTCCTGCATTCATGCTCGCCTCTTCGCGAACTTCGATTGGTTCAATATACCATCGACAATTCGCCCAGTCTCCGCAAGGGAAACGGGAAACATCGGCGCGGACAGCGGTTTTTCAGCCCGACGCGGCGGCTTCGCGCAACGCGCGCCGCAGGATCTTGCCCACGTTGGATTTGGGCAGATCCGAGCGGAACTCGATGAACCTTGGCCGCTTGTAGCCGGTCAGGTTCTCCTTGCAGTATTCGACCAGGTCCTGTTCGGTCAGCGCCGCATCGGCGCGTACCACGAACAGCTTCACAGCCTCGCCGGAGCGCTCGTCGGGAACGCCGATGGCAGCGCACTCGCGCACGCCCGGGTGGGACGCGACCACCTCCTCGACCTCGTTGGGGAAGACCTTGAAGCCGGACACGAGGATCATGTCCTTCTTGCGGTCGACGATCCGAACGAAACCGCGCTCGTCCATCACGCCGAGGTCGCCGCTGCGGAAAAAACCGTCAGCCGTCATCACGCGCGCCGTCTCATCAGGCCGCAGCCAGTAGCCGTCCATCACCTGCGGCCCGCGGATCGCGATCTCTCCGGTCGCCCCGAGCGGCACCGGATGGCCGTCCTCGTCCAGGATCGCGACGTCGGTCGAGGGCACCGGCAGGCCGATCGTCCCGCTGAAGTCCGAGCTCAGCGGCGGGTTGGCCGTAGCGACCGGCGAAGTCTCCGATAGTCCATAGCCCTCACAGATCGCGCGCCCGGTCACTGTGCGCCATTTGTCGGCGACGGCGCGCTGCACGGCCATTCCGCCGCCCAAGCAGAATCGCAGCGACGAGAAATCGAGCGAGCGGAAACCCGCGTCGTTGGAGAGCAGGTTGAACAACGTGTTAACGGCCGGAAAGCAGTGCACCCGGTGCCGCCGCACCTCGCTCACCAGCGCGCGAACATCGCGCGGGTTCGGGATCAGCACCGCCTTGCCACCGAGCTTCATCGTCAGCAGCGCGCAGCAGGTGAAAGCGAAGATGTGGTACAGCGGCAGCGCCGTCACGACCGTGTATTGCTCACCGGCCGGCAGCTCGCCCAGCGTCGGCGAAATCCACGCCTGCAGCTGCATCACGTTGGCGAACAGGTTCCGGTGCAGCAGCACGGCCCCCTTGGCGACTCCGGTGGTGCCGCCGGTGTATTGGAGGCATGCGATGTCGTTCGGCGCGACCTTCGCCGGCGCCGGCGGCGAGCCCTCGCCCTGCCGCAGCACGTCGCGAAAACTGACCGCGCCCGCAATCGAATAGGGCGGCACCATCTTGCGCACGCGGCGAACGACGAAATCGACCAGCGCCCCGCGCACCGCGCCGAGCAGGTCGCCGAGGCGGCAGACGCAGACGTTGTCGGTCGGCACGTGCCCGCGCACCTGCGCCATCGTCGCGGCGAAGTTCTCCAGGACGAAGATCGCGCGCGCGCCCGAATCGGCCAGCTGGTGCTCGAGCTCGCGCGGCGTGTACAGCGGATTGACGTTGACGACGACAAATCCGGCCCGCAGGATGGCGGCCAGCACGACCGGGTACTGCAGAACGTTGGGCAGCATGATCGCCACCCGATCGCCGCGCGCGAGGCCCCGTCCCTGTAGCCAGCGGGCGACGGCGCCCGACAGGGAGTCGAGCTGCTGGTACGTCAGCGAGGCGCCCATACACGCGAACGCGCTCTTGCGGCCGTGCTGCGCGAACGCGTCCTGCAGCAACTGAGCGAGCGTGCCGATCCGGCTCTCGTCGATCGTCGGCGGCACCCCCGGCGGGTAGCTCTTCAACCAAAGTCGATCTGCTGCACCCATATCTAGAAGCTCAGCTTCCCTCTTGTTGGCAGCCCTCCGGGACGCGCTGCCCATGATACGCGGCGGCGAGCTCATCGAGCTCGCGATCGCGCGCATCCTTTCGCAGCGCCGCAATTCGCTTGACCTCGCGGAAGAATGCGCGAAGGTCGCATCCCGACCGCTGCAACAGCGCATCGAACGCGGGCACACGGTCGTAGTAGGCGCCGATCGCGGCCAGGTGCGAGTTGTTCAACGGCTGGTCGAAAAAGCGGTCGTATCCCCGGAAACCGCCCCACGGCCCGTCGCGCAGCTCGTGGTAGCGCTGCTGCAGCTGCCCGAAAATCGCCCGCTTGCGTTCGCGCTTGTCGGCGTCCGGCAGCGTCGAGTCGTACAGTTGCTGCAGCTCGTTGCGAGTGTCGATCATCAGTTGCAGAAACTGCGCGCGCCGCTGTTCGATGGCTTCCCACTCGGCCCGCAGCTGCGGCGATGCGCGCTGTTGCAGCCAGCGCTGCACTCCTTCGCGCTCGACCGCGGTCGCGAACGACTCGTTGAAAACGGTGTCATCGCGAACGTAAACGATCTGGTGCGCCAGCTCGTGGAAGACCAGTCGCGCCAGCTCCGGCTCGGGCAGGTTGATAAACGTGTTCAACAGCGGGTCGGAGAAATAGCCGAGCGTCGAGTAGGCCTGCACCGGGCCCACCGACACGTCGTAGCCCTCGGCGGCCAGTCGCGACGCCAGGCGCTCGGCGTCCTCGCGCGCGAAGTATCCGCGATACGAGGCGCAACCGAAGAACGGATAGCACCACGACTTGAGCCGGATCGAAAGCTCCGGCGTGGCGAACACGTTCCAGACGGCGGCCGAGCGTTTCAGGTCCGCATAGCGCGTGTAGCTGCGGTTGTCCGGCTCGCCGAGCTCGTTCGAGGCGAACTGGCGGATCTCGCGCGCCAGAGTCAAGCGCCGTTTCAGATCCTCGGGAGTCGACGGATCGGCGAGCCACTCGTCGATCGGACGCGCCTGCGACAACAGCGCCCACTGGCCGCGGGCCGCCTGTGCGTAATAGCCGATCGTGCTGCAGCCCGTCACGGTCGACGCCAGCAGCGCGATCGCGCCGGCGGCGATCGACGCGCCCAGTCGGGGGCGTGCCCGCATCCGTTCGGCAGGACTATTCCAGCGGCAAGTTCGCCGGGTGCTCCCGCCCGGCTTGCGCGGTAGCGGCCGTGCCTGTTGCTGCTCGCGCCCGTCCGGCCGCCGGGGCAGCGACGGAACCGAAGGCCGACCGCTGCACTTGCACCAGGCAGTCGTAGAACGCCGCCCCACGTCCCAGGTCGGTCAGTCGCTGGTGCGTCAGCTCATTCGCATTGCGCCCGTCGGCGGTGAGCTTGCGCCACCACACCGACAGCGCCACCACGACTCCCGGGCGGGCACGGTCGGTCACTCGCGCCTTCAATTGCAGGCTGCCGCGCTCGTTGAACACGGTCACCAGCTCGCCGTCCGCAATGCCGCGCTCGGCAGCGTCGCCCGGATGGATCTCCAGCCGCGGTTCGCCCTCGGCGTCCCGCAGGCTGCGCACATTGACGAACGTCGAATTCAGGAAGTTGCGCGCCGGCGGCGAGATGATGGCCAGCGGAAAGCGCTGCGCCAGCTCCGGTGCGCTCGCGGCACTCTCGTACGGTGCCACGTATCCGGGTAGCGGATCGAGCCCCTGGGCAGCCAGGCGCTCCGAATAGAACTCGCAACGGCCGCTGGGGGTCGGGAAGTGCCCATCGGCGAACGGAGCGTATCGCTGCGGCAGCTTCAGCCGCCACCACCCGCGCTCACGCACTCGCTTCCAGTCGTAGCCGGCCGTGGCGGCACGCCCGGTGAAGGCCTGCGCGGCGATCTGGTCGTCGCTTTCGCGGAAACACGGATCGTCGAAGCCCATTTTCGCAGCGATGCGCCGGAAGATCTCGCTGTTCGGCAGTGCCTGTCCGAGCGGCTCGATGGCCGGGTTGTTGGCGACCACGTACAGGTGCCCGTAGGAGCGGTGCACATCCACGTGTTCGAGCTGGGTGGTGGCCGGCAATACGTAGTCCGCATGGTCGGCGGTATCGGTGCGGAAGTGCTCGAGCACCACGGTGAACAGGTCTTCCCGCGCGAAGCCGCGCGTGACGCTGGCCGAGTCGGGTGCCACCGCCACCGGGTTGCTGTTGTAGACGATGATCGCTTCGATCGGCGGGTCCGCATACTGCAGCGCGTGCCCGATCGCGCTCATGTTGATGGTGCGCGGCTCGCGCCCCGCGAGCAGATCCGGCCGGGTCAGCGCGGCATCGTCGACCTCGAACGTGCCGCTAGAGGACAGCAGCATGCCGCCGGCTGCGTCGCGCCAGTGACCGGCGAGCGCGGGCAGGCAGGCGACGGCGCGCACCGCGTTGCCGCCGCCGCGAGCGCGCTGCATCCCGTAGTTCAGCCGGATCAATGCGGGCCGGGTGTGCCAGTAGTCGTGCGCGAGGTGCTCGATCTGCTCGACCGGAATCGAGCAGATCGATGCCACCCGCTCGGGCGGGAACTGGCGCGCGCGCTGCGCCAGCGCGTCGAATCCAAGCGTGTAGCGCTCGATGTAGTCGCGATCCAGCCAGCCTTCGCGAATCAGAACGTGCATCAGCCCGAGCGCAAGCGCGCCGTCGGTCCCAGGCAGCGGCGCGATGTGCTCGTGGCACTTTTCGGCGGTGAGCGAACGGTACGGGTCGATCGCGACCAGGCGGGCACCGGCGCGTTTGGCCTGCTGGGCGCGGCTCCACAGATGCAAATTCGAGGCGATCGCGTTGGCGCCCCAGAAGACGATCAGGCGGCTCTCTTGCACCCGCTCGACGTCGGTGCCGAGCCGCGCGCCGAGCGTGTACGTGAGCCCCTCTGCGCCGGCGGCCGAGCAGATCGTGCGGTCCAGCCGGCTCGCGCCGAGGCGGTGGAACAGCCGCTGCGCCATCGCCTCGCCTTGCACCAGTCCCATTGTTCCGGCGTAGCTGTACGGAGCGATCCGCTGCGGGTCGCGCTGCGCGATGCGGCCGAGCTGCTGCGCGATGTCGTCGAGCGCCTCGTCCCACGTGACCGGCTCGAAGCGCCCCGAACCCTTCGGGCCCGATCGCTTCAGCGGCGCCAGCACTCGTTCCGGGTGGTAGGTGCGCTCCAGGTAGCGCGCCACCTTCGTGCACAGTTTGCCGTCGGTGGTGGGGTGTTCCGGGTCGCCCGCGATCTGCACGGCGATGCGCCGCCCGTCGGTTCCAGGCCGCACCGTGACGAGCATCGCGCAGGTGTCGGGACAGTCGTGCGGGCAGGCCGCCCGCACGACGGTGTCGTGGGTGGTGTCGGGGCCCGTTGGATCGCGCTCCGTCTCAGTCTCCGCGTTTCGTCTCGAACAGTACACCGATTTTCTGCAGCAACGGAGTGGGCAGCTCGCCGCCGGCGCACACGATCACCGCGTCGTTGCGGATGTCGATCGACTTGTCCTCCGTCTTCATCTTAACCTTGTCGGGCTCGATCTCGGTCGGTGCGGACTTGAGCATCACCCGCAGCCGGCCTTTCTCCTCGGCCGACTTCAGCGCGGATCGGTTCTTCTCTTTCACGCGGCTGAACGCTTCGCTGCGGTACGACAGCGTCACGCGCGTGCCCTTCTGCTCGGCGATCGCAACGGCCGCTTCCAGCGCGCTGTCGCCGCCGCCAACGACCAGCACGCGCTGCCCCTTGTACTGCTCCGGGTCGATCAGCCGGTACACCACCTTCGGACTTTCCTCGCCCGGCACGTTCAGCTTGCGCGGCGTTCCGCGCCGGCCGATCGCGAGCAGCACCACGCTGGCGCGGTATTGCTTGCTCGCCGTCTTGACGACGAAGCCGCCGTCGGTCTTCTCGATCGCCTCCATGCGCTCGCGGAACGCGATCTGCAGGCCGGTCTTCTTCACGATGGCATTCCAGAACTCGAGCAGCTTCTCCTTGCTGATCTCGGTCATCTTGACCTTGCCGATCAGCGGCAGCTTGACCGGAGCGGTCATCGCGATCTTGTTGCGGGGATAGTGGAACACGGCCCCACCGAGGGAGTCCTCCTGCTCGATCAGTTTGTACTTGAGCTTGCTCGCGATCGATCCCAGCCCGGCGGCGATCCCGGCGGGCCCGGCTCCGACGATCACGACGTCGTATTCGTTTGCGCCCGGCTTGATCGCTGCCTTGATCGTTTCGATCGCCTGCCGCCCCTGCTCGGCGCACTTGCGGATCAGGCCCATGCCGCCGAGTTCGCCGGCAATGTAGATGCCTGGCACGTTCGATTCGAAATTCGGGTGGACCTGCGGAATATCGATACCGCGCTTGGCCGTGCCGAACACGAGCTTGATCGCGTCGACCGGGCAGGCGGCAAGGCACGCCCCGTGCCCGATGCAATGCGCCGCGTTGATCAGCTCGGCCTTGTTGTTGATGATGCCCAGCGCGTCTTCCGGACAGGCCTTGACGCACGAGGACGATCCGATGCAGCGGGTATGGTCGACGATCGGATGCAGCGACGGGGGCTCCATTAATCCCTGCTTGATCGACTCTTCCAGCGTTTCCTGGTGCTCGCGATTGCGTTGCTGGAAGCGGCGAACGTACAGAGCGACCGCCCAGACTGCGGGGATCAGATAAATCAGCCAGGTAAGAAGAGTCGTCATCACGTTAATGATGAGACCTGCTACCGATCCGCCGGCGCTTGTGCCATTTGAGATAAATCCTTCGAATCAGTATGCCCGCGCGCTAGCGTGGCAAGGCGATTCCGCCTTAAGCATTTTCCCGCTGTTATTGTGCAATCGCGGGATCCCATTGACCTAACAAAGGTGTTAGGATGCGTGCGCTCACTCTCGTAGAGAAACCAGCATTCCGAAGAAGTTCCTGGCCGCACGCGGTCCGGCGAGTCCAAAAGGGCGACTGGACCAGCCTGTCCAGCACAGGTAACTTTCGAACCAGATCGGGCCGGAGAGGGCCCGGCTCGATTATTGCGGTAAAAGAATTTCAAGAGCCGCGCATCCGAAGCCGATGTGCGGTTATGGTGGGATGTGACCCCTCGATCGGCGCTGCTGGCCGCGGGCGCCCTGCTGGCGAATTGTCAGCGCGGGTGCTCTGAAGTCGAGGGATCGGAGCCGGCAACGCCGGTCAGAGTAGTGACGGGCGCGGGATTGTGGGCGATTGTCGGCGATGGCGGCACTGTCCACCGGAACACGAATGCGGAGTGAAATGAGCGATATCGTTGAACTGGCCCCGGAGTCTGGCAGCTCGGCCCGAGCAGCGCTCGCGCCGGCGCGTGTCGCCGGTGCGCCCGCGGCCACGCCCGCGCAGCCGGGCGGCAAAGCGGTCGACGGCAAGCCGATCAAGGTGGCAGTGGTTCCCGAGCCGCCGACTGCAACACCGAGCGCGCTGCCGGCGCCGGACAAGATCGAGAAGGACGATCGGACCGGAAGCTTTTTGATGAGCGGCACATTCCTGGCGATCGGCATTTCGTACCTGATCTGCCGGCAGGGTTGGTATACGCCGGGCGACGACGTCGGCTACTACCTGGGGCTGGTCGGCGGCGTGATGATGCTGCTGCTGCTCACGTATCCACTGCGCAAATACCTGCACGGGTTCCGGACCTGGGGGCCAGTGAAGCACTGGTTCTCGCTGCACATGTTCTTCGGCGTGGCCGGGCCGGTGCTGGTGATCGCGCACTCGACGTTTATCCTGAAGTCGACCAACGCGACGGTCGCCTTCATCTGCATGCTAATCGTGGCCGGCAGCGGCATCGTTGGGCGCTTCCTGTACACGCGGATCCACCGCGGTCTGCACGGAGAGAAGCTCGTCTTCAAGGACCTGCACGCCAAGGCGGGCTTCGAGTCCGAAGAGATGCACTCGAAACTGCACTTCGTCCCACCGGTGGAAAACCGGCTGACGCAGTTCCAGGCATACGCACTCGCCGATCTGAGTTTCGGCAAGGCAACGGTGCGGCTGTTCACGCTCGGCGCGCACCGGCGCGTGCTGTACGCACGCTCCTGCGCCGATCTAAGGCGGGTGATGCGGGAGCGCGCCAAGATCCGCCAGTGGGACCGCGACAAGCTGCGGCGCCGGTACGGCCGCTCCACCCGCCTGGTGGACGAGTTCCTGGTATCGGTGCAGAGACTGGCGCAGTTCGACGTCTACGACCGGCTGTTCCGCCTGTGGCACGTGGCGCATGTGCCGCTGGTATATTTGCTCGTTCTGAGCGGCATCGCGCACGTCGTTGCAGTTCATATGTACTGAGCGCGCCGCTGCGGTGGCTTCGGGGGAGCGCCACCGCCTCGACAGAGGCCCTGCCTTCGGGCTGCGCCGTCCCGCTTTCCCGATCGGTGTCTGACCGCTCGCCCGGTCCCCGAGTCGATACGCACGGATGCGCCGCCGCCTCGCTTCGATCCTGCAACCGCCG
>Ga0187846_10001822_pt1 | contig 11972 bp, 12 predicted proteins | sample TC_taG_FD_161473 | JGI IMG/M metagenome (GOLD analysis project Ga0187846, IMG submission 161473) | Biofilm microbial communities from the roof of an iron ore cave, State of Minas Gerais, Brazil - TC_06 Biofilm (v2) | ecosystem: Environmental > Terrestrial > Deep subsurface > Cave > Wall biofilm... | reverse complement strand
AGCGGTGGCACACAGATAAACGCCACCGCCTTGCTTTTCTGAGGGATGAGCATGCTCACGCGTACGATGATGCCACGGACAAAAGGCGGGAAATGGGACAAAACGCATACCCTGTTTCCCTGACGTTGTAGATCCCAACATTAAACGGGTCGTGAGCAGCCTTGGTGGAGAAGCATGGTTTTGCAGAAAAACTTCACTTTGAGTGAATTGGCTAACTGAGGAGGTTGGTCCCAATCTACGTCAGCGGCACCGAATCATTGCCTGACACGCCTCTTGTGAAGGGAGAAGATGGCGTGGTCCACGTCGTCTACACCTCACATACTCTCTTGATCATAACGTCACGTCAGCCTTTATACTATGAGCAGAGCACGATCGTCCTATGGAACAAAGAGGAGGAGAAGCAAGACGATGCCATCTGTACCACCACCGTTCTCGCCCGAACACCTCGCGGCAGTGAAGCATTACCGGAAAATAGAGGACCTGCTTCCATCTCACTGATCAGAGAGCACGGTCTCGGCCAACGGCCTGCACCATCACTACTACCGCACGGGTGGCGAGAAACCCCAACTCGTCCTGCTGGGCAACGAACTCTGGTCACGGGCGAGGCGGCAGTATGAGGAGGCGAGGCAGTTGCTAACGCGCATCACGCGCCCCGTCCTGCTGCTGTACAGCGAACACTTCCCGACGCCTGGCACGCAGATGAGGAGCAGCACCATTAGAGCAGGTGGTGGCCTCCGATAAGACCAACTACTATCTGCCTCATCAAAAGTAACCTGTGGTATACTGCTCATAACAGCACATGTTCATGTCGGTAGCGAGCAAAACGATCGGTCGAGGATCCTTGACAATGCAGCACTCCATCATTCCATTCTCACCTTTGTCAGGAGGTCTCCTTAGTCAGGCATCACTCTCCCCCCTCCCGCTGCCACTGACCCCCCTGCTTGGCCGCGAGCGCGAACTCGTTCAGCTCACCACCCTGCTGCGTCGACCCGAAGTGCGCCTGCTCACCCTCACCGGTCCAGGCGGCGTCGGCAAAACCCGCCTTTCGCTCGCCATCGCCCAGGCGTTCCTGCCAGACTTCGCTGGCGAGGTCTGCTTTGTGCCCCTGGCTGCCATCAGCAATCCCGACTCCGTGCTCCCGGCCATTGCTCAGGCGCTCGGACTGCGCGATATAGCTCATCGCTCCATGCACGAGGAGATGCAAAAAGCGATCGGCGAGCAGTTCCTCCTGCTGCTCCTCGACAACTTCGAGCAGGTGCTCTCCGCCGCACCGCAGCTATCCGAACTGTTAGCCGCCTGCCCAAATCTCCATCTGCTGGTGACCAGCCGCGCCCCTCTCCGGCTGCACGGCGAACACGAGTTCGCAGTCTCCCCCCTGGCCCTGCCCGATCTCAAACACCCTCTGTCAAGGGATGATCTTGCGCACTATGCCGCTTGCACGCTCTTTGTGCAACGCGCGCAGGCCATCAAGTCTGAGTTCCAGTTCACCGAGGCCAATGGACGTACCATTGCCGAAATCTGTATTCGCCTGGATGGGTTGCCCCTGGCAATCGAACTGGCTGCGGTTCGCATCCGGTTATTTTCCCCACAAGCCTTGCTCTCGCGCCTCTCCCATCGCCTCGACGTGCTGACCGGCGGCGCACGCAATATGCCTGCTCGCCAGCAGACCTTGCGCGCCACCATCGCCTGGAGTTATCAGCTCTTAGCTCCTGCTGAGCAGCAGCTCTTCCGCTCCCTCTCCGTCTTCGCCGGCGGCTGCACACTCCAGGCCATTGAGGCCATCAAACAACACATGGGCGCAGGAGCGAACACCAGCCTGGATGGGGTGAGCACGCTCCTGGAGAATAACCTCGTGCGCCAGCAAGAACAACCCGATGGCGAGCCACGCCTGCTGCTGCTGGAAACTATTCGCGAGTTCGGTCTGGAGTGTCTTGCCGACACTGGGGAACTGCAAGCGGCTCAAGCCGCCCATGCAGCCTATTACCTGGCGCTGGCGGAGGAGGCCGAACCCCAGTTGCGCGGACCCGAACAGGCTCTCTGGATGGCACGCCTGGGACTGGACCAGGAGAACCTGCGGGCGACGCTCGGTTTTTTCCTGGAGCAGGCTCACGCGCAGGCAAGCACGCAGGCCGGTGAGGTGCAGGCTGAGCAAGCACTGCGCCTGTGTGCCGCCTTATCCTGGTTCTGGAATATATATGGCTATTGGCGAGAAGATTTGGGCTACCGCGTGCAGGCGCTGGCAGGACGTCCTGGTGTAGAAGCACCGCTGCGGGCCAGGATTCTTGATGCTGCTGCAACACTGAGCTGGGAAATGGGAGACAGGGACCGCGCACAGGTATTGAACGAGGAGGGGTTAGCGCTCGCCAAAGAAATGGGCGATCGACTAGGGGCCGCCAACCACCTGCTTGAACTGGGTGCTATTGCACGCATCAGGAGTCAGTTTATGCTGGCCCATGCTTGGCTGGAGGAGGCCGAAGCCCTCTTCCAGGAACTGGGCGAGCTCTGGAGACAAGGCCAATGCTCGACCGAACGAGCCCGTACTGCCACAGAACAGGGGCGGTACAAACAGGCCCGAGAGCTACTGGAAGAGAGCCTGCTCCTCTATCAGAAACTGAGCGATCATCAGCGTATCGGCTGGGTCTACTATCTTCAAGCACGTCTGCTCTTTCTCAGCAAGCAGAACCAGGCGCACGCCCAGGAGCTGGCTGAGCAGAGCTTAATGCACTTCCAAGCATTGGGTGACACCCCCTGGAAGGGCCTTGCGCTGGGCTTACTTGGACTCATCCATCTGGAGCAAGGAGAACTGGAAGCTGCGCGTGCCTCGCTCGAGGACAGTCTAGTGGTCATCAAGCAGGCGGGGGAGGAGGCAGAAGCCATGGAGCAGTGTTACGGCCTTGCACGGCTCTCAGCTTTGCAAGGTCATGTGGACTTGGCTCGTCGCCAGTACCTGGATAGCCTGACCAGGCTCTTCGAGTACAACATCTATAAAGAGACCGTCGCGTCTGGCCTGGAAGGGCTAGCAGCCCTGGAGGCTGCACAAGGAGCGCCGAGCCTGGCGGCACACCTCTGGGGGACAGCCGAAGCGCTGCGCGAGGCCATCAACGCGCCGATCTACCCAGTCTACCGGTCCAGCTATGAGCAGGCTATTGCACAGACCCGTGCCACGCTCGGTGAGCAGCCATTTCGCACGGCCTGGGCAGAAGGACGCAGCATGACGCCGGATCAGGCACTCGCCCCACAGGACTCCGAGACCATCCCTGCAGGAAGGCCCAGCGTGCCACAGCCTCCCGCCCCAATCCCATCACTGACCTATCCCGCTGGCCTGACGGCTCGCGAGGTCGAGGTGCTGCGCTTGCTGGCTCAGGGCTGGACCGACGCGCAGATCGCCGAGCATCTGGTGATCAGTCCTCGCACCGTCAACCGGCACACCACCTCCCTCTATAGCAAACTCAACGTCTTCTCGCGAGCCGCCGCCACCCGCTACGCCCACGAGCACGACTTGCTCTAGGACTGCGCTGCCCCCAGTTCGACACGCATCGGCGGTCCACGTGAAACAGGGCGACCACTCCTGCTGCCTGACGCCGCTTCTTTCACCTGGGTATTTCTACCCACTCCTCTGCGCAGTCAACCGCTGACGAGCCACCCTCACCTCTTCCGGAAATGGGTAGTGAGAATATGTAGTTCTACACATGTGCTCTTGCCTCCGATCAGCTAGACTCTCAGTAGTGAATACCTCTCACGAGAGTGGTGAGAAAGAAAAAGACCCCTTCCCTGGCTCGGTGAGCCACGGATACCACGGAATGAAAGCAAGGTGAACTATGGCTTTACAAATTGAATTACTAGAGACCAGTTTTCAGGCAATTGCCCCGCGTGGGGAGGCCTTTGTGACGGCCTTTTATGAACGGCTCTTCACGAACTATCCCCAAACGAGAGCCTTCTTTACCTCAACCGACATGAAGGAGCAGCGCAAGAAACTGTTGGGAGCGCTGGCCATGGTCATCCAGAACCTCAGGAAGCCAGAGGTGTTGGTGAGCGCCCTGGGAGGTCTGGGCCAGCGGCACGTCGCCTATGGCGTCTGGCCAGAGCACTACCCCATCGTCGGAACAATCCTTTTAGAGACCTTCGCCGACGTTCTAGGAAACGACTGGACTCCAGCGTACCACGATGCCTGGGCGCAAGCCTACGCAGCGATCTGCTCGATCATGCTGGAAGGCGCCAAGGTGGCTACCCTCGTCTAAGCAAGCGATGACAAAAGACAGCTGATGGCGCTTACACGAATTTCCTCGGCGACGAGGGCGGAAAGCAGGTCCACGAGGCCTACCCGGAAGCTGTGTATGCCCGGTTGGTGGCGCTCAAGACCTGCTACGATCCAACGAATCTGTTCCACTTTAACCAGAATATCCAACCAGGGCGGTAAGCAATAAGTTGATATCATAATAGTACAGCACAAGAACGACCCTATAGTTCTTAGCAAGCAATGGAGCAACCCAATGAATACCATCTACACGGAGCCTGTCTTTCTCGACCAAACGACCGACCCAGCAAGCACACCGCAGACGACAGAAAGTTCGCAATACAGCCCCTTGCAGCAGAAAGTCAAACGCTTCAGAGCGAGACGTCGAGAGGTGGTCCACCAGATGTATCAACTGGACCGTCAGCAAATGACAGCACAAGGGTGGCGAGCGCGCAGTTGGTGTGAGATAGGCAAGGACTTTTTTGGGCGACTGATCATCGAAGCAGTGTATATACGGTGATGAACAGAGATGATTGGAACGTACTTGCCGATTATTGGATCATGGTAGCACGACGAATCTGCGGGTCGGTGAAGATGTCGAACTCATCGTGGCTGCGCGTTGAGAACTCCGAGACGATGGCACCTTCGTCACCGGCCTGGAACCAGTGCAGGGTATCGGGCGGAATCGTGTATTGTTGGCCGGGTTGCAGCATGATCTCATGGCGCACGGTGTAGGTGGACTCGCGTCCCGCCGGAAGTTGCGCGGCCGGGTTGGCGGTGGCTTCGCCTTCGATAGAGAGATAGACGGTGCCCCAACGGCATCTGCATCAAGATCCCCTCAGCTCGCGTGCCTTTCTCAAACCCCGCGGCTATGCGGGCGATGCCGAACTGCTTGACCTGATCTATGCCATCGAAGATGGAGAGACCTTGCCAGCTATACAAAGGAGTTCAGAGCTGGGGAGAAGGATTTATCACGCTACCGCAAATGCGGCGGCAGCCAGAGCCGTACGCAGTCGCCGGAGGAGTTAAAATAACCCTCCTTTTCTCTTGCCGTCGCAGGCGGCACCTGGAGAGACCAGGAGGCATTCGCCAGGCGATCATACCATCAAGTCAAACCGTCCGCACCCCTTTCAGGTGGCAATTGCGTGGTGGATCGCGTAGGTGGTTGCGTGGCTTGCGTGTGGTGCTGGCGTCCAGAGTCGGGCATACTCTTTTCAGACGCTGAGAGAAGGACAATGAAAGCCCCTTGAGCGGCGGGAAAGAAACGAACCTCTCATCGTCATGAGACGGAACAACACGAAAGGTGCAGGACACATTCATGGAACTCAAACAAGCGGAATCCCCTTCATTCGTCGGTCAGCATGCGGTGGTGATTGGCGCCAGCATGGCTGGTTTGCTGGCGGCGCGCGTCCTCTCCGATCACTACGAGCACGTCACCATTATCGAACGTGATCGGCTCGAAGGGATGGAAGCGCGCAAAGGCGTGCCCCAGGGACGGCAACTTCACGTTATCTTGAGCAAGGGCACCGCCATGATGGCGGCGCTGTTCCCTGATCTCTTGCCAGCCCTCCTGGAGGGTGGGGCCACCAAAATTGATACGGCTGCCGATCTCCGCTGGTATCAGTTTGGCGTGTGGAAAGCCCAGTTTTGCAGTGGCATCGGGGTCTATTGCGAGAGCCGCCCCTGGCTGGAAGGGTATATCCGCCAACGGGTGGAGAGCCTCGCCAATGTGCGCGTTCTTGCTGGCCATAAGGTCCTCAGGCTGAATACCAGCCAGTATTCCCGGCGGATTAGCGGCGTGCAGGTGCGTGTTGTCGATGGAACACGCCGCGAAGAAGAGTTGACGGCTGATCTGGTAGTGGATGCCAGCGGACGCGGCTCGCAAGCTCCCCAATGGCTCAAGGCGCTGGGCTATGGGCAAGTCGAGGAAAGCCTGGTGAAGGTGGATCTCGGCTATGCCACCCGCATCTATCGCCGCCCCAAACAGTTTCCTGCGAACTGGAAAGCACTGGTAATCTACGGCACCCCTCCCCAGCAGAAGCGCCTCGGCGCGATATTCCCCATCGAAGGCGAGCGCTGGAACGTCTTATTGGGCGGATTGTTGAAGGACTATCCCCCCAGCGATGAGGCGGGGTTCCTTGAGTATGCACGCAGCTTGCCGCATCCAGACCTCTATGAACTGATCAAGGATGCCGAGCCGCTGTCTCCGATCGCCACCTTGCGGTTCCCAGCGAACCGCAGGCGCTATTATGAGCGCATGTCCGCCCTGCCAGAGGGGTTTGTGGTCATGGGTGACGCCCTGTGCAGCTTTAACCCGATCTATGGGCAAGGGATGACGGTGGCTGCGATTGAGGCACAGATGCTGCAAACGTGCTTGCAGCAGCGCCAGCGTCGCGGGGGAGACCTGGCCGGGTTCGCTCGCCAGTTCCAGAAAGCGATCTCCAGAACCGTTGCTGTGGCCTGGATGTTGACAACCAGCGAAGATTTCCGCTACCCGGAAACCGAGGGGAAACGCCCATTTGGGATTGGCTTCTTGCACTGGTATTTGCGGCGCTTGCTGCAAGCGGCAGCGGATAACCCCCGGCTTGCCCAGAGCTTCTATCTGGTGATGCATATGCTCAAGCCGCCGACGGCTATGTTTACACCCCGTGTGCTGGCAGCAGTGCTGTTCAGGAAACAGCCCCCACAGCCCACGCAAGACGAACACCTGGCGCTGCCAAACCAGCTCAGCAATGCGGAGGAACAAACAGCGGCGCGGGAGCTGGTCGATGCCGCTCGGCGCTAGTGGCAACGTGATGCAGACTGAACCCTGAACCAACGGCCACATAGTAAGTAGGAATCTAGGGTGAAAGCAGGAGAAACAGACGTCTCTCTTCGTTTCCCTACCCACCCGAGCAAGGAACCAACGCAGAAAGGAACACATCGCATGTCAACCGAAGAGAATAAAGCCCTCTTGCGCCGAACCTATGAAGCGGTCAATCAGGGGAACCTGACCGCCTTCTTTAACCTGTTTACCCCGGACTTCGTGCTGCACAATGGCTCCATGACCATCCAGGGGCTCGAAGCCTTCAAACAGCTCGAAGCGATGCTCCTGGCCGCCTTACCGGATATCCACTACACAGTGGAGGATCTGGTCGCTGAAGGGGACAAAGTAGCGGTCCGCCTCACCGTAACGGGAACCCATCGCGGGGTGTTTCTGGGCATCTCCCCCACCGGCAAGCACACAACGGTCACGGAAACCGCTATCAGCCGCATCGTGGGCGGCAAAATCGCCGAGCATTGGTCCGAAACAGATATGCTCGGGCTGTTGCAACAACTTGGCGTCATCCCGCCTCCTGGACAGCCTGGTGAGTGACCCTCTCCCCAACGTTAGGTAGCTAAGTGTGTAAATTTTGAATTTATGCTGGTAAAATCTGTACGATGATGCGGGTGGACAAAGAAGCTGTTGCTGCTGTAAAGAAGACGTTTCCTTGTCCTGCAAACCTGTGGCTCTTTTCTGAAAGGAGGTCAGCGATGGTGGAACCATCCTCATCTGGCGCCACTTCTTTGGTGAAGCGCTTTGACAACGCGGGCATCGCGGTCCGCGACATTCACACCATGGAGACGTTCTATAGGGATGTGCTGGGAGCACAGATTCTCCCCTTGGAGGGGTTCCTGGGGGGCGAAACGCCTATGTTCGGCATGTTGTTAGGCGGCGTGGCGTTCTTCGTCTTCCAGACCAGTAACCCCACCCAGCAGGGTCGAACGATCCAAACCTTTCTCGCGAATCCCCCAGGCTATGATCACCTCGTGTTTGATGTTGATGATATCGCGGCTACCAAGACCTGGCTCGAGTCTCACGGCATTGCCGCAGCGATTGAAAACGTCAGCATCCCAGGGCTGGGAGCGTTCCACTATCTGCGCTTCCAGGACCCAGAAGGGAACTTGCTCGGGTTGAGACAGCCCATGCAGACAGGCTGACAGAGGGACCCCTGGGATCTGGCATCTATGGCCGCGTCTTGGACGCTGTGACTGCTGGACCTGTTGGGGTCCGATGACGTTGCACGCAAGACGTTTCTCGTAGAGGTCAGTTGGCGAAGGCAAACGTGCCCCAAGCTCCATCTAGAAAGCAAGGAGAAGACCGATGGCGATCACGATGATCTTTACCGTCCCAGTGACTGCCAAGCAATACGACGAGGTCATCCAGTACCTCGAAAACGCTGGGGTGTCCGTCCCAGCAGGGCTGCTCTACCACCTGTGTTTCGAGACCGGGACCGGTCTGCGCGTCGTCGATGTGTGGGAGTCGCAAGACGCCTTCGATACCTTTAGCCAGACCCTGGTGCCGATCCTCCAGCAGATGGGCGTTGAGCTCGGGCAGCCCGATGAGGTTGCTGAGGTGCACGACATCATTCAAGGCCAGACGTGACGCGAAGGAGATCGTAGGGAATCCGTACATGGGGGATTGAGTGGCTCATGTCCACTTTGAAACATCACGCGCTGTGTTTGCGCATCACTCCCAACCTCGAACCTGCGCCGCATTGCCCTTTCGCAGGAAGCTCAATCCCCTATCGGAAGTAAGCTCATCCATTTATTAGTGGCTCGCTTGCTCTGATTGACCTCCTCAAGCCCGTTTATCCATTTCGCACTTCACACTCGTACTAAGGCCTTGCCCTCCGCCCTCTCGGACCTGACCCATAATCCCCAAAAGGATCATCTCGTTCGCGCACCGCCTGGCGAAAGCCCACTTCCCCTGCTCGTCCCACAAAATCGCGCCCCTCCTGCGTATGCCTGGCTATCCCATCGAACAATGTGCCAAGGGTGCGGCTTGAAGCAAGGCCCATGTTCTCTACGGTCTGGTTGCACAGCAATTTGAGCATGATCAGCTGGCTTGGAGGCACCTGTGCCATCCTGCGCGCAAAAGCCAGCGCATAGTCCTGGAGTCGCTCATCAGGCACCGTTTCCAGGATCAGGCCGATATGGGCCGCTTCGGGAGCCGGAATCTCGTCGCCTGTGAGCAGGTAGCGTTTTGCTCGCTCCAGTCCCATGCGATAGACCCACATGGCCGTGGTAGGAGTGCCCCAGACACGCGCAGGCGGGTAACCGAACGAAGCCCCTTCACCAGCGATGATGATGTCGGCACACAGCACCATATCCGTGCCTCCCCCGATGCACCATCCCTGCACAGCAGCAATCGTGGGCTTGGAGGCATACCACAGTTTCATGTAGGTCTCCACGAACCGAGACATCATGCGCAGATCGGTGACCGAATCCCAGACCCGTTGGCTGCCACCCTCTGCCGTCTGGTGCTGCGTTGACCAGTCGAGGCCATAGCCTGCACAGAAAGCCGGCCCTTCCGCCTTGAGCAACATCACCCGTACAGCAGGGTCAGCGTCAGCTTCGTCGATAGCGGCCGCCAGTTCAGCGCGCAGAGCAGGTGTGATGGTGTTGTATTCACCGGGCCGGCACAGGATAAGCGAGCGAACGCCCGCCTCCGTCTCCGTCCGCACAGAAGGAGTTGTACTCATCGCAATGCCTCTTTCCTCATAGCTAATAGGGTCTTGAGCATGCTTCATCATACCCCCCATCAACATACTGAGCAACTATGTATGTACCCTGGAGACATTCTTGAGGCTTGCCAGGAGAATATATCTCTGAAAGGGGCGAGAGCGTGTTTGGGAATGCAACGAGGGACAGAATTTGATAGACTAGAGTGATGAGCACGACCTCTCCACACACTCACTTTGAAGGAGCGGAAGACATGGGTTCTGATGCAGCAGTTTATCTCTTCGACTACCACCGGTATCAGGACGAGATCATCCCGGCATTGCATCGACTGCTGTTGGATGGAACTCTTCCATCCTGGATCGAAGCGGTGCTAGAGCGCCTTCCATGGGGGGGTGCTAGCGTTGAGGAACACTTTTCACCCCATCTCCGGCAGTATGCAGCTGATTTGGTTCACTACTGCCACTATCTTACGGGAGACTTTGCCTTTCCTGGTTCCAGACACCCGGTGAACTGGAACGACCGAGTCGATTGGAGGGATCGGAGGTGTGCTTCAACCACCTGCCCCGAGCGTCACCACTGTCCCTTCCATGCCCTGCAACGCGCAGAGGGGGCTGAGGAGTTCAACTGGTTGTTTGAACTGGCGGTGAGTGCGTTTTGCCTGGGCGAGTCGCAGTTTGTCGGGCGCTCTGTGAACCCTTATTGGTATGAAGAGCTGCTCAAGCGGTTTCACGTTCCTGACGACCACCCCCTCTATCCGCTGCTTCACCATCTTGGCAGTCGCGGCTTTGTGGTTGGCTATCAGTTTAGCAATAGTGATGGGATCCATGGATGGTTAACGCCTCCTGAAACCCAGCAACTGGCACAGCATCTCGCTGGTCTCCCCTTGCCGCACTACGAGCCGACATTTGCCGCCATGGAACAGTTTCGCACAACCAGGCCTGGCCCTTATGCGTGTGAAGGGGTACCCTTTAAAGAACTGAGCCTTTCCTTTGTGAGAACCGTGGCAACCATTGCTGCGACCTGCAAACAAGGGCTGCTGTGGGGAAACGATATCTCCCCACTGCGTTAAGCCCTTGATATGCGCGCTGTGGATGTTCTCTTGCACCAGCGGGGAGGCTCAAACATCACCAGAAACCGAAGCAGTGACTCGGGGTGCCGTAAGGTAGGAGGCTGGCGAGTTGCCCTGGGTACTTTTCCAGCCTCCCCCTTCCGAACCGGACGTGCAGCTTTCAGCGCATCTGGCTCTCCAGTGCCGTTATTTTACTCAGCTTCGGCCAATTGCATCTCGCATCTATCGCTTTTCTTGTTCCGACCCCTGCCACCCTTGGTCCTGTTCTCATCATTACCTCAGGCATTTGACCGACTTTCGTGGCTCCGTGACCATGAGCTTCTCAGCTGTCAATAGCCCAAATGGAGGGAAGAAGCTTGTCAACAGAACGAGAGCAAAATAGGTTTCCCGTGACATCCTTCATGGTGATAAAGTTAGGATTTACAGGCAGTCCTCGTCAATTCTGCTTTGATAACGCTTGAGCCAGCGTCTCAGATCGAAGAGCTCCTGTTGTTGGGAATCCACTTCTTGCCATTGCTGCTTTAACCAGTCGCATTGTTCTGCCAACCACTCCCTTTGAGGATCAGGAGCTTCTTGCCTTGTCTGGATCCAGGCTTGCCTGTCCTCTAACCAGGCTTTCCTCTGGTCGAGCCATTCCTGCCTCTGATCCAGCCAGAGATGGCGTTGGGCAATGCGTTGCTGTTCCTGCTGTCGAATCTGTTCTTGCTGGACCTGGGAGAGATGCTGCATGAGGCGTGTTAGACCTTTGGGAGGGGTATGGGTGAGGCGATCTATGACCTCGAAGAATCCTTGCATCCACAGGGGGCTATGAGAGAGAAAGACAACTGTTGGAAAGCGCTCCTGGAGGTGACCAATGTCGTCGCTACTATTGAAGAGGACAATGATCGGGAGCTGTGTGAGGACTATCAGATGCTCCAGAGCGATGGCTGTTTCGGGATCTGTGAGGGCTGCGGCATTTGTGCATCCAAGTATCAGAAGGTCATAACCAGACGATGAAGTTACTTGGAGATCTTCAATGATTGTCTTGACATAAAGGCTCAAGGAGGTCCCTTCATGCATATCCGGCAAACATTGATGCCCTGCGAGGGTGAGCATGGCCTGTACTATCGTGAGTCTAGTAGGATGCTCAATGTGTAAGCCAACACGCAAGCTCATCTGCAATTCCATACGAACGCTCTATGTTCT
>Ga0187846_10001821_pt1 | contig 11972 bp, 8 predicted proteins | sample TC_taG_FD_161473 | JGI IMG/M metagenome (GOLD analysis project Ga0187846, IMG submission 161473) | Biofilm microbial communities from the roof of an iron ore cave, State of Minas Gerais, Brazil - TC_06 Biofilm (v2) | ecosystem: Environmental > Terrestrial > Deep subsurface > Cave > Wall biofilm ... | reverse complement strand
CCGCAATCTCGCGAACGCGCCGGCGCTCCTCCTGAACGTGGACGACCTCGAGACCGAGATCCGGATGGACTTCGCCTACCCGAGCCCGCTCCTTCGCCAGCGTCCCGGGTTCTTCTACGGCTCGGGCGTGCACCGCATGGCCGGCATCCTGCTCGCGGCCGGAGACGGCGTGACGAACGCTCGCGCCGAGAACGGCTTCTCGCTGCTCGACATTGCCCCCACGGTGCTGGACGGCATGGGGCTTAAGCCCCCGTCCGGCATGTCGGGACGGTCGTTACGGGACCGGCTCTTCCCCGGTGCCGGCTGACGAATCGTCCGGATGCCGCACTGGTCGGTCGACTTCCTTACTAACCTGCCTCAAGGGGAGAGCTCCGAGGGGCTCCACCGAGGGACGTGGGAGCTCGCCCGGGAGCTGACCGCGCGGGGCCACGCGGTCCGCGTACTCTACCCCGAGACGGACGGCGAATCGGCCCCCGCGGACTTTCCGGGGGTCGTGAGCATCCCGGTCCCCCTGGTCGGAGTCGGTCGGCGACCGCTCGGGCGCGAGATCGCCATCGGTCGAAACGCCTCCGCGCTCCTAGACCCCAAGGCCGATGTCGTCGTCGGGAACGATGCGAGGGCCGGCGCGATCGACCTGCCTCGCAGCACCGCTCCGGGCCGCCCGGTGTTCGTCTACTTCGTTCACGACATCGCGCTCCACCAATTCGACGCGCGCCGTGCCGCGCAGCCGTCCCGTGCGATCCGTCAACGGGTGGGCGACTTTCTCGACCGCCGGGCGCTGACCCGCCTCGAGGGCGCCGCGGTGGCACGCGCTCATCGGGTGGTCGTGAGCTCGGAATCCACCCGCTCGCTCCTGGCCAAGTACTACCGGGTGGCCCCCGAGCGGCTGGTGTCGATCCCGCACGGCGTGCCGGACCCTCTGGAGGTCGGCTCCAGGGAATCGGCCCGGACCGCCCTGCGGGTGCCGCTCGACGTACCGATGGTCGCTTTCATCGGGCGCAACCCGGACCGGGAAGGGCTGACCCTCGCGCTCGATGCCTTCCGCCGGGTCCGATCGCTCTTCCCCGGAGCCCGGTTCGTCGTCGTCGGCTCTGCCTTGCCGCCGGAACCGGGCGTCATGGCCCTCGGCGACGCGGACGAGAGGACCCGAGCCCAGGTCCTTCGTTCGACCGACGTCTTCGTGTATCCGGCACGGTTCGATGACTTCGCACTCGCCCCCGAGGCCGCGATGCGCTACGGCGTCGCCACGGTCGTCAGCGCGCACGTGCCGATGGACGGGCCCGAACTCGACCGGGTGCGGCGTCGAGTGGCCACCGACGACGCGGAGGAGTACGCGCGCGAGCTCGCCGAGCTGTTCGCCGACCCGGCGCTCCGACGGACGCTCGGCGAGGCGGCGAAAACGTGGTCCGATCAGTTCAGCTACGCCGCCATGGCGACCCGCGTCGAACAAATGATCGAGCCGCTGCTCGGCTAGGCAGAGAGTTCAGGGGGAGCCTCGATCCGGCGGGGAACTCGGCGGCTCGAATTCCTCGAGCCGGAAATCCTTCGTCGATCGACGGCCCGGCACGCGTCCGAACCCCCCGGACCAGTCGACGCTACCCGGTAGTTCGCCCGCCTCGAGATGGTCGAGGAGGGTCTCGAGCAGCGATCGCTGCTCGGGGAACGGGTTGGCTTCGGGACCCACCCAGAGCGGGCTTGCGGGCCTGACTTCCTGAACGTCCCCGAACGCGATACCCCAAACCCCGACGCGGCGCGAGAGCGAGGTCGCCCGGTCGTTCCGGATCTGGCGGGCGCGCCGGACCGTGGGCACGAGGACCGCGACCCAATCGCCGTAACCGCGCCGCCTCAGCGCCTGGGCGAATACCTTGCGGCCGTCCGCGACCTTGAGTTCCACAAGACCGATCTCATTCCCGCGCCGAGCCACGATGTCGAAGTAGTTCCGGCCATCGGGGTCGGGCCATACACGATATCCGCGGGCCTCGAGGAACCGTCGGACCGGCGGAACCAGCTCCGTCTCGAGCACCGACCCCTCCCCTGCCCATTCAGCTACGGAGTGGAGCGAAGAAACCATCGATCGATCTGACGGCGGGCCAGCCGTACCGCGATCGGGCGGCCATGGGGACACGCATACCCGGTCTCCGCCAGCCCGCGGAGCTCGCCCATCAGGCGGGCCATCTCCTCCGTCGAGATCCGTTCCCCAGCACGGACGGCCGAGTGGCACGCGATCGAGGCCGCTCTTCGCTCGGGCCCTCCGGCGGGCACCGTGGGTCGGCCGCCGGCCGCGATCTCCTCGAGCAGCCCGGGGAGCGCCTCCGCCGGGGCGGTTCGCCCTCGGTACGAGGGGACCCCGACCACCCGGAACGTGCCCGGCCCGAAAGGGACCACCTCGAAACCGGCGGCCCGGATCTCCTCCCCCTCGGTCTCGAGCACGGCGACCTGACGGGGGGTGAGCGGAACTCGGACAGGCTCGACCAGATGCTGACGCCCGAGGCGGCCGTCTTTGAGCAGCGCGTCGAACAGGACCCGCTCACTCGCGGCGTGCTGGTCGATCAAGACGAGGCCGTCTTGTCCTTCCGCGACCCAGTAGAGGTCCATCAGCGACCCGAGGAGCTCCACGGATGGATGGCCGGCCTCTCCACCGATGCGCCGGCGGACCGCGGCGGAACCCAGACGTTGCTGTCGGGTCGATCGCCCGAGCGGTCCGAACGGGCCCGGGGCGACGAGTCCCGGCACGAGGGTGGAGGCGAGAGTAGCCGGGCCCGGCGGGCTGCGCGCGGGTTCGCTCCGCTCCGGTGGGGTCGCCGAAACTCCGCGGTCCGCGACTTGAGGCGCGCCAAGGAGCCCGGCTCGGATCGCCCGACGGAGCGCGTCTGCGACCTCGGCGGGTTTGGCGAAGCGGACCTCTCGCTTGGTCGGGTGGACGTTCACGTCGACCTCACCGGGCGCGAGGGTCAGATGCACGACGGCGAGGGGGAATCGGCTCTTCGGCAGATAGGCCGCGTACGCGAGCCGCACGGCTTGCCCGAGCGCCCTCGATATGACGGGCCGCCCGTTGACCGCGATATAGATCCCTTGCGCTGTCGGGCGAGAGAGCGCGGGCCGAGAGACCACGGCTTCGATCGAAACCGCGGGAGATTTGGATGGCTCGATCTCGATAGCCTGCTCGGCGAACTCGATCCCGAGCACCGTCGTCGCGGCGTCGCGCAACCTCGACCGGGCGGTAAGCCGTTCGACCTCGCGGGCATTGGCGTAGAGGCTGATCGACACGTCCGGTCGCGCGAGGTAGAGACGCTCGATCGCGGCGACAATGTCGAGCTGCTCGGTCACCGGGCTCTTGAGAAACTTCCGTCGCGCGGGCGTGTTGAAGAACAGGTCGCGGACCTCGGCCGTCGTTCCGGGGGCTCGGCCGGCAACGAACCGCCCCGAGAGCTCTCCGGCAACGAGGCTGACTCCGTGGGCCTCTTCGGAATCGGGCGTCCGCGAATAGAGCCGGAGCCGAGAGACCGCGCCGATGGCGGCCAGAGCCTCGCCACGAAATCCGAGCGAGACCACGGAGGCGAGTTCCCCGGCGTTGGTGAGCTTGCTCGTCGCGTGCCGCGCCACCGCCAGCGCCAGCTCGGACTCCGGGATCCCGATACCGTTGTCCGAGACCTCGATCGACTCGAGCCCGCCGTTCGCGAGGCGCACCACGACCTCGGTCGAACCGGCGTCGATGGCGTTCTCGACGAGCTCCTTGACGACCGACGAGGGACGGTCGACCACCTCCCCGGCAGCGATCTGGCCAACCGTGGCCTCATCGAGGGCTCGGATGGGGCGGTGAATCGGAACGCCGGCCAACTTCACGAACCCCCGGTGGCGGGGGGCCGTTCCCCGAGCTTCTTCCGCCACTTTTCCACCCAGGCAAGAGCTTCCATCGGAGTGGCTCGATCGGCGTCGAACTCGCGGAGCGCCGCCAGGAACTCCCCCGCGTCCGAGTCCGCTTCACCGGGGAGCAGTACCGCTTGAGTGTAGCGAGTCTGGCCTCGATGTGGGCGACGACTCTGAGGCAGGGGGACGCCCTCCTCCTCGAGATGTCGGAGCAAGCGCTCGGCCTCTCGGATCAACTCGGGGGGTAGTCCGGCGAGCCGGGCCACATTGAGGCCGTAGCTCCGGTCGGTGCTTCCGGGAACCAGCCGGTGAAGGAACACGACCCCGTCAGGGGACTCGCGCACGGCGAAGTGGGCATTGGCCGCGCCGGGCAGCGTTTGAATCAGCTCGGTTAGGTGATGGTAGTGAGTCGCGAGAAGCGTGCGGCACTTCACCCGGTCGTGCAGGAACCGTAGGGTGGCCCAGGCGAGTGCGAGCCCATCGAAGGTGCTCGTCCCACGTCCGACCTCGTCCAAGAGGACGAGCGACCGCTCGTCGGCCGAGCGGAGGATCTCGGAAACCTCGGTCATCTCGACCATGAAGCTCGATTTACCGCGGCCGATCTCATCGGTGAAGCCCATTCGGGTGAACAGCGCTTTGACGACCCCCAGTCGGGCGAATCGGGCGGGGAGGAACGCCCCCGCCTGGGCGAGCACGACCAGCAGCCCTACCTGGCGCATGTAGGTCGACTTCCCGGACATGTTCGGCCCGGTGATGACGAGGAGGCGAGGGGCGCTCGCGTCGAGCTCGGTGTCGTTCGGGACGAAACGGCCCTCGAGGCTCCGGTCCAGGACCGGATGGCGTCCGTCACGGATCGTGAGGGAACGGGAGTCGTCGACGGTCGGTCGCACGTGGCCCCGAACCTCGGCGACGTGGGCGAACGAGGCGAGCGCGTCGAGCTCGCCGATGGCTCGGGAAAGGCGGTGCAGCGAGGGAATGTGGTCCTCGAGCTCCGCGAGGAACGACTCCCATCGCGCGGTCTCTTCGCGGGCGCGATCCTCGCGAGCTCCCAGGATGCGGCCTTCGATTTCCATGAGCCGGTCGGTGGTGAACCGCTCCCCCGTCGAGAGCGTCTGTTTGCGGCGATAGTGGGCCGGGGCCCGGCTCGCCTGCGCGCGGGAGATCTCAAGGTAGTAGCCGAACACCTGGTTGTAGCCCACCTTCAGGTTCCGGATTCCGCTCTCCCGCTGCTCGTCCCGCTCGAGGCGCTCGAGCTCCTCAAGCGCGTCCCGCTCGAGGGAAGCGTGGCGGTCGAGCTGCGGGTCGAAGCCGGGTCGAAACACGGACCCTAGCCCACTCGTCGGCGTCGGTTCGTCCGGCAGCGCGGCGTTCAGTCGTTCCCAAAGGCCTGGCGGATCGATGAGCGCGCCCTTGAGCCGGCGCAGCGTCGGGGAGCGGGCCTCCTCGCCGAGGAGTGCGCGCGCGGCCTGTGTGTGGTGGAGCGTCTCTCGCAGGGCGAACAAATCCATCGGCGCGAGGCGACGGCCGGCAAGTCGGGCCGCGATCCGCGCCAAGTCCGCGACATCGGCGAGGATCCGTCGGAGCCGCTCGGTCTCCCCGCGACGCGCGATCAACTCTTCGACCGCGTCCTGCCGCTCCCGGATCGCCCCGACCTCGGCGAGCGGGTTCTTCAGCCAGTAGACCAGCGTGCGATGGCCCGCTGCCGTCCGGGTCTCGTCCCAGCAGGAGATCAACGTGAGCCCGCTCGGATCGTCCGGGCTCATCGGACGTGATATCTCGAGGTGCCGAAGCGTCTTCGCGTCCAGTACGACTCGGCGGCCGTCGGGGGTCCTGGGGACGGTTTCGAGAAACCTCAGGAGCCTCGGCTGGGTCGCCGCGACGTAGGCCGCGAGCCGGCGCTGCAGGTCGAGCGCGACCGAATCGTTGTCCGACCGGGGCTGGATTCCCTTCGGCATCTCGGACGGAGAGATGGGCTCGGGGGCCCGCTCGAGTCGGGCGTGGGGGAAGTCGTGACGCAGGGCGGCCTCGATCGGACCGAGGGGCGAGGAGCCTCCGACCGGGGCGACGAGGATCTCACGCGGGGAAAACGGAGCAACGACGGCGAGGAGCCCGTCGGTCCCGGCGAGCTCGGCCCTCTCGTCGTACCAGTCGCCGGTGGAGACGTCGACCGCCGAGACCCGAGCGGGACCTTCGGCCGGAAGCACTGCCGCGAGGAGGAAGTTATGGTCGGGGCCGGGAAGGATCCGGTCCTCGACAACCGTCCCGGGAGTGACGACCCGAGTCACCTGCCGACGGACCAGACCCTTCGCCAGCCGGGCGTCCTCGACCTGGTCGCAGAGCGCGACCTTGTACCCCTTGCGCACCAGGCGGCCCAGATAGGTGTCGATCGCGTGGTGCGGCACTCCCGCCATCGGAAGTCGAGACCCCCGGCTGTCGGGAGCCCGCGCGGTGAGGACGACCTCCAGCTCGCGCGAGAGGAGCTTCGCATCCTCCCCAAAGGTCTCGTAGAAATCGCCGACCCTAAACAGGACGAGGTGGCCGGGATACTGGGCCTTCACTCCTTTGTACTGCTCGATGAGGGGAGTCGATCCCGCGGTGCCCGACATCCGGGGGCGCACGAGCGACTCGGAGCATATTATCGTCCCGCTCCGGCAGGGAACCGCGAGGAACGCTGAGGGGGAGATTTGAACTCCCGTGGCGTCGACCGCCACCAGTTTTCAAGACTGGCGCCTTACCGGACTAGGCTACCTCAGCAACGCCGTTGGCCCCTGTCGCGCCGCGGGCCATAAACGTGACTGGGGAGCGCCGGCGGGAGCCGGTCGGGAATGCAGGCGCCGGGAGTTCCGCGTCCGGGGGTGGAGCCCCCGGATGGCTTCGAACCCGGGTAATCAGCTTGGAAGGCTGATATCCTACCGCTAGATTACGCCTGCACGGGCCCCGCCGTGAACGGCCGAGGAGGGTCCCGGTGTCTAATGCTTTGCCGTGACGGAAGTCGCATGCGGGGCTTCGAGTTCGAGCAACGCAACCCGCTCTAGGACGAGACCCTCCCAGGAGCCGGGCGGAACGCCTCGGCGTTCCGCTTCCCCGATACCGAGTCGGTCGAGGACCGCGGCGTCCGGGGTTCTCGGGTAAACGTCCGGCGCTTCGACGAGACCGAATCTCGCCAACCCTTCGGGCACCGCGCGGGGCTTCTCCACGACGAGGACGAACTCTTCGGTCGACGCGGATATCCCGACCCTGGCGAGCGCGCGGGGGAGCTGGCCATCCCCGGCGACGAACAGCGCGAGCTCGGCGCCCCGGTCGCGCAATCGCTGGACCCCGCGCGATCGAGCGCGGCCCAGATGAGCCCACGCGGACATCAGGTGGCGTTCCCCTGCGATGGCACGCGCATCGAAGAGCGCGACCATCCCCGACCCTTCCCCGGCGAGGGCTCGCAACTCGCGCACCATCTCGTCACTGGACGGTTTCCCCCGTTCGCGCCGCCGGGCCCCGACCGCCTGGAGCGTGCGTTCCTCGGGACGCGGGAGCGGGGCCATGATCTCCCGGGCCGGTCACTCCCGAAGGAACGCGAGGAATTGGTCCATCGACCTGGGTCTCAGCGTGTAGTTCTCGGATTTCTCGCGGCCGATGGTCGAGGTCGGCGTGACTCCGTAGTCGTGCCCGGGAAGCACTACGAGGGCATCGTCCAGACTCACGACCCGGCGCAGCAGGCTGTCGTACATCTGGCGGGGATCCCCGCCGGGAAGGTCGGTCCGTCCGCACTCCCCCACGAAGAGCGTGTCGCCGGTGGCCACGTGGCCCTCGAAGAGGTAGAGGACGCTATCCGGGGTGTGGCCCGGAGTGTGCATCACCATGACGTGGAGTTTCCCTGCGCGAATCGTATCGCCTTCCTGCACCGAGATGTCCTGCCCGATCGGCGCGGACGCGTGGGCGACGACCTTCGCGCCCGTGCGTGACTTCACGTCCGCGTTCCCGGCGATGTGGTCTCGATGGCTGTGGGTATCGAGGATGAAGCGCACCTTCACCGAGCGCGAGTCGATCTGGCCGAGGACCGGGTCGACCCCGAACGACGGGTCGATGACGATCCCTTCCCCGCCGTCGCGCTCCGCGACCAGGTAGGTGAAGTTCTGCAACGGCCCGATCTGGAACTGGTCGAGTATCACGCCCGCGTCACGACCGCGCGGTATTTGACGCTCGGGGCGAACGGGGCTAGCCGACGACCGCCCGGTCCGCTTCGTCCCGCTCCTCGAGCATCGCGCGGGCTCCAGTGACCGCGTCGATGACGACGCGACCGCCGCTCCCCTCAATGTACCAGAACGGTACGTAGAGGAGGACGCCCGACCCGAGCCGGAGGTCCGTGCCCGCCGGCGGGAGCCGCCGACGCTCGATCACGATCGTTCCGCCGAGCTGTTCGGTGTGGTCCACGCTCACCGCATGATGCGTTCGGAGCTCCCGCTCGGCGGCCGCACGACAGCTCGCCTCCGTGAGCACGGGCGAGAGCTTGAGGTCCGAGCCTTCCGGATCGGGATCCAGTTCCCGTTCCCCGGCCTCCCAGACCTCGACCTTCCCCGTGAGCGCGTTCACGGCGACCAGGTGGTCGCTCGGAGTTCCGGGAACGCCGGTCGCCGACGGGGGTCGGACCCTGTACGGGGCGACGTAGAATGGGACGAGGCGCAGTTGGCAGCGAAACCCTTCGACCTGAGCCATCGCTTCCGCGTCGTCCCGATTGACTCGGGCCCTCACCGTTCGCACCCCTTCCGGGAAGATCGACGCGGGCGGCTCCAGCTCGACCGAGGGTTTCGCCGTAGGTTCTGGCGCCGCCTCCGTCGGACCGACAAGGAGGAGCTCTCCGAGGGCGGGCCCGAGGGAACCCGGGTCGAGGACCTCGATCCCTCTCTCGGCAGCGCTGGCACGGGCCGGTCCCCCAGGATCCTCGGGATAGACGATCGTCTTGTGCAGGGCATCGGGCGGGAACTCCCCCTGAAGTTCGGGCGGGGAGCGCCCGGCGTCCACGATCAAGACTGCGCGCCGATCCCGCGCGCGGACCGCGCGCAATCCTGCGGGGCGGTCTTCGAGCCGGTAACCCGCGGCGGCGAGAAGTCGCCTCAACGACCCGTGGTGAGGCGCTTCCTCGACCATCGAGCTTCCCAACGGGCGGCGGAGAATATCTGGGTTCCCACCCGCACCGGGGGCCAACGAAAGGGTCTTGCTTCCTTCCCGAGATGGCGCGCGCGTGTCCCGCTACCGGGTGGGGTGTACAGGTTGGGGATACGACGACTGGCAAGGTGGGTTTTACCCCCCGGGGTCGCCCAAAGGGGAGTACCTCGGGCGGTACTCCCGAGTGTTCGACCTGGTCGAGGTCGATTCGAGCTTCTACCAAGCCCCCTCCCTTTTTCTGGCCCGACGATGGGCGGAGCAGACGCCAGCGAGATTCCTGTTCGCGCTCAAGGTTCCTCGAGCGATCACCCATGACGACCCCGGTCCGACCATCCCGATCAAGGTGGCCTCGTTCCTCTCGGCGCTGAAACCGATCCGGGAGGCGGCCAAGCTCGGTCCCGTCGTCGCCCAGTATCCCCCTTCGTTTCGACGGGACCGGCCGGGGAATCTTGAAAAATTGACGGCCCTGCTCGACAGCGTTCCGAAAGAGCAGCCCCTCGCGGTCGAGCTGCGTCACGGCTCTTGGTGGGTGCCGGATACCTTGGATCGACTCCGGGCGCGGTCCGCCGCCCTCGTCTGGTCGGTCGTCCCGGGCAGCCGGGCGCCGTTCGAGCTCACTTCGGAGTTCCTGTATGTGCGATTCGTGGGCGACCGGGCCCTGACCCGGTTCAACGAGATTCAGCGGGACGGTCAGGAGGAGATGGTCGCGATGCATCGCCATCTCTTGGACCAGGGTCGATCGGCGCGGGAAGTGTTCCTGCTGCTGAACAATCATTTCATGGGCTTCGGGCCAGGGACCGCCCGGCTGATGCAGGAGCTACTGGGGCTCCCTCCCGCTGACCTGTCTCGAGCGGGACGGGACGAGGAGCAGCGGACGCTCCGAGAGTTCCCGTAGGCGTGCCCTTCTCCTGTTATCCAACAGAACCGTTTTATCTCGACCCGTCGTCAATCAGTCGCATTCAATGACTGAGGCCATCACCCTGAGGGTTGCGGAGGCCTTTCAGCAGGATATCGGCTCGGGCAGCGCGCGCCTCGATGTGGGCACTCGGGGCCGCCTCAAAGTCGGCGTCGGGGATATCGTCGAAATCCGCGGACGGAAGACGACCGCCGCGCTCGTAGCGCGGGCCCAGCAGGACGATGAGGGGAAGAACCTCCTCCGTGTCGAAGCGGTCGTCCGCCGCAATGCCGGAGTGAGCATCGGCGATCGCGTGCTCGTCCAGCGGATCGACTGTCCGATCGCGGAATCCCTCACGATCGCCCCCATTTATTCGGGGTCGGCGAAGATGGACCTCGGCCCGGGCCTCGAGGCGTTCGTGTCGAAGGCGCTCGGCCGGCGCCCGTTCGTTCGGGGGGACGTGTTCGTGATTCCCGGGGTCTTCCTGATGGGCGGCTCGCTCCCGTTCATGGTGGTATCCACCCAGCCGAAAGGCATCGTTCAGGTCGGTCCGACCACGCTCATCGACATCAAGGAAGAGACGGTCACCGAGACCGAGGTCGCGGCACCCCGCGTTTCCTACGAGGATATCGGGGGGCTCAAGGAGAAGCTCGGGCGCGTTCGGGAGATGATCGAGCTGCCATTGAAGCACCCCGAGCTGTTCGACCGTCTCGCGATTTCCCCCCCGAAGGGGGTGTTGCTCTACGGACCCCCGGGGACCGGGAAGACGCTCATCGCCAAGGCGGTCGCCAACGAGGCGGGAGCTCACTTCATCGGAATCCAGGGACCCGAGATCATCAGCAAGTACTACGGGGAGAGCGAGAAGGAGCTTCGCGAAAAGTTCGAGGAGGCCGAAAAGAACGCCCCTTCGGTCATCTTCATCGACGAACTCGACTCGATCGCTCCGCGCCGCGACGAGGTCGTCGGCGAGGTCGAGCGCCGCGTCGTGGCCCAGCTCCTCACGCTGATGGACGGTCTCTCGGGGAGGGGCAATGTGATCGTGATCGCCGCGACGAACCGCGAAGAAGCGATCGACCCCGCGCTGCGGCGCCCCGGCCGGTTCGACCGCGAGATCGAGATCGGAGTGCCGACCCAGGCGGGACGGCTCGAGATCCTTCTGATCCATACCCGCGGCATGCCGATCGAGGGCTCGGACCGGGACCGGGAGCGGATGCTCCGCGAGCTCGCCGCGCTCTCCCACGGATTCGTGGGCGCTGACCTCGCTGCGCTCGCCCGCGAGTCCGCGATGCGCGCGCTCCGGCGATTCCTACCCGAGATCGATTTCGATAAGCCGATCCCGCTCAGCTTGCTCGAGCGGATGAAGGTCTCCGACCGAGATTTCAAGGAGGCGTTGAAGCAGATCGAGCCGTCGAGCCTGCGCGACGTGGCGATCGAGATCCCGAGCGTGCGCTGGGAGGAGGTCGGCGGGCTCGACCGGGTCAAGCGGGCGCTCCAGGAGTCGGTCGAGCTGCCGTTCCGCAACCCGACGGTCTACCGTCACATGGGCATCGACCCGCCACGCGGGATCCTCCTCTACGGACCTCCGGGAGTCGGGAAGACGCTCCTCGCGAAAGCGGCCGCTACCGAGAGCCAGGCGAATTTCATCTCGGTGAAGGGGCCTGAGATCATGAGCAAATGGGTCGGAGAGTCCGAGAAGGCGATCCGGGTCATCTTCAAGAAGGCGCGCCAGGCCTCCCCCGCCATCGTGTTCATCGATGAGGTCGACGCGATCGCGCCGCGGCGGGGACTCCAGACCTCGAGCGGCGTCACTGAGCGGATCGTGAACCAACTGCTCACCTCGATCGACGGTCTCGAGTCGCTCGACCGAGTCCTCGTGCTCGCCGCGACGAACCGACCGGATATTCTGGACGAGGCGTTGCTCCGGACGGGCCGCTTCGATGCGCTCATCTACGTCGAGCCCCCGAACGTCGCGGGTCGACTCGAGATCCTGAAAGTCCACAGCCGGAGGATGCCGCTCGAGGAGGTCGACCTCGCAGACATCGCGCAGCGAACC
>Ga0187846_10001820_pt1 | contig 11976 bp, 7 predicted proteins | sample TC_taG_FD_161473 | JGI IMG/M metagenome (GOLD analysis project Ga0187846, IMG submission 161473) | Biofilm microbial communities from the roof of an iron ore cave, State of Minas Gerais, Brazil - TC_06 Biofilm (v2) | ecosystem: Environmental > Terrestrial > Deep subsurface > Cave > Wall biofilm ... | reverse complement strand
CGCACTATTATCCAGGCAGAGATCGCGGCGGTACCGTGAACGCTTCCCTGATCGATTCGGTCCCCTTTCTGAAGAAAATCCTGGCTGGGCAGCCAATTGCTGATAATGGCGCCAGCGTGAAGCCCCCAAAAGCAACTAACATTTCAGGATGTGTCTGGCGCTGACCGCGCGAGCCTGACGTCGATCGCGAGCCAGTTTCCGGTCTGGTCATGGGATAGCAGCCGTATTTATTTTGCTGGGAATCGCAACGGAGTGTAGAACGTCTACCAGAAGAACGCAAACAACACCGGACCGGAGGAGATGGTGGAAGCGGGCTTCAAACGCCCCGTCTATGCATCGCGAGAATATTTGCTCACAGAGACGCCGCCATCCAACCCCCAAGCCGGCCAGCATATCTGGGTTCTTTCCTTACTAGGGGGTGGTAAGCCTTTCCCCTACCTGCGCACGGAGTTCGCGGAAGCCCAGGCGCTGCTTTCCTCTAACGGCCGGTGGCTGGCGTATCGGTCGACGGAGTCCAGGGTGCAGGACGTTTACGTCGTCAGCTTTCCGCAGTTTGGCCAAAAAGCGAAAGATCTCCACTAACGGGGGGTATGCCAGGATGGAGCCATGACGGACGGGAGCTGTACTACCTCGCCTCAGACGGCGTGATCATTGTCGATCTCCTAGGAAAACTCAAAAACTAACTATTTAGGCGTTTTCCTCCGCTGGTTGTCCCCTGCTCCAGCGGTCGGCTGCGCCGCAGGGGCCGAAACGTACTCTCATAAAGGCCCTTTCCGCCCTCCTCAGTTCAAATAGTTCCCGGCTGATACCATGGCCTAACCAACTGATTTAGCGATAGTTAATGCGGGTTTCCGAGAATTTTAGCCGACCGCAGTGCCGAACTAAAATACCGCTGAATTTTGCGCCAGAAAGTAGCTAGTTTCGGTCATTGACACTGGCCGAAGTCCGGCTTAGCGTGGAAGGAATGGGTTCTATGGGAAGAGTCATGACTTTGCTCCCGAGGGCGGTTTCGCTTGCCATTTTAATAGGTCTGTTCACCATCCCGGACTTTCCTCTACGCGCCGATGATCGGCCAGAAGGGCCTCGCACGAGCGATGTCGCAGCGCACAGAGCCTTGCTGGATAAATTCTGCGCTACGTGTCATAACGACCGGGCGAAGACCGCCGGGTTGTCGCTCGCCAAAATGGATCTTGCGAACGTTGGCGAGGAGGCCGAGATATGGGAAAAAGTCATCCGCAAGCTGCGCACCGGCTCAATGCCGCCCGCTGGCGCCGCGCGGCCAGACAGCAGTTCTGCCGCGGCGCTGGCGATCTATCTGGAGACATCGCTCGATAGCGCGGCGGCTGCCAAGCCGAACCCCGGCAGACCGACCGTCCACCGCCTGAATCGCGCTGAATATAACAATGCGATTCGAGATTTACTGGCGCTCGATATCGAAAAGGAGAACCTTCTCCCAGCCGATGATTCCGGTTATGGATTCGACAACATTGGCGACGTTCTCTCGGTGTCGCCTATGCTCCTCGATCGATATCTTACTAGCGCGCGCCGTGTCGTCCGCCTGGCGCTGGGGGACCCGACGATGCGCACGCCTATCGCGATCTATGCTCCACCGCGGCTGAGTTGGCAAAACGACCGCGTGAGCGACGAGCTTCCCTTTGGCGCACGCGGGGGAATCGCGGTTCACCATACGTTTCCGGTGGACGGCGAGTACGTTTTGAAGATCAATTTGCAGCGGAGCGGCCGGTACATACGTGGTTACGGTGAACCGCACCAGTTGGACGTCAGGCTGGACGGCGTTAGAGTCAAACTGTTTACCATAGGCGGCGAACCGAAGCCTCCTACTGCAGCTCAAGTGGAAGCCGGGCTCGAGCTGCGCATCCCCGTGAAGGCCGGCACCCGCCTGGTGGGCGTCACATTCCTTCCGGATCACGTGGCCTCGGAGGGTATGTTCCGGGGAAACCAGGTGCAAGTGCAATTCGCAGGAACGGACGTGAATGAGGCAAGGCGTGATCCGGGGATTGGGAGCATTTCGATCGGTGGTCCTTTTGCAGCGCAGATCCCCAAGGATTCCGCGAGCCGCCGCAAGGTTTTTGTTTGCCATCCGACCCACGCCGAAGAGGAAGATCCATGTGCGAGGCAGATCCTGAGCGCGCTCGCGAACCGCGCTTTTCGGCGCCCAGTCACCGAACCGGAAATCCAAGACTTACTGGGCCTGTACCGGGCCGGGAAGAACAATGGCGGTTTTGAAAGCGGCATTTCATCGGCGCTACAAGGCCTCCTGGTCTCCGGTAATTTTCTGTTCCGGGTGGAGCATGACCCGCCGACGGGCGCGGCGGGCGCGACCTACCGGGTCAGTGATTTGGATCTGGCCTCCCGGCTTTCCTTCTTTCTCTGGAGCAGCATTCCGGACGACCAGCTTCTGGATTTAGCACTGCGGAACCAGTTGCACGATCCTTCCGTGCTTCAGGAGCAGACGCGCCGGATGCTGGTGGACCCTCGTTCCAAGGCGCTGATGACCAATTTCGCGGGACAGTGGCTGCAGTTACGCTCTTTGCGGACGATCCCCTTGCCGGACGCGGAGGTCTATCCGGATTTCGACGAGGACTTGCGTAACGCGTTCCAGACTGAGATGGAACTCTTCCTGGACGGCAATCTACGCGAGGATCGCAGTGTCCTGGATCTGCTGCGGGCCGATTTTACGTTCGTCAACGAGCGTCTCGCGCGCCACTACGGAATTCCGGGTATCTATGGCACTCGCTTCCGGCGGGTGACTTTGACCGACCAGGAACGGTGGGGATTGCTGGGGAAAGGCGCCATCCTCATGGTAACCTCGTTTCCCAACCGAACATCCCCGGTCCTGCGTGGCAAATGGGTACTGGAGAACCTACTTGGCACTCCGCCACCCCCGCCGCCTCCGAATGTTCCCGATCTAAAGGAAGATATCGCGTCTCAGCATCTATCGATGCGCCAGCGAATGGAGCAACACCGTGCCAATCCGGCTTGCGCCAGTTGTCACGCACGTATGGACCCCATCGGGTTTGCGCTCGATAACTTTGACGGCATCGGCCAGTGGAGATTCGCCGAAAGCCTCAATATCTGGAATCACTACACGGCAATTACCACAAGAGCTCCCCTGGACGCCTCCGGCGAGCTACCGGATGGCTCGACGTTTCACGGTCCCGCGGGGCTGCGGGCGCTTTTGGTCAGCCATCCCGAGCCGTACCTCACGACGCTAACCGAGAAACTGCTAACTTACGCTCTTGGTCGAGGCCTGGAGTATTACGATGAGCCCACCGTGCGGAAGATCCTGCGCGACAGCGCAGCCCAGGATTACCGTTGGTCTTCCCTGATTTTGGAAATAGCGAAGAGTCCTCAGTTTCTGATGAGGGCTTCTGGCGAGTCAACCGTCGCTTCTCGGTAGAGAGGCGCCTAGCAATCCGGACGTGCAGTTTGAAAGCACGCCAGGAGGTATGTGATTATGGTGATCTTCAAGAAGGCGATTCCGCGCCGGACGCTGTTGCGAGGAATCGGTACGGCGGTGGCTTTGCCCCTGCTGGATTGCATGGTTCCGGTGTTAACGGCGGAGCCCAAGTCGCCGGTCCGCTTGGGCTTTGTCCATTCCGGCAACGGAATGTGGCCCATGGACCGCTGGACTCCGAAGATCGAGGGCCCGGACTTCGAGATGACCCCGACTTTGGAGCAACTGACTCCCTATCGCAACCAACTGCTGGTCTTGAGCGGACTCGCCCACAATGAAGCCAAACCGAGATCGGACCAATTCGCCGGCGCCGTTCATGTCCGCGCAATGGCGGTCTTCCTGTCCGGTGTCCGTCCGAAACTTTCGGCGGGCAAGGGCGGACGCGCGGGAATCACGGTGGATCAGATCGCCGCAGACAAGCTGGGCAAAGACACTCAGTTGAGATCGCTCGAGGTCTCGCTCTATCCCGATGACTTGGTGGGCACCTGTGAGTCTGGCGCGGCCTGCGTCTTCCTGGACACGCTTTCCTGGCGTACGGAGTCGACGCCCTTGCCCATGGAGCGCTCTCCTCGAGGCCTGTTCCAGCGCTTGTTTGGCGATAGCGACACGACCGCGAAAGCGGATCGCTTGACCCGCCTCTACGAACAGCGAAGCATCCTCGATACCGTCTCCGAGCAGATGTCCAGGATCCTCAATGGCATCGGCCCCAGTGACCAGGCCAAGGTGAATCAATATCTGGACGCCGTACGCGACGTGGAGCGGCGGATTCAACTGGCCGAGGCCCAGTCGGATCGTGAAATGCCCACCATGGAAGTGCCTCTCGGCGTGCCCGCGTCATATGAAGACTACGCCAAGATTATGATTGACCTGATCGTGGTAGCCCTCCAGACGGACCTGACTCGTGTCTTCACGTTCTCCCTGGGTCGCGAATTGAGCGGCAGCCGTTCCTATCCCGAGATCGGAATTACCGACCAGCATCATTCCCTTTCCCATCACCAGAATAATCCAGTGACGATCGAGAAGCTCTTTAAAATCAATCAGTACCACATGAAGGTGTTCGCTTATCTAGTGGACAAGCTCCGATCCACGAAAGACGGCGGCAGTAACCTCTTGGACAACTCCATGATTATGCGTGGAGCAGGTCTCAGCAATGGCAACCTGCATCAGGACGACAATCTGCCCATCATCCTGCTGGGCGGTGGAGGCGGCCAGCTCAAGGGTGGCCGGCACATCCGCTATCCGGATGGTACTCCGCTGGCGAACCTCTATCTCACGCTTTTGGACAAGCTGGGCATCGACCTTGAAAAACTAGGGGACAGCAATGGAAAACTTAATCTTCTCTCCGTCTAGTACTCTGTTGCTCTTCCGCGCCTCAGCGGCTTGTTTGATGGTCGCGGCCGGAACGGCTGCCGGTGCCGACTTGCAGCTCGTAGATGCGGCGCAGGTGGACGACAAAGGCGCGGTGCAGTCCCTTCTGCAAGAGAAGACGGATGTCAACGCTCGTCAAGCAGATGGCGCGACCGCGCTTTCTTGGGCGGCCTATCACGACAATTTGAGTATGGCGGAATTGCTGATCTCCGCCGGCGCGAATATCAATGCCGCCAATGATTACGGCATCACGCCTCTGAGGCTCGCGTGCGATAACGCAAGTTTCCCGATGGTCGAGCGCCTCTTGAACAGCGGCGCGACTGCTGGCGATTCCGAGTTCATGTCCTGCGTACGCACGGGTAATCTGAATGCCGTGAAGGCCATGCTTGCTCACCGCGCCCATGTCGACGCCAAGGAAGGCCGCGACGGACAAACGGCCTTGATGTGGGCATCCGCCGAACAGCATCCGGATATAGCTCGTACCCTGATCGAGCACGGAAGCGACGTCCAAGCTCATACGACGGGCGCATTTACCGCATTGATGTTCGCGGCCCAGCGACAGAATCTGGATACGGTCAAGGCTTTGGTCGCAGCCGGAGCGAACGTAAATGCAGCCACGCCCAATGGCGAAACGCCGCTTCTGATCGCCGCCGAAAGCGGACGCGAAGCGATCGGAATTTTTCTGGTAGAGCACGGAGCAAATCCGAACGTTGCGGAAGAAAATGGTCTGACTCCGCTCGATTATTGCTTCATGAAAGGGCTTGCCCGGCTGTATCGTATCCGGATACCCTCCTATGCCCTTTACCTCATCCGGGAGGACATGCTGGATTTGGCCAAGTCGCTGTTGGCTCATGGAGCTGATCCTAACGCCAAGATCAAGAAATGGTCCGATAAGCTGATCGGAGTGACAAAGGCTGCGGTGTATCCAGGATCGATCAGCCCTTACGGGGCCACGCCTTTCATGCTCGCGGCCACCAGTTGGGATGCCGAGGGTATGCGGATTCTGGCAGCCGCCGGAGCCGATCCAACCAGGAAGACCGAAATGCAGCCGGGAGTCGTGATCGGCAAAGATGGAATGATCGAGCCGTCCGTGGCAGCGAAGCTGGTCGCAGCTGGCGTCATAGAGCCTAATGAGGTTGGCCCTTGGGAGGTTACTCCACTGATGATGGCGGTTGGCATCTGGCGGACGCGGGGAGCGTATCCGCTCTTCGAGGAAGAAGAAAGGAAAGCTCTGGAAGCGGTCAAAGTGGCGATCGAGATGGGGAACGACGTGAACGCAAAGGACACCTTGGGTTTGACGGCCCTTCATGGCGCGGCGTTCTTCGGATCGAACCTGATCATTCCGTATCTGGTAGAAAAGGGCGCCGATTTGAACGCAAAGGACATTTCCGGACAGACGCCGTTACACAAGGCGCTGAACATTAAGCCGACCGGCACTTACGACAAGAATGGCAAGTTCACTCCGACTCCAGTTCACCGCGCCTTGATTCCGGAATGGGTGCCACCGGGCACAGCGGACTTGCTTCTCAAACTGGGCGCCACGCCGGTCGAGGTTATGCCGACACCAGTATCCGAAACTACTCCAAAAGCCGCCGCGGAGTAGTTCGCGAAAGCTGCTTGCGTGGTTTTGATTCCGGTGAGAGGGGTTTCTGCCGTCGTGAAGTCAGCCGGGCTGAGCTCCTCGTGATCCGATAGCCAATAAAAACGAGTGCCCCTAGCGCCGCAGACGCAGAGAGCAAATGAAGGGAGAGAAAATGCCATATAAAGGATTCGCAGTACTAAGCCGCCGCGAAGCACTGGCTGCCCTCGGCGGGCTTGCTGGCGGAGCGCGCGCCGCATTTGCATCAGCTGATCCACTCTTCTCCTTCAGCGGGATAGATCACGTCACTATGGAGGTCCAGGATGTACAAGAGTCGGCTGCGTTTTATGCACGGCTCTTTGGGAATAACGTTCTGAGGGACAAGAAAAGCTCGCGGCATTACATCAAAGTCGGGCCGAATTATTTCGCATTGGTTCCCGTGGGCCAGGGCCCAAAAACGAAAGTGCAGACCTACCTGGGCCTAGGAATTACCGATTTCCAGGCCGCGGATGTAAAGCGGTCCCTGTCGCAGGCGGGTGTCGAAGCCCACGAATCTCCGGGGGGCGGCCTGCTGATCGTAGATCCGGATGGCGTCCCAATGCAGCTCTGGGAGAACGATTCCTGGAAACTCTTGAGCAAGTTTGCGGCTCCGGTGTCGATTTCCGGCAGCGGCGAGCCGAAGATCCAGCCCATGCAGATCAATCACCTTCTTCTGGCCGTACCGGATGCCGACAAATCCGCCGTGTTTTACGCGAAGGTTTTTGGCACCCCGGCATCGCACTCGGAGAACCCCAAGCGGATCTGGTTCCGCGCGGGGACGGACCGCGTCGGCTTGTCGATTCTAGCGACGGATCTGGGCTCGGGCAAGGATCAGGTCAATGGTCAGCACTTGGCAGGCAGCGGAAAACTAGGCATCGACCACTTCGGATTGATCGCGCCCTTCGACCGTGTGGTGTTAACTAGGGAACTGCAGGATGCCGGAGCGAAAGTGTTACCGCAGGTCACCAGCGGCCCGGATGCTGCAGCCATCGACTTCCGGGATCCGGACGGCTATCGGGTCCAGATTACGCCGCCGGCGAGATCCCGAGCCTAAACGCCCCCCGATTTGTGGTCCGCTCCTTTGGATTGCGGCCCGGAGGCTGGTCTGGATTGCGGCCCGGAGGCTGGTCGAGGCTCGGTCCAGAGTGCGCTACCACCCAATTTCCAGAGCGCCTTGATTTGCACCAGCTAATCTTGGCTATTTGCACCCAGGGCCGGAACCAGGGCTGGAGCGCGCTTCAGTCCTGCAAACGGATAATACCGCGCTGGATCGCCACGGTGGCCGCCTGGGTGCGATCATCCACGCCCAGCTTGGCCATGATGTTCTTCAAATGATTGGCGACTGTGTTATCCGCGATAGTCAGCGAGTGTGCAATGCGCTTGTTGCTAAAACCTTTGGCCACCAGGGTCAGAACCTCCAACTCCCGGCTGCTCAGATCCGGCCGGCTGGCGTTTTCGAGATACGCGCCTATTTGTCCGCGAAAATACCTTTGTCCTGAATGGACCGCGCGGATAGCTTGGATGAGTTCATCGTGCTCAACATCTTTTTTCAGGTAGCCCTGTACGCCCGCGCGCCAGGCCCGCCGCACGTCCTCCTCTACGCTATACGTGCTCAAGGTCATGATCCGCGCATGCGGAAAGTCGCTGCGGATTCGGTCCGCCGCATCGCAACCGCTCATCACCGGCATGCGTTCGTCCATTAGGACGATGTCCGGCCGCAACTTCCGGTACAGGCTGACCGCCTCTTGCCCGTTGCTCGCCTCGGCCACCACCTCCATATCTGGCTGTTCGTTAATGATAGTGACCAGTCCCACGCGCGCGATAAGGTGGTCTTCGGCAACTAGGATGCGGATGGGCCGGGGCTTCGTTTCAGTCAACGTAGACGTGTTAGTGCCGGGTCCCCGCAAGGTGCTGGCGTGTCCTTTCATGGGGGAGATTTCCTGGGATCGGAATGCTCACTTCCACTCGAGTGCCCAGGCCCGGCGCACTCACAACTTCTAATTGCCCGCCGAGGCGCTGCGCCCGCTCGCGCATCCCCAACAACCCGAAATGGCCACCTGTGGAGGTGAAGGCTCGCGACAGTTCAAATCCCCGGCCGTCGTCGTGAATCGTGAGCTGTAGCTTTCCCTTCCCAGTGCGCAAAAGAATGCGAATTTTGTTCGCACCAGCATGTTTCAGTGCATTGGTCACTGCTTCCTGGGAGATCCGGACAACGTTGTGCTCTACATCATCGGGTAACTTCGGCAGGGTCTCGTCGGCCTCGATTTCGCAGGTCACCCCGCTTTGCGCCGTCCACTCCCTGCTGGCGGAGGTAAGCGCCGAGACTAGGTCTGAATTCTCCAGCACGGCGGCACGCAAATCCATCACCGCTCGCATGGCCTCGGTCAGACTGTGCCGTGCCATCTTCTGCGCGATTTCTAGATGCTGCTGTGCGATCGGGTCATGGTCCTTCATCCGCTTGGTTATTGCGTCCAATTGGCGGGTGATCCCGATAAAGCCCTGCGCTAGTGTGTCATGGATCTCCCGGGCCAGGCGCGTGCGCTCCTCCAGAATCAGAGAGAAGCGGCTGCGCATCTGTTTCAGGCGGAGCTTGTAAAGGCCATAGATGAAAACCACAAAGGAGCCCAAGCACAGCCAAAGGAAGAACCGCCGTTCGTAGAAGTGGGGCAGGATCTCCAGATTGATCGACATCTCCGTTGGCTGCTGCCCCGGCAGCATAGCTTGGACCAGGAAACGATAACTTCCATGCGGCAGGCTAGTGTAATCGATCACCCGGCGCGTGCCGGCGTTGATCCAGTTCTGGTCCAACCCGTCGAGCTTGTACGCATAGCGAACGCGCTCCGGCGCGCTCAGGTGAATTCCCGTGTAGCGGATCTGGATGTGGTTGGTGCCGGGCGGCAGCTTAGCCACGCGGGCCCGGTCGAGTTTCTGGCCGTCCACCGTGATTTCCACCAGTAGCAGCGACGGACTGAGCGATGCCTGCTGTTTGCGCTCTTCATCGGGATCGATTACCGCCAAGCCGCGGCTGGTGGGGAACCAGATCTGGCCCTCCTTCGTCCGGTTGCCCCCACCGGCCATGGGATAGCCGGGGGCACACTCATCGCTGCGCAATCCCTCCTGTACGGTGTAGTTCACCGGAGTCAGCATCCTGATCCGGCGCGCGGTAAAGTCGGCGGTCTGGGTCTTACGTATGCGGCAGATTCCGCGGGTTGTGGCCAACCACAAAGAGCCCATCGCGTCGTCCTGGATGTACCCGACATTGTCGCTGAGCAAGCCGTCTTTTTCTGTGTAGGAAGAAAACTCGCTGCCACGCAAGGAGTTCAGTCCGCCGCCGAAGGTTCCGATCCAGAGCGCCCCATCCGGGTCTTGGTACAAAGAACGAATCTGATCGCTGCTCAGACCGTCGGCTTTCGTGTAGTGACGGCTCTCGCCTTTTCCCAGGCGCCACAATCCTTCTCCGAATGTGCCAACCCAGATGCTGCCATCCAGTCCCTCGCTCAGCGCCACCGCGCTGTCATTTATCAACGGACCTCCTTGCAACACACTTTCGATCCGTGCAGGCGATTCGAAGCGGGTCGACGGCATTTTGAAGACGCCGCCGGAGCCCGCGGCCCAAATGTTGCCCTGGCGGTCCTCAAGAGCATCGAATACGCCTCGCCTGCCCAGTGGATCGGGAAAAAAGTAGTTCGAAAAACTCGCACCGTGCATGCGGCTCAGGCCAGACCGCGTGGCAACCAGCAGGTCTCCATTGCGGCTCTCGCGAATGGCGTTGATACCGTTGCTCGGCAAACCGTTCTTGGTGGTGTACACGCGAGTCTTGCCGTCCCGGATGGCGACCAGCCCCGGCCCGTTGTAGCCAACCCATACGTCGCCGTGGCGGTCCTGGCGGACAGCCAGCGGCTCGTCGCTGGGCAACCCCTCGGGCCTGCCGTACATCGTGATTCTGCCGTCCCGAAGCCGGTTCAGGCCGCTGTTGGTGCCGATCCACAAGTCGCCCTCCCGATCGCCGTACAGGACCCGGATTTCCAGCGCGTTTCCTCTTTCTTCGAGCCCGGAGGAAAAAAAGCGGCTTCCATCCAGGCGACTCAAACCCCCGGTCGATCCGGCCCAAACGCTTCCGTCCGGCCCCACCCAAAGTGCTCGTATCACATCGTCGGGCAGGCCATCGCGCGAACTGAATTTGGTTAGCTTCCCATCCTGCGACCTGCGGATGACACCTTTGGTCCCGCTAAGCCACAGGTTGTCACCGTTGTCGCCGGTCAACACGATGGGAATGCTGCCATTGAGTTCCTGCGGCCCGAGAACCGGCACCAGGTTGTCATTTTCCAAGCGCACCAAACCGCCCACGCCCGCAAACCACATCGTGTTGTGGCGATCCTCGTACACCACCCTCGGGGCTTGAATGGGCTGAAGCTGCTGCGTAGGAAAAATAGTGATTCGGCTCCCATCCAATCGGCATAAGCTGGTGCCCACGGTGATCCACACGGTCCCCTGATGGTCCTCAAACACCGAGCTGATCACGTCGCCCGGCAGGCCTTGGTGAACCGTAAACACCGTGAACGCGCCATCACGATACCGCACCAGTCCGGCGGTTGTTCCGATCCACAGCGCTCCGTTTCGACCGGCCGCTAACCACGTGATCGAATTGCTGGGCAGAGGGCTGTTGGCCTTGGTAAAGCTGGCGAAATCGTAGCCATCGAAACGCGCCAGCCCTTCTTCTGTTCCTAACCAAAGATAGCCATCCGTGGTTTGGGTAATGCGGCGGATCGTGTCCTGCGGCAGGCCGTCCGCCTGGGTCCAGACCGTGCGGATATACTGCGTGAAGGTTTTGTGTGGATCCAGCGCGAGTAACGCCGGAGCAAGCCAAATCAGGCCGGCGATGAGTAGCAAACAGCTTGGTGGATACAGCTTACGCGGCCGGTGCACACTCACCTCGAGGCGGTTCACTCCGCCTGCGGCTATTAAGGATATACGCATTTTTTCGAATCCGCAAGTCCTCAAGTCAGGGAAGAATTCTTATGCTTGCTCAGCGTTCACGATGCATCCTCAAGGCCGCACCCATCGCCAGCGGTTGGAGGACCGATTCCGATTCCCGGCCATGGCGCCCAACTGGCCAAAATTGGCTATTTATCCGGCTCGCGTCTCCCGATAGGCTTATACAACAAATCGATGAGGGTTAGGTAGAGGCTCCGGCAAGCCAAGAATTTCCAAGCGTAATTGAGAGCCGCCAGGTTCGACGGGGGTGTCGGCGCCTCTAAGGAAGGTAGTATGTACCGATCTTGGACTAAGGCGTTAGTAACCGCCCTTCTTACCGTTGCTGTCGTTGCCGCGCAAATCGGAACCGCAAGCATATCCGGGACGGTGACGGATCCGACCATGAGCGTGATTCCTAATGTGAGCGTAACTCTGCATCACGTGGCCACCGGGACAACATATACGGCGGTTACCAATAATGCAGGGTTCTATACAGCTCCAAGCCTTCCGGTGGGTACCTATGAGGTCACGGCCGAAC
>Ga0187846_10001819_pt1 | contig 11979 bp, 12 predicted proteins | sample TC_taG_FD_161473 | JGI IMG/M metagenome (GOLD analysis project Ga0187846, IMG submission 161473) | Biofilm microbial communities from the roof of an iron ore cave, State of Minas Gerais, Brazil - TC_06 Biofilm (v2) | ecosystem: Environmental > Terrestrial > Deep subsurface > Cave > Wall biofilm... | reverse complement strand
CCCTGAAGACTGCTCCGCTGCTCCAAAAGGGAGACCCAGCGGAAGTCAGCAACCCGGAGTCCGACAGCTACGATCCGGAAGACAAAGACTACGACGCACGGCTAGACGCCAGCTCCGACAAGTACGATCCGAGCAGAGACCCGGAGTCCGAGAGCTACGAGAAGCCAGACTTGGAGGACTGCAACAAGTCCGCCGCAACACCGGTGGTGTTTACGGCAGCCACAGAAAAAAGCGGGCCAGTGACGTTCGTCATCCCGCAGCCCGGTCCCATGCGGTCGAGGTAGAGAATGCGGCGCCTAGAGCTGATGAAATACGTGTGTGACGAGGCTCTGAGGAGGATGAGAGCCTATGTTGACCGCTCACCAACGAAGGTTTTTCAGGACGTGCAGAGTCAGATTAGAGACGAGCAAGACAGAGACGCAGTGAAAAAGGCCTTTCTGGCACTGTTAAAATAGGAGGAGGTTGAATGTACGTTTCACCAGACGCGGCAAACCAGCAGCACATAGACCTGGAGCCGGTGAATAATTTGCTGAAAGATTCAGCCGAAACTCCGGTGTCAGTGGTTAACAGTCCTACGGTTTCTACCGTTCCAGAGTCAGACCCACCCCCAGGGGATGGGTCAGTGGTCTAGGGGAGGAGAAACATGCCCGCGATTGCTAACCCGTCAACACTGGTGCAGAACCAAGACCGGGACTCGAACGGCGTTCCTATTCTGCACGAGGTTTTGTCGAACGTGAAGCACGCAAGGACGGCGAGCACCAACGGTCAGGGGAGCGGCCCAGAGCACAAAGTTTACAACGGTCTCGGTGTGCCGGTGCAATAGGAGAAAACCAAATGACGGAAGCGCAAAACCTAAAATGCAGAGAATTTTTCGCTATGGGCTGGGAACCGTGGCGGGTCGAGAAAGCAATGGGTTTCGAGCCGGGGGACGTGTACGACCTCTTCCTCGCGTGGCACGCCGGGGGAAACGCAGAAGCCGAGAAGATGTTCACCAAGTCCGTCAGAAAAGACTGGAGCGACGCAGCACGGCAGGCAGCCCTCGAATCCCGCCAAGCCGCCGCAGAGCACCGGGCCAGTGCCGAGAAAGAGGCAGGTCGAGGACACACAGAGGCAGCAGGCGCACACCTCCAAGCGGCACAGGCGCACTACACCGCCGCAGCGAGTCAGGAGAGGGGTGACGACGACCGATGGGAAAACTCACTCCGGGCATGGCAGAAAAGCGGAGACGCACACCTCGCGGCGATGCAGGGGAACGTTGCACACAAGACGGTCGTGTTAGCAAGAGCGAAGGCTTACGACTGCATCCGAAAACTGCTGCAACGAGGGTACACCGCAGAGCAACTAGCGGTCTACAGGATCACAGCCAACACGATTTCCCTGGCGAAAAGAGCAGCACCAGACGCACGGGCAGAAGCGGTGACGGTCAGGGACAGACGCCGGAGAAGACTCGGAACGGGTTTCTAGGTTTCCCGGTTCCGCCCGCACCGGGAAAGAGGGGCCGGGCCGCTCGACGAGTACTCTCCAACTCGTTTGGAGCGCCAGCCCCAGATTTTACTGAGATGCCAAACGGTAAATCACGAGAGGGTCTGAGTGAAGCAGAACAGATTTTTGAGGATTTAACCCACCCATCCTACAATCCTTACCACTCCAAGATCCCGAAGCAAGCGCCAACGCACATTCTGAAAGGTGCAGAAGCCATTCCTCCGCCAGTGAAGTTGGACCTGAATGCTCTACTAGAGAACGTCCCACACAACCCACAGCGGTTTAAGGACTGGCACAAAGAAAGGAAAATTGGAGAGGTGAGGAGCATTCCCCGCGACCAATGGCCAACGGAAATACCACCCGACCCACCACAAACGTTTACTGAGTTAGAGGTTACTCCACCAATTGCGTGCGACCTACCAGACCGGCCACGACCGAAAGAAAGCCGGGAAGCAAACCCGCACGACCGCAAGCGGAAGTTCAAGCACCGCGACGGAACATCGAAGTTCTACGGGGTTTCAAGATTACCGAAACAGAAAGCGGGGACGTTTTGGGAATTCTCCATATGGTTCCCACGAGAAAAGCGACGATTCCGACAGGGCCACTTTCTAACTGAGGAAGACGCTGCAAGAGCGTACGACCACAAGGTTTTGGAATTAGGATTAGCACGGCCACTGAATTTCCCGGAAGACTGCCCACAACCGGCTGCACCGAACGCTTGAAAACACACCACTTAGGTATTTTCGCCTTATTTTCGCCCTCTTTCCGGGTACCGTAAGGTCTTGAGATTCAACAAATTACACACGTGAACCGGAAGTTCTTGAAAACAATTGAAAACAAACAAATTACCGGTCAAGATAGTTTACAGCCTCCCAAGAGAAATTTTACTTTTTTATCGCCGAGCCGACGGGGAACAGGATTTTTTGGAGCACCCGAGCGGAAGGTGTTTTTCAAAACGGGTTTACATTGAGAGCGTGGAAGTACAGGACCCACTGCTGACAAGTCGTGCTGTAGATGCTACCATTCTGCCCCGAATCCGGCAGAGCCATGACCCAAAGAAAGGAAGGGACATGGCTCGCACACGTTACCAGCACGGGGAAATAGTGTTTAAGCACGGCAAAGCGCACGTTAGCTACATGGGACGGTGGAGAGAGGACGTTCGTCTGTCCAACGGTCAGACAGTCCGGCCAAAGCGGTCCAAGGTTTTCGGAAGAGTCGGAAAAATTACGAAGAAGCAGGCCGAGAGACAACTCGAAGCGATCCTGGTCCGCGTCAACGACCCCGGATACCAGCCAGAATCAGCCACGACGTTTCAGGCTCTTGCCCAAGAGTGGAGCGACCAAGTGTTTCCAGAGATGAAGCCTTCCACGGTTTTGAATATGCGTGGACATCTCACGAATCACTTACTTCCCTTCTTCGGCAAGCGGCAGGTTCGGGAAATCACCACGCGGGACATTGACACGTTTCTATCGAAGTTGGCTGTCAGTTGCAAGACCAAGAAGAACATCTTCGGCACGCTGAAACTCATCCTGAAGCAAGGCCGCGCATGGGGCAACGTGCGGGAGAACATCTGGGAACCAGTCAAGAAAATAGGGAAGTCAGAAACCGAAGTACGCGCCTGTTCGGACGCCAAAGTAGAAAGCATTCTCAGCAGGTCAACCGGAGCGGTGAGGCTGTTCTACTGGCTGGCCGTTGAAGCCGGGATGCGGGCAGGTGAACTGTGTGGGCTTCGCGTTTGTGACGTAGACCCATTCAAGAAGCTCGTGCGCGTTCGTCAGGCCGTATGGCGCGGCAAGGTTCAGTCTCCGAAGACGAAGAACGCAATCCGGGACATTCCAATACCGGTTGAGATCGTAGACGCGCTCTGCAAACACATAGGCAGCCGGGTTGAAGGATTTGTCTTCACCACGAAGAACGGCACGCCGTGGAACGCGGACCTCTTGCTGAAGAGGCACCTGCATGGAAAACTAGGTGAGTGGGACATGAACCTACACACGTTCCGGCACACTTTTGCAACGCGGCAGCTACAAGCAAGGGTGCCGGTCGCTGTAGTGTCCAAGATTCTAGGACACGGCAGCATCTCAACAACTCTGAACATTTACGCGCACGTTTTGCCCGAGCACCTAGAGCAGTTTGTGCGGCAGCGGGCCCGAATTCTGGGCACTTATCGGGCACCGGAGGGGAGTGCGGTTGCAGAAGAGCAACAAGTCGCGTAGTATGTAGGGCGCGGGGTGGAGCAGCCTGGTAGCTCGTCGGGCTCATAACCCGGAGGTCGTTGGTTCAAATCCAACCCCCGCAACCACTTCCCTTTCAGTTGGGCAAATCTGGGCAAGGAATTTCCCCTGAAAACGCTTTTCCGAACTGCGACGCAATCCGTGCATCATCTTCGCTCACAACGTGCGTGTAGGTGCCGAGGGTGAGACGCGGATCGCTTTGTCCGAGCCTTTGCATCCGAACTTTCAACGGCACGCCCCACCTGTCCATCATACTGCTATTCGCGTGACGGAATGCATGCAGCCCTCCCGCCCCGATCCCCAGCGAAAGAAGCAATGGACGCAGCTTGCGCTTCACCAAAAGATTCGCGTCCCACGGCTTTCCGTTCCGCGTGGCGAAAAGCAATCGCCTCTGATTCGGCTGCCACTCAAGGATAAAGACCCTCAAATGCTCAGCCAACTCCAAAGACAGAGCGATGGAGCGGTAAGCATTCTCGGTTTTTGGACTTTGGATGCGACCGTGCCAGACACTCTGCCGAACGCATAAGAGGCTCGATTGCAAATCGAGGTCCTCCACCCGAAGCCCGCACAACTCCCCGGCGCGAAGCCCCGTTTCTGCAGCGATCCAATAGAACGTGCGATAGGGTTCAACCGCAGCGGCGATGATCCGCTGGACCTCTTGGAGCGTGAAGAACGAGGTTCGCGCACGACGCCGAGGCGGAAGCGTAATGACCTCGGTAACATCGTGCGCGACATAGCCCCATGCGCGAGCCGATTTCCACATCATCCGAAACGTGCCAAATAGGTTACGCACCGTCTTAGGACTAGCACGCACGCTAGACAGAAGACGTTGCAGGTCTTCGGTCTGAATCGCCCGCACCTGATATCCGCCGAAAAACGGCACGAGGTACTTTCGAATTTGACTTCGGATCGTTGATTGAGTGGACGGTTTGTGCTGCGTCAGAACCATGGACTCCCAACGAGCAGCAAATTCCTGAAACGTCGCTGTCGGGCGGGCGCGATAGTTTGGGCTGTTGACGACGGCGAGGCGCCTGTCGAGTTCGCGTGCAGCCAGCGCCCGTGTCGGGAAATCATCTGTTGTTCCCAACACTTCCCGATGATGAACCCGGCGCACCCGCCCGCCCTCGATTACATCCCCAAGCCACCTCGCCACCCACACGGTTCGACGTTTTCCTTTGCGAAGATACAAACTGCCCCTCTGATACCGTCTGCGAGCCAAGGATCGCTCCTTCTGCCCGCTGAACGGCTGCACTCGGACCGGGAGCGTAACACAGTTAGGTATAGCAGAAGCCCTTAAATTACCCGATTCACCATGACCCAGAACCCTTGGCACGCCAGGATCGCAGCCTTGCAAGCTTCCTATTGCGAAATTTTCTTTGCAAAGAGGACTGGAAGCCGAATCCGGGCACACTCCACACACTTCACCATCGCTGCCGGCGCCCGGGCGCACGCCACCCACGAATTGTTTTGGCTTCAACTTCACGGCCCACGTACCCCTTCTTCCATAAATTCATCCGCCCCCGGCTCACGCAGATCGTCCTCACGATCCTCAACAACATCCGGCAAGTCCCTGATTTCCGATAGAAGCACCAAACCCAAATCCGGCACGTAATCCATGACCGAACCGCAAGAAGAGCAACGCGGATTACGCGGCTTTGATTTCAGAGATACCCCGTAGTGAGCGCCAAGCAAGGCAACTCGCCGTGTGCCCTGCATAGCATCTTCCAATCTTCCTAGCCTCTTCCCCGTGCTTGAGCAAGGCTTCTGAACGTACTTAAGAGCGTGAGCCAACGCCGGTCCAAACCCGCGGCAGGCCTTCTCGTAAAAGACCGTGTAACTCTCTTTCCCAAATGCCCGCTGCGATTCCTCTTTGAAAATATCAACAAGACGACCCCAACAAATCAGCCGCCCGCTGCGCTTGTGTTCAGCATCATCCTTACCGTAGTCGATACGAGGACCGGAGTAGGTACCGTGAAAGTGAGCGTTTTCATTGTCAAAGCCAAATTCCCGAACGCGAATGAACTCGTAGCCAGGGCGCAACTTCCACTTAGCAGGAATGATCTTTTTCGCACCGCGCTCGCCGCGCTTACGCGCTTCATTATTCGGACCTTTGTGTTCCGGGACCTCAAAGACTTCCCAACCGACCAGTTCCCGCGCCTCCCCATCCTTGGCCCCGGCAATCGGCCAGCCGTCGTAGCTCATCATCGGAGTGCCATCCTCATTGAACCGCAAGCGGCAACCCTGACGTGCGCGATACCACTCCATTTCCCCAACAGCACGCTGGACAGTTTTGCGGATGACCTTCAACATCGCCTGCAATTCCAAGCGCGTCGGATAGGAACCGTCCTTGGCATGCCAGAACGAAAAATCGAGGACGTACCACGTACAGCCAGGTTGCGAACGAACAGCCGCAGGAATCATCTCGTCCAACTTAAAATACTGGCGAAAGAGCGCGTCGAAATTTTTGTTCGCACAAAAAAGGCATGTCGCCAACTTACACCCGGAGACTCTCTTCCCCGGACGCCCACACTCACGACACACATAAACACGGCCCAGCTTCCCGCAATAAGCGAGTCGAATAGCCTTACGCTCCAAACCGAGGCGGACCATTTCAAGGCACTGCTCCAAGACCTCGGAATCAAGAGACGCGATGATCTTCGACGGAACATCCTTCCAACTCTTCGGCATTGGCGGGCGCTTCCCGTACTTCTCCTTTAGGCGCCGCTGGCGGATGCTCCACCCCGCTGCCTGCGTCCATGGCCACGGCTCACATTCACGCACCGAACGGACGGACTCGCCCATCGAGGCGATACGAGCGCCCGCACCCGACAGAACCGTTATGGTTTCAGCGACGGCCACGAGCCCCCTCCCGACGAGAAGAACGGAGAGCTGAAGAACAGTTATCCGCAGACGTATAAATAGCTGCGCGTTCCGCAGCACAATCCAGGCTCGGGAAATCGGCGTCGAGCGGAAGCGGACGCGCTCTTGGTTTCTGGGTAATAATAGGCGGCCTGCCAAAACCCGGCAGGCCGGGCTCCCTCGGCCCCTTCGGGGCCTCGGTCGCTTTCTGCGAGGCCTGAAGAAAACCCGCTGCGATCCGCAGGGATTCGGGAAACGAACAGTGTTCGGCGGCCATGATGAACGCAAAAAGATCGCCGCCGCACCGACAGCCAAAACAATAGAAGCCTTGCCCGCTGGGACTAACGAAGAAGGACGGATGCTGCTCTCTGTGAAGCGGGCAGAGACCGCGCCATTCACCGCGCGGGAGACAACGCAATCGTGTGTAACGCGATGCGACTTTAGCCAGGTCCAGACGATCCTTCAGAGCGCGAGGATCGAGCGGAGCCGGAATCGGCGGGGTCACCATGCTGTTGCCAAGCAGTGGTCCAAGAGCTTTCGACAATGCTTCTTCGCCTCCTCAAACGTATCGAAATATCCAGCACATCCACACCCTGGCGCACTCGCTCAAAGATCCCGACACGCTGTGCCCGGGTTATCCTGGAAGAAGGTTTTTCTTCTCAGGCCTTGCCGGATCTCTTGATCCAGGTTCTCTAAGAATCGCCGCATTCCTGGCAAAAGCCATTTCGGGGCGATTCGCTTTCGTTGGATTTTCTGGATCGCCTTCCGCATACCCGCTGCCTGTTGTTCTTTCGTCAGGTCGGTGCTTCATAATGAGCTCACATGGGAGCATAATTCATGGAGAGCAAGTCAGTCCGAGGGAGAACAGCGGAGGGGGAAACGGCCTCGATAGTGTTTTTCCCCCGCCTGCCCTATGGTGCAATGGGCAGCCGATAGCGACACATGGAGGAAGAAAGCCCCTCAACTTGTTCCTTTCGCTGATGAAACCAGAAGGCTTCTCGCGGGAACAAACACAACGAGGGACTTCCGTCCGGAGCGGTACGTTCTCGCCCGGGCCACAGGTGAGCAAATCGAACGAGATGGAGGCTTCTCATACCGCTTTCTGGAACTACTCGGATTTGACGACATCCCGCCTGGCGGGGAGATCAGCGAAGGCGAATTCAAACTCCGGTGGCTGTGCTACGCCAAGTACGGAATACCATTCCTTGAGCTATTGAAGAGGAGAAATGCGGGAAGTTGGGACGCTGCCAAAAAACTCCTGCGCGCATACGAACTTTATGAAAAGGACAACTTCGGAAAACTAAGAGAGAGCGATTTGCCCGGCCTGACGAAGCGTGCACATTCCGCAATCATGAGGCTCGGGTTGCATCTCGGTGCGGACCTGCTCACTGAATCCGAGCTGGCTAGGTTTTACGACGCGTGTTGCCCATTGTGCCGTAAACACTTGCCGGAAAATCTCAAAAAGCTTCGACAGCGAATACGAAAACTGGGCTTCATCAACCGCCCCAAGACGTTGCCCCCTTGTGCCGAAACCCCTCTATAGCCTTTTGGCAGAGCCAAGCGACCGGTTATCGAAGCGGTCGGGACCGGAGATTCCGTTGGGTCCCCTCTCAAAAGTGCCCTCGTCGGACAAGAAGGAAATCGTTTGGGCACAGACCGAGATCTACGAGGTGACCCGCCTTTGGTTGACTTGCCCCTCGGCGCGACTTAACATGCGTGGCCAACGGTATCATCCCCAGCAATGATCGGTCAAACCATCTCGCACTACCGCATCCTAGAAAAACTTGGTGGTGGAGGGATGGGTGTCGTGTATAAGGCCGAGGACGCCCGGCTCGACCGTGCTGTGGCTCTGAAATTTCTTTCCGAAGAGTTGGCGCACGACCCGCAAGCGCTTGAACGATTCCGACGTGAGGCTAAGGCTGCTTCCGCGCTCAACCATCCGAACATCTGCACCGTTTACGACATCGGCGAACAAGACGGCCAGCACTTCATTGCCATGGAGTTTCTGGATGGCAAGACGCTGAAGCATTGCATCGAAGGCAAGCCTCTTCCGCTAGAGGAAGTGCTGGACTTGGCGATTCAGATCGCGGAGGGACTCGACGCGGCGCACGCTGAAGGAATCATTCATCGGGACATCAAGCCCGCGAACATCTTTGTGACGAAGCGGGGGCACGCCAAGATTCTCGACTTCGGCTTGGCCAAGCTCGCTCCCGTGGGCCAGGGTCTCGGGCTTTCCGAGATGCCAACCGCCCCAACGGAAGTGCTTTTGACCAAGCGGGGCACGCCACTGGGCACCATCGCCTACATGTCTCCGGAGCAGGCACGCGGGGAAGAACTCGATGCACGGACCGACATATTCTCCTTCGGTGCGGTGCTCTACGAGATGACGACCGGCCGCATGGCGTTTCCGGGCAACACCGCGGCAATCATTCACGAGGCCATTTTGGACCGAGCCCCGGCTCCCTTGGCCCAGATGAGACCGGGTCTGCCGCCGAAGCTCGAAGAAATCATCAGCAAGGCGCTCGAAAAGGATGCGAAGCTGCGGTACCAGCGCGCGGTTGACGTCTGCGCCGACTTGCAAGAGCTGAAGCGCGATGCGGAATCGGGCCGTGTCGCCGTCACAACAGCCAGGGTTAGGTTGAAGCCGGTCGCGAAATCCACTCGATTGCGTTGGGCGACTCGGGGCGCAGCAATAGTGGCCATCGTGTTGGCTGTCGCCGCAGGATCTTGGTTGGTGGTGAAACGCCGCCAAGGGGTAACTAGCGGGAAGTCGGGACGGCTAGTGCGGCAGTCCGTCGCAATCCTGGGATTCAAGGATCTTGCCGGTCGGCCTGATACTGCCTGGTTGTCACCAGCTCTCTCGGAGATGCTAACTACGGAACTGGAGGCAGGGGGGCGGCTGCGGGCGATTTCTGGAGAGAGTGTAGCCCGGGCGAAAAGCGATTTACGGCAGGAGGACACCGACAGCCTTGCCGGAGATACGTTAAGCCGTTTCCGCAGGAACCTAGGCAGCGACTTAGTCGTGCTCGGTTCCTATGTGGACCTAGGCAGAGAATCTGGAGGGCAGATTCGCCTTGATCTTCGCATTCAGGATGCTCGCACGGGCGAAACGTTATCCTCCTTGACGGAAAGCGGGACGGAATTGGGCCTACTGGATCTGGTGGCGCAGGCGGGCGCCGACTTGCGGGAAAGACTCGGGGTTGGGAAGATCTCGGATACAGAAAGCGCCCGCCTCAAAGCCTCCCGGCCATCCACGGTTGAAGCCGCGCGCCTTTACGGAGAGGCGCTTGCGAAACTGAGGGTCTTCGATGCATTGGCAGCACGTGATTTGCTGGAACGTTCGGTTGCCGCTGACCCCGGCAATCCCCTCATGCACGCCGCCGAAGCGCAGGCCTGGTCTGCGCTGGGCTATGAAGACCGGGCACGCCAGGAAGCAAAACAGGCCTTCGAGTTATCCACAAACCTGCCCGCCTCGCAGAAGCTTCTGATCCAGGCCCGCTACCGCCAGACCTCTGCTCAATGGGAAAAAGCTATCGCGTGCTACCGCAGTTTGTTCAGCGCAGCACCAGACAACCTTGAATATGGCCTGTATTTGGCCGCTGCCCAAGTGCAGGGAGGCCAAGGAAAGGAAGCTCTACAGACATTGGCCGCGCTCCGCAATCTCCCTCCGCCACAAGGGGATGACCCGCGGATTGATTTGGCAGAGGCCGAGGCGGCGAGTTCCACATCAGACTTCAAGCGTGAGTTGGTAGCTGCGGGGATTGCCGCGCAAAAAGGAGAAGCACAGGGAGCTCGGCTGTTGGTGGCCCAAGCACGGGTGGCCGAAGGCAAAGCCTTTCGCAGTCTGGGCGAGCCGGAAAAATCGAACGCGGCCTCAGAAGCGGCTCGTTCGCTTTTTGCCGCGGTTGGAGATCGCCTGGGCGAAGCTCGCGCTTTGCACAGCATCGGGGCCGTGGCCTACGACCGGGGCGATCTTGATGGTGCCCGAAAAGCCTTTGAGGAGTCCTTCGCCATCCGCCAGCAAATTGGCAACCGCAAGGGCGCGGCTAGCGAGCTGAATGCCATCGCGGTCGTGCTCACCCATCAGAAGAACATCGATGGAGCGATGAAAGCCTATGAGCAATCTCTGAAGATTTCGCGCGAGCTTGCCGACCTTTTTCAAGTCGGTGTCACGTTGAACAATGTTGGCACTCTGCAGGAGGACATCGACAACTTCACCGCAGCGCGCAAGAGCTTTGACGAAGCATTAGCGATCGACCGGAAAGTGGGGAATCAAGATGAGACCGCCGGGGTGCTGAACAATGTGGGGCTAATGCTAACGACGCAGGGCGATTTCGCCGTTGCACGCTCGCATTTCGAACAAGCCCTGCAAATCAACCGCGACATAGGTAACAAGCATGGGATCGGCTCTAACTTGATCAACTTGGCAGAGGTCCAGTTCGCGTTGGGCGACTTGGACAGCGCGGAAAAGCTCGATAGCGAGTCTTACCAGATCTTTCGGTCCAGCGGACAAGAGGTCTTCGCGAGCTGGCCGCTGTTCGGCCTAGCGGAAATCCAGCTGCAGCGCGATGACCTTGCCGGAGCACGCCAAAAGCACGAACAGGCACTCGCCCTTCGCCAGAAGGCTGGAGAGAAAAGGGAGACTGCGGAGAGTCTAAGGGCGCTGTCCAGCGTTTATCGAGAGCAGGGCCAGCTCACTGAGGCCGAAAACGCTGCGGCAAAAGCACTGTCCGGATTTCAAGAGACCGGAGATTTCGAGGGACAATCGCGAAGCCAGGTTTCCGACACTCTTATTTTTCTGGCTCAGTCCCGGCTACCTGATGCTCAACGGGCCATCACTCGAGCAAGAAGCCTCTCGTTAAAGAGCGCAAGTGCCAGCTTGAAGATCGAGGTTGACCTTGCCGACGCCCGCGTGCACATCGCCGCCGGGAACCTAGGGGAAGCGAAAAGGCTGCTCGAGCGCAGCTTGCGTCGATCCGGCGAAATGGGATTACTCGAGTTGGAATACGAGACACGATTCGTTGTGGGCGAACTCGATCTCAAGTCCGGCAAGGTCAGTGCCGGCCATGCCGCCTTGGAAGCATTGCAAACCGAGGCTGCCGCCAGGGGCTTTAAGCTTATCGCTCGCAAAGCTGCGTCCACTGCGGCGCAGTAGTGATGATTTCTTCAAGCAGTGGAAGGACGCCGACCCGGATATTCCATCTTGCAGCAAGCCAAAGCCGAATACGCAAGAGTGAAGCCAAGTCCATTCGGCGGGGCACATGGGTGAGGTGGAAACCATGTCATTTCGACATACCTACTATCCTCGGACCGGTTGCTTCGTTCTCAATAGTTTCCGAGATCAGCCGGAATGGGGCTTTTCAGCACAGACTAAGCTCTGGGATAATCTAGGATCATGCCCTCG
>Ga0187846_10001818_pt1 | contig 11979 bp, 13 predicted proteins | sample TC_taG_FD_161473 | JGI IMG/M metagenome (GOLD analysis project Ga0187846, IMG submission 161473) | Biofilm microbial communities from the roof of an iron ore cave, State of Minas Gerais, Brazil - TC_06 Biofilm (v2) | ecosystem: Environmental > Terrestrial > Deep subsurface > Cave > Wall biofilm... | reverse complement strand
AAGATCCGAGTGGTGACCAGACGATCCTATGGTTTCCGCACTTACGAAGCGATGGAAATCGCCCTGTATCATACACTGGGACGACTTCCGGAACCGGATTCAGCCCACAGATTCTGCTGAGGAGGCGAAATTATATGACTTGTTCGAAAAGGACGGTCCGGGCCGCGTGGCGCCCGAACATGGCTCTGGGGTCCGGTTCGCCTTTCTCGAAGAGGCCCTAAGGCCGAAACCCAACGCTATAGTCATCGTTGACCCGCTGGAACTGCTGTTCACACTCGATACCGGCAAGAAGCTGCCAGTCCTTGCGCTCTATAAGGGACTTAGGAAAGTTCTGTCCCTGTATCCGAAGGCTGCCCTGCTCATCACTTTCAATTTGAGGAAGTGGGGCAAACACGGAAGGCAACCAAGGTTGCTCACAAATCCGCGCGAGTGGTTGGAAGAAGTGTGCGGCACTCTCGACATAGTAAATCGGTCCGACGTGCGGCTGGGAGTTGATATGCACGACGAGGATGTGCGCGTCATAAACGGAATCCGCCGCGCCGAAGAGATGTCGCCTCTGTTGATTCGCTCAGTAACTCACGAAGACCAGGTTGCGGGATTTGAATTGTGTCCACCCAATGACTCGGCGCTCAACGCCGCGTTCACCCATAAACAAATAGAGTATTGGCACAAGTTGCTCCCGAGATTTCGTTTCGAGGATATCGCAGACAAAGTTGTTCCCCGCGCTAGTCTCAAGCGATTGCTTGACCGGGCGAAGTCTCTGGGCCTAGTCGAATCGGAAAACGGAATCTGGCAGAAGAGGGACAATCGCTGAAACCTGGGTCAAAAAATCACGCTATGATCCCCAGAATCATCACAAAAAGGGTTTCAGTCTCTTTTGAAACCTCATTGGAACTTGGAACTTCCACAAGGTTTCAGTTTCAATTTAGTTTCACCCCCACTGAAACCTACTAACAATAAGAAGAAGAGGGAGATAAGAGCCAAGTTTCAGAGTTTCACCCCCACCAGGCACACGGGTAGAGATGGAGAATTTCACCGTGGCCCACAAGTGGCTGCAACCGGTGAATCGAGCGAACTGGAAATCAGACCGTCGAGCCGCCCAGTCGGACGAACGGCTGCAATCAGAACTGTCGCCGATTGGTTCACCGCTGGCGGGATCGTGCGAAGCTGCCGGACGTGCGCGAACTGTGAGGGCTATTCTCACGCGCAACCGGCATCAGCATGGTTCCGGGAGCGCTGGATACGACTGGAGGCCAGAGTAGACAGCTACGGAAGCCCGGAAGTCAGAGCAACTGTCATCCCCGTCGTTTATCTTCTGCCATCAAGCGTGCCAACTCCTCCGAAAGGGAGGTTAGAGGCATCGTCTGAGCAGGAGCAGGAATCGGCGGGTGCTTTAACTCCCACTCTGCCCTCTCTCGCGCCAGTCTGTCAGAAAGGGTTGGGCGCTGGGTGTTCGTAGGGGCTAGAGAGGGCACTGGGCAGTCAGGAAGACCACCGGAACCGCTACCAGGATCTACGTGAATAATGGGTGAGTCCGGCTGATCGTTTGTCGGCGAAAGCTTGAAACCGAGTTCCGCAGCGAACTCTTCACGCGCTCCACGGTACGCGGGGTCAGTGCTCAAATCCTTCCAACCCCAGGTCGGAATGAAGCCCGTGGCCTTGAGCAGAAGCGTTGCGGCGCGGAGTCGTAGCGCTTGGTCGGAGCCATGGAGTGCATCGTTTATGGTCTTCTTGACGAGGTGCGGCTGCGCTGCCGCTGCAAGCACCTCGGATGCCTTCACTCCACGACGAATCGCGATCACTACGATGTTCTCCAGGATTCGCTCCGGGGATACCCCAGCCGCCTGGCAGAATGCCTCCAGTGGCAGGAGCCGCCGATAGGACTGCGGAACCGAGCGATAGACTTCCAGCACCTTGCAGGACTCGGGATCAGTAGAAGACCCAAGAAGTTCCAGGGGGCGAACATTCGCATCGTGGGGCTCGTCCTCTCGATTCAACAAACGAGCGATGCGCCTCAGCTCGGTGCGGAAAAACGGGATATACTGCACGTCCTTCGGATCTATGCCGAGATGCTGATAGGCCAGGGAGCGCTTGTAGTCCGTCTGGCCGGTGTAAGTGAAATCCGCAGTCGACTTCGTATCGTCTTCCTCGTTCGCCATCTGCGTCCTCCCCAGGAGGAGTTCCCTTTGCCCCCAATTTTGTCACGTCTCGCCAGCCATTTTGTCACAAAGCGTCCTCAAACACCGAAACGGATCAAAAAAATATCCCCCTCGCGTCGGCTTTTGTCGTCTAACCTGCATGAAATCTCGTATCCAGGACACTATTTCGGCACCATAACTCGCTGCTGTTGTTGCACGACAAACTCGGCCTTGGCTTTGCGCGCCGCACTTCAACTTGATACGTTCCTTCGGAAGTACGACGAAAGGCTGGGCCAAAGTCCACAGACGGTGGGCTTGTGGCGAATCGAATGCGAGTGTGTGCGAGAAAACTGCCGAAGGAGACGCGCAATATACACATGGTATCGAGGAGACGCCGGAAGGGAGCAGATACTCGAAGCCTTAGTTCGCGCCAGTCCCCCAATAGGTTGCGGCGACCACCTGATGAAGCTGAATCAAGGAAATGTGAGGTTAGAGCAGTTTGAGATTTGACTTGCATTCGACAGACTCCAAGTATATTTTGAATCTGCCGGTCACAATCTGAACAGCCCCGATTCGCGGTCGGGGCTTTTCCTTTCGTCGATTAGATCACACGCACGCCGAGCTCACAAAGGTTGAATTATTGCTGGCGCTGCATAGTGAAGTGCCACGACCCGGTTGGACCGGGAGGGAAGCTAAGCACGCGCTCAGCATACTTGGATTGGAATTTACCTCTGGTGATCGGTCCGCCCGATGCCGTCCCTTCTATGGTCTGTAGATCGTCCGACATCCTGAAATCTATCCGAAGCTCCTGCTCCGCCGCTCCAATGCCCAACGTCGAGGGGTCCAAAATGACCTCTCGCGTGATTTCTCCCACAAATCCGTCCCCACGAGGTTCAATCGTGCCATGAAGCCTACAGCTCACGCCCATAGTAGCGAACGGCATCAGGAAGCCCGTGTCCAACTTGAACTGGCCAGTAGAAGAGCGCGAAAACGTGTAATCGGTGGCGCACACCGATCCATTGAGCAATGTTGAAGGAATACCTTCCCACCAAGTGCCCACGATCGACCGGACCTGGCCTGGAAGGGAGGCAGCCCATTCCCGCATTTTGTTGTAGTCCGCGGGATCCTCGATTGAACCGACGTTCGAAGCCAAAAAATCATTGACAAGTCGAATGATCGCGAGCCGGTCCGTTGCGTTAGTTCCGGGACCAAATCTTCCGGCTAGAATGGTCAATAGATAGTATCGCGCGCCCTGCTTAAATTTGTCGTCAGGACCTGCCAGTAGTAGCGCTTGTCGAATATAGCGCTCTGCTTCCTGTTTTTTACCAAGTTCGATGTCCGCCTTGCCTAGTACCATGTATAGCTTCGAGTTAGATACTCCATTTGCTACTGCCTGTTCCGCTTGATTCGCTGCTTGGATGTAATCCCTTAATTGGAGCGCCAACCAGGCTCTCTCTTCAGGCGAAGAGGCGTCGTCAGCTGGAGTCTCCGGTGGGAAACTCAGCGCGATAGTCGAATGGCGCGCAGTCTGCAGCGCTTCCCAAACGTGCTTGGCGGAGATTGCGAAGTTGAGATTTTGGGCATCTGCTACTTGCCAGCTGTTCATGCCGAGCAGGGCACCCGTCGAATCCACTAGGGCACCGCCGCTGCTACCAGGCGAAATTGCTGCCGTGTGCTGGACTATTTCTTCACTTTCGACGGAGCGTAGAGCGGAGACGATTCCCTGGCTTATCGTGTTGCTCAGGCCCATCGGGTTGCCGATTGCGTAGACTGTTTCCCCAACGCGTGCGTCGCAACCTGTCACTAGGCATTCCAGAAAGGGCAGAGTCTTAGAGTTGACTTTGAGCACAGCGATGTCGCGTCTGGCATCGGCGTAGAGCAACCTTGCGCCGTTAAAGCTTTGATAATTGGCCGTGTCGGCGGGGTCTGGGAAGAACTGAATCTCGACCGCATCGGCACCTTGCAAGGCATGGTAGTTGGTGGCGATATACCCATCAGCAGTCAGTACCACTCCACTGGCGCGTGCGTAAACCTCGCCCGCTTTTCGGGTAATTAGATACACCACTTTTGAGGCCGCGCTCGCGAAGACAACTTCCGCCGGACTCTTCTGAGGGGTTTCAGCTGACGAGAGATTTCGGCTTCCGCTGCTTGTCCTTGACTGCGAGCACACGCCACCGGACGCAAGTAAACAGATCAAGAAAGCACGAAGCGCACCACTGGGTACGAACCGCACCACATCGAACCTCTTTTTGGAATGTCTGGCAAGCCAGACCCGCGAAAACAAAGCATGCACCCATCATGCTGCAATGTCCAGCGGCAACCTCCTCTGCAGCGCCTTGGGAAAAAGAATCCGTGCGCTCCGAGAGTCCAAAGGTTGGACCCAAGTGGAGATGGCCGCCTACTTGGGAGTTAATAGAGGCCACCTCTCCGACATCGAAAGGCGAAAGCGGGAGATCGGGCTTCTAATGCTGCAAACAATAGCTAGGGGACTGGACACAACGATGGAAAAGCTTCTGAGAGGACTCTGAAAGCCCCTAGCTGGACTACACAGTTTGTGACGACTTTACGTTATCCTTTCGGGCGGCCACTTACTACAACAGAAAACTTCAATGCCGGCGGAGCGGTGGCGCGCCCAGCCGTCCTCGGCATTCAGAACTTGTCTTAATCGTGCGTGCTCGTCCTTGGTGACCACGCAATGGATGACCCGCCTTAGAATGGAATCCAGCGGTTCTTGGTTCGCAAGTATGTCCAGGACGATCTGTTTGCGCTTGTAGACGTGCTCGCGCTCGATTTTTGATCCGAGCGCCCCTTCCAACACCCCCTTGCTGCGGAACTCGGGCGCAAAGTTGCCGAGTGCGATAGACACTTCCCAAATCGCGTGATTTAGCATCCGCTTTTTGCTGTCTCGCGGCAGGTTGCAATCTCGCAAGTACGCTATTACTTCTTGAAGGGCCTCTCGGCGTGCCTTCAGATCGGCTCGGTCACGATACGGTTTGCGGTGAATCTTTCGTATTTTAGTCAAATCAGGAACCTCTTCCGGGATGTTTACAATAGACTACATCTTTAGAAGGCCATGGCGTCGGAGTGCAATTTTCGCGCGGCACTTCGCCCAAACTAAAAAAAAATTGAAGAGTACCTCGCTGGCTCAATGGGAGGCGCTCCAGTCAGTGCGGCCCCCAGGGCCGGACAACTCCGCCGAAATTCCCTGCAAGATCGGCTGAAAATCCGATGCTAATTATTTTGCGTTCCGATGCACTTTTTGCTTGACATGATTTCGCAATCGTGGCATATGTAACGACAGAAATAGAACGGCTCTGCCAGATGCTACTAACATCCGACAGAGCCTAACTCCCAAACGTGAGGTGACACGCATGGAAGCTAGACCGACTGTAGCAACGCAGCACTCGCAAGGCAACGTTTCCCAATCCCAAGTGGAATCCCTCAAGCGCGCCGTCTATGGTCAATCGCTGAGCAATTTTCCGGCGATTTTCCAGGGATTTGTCGCAAAGCGTATTCCCGAGTCTGAGATCAAACCGCGTGAGAATGTGTTCACCTTCGACGCATGGCGGGCGTTAGGCCGCGTGGTGCGCCGGGGCGAGCATGGCGTCAAGGTGGTGACATTCATCGAACGCCAGAGCAAGGAAATTGACCCGGACACGGGCGAACCGAAGGTCATCCGGCGTCCCTGGACGACTACGGTGTTTCATGTGTCGCAGACGGACCCGCTCAAGGGGGGTGGCCTATGACCACCCCCTCTTTTGCTTTCCCTGTTCGCTTGAGTGACAAATATCGCCCGCGCAAGGTGGGGGAGTTTGTCGGGCTTCCCAAGGCTAAGCGTGTGCTGGCAAAGTTTGTGGCCAATCCCTACCCGTGCTCATTTCTGTTCTATGGACCGCCGGGGGTGGGCAAGACTTCGATGGCGCAAGCGATGGCCGAGGAAATGGGAGCCGAGTTTCATCATCTGGGCTCGCAGCGATGCAACCTAGAGAACCTAGAAGAAATCTGCCGCATGTGCCAGTACGTGCCTCTAACGGGGGGATTCCACTTCATTCTGATTGACGAGGTGGATTCCGCGTCGAAGGCCGCACAGCTGGCGCTATTGTCGAAGCTAGACTCGACAGACGCGCCCAAGGGGACCGTGTTCGTCTTTACCTGCAATTCCACGGACACCCTAGAGCCGCGATTCCTGTCACGGTGCCTGCCGATTGACTTCTCTAGCTATGGCATGTCTGGGGAGATCGCGGAATATCTCGCCAAGGTGTGGCACGCGGAAGGTGGAAATGGAAACGGCCCAGACTTCTCTCGGCTGGCCAAAGAGTGCAGGAATAACGTCCGCGACTGTCTAGGCCGCTTGGAAGTGGAATTGATGGCCCTCTAGAGCCGGAAAGGAACCCATGCGTAAGACCTATAGCACAGAGGCCGCAGCCCGGCGGATTGGCGTGTCCTTCAGGACGCTGAACCGATGGCTGGCACAAGGCAAGATTCGGCCCTCCATTGCGATTCCCCTGGCTGGCCGCACGCTGTGGCGCTGGACAGATGCCGATATAATAAAGGGACGCAAGGTGAAGGCGTCGCAGAAGCCCGGCCCGAAGCCCAAGGCGAAGCAGAGGAAAAGGAATGGAAACCAGAAAACAGCCTAAGCTTGTGTGCTCATGTGGGCGCAAGATGACGCCCGAGGTGGGGCACTGGCACATGGCCGAGTGTGAAGCTGTTCCGCCCGCCGTGCGTGAGTTGAATCGTTATCTTGGAGAACTTCTCGATGCTGGTGACTACGAGGGCTATCAAAAAGCGACAGCTGCTATGTCAGCACATGTGCCTTTGTGGAAACGATTGCGGTGGACGATTTGGGCGATAAAGGATTTTTTTAGGAGCTAGAAGAAAGCGGGACGCGCGGCTGTTGCGACCAGCAACGCGCCCCTGACCCGATTGCACACAGGAGGTGCAACGTGGCTGCCCATAGCATAGCCCGCACGGCCCTATACGCCAGAGTGAGCACAGCCAACAACGGCCAATCCCCGGAGATGCAATTGCGCGAATTGCGCGAATACTGTGAGCGCCGGAGCTTCGAGATTGCGGGCGAATATACGGACATCGGGGTCTCCGGGTCGAAGGATTCGCGCCCAGAGTTGAACCGCTTGATGGCCGACGCCAAGCAACGCCGCTTTGACGCGGTGTGCGTGTGGAAGCTGGACCGGTTCGGACGGTCGCTGCGCCATCTGGTCAACGCCCTGGCAGACCTCGAATCCCTAGGCGTGTCGTTCATCAGCCTCAAGGACAACCTGGACCTGAGCACGCCATCGGGACGGCTCATGTTTCAGATCATCGGGGCTATGGCCGAGTTTGAACGCAGTCTGATTCAAGAGCGGGTGAAAGCTGGTCTTCGCAATGCGCGGGCGAAGGGGAAGCGGCTCGGACGACCCAGGAAAGTCGTGGATGCGTCTCAGATTGCCCGGCTGCGCGCGCAGGGCCTTTCCTGGGCCGCTATCGGCGAACGCCTGGGCGTCAGTGAGGGCACGGCCCGTAACGCGGCTCTAGCGTCCGCAAAAAACCCCTCACTCCGCGCCCCCGTAAGTGCCTGTGAAATCGGAGCCGACTAGGCCCGAATTGAGTCCGCAACAAACAGATGTTTCTCAACGTCCGGCAATAGGAATCGGCATGCGTTGAACGAGAACGCGTGCGTTGTGTCGAGGACAGGAGAAGTCTACGATGCACAAGGCAAAGGTCCAAATCGGGAATTTCGACTAACTAGCCGCCTGCGCATTGAATGCGCGATGCAGGAGAGAAAAACAATGTCGCATTCCGCAACCTCATCCCGGACTCCGACACGGGTTGAGTCCGACAGCATGGGTAAGATCGAAGTGCCCAAGGACCGCTATTATGGCGCGCAGACGCAACGGTCGCTAATCCATTTCGATATTGGCAGGGACACGATGCCGCCGGAGCTCATCCGCGCGCTCGGCATCCTGAAAAAAGCGGCGGCGCTTGTGAATCAGGACCTGGGGAAGTTGTCGGCAGAGAAGGCCAAGCTCATTGTCCAGGCGGCCGACGAGGTTATTTCCGGAAAGCTGAACGAACACTTCCCCTTGCGCATCTGGCAGACAGGCAGCGGCACGCAGACGAATATGAACGCGAATGAAGTGATCTCCAATCGGGCAATCGAGATCGCCGGCGGCGCGATGGGCAGCAAAAAGCCGATCCATCCGAACGACGATGTGAACATGTCGCAATCGTCGAACGATACATTTTCGACGGCCATGCATATCGCCGCAGCCACAAAGGTCGCCCGCGAATTGATCCCGGCGGTGAAGAACCTGCGCGATGCCTTGGATACGAAGGCGAAGGAGTTTGCCGGGATCGTCAAAATCGGGCGGACGCATTTGATGGACGCCACACCGCTGACTGTGGGCCAGGAGATGTCTGGCTGGGTGAGCCTGCTGGATCGCGATATCGTGCGGCTGGAAGCGGTCTTGCCGGACCTCTATGACCTTGCCATCGGCGGAACGGCGGTGGGGACTGGGTTGAACGCGCATCCGGAGTTTGCCGAGCGCGCGGCTAGGAAAATTTCGGAATTGACGGGGCTGCCGTTCCGTTCGCATCCGAACAAGTTCGCGGCTCTTTCGGCTCACGATGAGCTGATTTTTGCCAGCGGCGCGCTCAAGACCCTGGCGGCATCGCTGATGAAGATTGCGAACGACGTTCGCTGGCTCGCTTCCGGCCCGCGGTGCGGACTGGCCGAGTTGACGATTCCGGAAAATGAGCCTGGGTCCTCGATCATGCCCGGCAAGGTGAACCCGACGCAGAGCGAAGCCATGACCATGGTAGCGGTGCAGGTGATGGGCAACGACGCGGCAATCGGCTTTGCGGGCTCGCAGGGAAATTTCGAGCTGAACGTCTTCAAGCCGGTGATGATCCACAACTTCCTAAGTTCGGTCCGGCTGCTCATGGATTCCTGTCGGAGCTTCACAGAGCATTGCGCAGTGGGAATCAAGATCAACCGCAAACGGATCGACGAATATGTGAAGAATGCGCTGATGCTGGTAACCGCCCTGAGCCCACGGATTGGGTACGACAAAGCCGCACAGGTTGCGCACACCGCGCATCGCGAGATCTTGACCCTCCGCGAAGCTTGCCTGAAACTCGGATATCTCTCCGGAGAGGAATTCGACAAGCTCGTCCGGCCCGAAGATATGACCCACCCCTAACGCGCCTTTGCGTACCTCATCGCCATCCTGTTTGAGTAGCGGGCATCCTGCACCGTGACATCAAGCCAGACAAAATTGCAATCACAAAGTGCAACTACGCCAAACCGTATAGTAGTTCGGCAAACGAGCGAACCGCACCGTCAATTCCGTGGATCTTCGGATTTTTCGATTCGATGACGTAGTATTCATCGGGAGCGTGCGCGCCGCTTCCGTGACCGAGCCCAAAATGGCCGGCAGCGAGGTGCAGCGGCTCGCCGGTGAACACGTAACCCGGCCAGGAGCCTGCGTTGCGCGGAAGAATGACAGGATCAATTCCGCCGTTGCGATAAATCTGTGTTTCTACACGGATCAGGGCAGCATCAGCGGGAGTGCTGGTGGGATCGTAGCCGCCGGTCATGTTGACCTCGATATCTTCGAATCCTTTTTTCGCGAGATGGGCTTTGAGAGCGGCGAGGGCTTCGGCGGCCGTCATGTCCGGCACGAGGCGCAGGTCGAGTTTTGCCACGGCTTTTCCGGGCAGAATTGTTTTCCCGCCGGGCCCAGTGTAGCCGCCGACAAGGCCTTCGATGTTCACAGTGGGCCGCGACATGAGCAGCTCAAGAGCTTCCTGCCAGTTCGCGTCGCGCACCCAATGCTCTACGCCGAGGAGCTTCTTGGCTTCGGCCTCACTCAAACGCCGTGCAGCCTCTGCGATCATTTTCTTTTCTGCTTCAGAGAGTGGACGAGCCTTCGTGGCGAAGCCTTCGATGGCGGGATCGTTGCCGTCGGGAGTAACGAGCGACGCGAGTGCCTCGACGAGATGCCAGGCCGGACTATCCAGGCGCGCTTTGTTGCTGGAGTGCACGTCCTTGCGGGGGCCGCGCCCCCAGCGTTCGCCGCTGGAAGTCAATTCGCACTCGATGACGCCTTTTGCGCCGAGGGTGATTGTGACCTCGCCGTCGAGGCCTTCTGAGGCCTGCGGCATGAAAACGCCGCTGCATTTCTTGAGCGCGGCCGCCACTTCGGGTTTCCGAACGACTTGGGGAAAATGCGGCGAACCGATTTCTTCTTCTCCCTCGGCTACGAGGACCAGGTTTATGGGCAGTTTCTTGCCGGCACCGCGAATCGCGTGGAGCGAGGCGAGGAAGGATGCTTCAGGTCCCTTCTCATTCACGGCGCCGCGGCCTATGACCACTCTACCGAGGCCAGGCTTATCCACCAGCGCCGCTTCGAATGGCGGCGATGACCATTCAGCGGGATCGGCCTGTTTGACGTCATACATGAAATAGAGGCCTAGGGTCTTGGGGGCACCAGCATCGAGAGTGGCGAAGACTCCGGGCTGACCCTCGGTCGGCATTTTTTTCACGCCGCTGAACCCCGCGTCGCGGAGCATCTCTATCATCAGCTCGCACCCTTCGTTCATTCCACGGTTTTCGGCGGCGATGGAAGGCTGGCGAATCCAGGTTTGCAGGCGCTTCACGGCCTCCTCGTGACGTTTCTCAATTTCGGCGCGAATGTCGTCCAGATCGCCCGGATCAGTATGGGCCCAGCGCGGCATCGCGAGGGCTGCGGCCGTTGCCGCCGCGCCCCGAAGGAAATTGCGGCGGTTCGCCGCAGAGAAAATTCCTCCGCGCGCAGCAGGTTTGTTGGAGGGCGAAACTACATTCCCAGAGCGATGCTTCACCTGGGTGTCTTCGCTTGTTGGGAATTGAGGTGAATCGGTCATTGCTGCCTCCTGAGGTAAGGGATTGCCCGCTCGAAAATGGGCAATCACTCAACTGCGTCAAAGCGCGAAGCTATCCCTTTCTGACCGAGAATTTCCAATTTCAACTTTATCCTTGAGCAAAACCTTATGCCTGCCGCCGGCTGGCGTCAACTTCAGATTCCCTCTAAGCACAGTCTCCTTGCGGTATACTCGGCCCACTCTGGATTGACGGGAGACCTATGGCAATCCCAGAAGGCACACGCCTAGGGCCCTATGAGATCGTCTCCGCCATTGGTGCGGGCGGGATGGGCGAGGTGTACCGCGCCCGGGATACACGATTGGACCGCATCGTCGCCATCAAGGTTCTGCCTGCACACCTTGCCGACAAGCCGGATCTGCGTGAACGATTCGAGCGGGAAGCGCGCACGATCGCCAGCCTGAATCACCCCCATATCTGCGTCCTCTACGACATCGGCCGCCAGGACGGAATTGACTTCCTGGTGATGGAGTACCTGGAGGGCGAGACGCTGGCGCAACGCCTGATCAAAGGTTCGCTGCCGCTCGATCAGGTGTTGCAGTACGCCATCGAGATTGCCGACGCCCTCGACAAGGCCCACCGCAAAGGCGTGACGCATCGCGATCTGAAGCCGGGCAACATCATGCTCACCAAGTCCGGCACGAAGCTTCTGGACTTCGGTCTCGCCAAACTGCGGCAAGAAGCGGCCCCTGCGACGTCTGTTTCGCAGCTCCCCACGGCATCGCTCAAGGATGCGGTGACACAACAAGGGACGATCCTAGGCACGCTGCAATACATGGCGCCGGAGCAAGTCGAGGGCAAGACGGACCAGATCGACGCCCGGACGGACATCTTCGCGTTCGGCGTCGTCGTGTACGAGATGGCGACGGGCAAAAAGGCCTTTGAGGGCTGGAGCCAGGCCAGTCTCATCGCTAAGAT
>Ga0187846_10001817_pt1 | contig 11980 bp, 8 predicted proteins | sample TC_taG_FD_161473 | JGI IMG/M metagenome (GOLD analysis project Ga0187846, IMG submission 161473) | Biofilm microbial communities from the roof of an iron ore cave, State of Minas Gerais, Brazil - TC_06 Biofilm (v2) | ecosystem: Environmental > Terrestrial > Deep subsurface > Cave > Wall biofilm ... | reverse complement strand
ACCGCGGCGGCACGATCACGAAGCAGTTCAATGTGCCGCTCGCCGGACCGCAGGCGACGTTCCTCTTCGAAGCGCTGCGCGCCGAAGGCATCTGGGAACTGTTTGATAAGGCGGTACGGCCGGACGCGCGCGACATGTACATTTTCTTCGTGCGCCAAACGCTCGGTGACGAAGGCGGGCAGCGCGCGTTTGGATTCTCCGACCCGATCTTTTGGGCCACGACGAAAGGCCGCGAGTATCCGATCAATGTCAAGAATATGGATCGGCCGAATCCGCTGGCAGTGACGAGCCGGCCGTTGCGCGACACGCGGTATCTGAAGCTCGTACAACTCATGGAAGATTTTGGCCCGCCGAGCGTACAGCAGGCCGAACAGACGATACGGTCGGAGCTGGGCGCGCCGCACAGGCGAGCGGCGACGACCGCATACGCGCGATGAGCATCGCCAAAGCGCTGCGCGATCGGTGGCGCGAACTGAGCATCGCTGCGACGGTGATCGCGGTGATGATCGCGATCGTCTGGTACCTGCTCGAAAATCCGTACAATCAGACGTTTGGACACACCGTCACTGAAGTGCCATTGCGCGCCAAGTTTGTCGCGCTGACGTTCGATGATGGACCGAACCCGCCGTACACCGACGAGATCGTCGAGTATCTGCACCAGCAGAACGTGCCCGCGACATTCTTCGTCGTCGGCATGGCCGTCGAGAAATACCCGCAGTCAGTCAAACGCGAGGTCGAGTACGGCGACGCGGTCGGCAACCACTCGTGGGACCACGCGCACCTCGTGCTCGAGACGAAGGGCCACATCCGTCACGAACTGCAAGCGACCGATGATGCGATCGTCAAGGCGTGCGGCGTTCACACCAATTTGTTCCGCCCGCCGTTCGGCGCGCGCGACTACGCGGTGGTCCAAGTCGCTCACTCGATGGGTTATCAGGTGATCATGTGGTCGGTACCGCTGCCACGCGATTGGGAACAGCCATCACCCCGGGTGATCGCGGACCGCGTGCTTAAACATGTCGAGAACGGCAGCATCATCGTGCTCCACGACGGCAACAAGGGACGCGGCGGCAACCGCCAGCCGACGGTAGAAGCGACCAAATTGCTCGTGCAGGACTTGCGCGCGCGCGGCTATCAGTTCGTCACAGTACCGGAGTTGATCGCGCTCGGCGTCTCGACGGAAACGACGCCCCAGCCGTCGGGCGAAGACGCGGGCGAACCCCCTTAATCCAAATCCTCGTCCGGCGCGAGCGCCGGCTCAACCGTGCGGCCGCAGAGCTCGCGGAATTTGCACGAACGGCACTTCCACAAGTCTTTCGTCATCGGGAACTGGTCGATATCGCCGGCGAGATTGAGCGCGACGTCGGTGAGCCGGTCCTGAACGTCGTGGACGAACGTGCCGATGTTGCGCTTCGCCTCTTCGATTCCCGCGGCCAGGTGAGGGTAGTCTTCGCAAACGCCCTGACCGACGTACACGAGATGTGCGGTGAGCTTGTCGATTGGCACTTGATGCTGCTCCGAGACGACCAGCCCGTAGACGGCAAGTTGCGGCAGGCTCGCCTCGCGCTTCCTCCCCGTCTTCCAATCGACGATGTGCAGGCTGACGCCATCCTTGCCTTCAACCAGCAGATCCGGCGGCGCGTACACGACTAATCCGTCGATCAGCGCTCGCTTCTGATCGAAGTTCTGCGGGTCGACGATACGCAACTTCGAGCGCGCCACGCCGAACGCGCGCTTGCCGAAGCCGATGGCGGCAAATCCGTCGAGGCATTTATGAAGCGCATCGAGTCCCTCTCGAGCCTCGCGCGCGGTCAGCCCGCCGCCGTAGTAGTCTTCAAAGAGGTTGGCGTTGTACTTGGGGTTCGATCGCCAGCGTTTCTCACGCGATGCTACGAGCTGATCCTGCAGCTGCTGCTCAGCGAGGTTCTGCAGTTTTTCGAGCGGCACGCCGCACGGGCGCTCGGGCCGTTCGCGCAGCTCCTTGCCGATGACGTCGTGAAAGATTTCGCCAATCAGCATGGCGAGACTCTTGATATGCTTGAGGCGATACGCGAGCCGCGCTTCCTTTGGCGCTTCGTCTTCCCAGCCGAGCCACGAACCGTAATGCTGCCAATAAAACTGGCGCGGGCAGTGGTAGAACGCTCCAGAGCGCGACCACGAATACGCGAATTCGTTCTTTAGATCGCTCACATGCAGATCGGATGACCTTGGCTGCTTCTCGTGCCTACGAAAGTATCCTCGATCGCGAGGGCCTGCCACCACATTACGCGGTGAAAGGTCGACCGACGGCCTTCGACATCTATCGTTATCGATTCCGTTCCTGTCCTAGCCCTGAGATCTTTGAACGGTTGGTGTACTTGTCGATCCAACATAACAGCATATCCGGCGCGCAACCTCTGTGTCTCTATAGGTAGTACTCGCACCCAGACGCCGTTAGGAGCGCGGCGGTCAAGCGTAAGAATCCTTATCCACCCAATCGCGCTGTCGTTATGCCAGTGTGGGTCTGGCTGCTTGTACCAGTCTGGACCCATGTGCATTATCGTGAGAGTCCGGGCTGACTATAATAAATGAATGTCCCAAGGTAGGACTCCAAAGCGCCCGCTGGTTGCCAGCGAACCTGATCACTGAATCCATCCAAAGCGTTGATGATCCCAGTAACTTTAGGAGGCAGGAGAGCCGCGTTGTCCGAGCTGATCGACTTTGTACGACTGTCGCGGACAACCGTCAGCCTGACCATTTCGGCATCAACCCCACCCAGGGCGTAGCCGTTAGCAAACTTATCGAGATCTTGTGAATCTAACCACGCTGCGATCACTCCAAAGTCGGTCCGGCCCTTGTAGTGTCCCAGACGAGAAACACAGAAACGCCCGTAATACGTGGCGCTTCCATCCGACTGGAATGCCAATGAGTACACGGGGCACCCCCAAAACCCGCAGCCGAAGCGATCAAGGCGTATCTCGCGTATGTCTGTGGTTCGAATTGATGTTAAGCCCGTGCCCCCTCGAGCGCAACCGAGCAGCGCGAGGAGGCCTAAGCCGAGCACAATGTGGGGTGCTGCGCGCAACAAACTACTCGCTGCCGGACTCCCCTTCGGGTTCTGCGTCGACGAGCCCCGAATCGAACTCGAGCAGGTCGAGCGCTTGCTCGGCTTCGTTGCGCGGCACGCATAGCAGCGCCTCGCCGCCATACAGGCTGCCGCCGCCGCCCAGCGCGCCGCCGATCGCGCCGCCGATGTCGCCCATCTGCGGGAACATGATGGGATGCAGTCCGTGATCCTTGAGAAATGTCACGGCCAGCTCATCCGCGAGATCCGTCTGCGCGAACACGGCGACGAACTCTCCTTCAATGGGCTCGGGCGGGTCGATCAGATAGCCCACGATCAATCCCTCCGCGCTGTTGACGTAATGCCTGCCTCCTGAGGCCGGCTCTGAAAGAACGGCACCTTGACATCCTCAGCGCGGAACGAGAAGTAGCGCTGCTCGAGCTTGCTCCGCAACGCTGCTTCAACAGGAATGCGCAAGACGTCGGCGCGCAAAAGGTCTGGAGCATCCTGCACGGGCACAAAGCGCACGTCCTCGACGGCCGGATCTTGCGCGCGCGGCTGAACGCGGGCGTCGGTGTCTTCGACGAAAAAGGTCACGTTGATGACGTGCTGCCCGCGCGACCGGTCGATGGATTCGCTCACGTATGCGAGCGGTCCGACGCTCACGCGCAGCGAGGCCTCTTCCCGAAATTCGCGCAGAAGAGTTTGCGGCTTCGTCTCGCGGTCTTCTTGCCGCCCACCCGGCAACGTCCACAAAGCATCCGGCTCCCCGTCGTAACGGCAGCGGACGAGTAGCACGGCGTCTCCGCGCAGCAATAACCCGCTGCACAATTGGATGATCCTCAATAGTGAAAAGCCGGAAGCGTAGGCTTGACGATCATGAGCACCATCGCGATGAGCGGTGCTATCAGCGCGATCGTCCCCGCGATATTCCACACGCCCGAGAATTTGTCATATAGTTCCTTGCTCACCGATCCGGAAGTGATGCCTTCGTGCGCAACGGCAGACAGCAGCCGCTGCGCCTGAACTACCGGACCGAACGCGATGCCGGAAATGATGAAGAGAACGATGGACCACAAGAGCCAGCCCGTGTGGAGGATCGGATACCCGGCGACCAGCGCGGCGCCGACGCCGCCGATGAGCAATAAGATGATGCCGGGTATGGTGAAGATTCGATCCGCCACGCGGATTCCATCAATGGTGTATGCCATGATGCGCGCATCGCTAGTGCGGTCGGCCCACGCTTTCCAGAAGACCCCGACGGTGATGTTGCCAAGGAAAACGACGACTCCGGTAATATGCAACACCTTCAAGAAAAGAAAGAGATGGCCGAAGTTCATCCGTACAACCCCTAGGCGGCGCCTTCGGATTCAGCGATGAGTGGAACCGGAATTGAACCGTACGAAAGCAAGCGGTCATGGAACGCGTGCAAGTCGAATTCTTGGCCGAGACGCTGCCGCTCGCGCTCGCGCAAGTCAAGGATCTGGTGTTTGCCCACAAGGTAGGACATGGGCTGCGTCGGCGATTGCGTGTAGCGTCGTACCTCCCCGATTGCATTGACCCGTTCGAGTTTCGCGACGTTGACGAGCATGTCGACCGCCTGCTCGAAGGTGAACTCGCCGGTGTGCAGTTTTGCGTCGATGACGACACGGCACGCGCGCCACAATTGATCCTTGAGTTGGAAGAGCCGCACGCGCAGATCCGTGCTGATCCCCTCATCGAGCACCATCTGCTCGCAATACAGCGCCCAGCCTTCGCACAGCACGCTGCTGTCGCAGTAACGCCGGACGAGCGATGGTGCACGGTTTGCGTGCACCAGTTGAAGGTGATGGCCCGGATAGCCCTCGTGCACGTTGGTGAGGAGCATGCCGTAGCGGTTGTGGCCGAGCAGCTGCTCGCGCCGGCTTTGCGGCGGTGCGTCAGCGTCGAGCGGCGTGACGTAATACAGACCTTGTTGGCGGACGTCGAACATGCCAGGCGCCATGTAGGCCGCGTACGGGATCGTGGGCCGGACGAAGATCGGCGTCTCGACGATGACGAGCGACTCGCCGGGCGGCATCGTGGCGAGTTTGCGATCGACGACGAAGCGCCGTGCTTGGTCTAAGCTGCGGCGATATTCATCGAGCAGCGAACTCTCGCTCGGCGTGTCGTTGCGCAGCGTGTCGATGAGCGCATCCCATGTGCTGGCGGGATCGATGCGCGCGGCCACTTCTTGCAAACGGAATTGCGTGAGCCGAATCGCTTCCTCACCGAACTCAACGAGCGTCGCGGCGGTGTACGCCAAGAAATGTTCGTGGTGAAGTTTGTAATCGAAGAAGTCGCGGCCGACCGCGAACGCCATAACGTCGCGCTGCAGGTGACGTTCTTTGAGGAAGCGCTCGTAATCGCGAACCGCGTCCATCGCCGCCGCAAGCGCAGCGCGGCCTTCGGCGCTATTTGCCAGTAGCGGCGAGACCGTCTCATTGAAAAACTCGAACGTGCCTTTGGTCTCGTCGATCGCGATCTCCGTCCAGACGCGCGGCGAGCGCTCCAGATTCTGCATGGCTGCGGCGAAGACGCCCGGCACCTTGCGCAAGCGCGCCACCACGGAAGGTAGACGCTGCTCGAGCGGTGCGAAATCGCGCGCCAGGATCGAGTAGACGCCGTCGGCCGCGATCGAGGGATACACTGAAGGGTCATGGCGCTCCGGCTCAAGCTCCGTGCGTTCGCGCAAGTCGACTTGTAGCATCGCCGAGAGGAGCCGGTGATCGAGGCGTTCGTCGGGCTTGAAATCGCCGGGTGTGAAATCGGCGAGACGGGCGATGTCCGCGCGCAAGTTTGCGCGCGACTGGGCGATGCCGTCGGCGGTGAGGTCTGGTAATTCCGCGTCGTAGTCGTGCAGGCCGGCCCAGGTGGCGCGGACGGGATCGTCCGCGAGCCGGGAGCGCACGATCACCTCAACAGCGGCGGCAAACTCAGTCATATCCGGGCGGTTCGTGCCGAGGAATAAGCAACCTAGCGAAGCGACTTGCTATCGAACATATGTTCGATTATACTGGTCTCCCATGTCTTCCTCTATTGCCGAGTTGCGGACGGTCTTGGAGCGGCGCTGGCAGGCTGCAGTCCCGCGCCCTCACCTCGTATCCGACTTTCCTGGCCTCGCGTCTGAGCTTCCTCGCCTTGCTACCGATTGTAGTGTTCCGAGCGAGCGCAGCGAGCTCGGAGGTTTAGCGCAGCTCGGATCCCTGCTCGGCCCGGGCGGCTTTCCCCAAGGACGGCTGATCGAGCTGTTCGGCGCGCGCTCGTCGGGGAAAACGACGCTGACGTTCGCGGTGCTTGCGGCTTGTACGCGCGCCGGCGGCATCGGTGCGTACGTCGATCCGGTACATAGGTTTTTCGCGCCTGCTGCCGCCGCGGCAGGCATCAACGTGCGGCGGCTCGTCGTCGTGCGTCCGCGCGATGCTGCCGCGAGCTTGCGTGCCCTTGATGCGCTCGTGCGCGGCGCTGCGTGTGCGGTGGTCGCATTTGACGCGAGCGAATGCCCCGGCATTTTGCGAGCGCAGCATTGTGCGCGGCTGGTGGCGCAAGCAGAGAAGACCGGTACGACGCTGCTGATCGTTTCAGCCGGCAATGAAGCACCCGTGGCATCGTTCGCATCGTTGCGGTTGCGCGCGTCTGGTCTCGCACCGCTGTGGCAAGAAGGCAGTGATGCCTGCGGACGGCTGCTGGGATGTACGACCTCGATCGAGGTCGCCAAATCGCGCGCGACTGGGCCGGGGCGCCACGCGCATTTCGCCGCGGCGTTGCCGGATGTCGCCGGCACCTGGCCGCTTGCTGAACGTAGTTCCGGCCTTGAACGTAGTCCCGGCCTCTTGAGGCCGGGCGCGGTCGAATTCATGCGACCGGTCAACGCGCTATCAGCCGGCGAGTGATAGTCCGATGGAGCGCCGTATCGCGTGTCTGGTCCTCCCGCAATTCTCGATTGAGGTGTGCCTGCGATCGAAACCGTCGCTGCGCGGCCGGCCCCTCGCCGTCGCCGATGGGGAGTTGCGCCGCGAGATAGCAGCGGCAAGCCGCAATGTCACGGGTGTTGCGCGCGGCATGACGCCAAAGCAAGCGCGCGCCGCATGTCCGGGGCTCGTCGTCATCGCACGCGATCACGCCGCGGAGCTCGCCGCAACGAGCGAACTGCTCGACGCGCTCGAGACGTGCGGTCCGCTCGTCGAAGGTGCGGCGCCGGGCATCTGTTATTTTGATGCCGCCTCGCTGCCAAGCGGCGAGGCAGGAGCGCTCGGTGCCGCAACAGCGCTTGCGTCAGCGCTTGGCTTTGCGTGTGCTGCCGGTATCGCCGACGACAAATTCACGGCACGCTGCGCGGCGCTCGTCGCTGGAGCAGGCGCGAGCATCGTGCCATCCGGTGGCAGCGCGGCGTTTCTGGCGCCCTTGCCAGTGGGATTGCTCGACTTGTTTCCGGGAGACGCCGATCGCTTCGACCTCCTCGGCCTGCGCACATTAGGACAGCTCGCCGCCTTACCGGCTGGACCGCTCGCATTGCGGTTCGGCGAACGAGCGCGCCGCTATCGCGAGCTCGCGCGCGGCGAGGATCAAGAACCGTTACAGCCACGTCACGAAACGACGGTGCACGAAGAGCGTTTTGCATTCGTCGAAGGCGCAGTCGACAGCCTCGAACCGGTGCTCTCTGCAATGCGCGGCTGTGTGGCGGCAGTCGCCGCCAAGCTCGCCGGCAGTGCGCAGACGTGCAATCGCCTCGACATCATCTTAGAACACGACGAACATAACGTAGCACTCGAGCGAAGCTCGAGTACGACCATTCCAGTCCTGCTCGCCGATCCGACCGCATCGGCCGAGTCGATGTTCCATTTGGCGCGCATCGCGCTCGAATCGCGCGAGATGCTCGAATTGATCGCAGCGGTGACGGCGCGCGTAGCGCCGTGTGGTCAAGCACCACCTCAACTCTCGCTGTTCGACGGCAGCGCGGCGTCGCGGCGCGCGGCGCTTGCGGCAACGCTGGCGCGGCTGCATGCGGCCCTGGGGCGCGAGGAGGTCGTACTGATGACGCCGGCAGCATTGCGCTCGAGATTGCCGGAGCGCATGCAGCAGGCAACGCCGCTGCAATCGGCGAGCGCGGTGTTTGAAACTCCACGTAGCAACGGTCGAGGCAGCAATGGACGAGCACCGGTTGCAAAAAATCGGCAGAAGCGCGCTCAAAAAAACGAGCCGCTTCGGGCACTCGCGTGTAGCGTTCCAACCGGCCGCAGCGCTGAACGTAACGTTTCGGCCGAGCGATGTAGTGTTCCGAGCGAGCGCAGCGAGCTCGGAGAACGATCTAGCGTTTCGATGAAGACTGCGGTAAACGGCGACGCGTGGGCGCCAGCGCTGCGTCTCGTGGATCCGCCCAAGCCGATCGCGCCGCCCGCTGCAACGGCGTCGTGCGCCGGCCCATTCCGATTGAGCGAAAGCTGGTGGGAGCATCCAGTCGAGCGCGACTACTATCAGCTCGTCGATCCCGGCGGCGCGCTGGTGCTCGTCTTTCGCGATCTGCGCGATGGCGAGTGGTATCTTCAGGGGGTGTTCGACTGAAATCCGAGCTCTATGATGCCCTACGCTGAATTGCACTGCCATTCCAACTTCTCGCTGCTCAACGGCGGCTCGCATCCCGAGGAACTGGTCGAACGCGCCCGAGAACTTGGACTCGCGGCCATTGCGATCACCGATCGCAATGGACTCTATGGCGCCGTGCGTTTCGCCCAAGCGGCGCGCGAAGCGCAGATGCCCGGCATCATCGGCGCCGAACTCACCCTCGAAGACGAGAGCCATCTCGTCGTGCTCGCCGAAACGAAAGAAGGTTACGCTAGTCTCTCGCGCCTGCTCAGCCGGGCGCATCTCGACAGCGAACGGCTCGACCCCCACACCTCATACCACAATCTAGCGCGCTACGCCAAAGGGCTGATCGCGCTGTCAGGGTGCGAACACGGCAGCGTGCCCCAAGCGCTCGCAGCCGGCGATTTTCGCACCGCGTGCGAACGTGCGGCAAAGCTGCGCGACATCTTCGGTTGGGGCAACTTCTGGATCGAACTGCAGCGCCATCTGCTGCCCGACGACGGTCCGCGCATCCGCTCGCTCGCGGCGCTTGCGCAAGAACTCGAGCTTGGACTTGTCGCCACCGGCGGCGTGCACTACGCGGTGCCGGAGCATCGCGCGCTGGCGGACGTGCTCACATGCATCCGGCTGAAGACGACGCTTGACGAAGCCGGCACGCGCCTGCGGCCCAACGGCGAGTACTACTTGCGATCGCCCGAGATGATGGAGCGCTTGTTCCCGGAGCACCCGCGCGCGGTCGCTGCAAGCGCTGTGCTTGCCGAGCGCTGCGCGTTTCGGCTGGACCGTCTGCGCAACGAATTTCCGGATTTCCCTTTGCCGCCTGGCGAGACCGCGTTTTCCTATCTCTATGCGCTCGTGCAGGAGGGCGTGCGCCGGCGCTACCGGCCGGTGACGCCTGAGGTGAGCAAGCAGATCGCGCACGAGCTCGCTGTCATCGAGAAGATGGACCTCGCCGGCTATTTCCTCATCGTCTGGGATATCGTACGCTTCGCGATGGAGCGCGGCATCTTCGTGCAAGGGCGCGGTTCGGCAGCCAACTCGGCGGTCTGCTACGCGCTCAACCTCACGAGCGTCGATCCGGTGGGCTTGAAGCTCCTCTTCGAGCGCTTCCTTTCAGAAGAGCGCGCCGAGCTGCCGGATATCGACCTTGACTGCCCGTCCGGCGATCAACGCGAGCAGATCATCCAGTACGTCTATGAGCGCTACGGACGCGAGCATAGCGCGATGGTCGCTGAGGTCATCAGCTATCGCGCCCGCTCGGCCGTGCGCGACATCGGCAAAGCGATTGGGCTGTCGCTCGATCAAGTCGACGCGCTCGCCAAATCACTCGACAGCTACTCGGCTGCACACGTCGGTGAGGCAGCAGCGGAAGCGCACGAAGGCGTGACCCGTCATGAGGCGCTGGGCATTACGTCGCACGGCGACCTCACCCCGCTTACCGCAGCCGAAGTCGCCGGCGCGGTTGCGGCGCTGCCGAGCGTACTGCAAGTCGACTTGGCGAGCAACACGGCCCAACGGCTCTACGACTTGTGCCGGCGCATCGACAGTTTTCCGCGCCACTTGAGCCAGCACGTCGGCGGCATGGTGATCACTCGCTCGCCGCTCATCGAAGTCGCGCCGCTCGAAAAAGCGGCGATGCACGACCGCACGATTCTCTGCTGGGATAAAGACGATTGCGCGACGCTCGGACTCATCAAGATCGATCTGCTCGGCTTGGGCATGCTCGACGCGATCGAGCTGGCGCTGCGCGAGATCAAGCGCGTGCGAGGCGAGACGATCGATCTGGCCGACTTGAAGGCGTGCGACGATCCCGCCGTCTACGACATGCTATGCGCCGCCGACACGGTCGGATTGTTCCAGGTGGAATCACGCGCGCAGATGGCCACGCTGCCGCGCCTGCGCCCGCGCAACTTCTACGACATCGTCGTCGAGGTCGCGATCATCCGGCCGGGCCCCATCCAGGGCGACATGGTGCATCCATACATCCGCCGGCGCAAAGGGCTCGAGCCCGTGACCTATCCGCATCCCAAACTCGTGCCGGTGCTCGAGCGCACGCTTGGAGTGCCGCTCTTCCAAGAGCAAGGCATGCGCATGGCGGTCGAAACCGCCGGTTTTACGCCAGGCCAGGCCGACGAACTGCGCCGCGCCATGGGCCACAAGCGCTCGCGCGAGAAGATGGCGCGTTTACACGACCGATTGATCGACGGCATGGCGCGCAACGGCATCACGCACGATCTTGCCGAGCGGTTGTACGGCATGCTGAGCGCATTCGCGGATTACGGTTTCCCGGAATCGCACGCGGCATCGTTTGCGCTGATCGTTTACATCTCGGGTTATCTGCGCAAGTACTATGCGCCCGAGTTCTACGCATCGTTGCTCAACGCGCAGCCAATGGGCTTCTATTCGCCGGAGTCGCTGATCGCCGACGCACGCCGCCACCAGATCCCGGTGCTGCCGCCTGATGTGAACGCATCGCATTACGCCTGCACCTCGGAACGAATCACCACGTCAACCGAATGTAGTGTTCCGAGCGAACGCAACATCGGTATCGAATGTAGTGCTCCGAGCGAGCACAGCGAGCTCGGAGTTGTTCGCCGACTCGTCGGTAGCATGGTACCACTTGAATGCGGCGAGTATGCGATACGCATCGGGCTCAGCCAAGTGCGCGGCATCGGCGAAAAACACAAAGTCATGCTCGAAACCGAGCGGCTCGAAGGGCCATACAAGGATCTGCGCGATTTCGTGCTGCGCACCGGCCTTGCGAAAGATGTTCTCGAGTCGCTGGCTGCCGTGGATTCCTTCGCGTGCTTCGGGCTGACGCGCCGGCAAGCGCTGTGGGAAGTGCAGCGCATGGCAGAGCTGCCGCGCGTCGGCGCGCTCGAGCGCGACATGCCGATCGACGAGCCGAAGGTCGCGCTTCCACGCATGCACCAGGTGGAGGAGGCAGCAGCGGATCTCTGGGGTCTTGCGCTGTCAGTGAAGTACCACGCGATGCAATTCTACCGGGCGTATCTCAAAGAGAAGAAGATCCATTGCGCCGCCGACTTAGACACATTGCCGAACCGGCTGCGCACCAAAGTCGCCGGTATAGTCACCACTCGACAGCGTCCGGGCACCGCAAAAGGGTTCGTGTTCACAACGATGGAGGATGAGACCGGGCTGATGAACGTCATAATCCGCCCAGATATTTATCAGAAATATCGCCCGATCGCGCGCGACGAACCTGCAGTCATCGTCGAAGGTGTGCTGCAAAAAGATGAAGACAGGATCAACATCCTCGCGCGTCGTTTCTGGAAGCTCGACCTCGACCGCCTCGCCGACGGCCTCACCTCGCGC
>Ga0187846_10001816_pt1 | contig 11981 bp, 11 predicted proteins | sample TC_taG_FD_161473 | JGI IMG/M metagenome (GOLD analysis project Ga0187846, IMG submission 161473) | Biofilm microbial communities from the roof of an iron ore cave, State of Minas Gerais, Brazil - TC_06 Biofilm (v2) | ecosystem: Environmental > Terrestrial > Deep subsurface > Cave > Wall biofilm... | reverse complement strand
GTGAGAATCAAATGCGATGTATTCCATACGCTGCGCCTCCTCTCGTACCCGGGATGGCCGTTCTTGGTACGAGGGTACTACTGGTACCCACGGGGGCGCAGCGTTCTCATACCATCAAGGGTGCCCCTACGGTGAGGTTAGATGTTGTGATGTTCAAACCGATAACCTCATCCCTTTTTAGGGCGAATCGCGATACACGCGCGGCACCGTCTCGCGTATGGCAAGCGCCACCAAGCCCGGAGAAGGAAGGTTCTGGTGTGCCGCCACGTCCACTGGCGAGATCTCCTCGTCGCCCTGACGTCCAATGACGACGACCTCATCGCCGGGTCGGGCTTCCGGAACATCGGTAAGGTCGATCCGAGTATGCTCAATCGACGGTGCGGCGAGAAGCGGCACGCGCAGGCCGCGAACGAGGACGTGCCCACAGTTCAGCGATACCATCCCATCAAAACGCCCGATCGGCAGAATGCCGATCCGCATGCCGGGACGTGGGGGGAACGGCGCGAACTCACTGAAGGCGTCGCGCTGAACGGCCTTCACCTGCACAAGTGCCGTCCTCAAGGCGACGAACGCGGGCCGCAGATCCAAGTCCTCCAAACCCGGGCCTCCCTTGTCCAGCCCGAACCACACCCGTCCCGGATCGATCGCGTTGAGGTTCATGCGCGTCGAGACGGCTTCCAGCACCGCCGTGCTGGCGGTCATGCGCAGGGGCACCTGGAGACCCGCGGCCTCAAGCTGTGCTAGAACCGCCGTGAACCGCTCGAACTGCCACTGCAGATAGGCGAGCGGTACGTTGTCCCGCACATGCATATGAGCGTAGACGCCGTGAACCGCCAGGCGCGGCAGTTGCGCCACAGCGCGGATGAACGAGGCCGCGCCTGCCGGAGCGATCCCCAGCCGCTCCAGGCCGACGTCGACCTTCACGAACACCCGAAGCGTACGGCGGGCGGTGGCCGAGAGCAGACGCGCCATGTCCAGATCGAGGACCGTCGGCATCAAGGAATGCTCTTCAATCACCGGGATGCTCGACGCGGTTACGGGTACTCCTGGATACAGCAGGATTGGCGTCTCGATGCCGCGTTGGCGGAGGGCCACGGCGTCTGCGACGCTGACGAGCGAAATGCCAGTGGCCCCGGCGGCCAGGACGGTCGGCGCCACCGCCGCGATCCCGTAGCCGTACGCGTCGGCCTTCAGCGCCGCGAACACGGCGCACGATGGCCCCACTAGCCGCCGGAGAGTCGCCGCGTTGTGGGCGATGGCCGCGAGATCGACCTCGAACCGATTGGGACGTCTCGGCGATTCATTCCCACGCATCAGTGGCGCGTCAGGACACGGCCAGCGCGGCGGACCGTGAACCTCCCGTCCTCCATCTCGATCTCACCGTTCACGAGCACGTGCACCATACCCTGTGCCAGTTGGTTCGGGTTCGCTAGCGTTCTGCGAAGCGCTCCGGGTCGAAGACCGCCACGTCCGCCCACTGGCCCGGCGCGAGCACCCCTCGATCAGCCAGGCCGAGGCGTTCCGCGGGCTGCGACGTGAGTTTTCGAATCGCTTCCTCCGGTGCGAAGGTGGGTTCCTCGCGAACGAAACGTCGGAAGAACCAGGAGACCCACGTGTACGCGCCGTGGAAGACCGAGACTGCCAGCGGACCGTCGGTGCACAGGGCCGTCGCGTCGGAGGTCACCATGCAGGCCGGGTGTTCGTAGGCCTGACGCAACTGATCCTCCGTGTACGACTCGGCGATGCAGAGCGGGAAGTAGGGGTTATCGGCTTCTTCCAGCAGGATATCGAGCACCACGTCGAACGGCGTCGTTCCTCTCTCGCTGGCCATCGCAGCAAAACTCCTGCCCATGAGGTCGGGACGGCGCGCACTCGTGAGCAGCGACAAGCGGTCCCAACCGCCCAGCGCAAGACTCGTAATCAGGCTCTTGTGCTCGGCGAGCCGGTGCCGGATCGCTGGATCGCTGAGGCGCTCTCGCAGTCGTGCGGCATCTCCCTCCAACACCCATGACGGGAGTGCCGCGGCCAGGTTGGTGAGGCCATGGACGCGCGTATGCATGTCGATCGACACGTCGAATCCGGATCGAAGCGCGCAATCGATGCGCTCGAGTGCCCTGGCGTTGGCGTCCGGAGGCCCGCCGGGCCGCTGCACGATATGCGGGATGTGCAGCCGCACGCCGCTCGCGGCGGCAATGCGGAGGCCTTCGTCGATGCCCTCGAGTCCCGCGACGTCCTTGTTGCGCAGGTGTGGCGCGAAAAGACCGTCATACTTTGCCGCGATCTCGCACAGCTGCACGATCTGCTCCGTCCCGCACGATCGCTCGATGGGATACTCGAGTCCCACCGAGAATCCGATCGCGCCCTCGTCCAGGCCCGCCTCCAGCAGGCCGCCGATTTCGCGCAACTCAGCGTCCGTCGGCGGCCGGTCATCGAGGCCTAGCACCGTCCGGCACAACATCCCGTTGGGCACGAGCGTCAGCACATTCACAGCCGGCCGCGCCGCCTCAAGCGTCTGGAGGTACTCGCCAATGCTGCGCCAGGTGATCGGCGGCTGGGGCCCGTAGCCATAGATATTGCCTTTCGCAGCCTCGATGGCGGCGATGGGCGCGCAGCCGTGGCCGCAGTTTCCGATCAGCTCGGTCGTCACGCCCTGCGCTATGGAACTCTGCGCGCGAGGATCGGCCAGCAGCGTGAAGTCGGAATGGCTGTGAATATCGATAAACCCCGGTGTGACGAGGAACCCTGCAGCGTTCAAGTCCTGGCGCGCCGCGGCGTGCGACAGATCGCCCACCGCCGCGATCTTGCCGTCCCGCACGCCGACGTCCGCCCGAAACGCAGGCGCGCCGGTGCCGTCAAGCACCGTGCCGTGTCTAACGATCAGCTCGAGCACGCCGGCACTCCTCGTCGGCCGGGTTCTGGTCCTGTACCTGCTGTAGCACGGCGAGCGCCGGCAACACGTCGAAGGGCGTCACTTCCGGCTGCCGCCCTTCCGCCAGCGCGGCGAAGAACTCGCGGTCCTGCAGTTCATTGGCGATGTATTCATGCTGCGTGGCGGCATCGTACAGCACGGTGTTCTTATGCAACAGTGTGTGGTCGGCGATGTGCAGGGTGCGCTCTTCGCCGACGAACAGGAAGTCGAGTCCGGTGTCTTCCGAATGGTAGGACATCCCGATATTTACCAAAATGCCCTCCTGTGTGGCGATGGACATATCGAGGTCCATGGGAATGCCGGTCGTCGGGTAGCGCGGTCCGATCCGTCCTTGCACCGCGAGGCCCTCGAGGGTCGGCATGCCGAGCGCCCAAAGGCAGGTGTCCACCATGTGACACGAGTGGTGCCACAACAGGTTATCCGCCCAGGAGCGGGCGCGCCCGGTCCACCCGACGTTGCGGCGGCGAAAGAAAAGAAACCGGGCAAGGACGTGATAGGGGCGTAGGCGACCGCCCATGACCTCGCCGCGGACCGCGCGCACGGCGGGCATGTACCGCTGGGTATGCGCGACCATGACCGTGACACCACGGCGTCTCCCCAACTCCGCGAGTGCGACGCCCCCGGCATAGCTCATCGCAAGCGGCAGTTCCACCAACACGGGCTTCCCCGCCTCGATGACCTGCCGGGTCTGGGCTTCGTGGACTTCGCTCGGCGAACAGATGAGCACGGCGTCGACGTCGCGGAGCTCAATCGCCTTTTCGAGGTGCACCGTGTGGTGCTCGAACCCGTATTCACGCGCAAACGCTTCCGTCGACTCCGGTACGCGGCCGACAACAGAATACAATCGGTGACCGAAGCGCCGGCAGATGCCTGCGTGGACGCCGGCGATCGCGCCGTATCCGATAAAACAGAGGTTCATGCCGCTTGCCTTCGCCATCGAGCTTACTCCTCCACGCGGACGCCCGCCGCGCTGCGCGCCCTAACCCCGCGGCCCGAACACCGACATCGCCACTTTGCCGAAGATCAATTCCCGATCCCTCTCGCTGACCGATCGGAACCGGTCGAGCGCCAGCCGGAGCGCGTTGCGGTAGCCTTCTCGCGCGCTGACCGGGGGGTAGTCGCTTCCCCATATCATGCGCCGAGGCCCGAACGTCTCGTACGCCGTCTCGAACAGCGGCGGGATGGGCTCGACGAATGGGAACGCCCCGTCCACCGGGAGACGTCGCTGCGCGAACTCGCCGAGACCGTGTAGTTTGATGTAGACGTTCGGGAATCGGGCGAGATCGAATACTCGACGGCGATCCTCTGGCGAGTCTGGTCCGGGACGGTTGTGCCCCCCGAGGTGCTCGAGCACGATCGTTAAGTCCGGCAGCGCACCGACCATCCCGACAAAGTCCTCACGGGCAAATTCCGCGCTCGAGCCGCCGCAGCTCACCGGGAGCCCCAACGCAGCCGCCGTCCGCCAGACCGCCAGCCCGTCCCCGCCGGCGGATCGCGCGGCGGCCGACAGCCGCACGCCGGCGATGCCCTGGTCGGCCAGCCTCCGCAAAGTGTCGCAGGCCCCGGGCAGGTCGGTGCGGAGCCATACCACCGGGGCAAAACGGCCAGGGAACCGGCGCGTCACTTCGAAGAGATACTCGTTGTCCCCCTGACCGTTCATCTGAATGAGCACCGCGCGGTCGACACCGTTCTGATCCATCTGAAACAGCAGGCTCTCCACCGGTTCGAACCAGCACGGCGATACGTGGCAATGGCTGTCGACGATTAGCACGGTGCACCCCCGCCTCGACGTTCACGCGGCCGTGTTCTTCTCGTCGCGCCGCCCGCGCTGGGCGCGGCGCCGCCGACCGTCAGAGCCGGACGGTCACGACGAACCCAATGCGCCCGCAACGAGACTCTGCGTAATCCGCTCCGAGAAGATTGCATACAGGACGAGGACCGGCAGAATCGTGATTACGAGGCCGGTCGCGATCATGCCGACGTCCTGTTCGCGGTCCCCCATGAAGAACATGATGCCGAGGGGCAGCGTCCGGGACGCCTGCTGGTTGATCAGCACCACGGCGTACAGAAACTCGTTCCAGAACTCCACCAAGTTGATGATGACGACGGCTGTGACAGCCGGACGGGCGATCGGGAACATAACCTGCCAGTACATCCGCCAGTCGTTCGCTCCCTCGATGCGGGCCGCTTCCTCGATCTCCCGAGGGATCTGCGCGAAGAAGGCGCGCAAGAGGAACAGCGTCACCGGTAGCCCCGACGCGGCGTAGACGAGGATCAGTCCCGTCAGGGTGTTGTAGAGATGGTACTTCACGAGCATCTGGAAGAGTGCGAGGATCGACACCTGGGGCGGCAGCATGATGGACGCAAAGATCATGAGGTACAGCGGCTCCCGGAACGGAAACTTGTACCGCCCAAAGAAGTAGGCCGCCATGGAGCCCACCGCGATGAGCAGCAGCACTGCGCCGGTCGAGACGATGACTGAGTTGCGGAAATACGTCTGATAGCCGAACTCGACCCAGGCGATTCTAAACTTGTCCCAGTGCGCGGGAAGCGGCAGGCCGTACGGACCCTGGTAGAACTCCGAGCTGTTCCGCAAGGACAGCATACCCATCCAGACCACGGGCGCGGTCCACAACAGCGTGAACGCCGCCAGACCAACCGTGATGGCGGATCGCGCCAGGCGGGAAACTGGAAGCATTCGCTACGCCTCGTGCTGTGGGCGCCGCTGAAACGTCACCACCAGCAGCAGCGTCACGCCGAGCGTCGCCAGGAACCAGAGGGTCGCTAGCGCCGACGGATAGCCGAGGTCCACCGTCTTCCATTGAAAGGCGCGTTTGATCACGTACGTGGCCACGGTCTCGGTCGACCAGAGCGGTCCTCCCTGGGTCATGACGTAGACCAGTGCAAACTGTTTCATCTTGCCGATGACGCACAACACCGTGAGGGCGACCGCCGTGGGCCATACCAGCGGCACCATGATCGTCCTAACGGTCCGCCACCAGCCCGCGCCGTCGATGTACGCGGCCTCGATCACATCCGACGGCAGCGAGTGCAGCGCCGCGAGGAAAACCACCATGTTGAACCCGACAAACATCCACGTGGTCACGACGATCAGCGCGGGCAGCGCCGTTGACAGATCGCCCAACCAGGGCCTCGCCAGAACGCCGAGGCCAGCAGCCCGCAGCACGCCGTCGATCGGGCCCCAGTCGTAGTTGTAGATCCAGAGCCACACGGGGCCGACGACCACGTAGCTCAATAGCATGGGGGCGAACCAGGCGAGCCGGAACAGTCTCCCGCCCGGCACCCGCGCGTACAGCGCTAGGGCCAGCAGAAACGCGATCGGAATCTCGAGGAGCGCGGAACACACCGCCCAGAACAGCGTGTGCTGCACGGCCGGCCAGATCACAGTATCGCCGGTGAAGATCTGCCGAAAATTGTCCAGCCCGACGAACTTTTCCACGTCGACGGTGGGGAGCACAAAGAGGCTGTTATAGAATGTCCGGAACAAGGGATATATGGTGAACGCCAAATACAGAAATAACGTAGGGCCGAGAAAGACAACGGCGAGTCCCCATGGAGGCGGGGGGCTGCGGCGCGCCGCGACTGCCTGGGCGGTCGCAACCCCGCGCCGCTTCTCAGTCCTGACTTCCTGAAACGTCCTCAGCAATGGCTCGTGTGACCAGCGTCGGGCACACCTACTTGCCGCTCTGCCGCGCCGCCTCCAGCTTCTTCGTCGCGTCGGCCACGGAGATGAGCCCCTCCGGGAATGCCGAGTTGATCACTTGGCTGTACGTGTCCATCATGCCGGCCTTCATGACCACCTGCCATGCCACCACGGCGGGCTGGTCGACCGCGTTGACGGCATTGTACATCTTCCAGTAGCCCGCGAACTCGCCCTTGATCTTGGACGGATCGATCTTGAGCGTCGTGGGCGCCACGGCGATGCTCACGTAGTCTTCGCCGGTCTGGTGCGTCGCGATCACGTTGAACAGGGCGCGGACTGCATCGATGTGGGCGGACCTGGGATTGATGGCCACCCCGGAGTCGACCTGCATGAACTTGAGATTGTTCCCGGCGCCGTCTGGAAGCGCCGGATAGTTCATCATCCCGAGGATCGGGTAGAAGGACACCGGCTGTCCGCTCTTGTCAGGCGGCTCAAACGCGCGGCTCGTGTACCAACTGCCGACCGGCATCATGCACGCCTTCTGCTGCGTGTGGAAGAAGATATGAGATTCGGCGAGCTTCATGCTGCTCATACTCGCCGGGAAGGCCTTCATATCGACGAGCTTGCGCTCGTAGGTCAGCACCTCTTGGACGCGAGGATCGTTCCACGTCACGCGGCCCCCGCCGCTCCACAGATCTAGCAGGTCCTTCGCGCCCAGCTTGTGGAGGAGCAGGTAATTCGTGATGTACGTTCCCGGATACGGCCGGTCGCCCACGCCAACCGCGAATGCGCTGCGACCCGACGCAACGCACTTCTGAACCGCGGCGGTAAACGCCGCCTGGGTGAGCTGGTAGTTGCTGGACGACACAAGCATGCCGAGGTCGCTGAACATCTTCTTATTGTAGTAGAGTTCGTCGGTGTCCTTTTCGATCGGCAGGACCCACACCCCGATTTTTCCACCCGGTCCGGGCCGGTGGAAATATTCCTTCGCCCAGGGTTCTTCGTAGCTCCAGTCGATGCCGGTCGACAGATCGGCCGCGTATCCGGCCGTGATGAACTCGGACATATCGTTGTCGTAATAGTAGACGTCCGGGGTGCTCTGGCCCGCCGCGAAGGCGGCGCGCATCGCAAGAATGAGCTGTTCCTTTTCGTAGAAAGTGATCTTCACAGTGACGCCCGGGTGTGCCTGCTCGTAGCGGTCCGCCGCGTTGAGGAGGACCTTCTGGTTGTTCGGGGCGGAGGCGAAATGGCTCCACCACGTGATCGTGGTGCTTGGGGCGGAGACCGCCGGCGACACCGATTCGAGCGACGCCAGCGTCACGACGATCGCGGCGCCCGCGGCTGCCACGCCGATCGGTCGCCAGCCGCGTATCAAGACCCGCCGCGCGGATTCGACACGCTTCCTCCTATTGCGCCACACTCGGCCCAACCATTTCGTCATCCTCTCACCCCCGGAGGAGATAGATTACGTGGACTCCCCTTCGCCCGGCACCGCGTCTACGGGGCCGGTCTCTCCCTCATGGGCGGCCGCCGCTTCCTCCACCCATCTCTCCGCCGTATCCAAATGCTCTCGCATTACAGCACGGGCCTTGTCGGGATCGCCGCGCTCGAGCGCCCTAAGGATCTCCTCGTGCGCCGCGATCGCCCGCGACCGTGCGCTCGGCGCACGGATCGCTTGACTGAAGTTGCGGCGCAGCAGGTCGCGCAGGACGGCCAGCATGAAGGTAAAGATCTCGTTCCGCGTGGCGCGCGCGATGTGTAGGTGAAACTGAACATCCCAGTCGATAAAGGGGCCGAGATCTGCCGGGGCCTGCTCGATGATGTGCCGCATGCGCTCGAGGCACGACGAGATCCGCCGCAGATCGTCGTCCGTCCGGCGAACCGCCGCGAGCGCGACGGCTTCAAGCTCGATGGCCCGCCGGGCTTCGAGCAGTTCCGTGATGCTCCGGTCGTTCAACTGAAGAAACAGGCTCAGGAATTCACTCGCGCGGTCCGCCGACGGGAGAGCTACGAACGTCCCCCGCCCCTGCCGGACACGTACGAGGCCCCGTTCGGCTAGAGCCTTCACGGCTTCACGGACCGCGGTCCTGCTCACCCCGAATCGCTCAGCGAGCTGCTGCTCGGTTGGCAGCCGGTCCCCGGGCCGGAACGAGCGGGACAGAATCATCTGCTGAATCCTGTCCGTGACTTCCTCATAAAGGTTGCGGCGCGAGATTACTCCAGACATTGCGCACGGGTGTTCGATAGATATGGGATGATCATCTCATACGATGTTATGATGTATTTCGCCCAATTCCTCCCCGAAGTCCATTAGTTGCAACCGGACATCGAGCGGGCGGCAGGGGACCGTCTAGCCGATCGTCTTCTTAGGGCCGGACTCTCGGATTAGCAGGGATGAGCAAAATGCCTATGAGCGGGCGCTCAGGGGATGGAGTAGGTCGTGCGGAACGCCTTGTGCTGCCAAGGCTCTGCGCCTGGAGCGGGAAAGGGGACTCGAACCCCCGACCCTCTGCTTGGGAAGCCGAGCGCACGGGGCACGCCTGTTCTCCCTGAGTCCCGCTCAGCCTTGTCTAGCACGAGTTCCAGTCATGCTCTGTCCTGCGCAGTCCTGCCCAGTTTCGCCCCGCAGATTAGCAAGGGAATAGCAAACGAGTATTGGATAGTGGAATATTCAGATGTCTAGCTGGTTTGGTCTCCAAGGGATTTGTAGGAGGGCGTGTCGAGATGCCGACCGTCAGACGTTTGGAGGCCGGCGCCCCGATCTACACTCGAGTCGCCCGGGCACAGAGCGGGCGATGGCAGAGAAAACCTAAGCTTGCGGAGGTGATTCGAATCCCTGACCCGCGCATTACGAATGTACCCGAGGAGAATCTCCCACAATCCCCAGAGTCTCTAGAGTCTCCAGAGTCTCAAGAACCCAACAAAACTGAGACTACTGAGACTGAGGAGAACCCGGGAGATGCCTGACCGTGGCGAGCGTGCCCAAAGGGTGCCCAAAAGACATGGTTGAGTATTTGGCTGTTCAGATGTAAATGCCGCTAAACCATATCCTCGCGTCCCAGTTGGCATGGGGCCATCGGGAGACATTGACTGTAGAGAATGGTTGCGCGGTGGTGATCAGGCTCTACACGGGGTTAGGTGGCGTAATCCTTCCGTAGCGCAGGGTCAGGGGTCAAATCGTCAGAGGCTATTGGACTTATGGTTTACTGATCCGAGTCGTCCCGACTCTGAGAGAGATCCTTCCTCCGACGGTACGTCGTTTCCAGCGCCCAGTTCCAGTTCGCGGAGGATTTCACCAGGGTGAATGAGTGGCAACCTATTTCGTCCGTGCGCCAGCTACGTAGTGACGGTTCTGGGCGTAGTCCCACAGCTTGCGCTGCAGCATGTGCCGCCCACGATACAACCGGGACATGACCGTGCCGACGGGAATCCCCAGGATATACCCGATCTCCTTGTGTGAAAAGCCCTGCACATCGGCAAGAATCACAGCTGATCGAAACTGGAGCGGGAGCGACTCCAGGGCGTCCCGGATCTCGCTATCCAAAACCCGGTCGAGCACTGCGGTCTCAGGGTTTCCAGCCTCCCGCATCATGGTGCTTTCCCGCGCCTTGTCGTACAGGTAGAACTCGCCGACCTCTTCGTGGGTGGTTACCTCCGGCTCTCGCATCTGCTTCCGGTAGTGGGAGAAGTGGGTATTCATGAGAATCCGATGGAGCCATGCCCCGATGCTCGTACCCGCGTGAAAGGTGTGAAAGGACCGCCAAGCTTTGAGCATCACGTCCTGGACCAGGTCTTCGGCGGTGAAACGGTTGCGGGTGACGCGGAGCGCCGATCTGTAAAGCCCATCAAGCTGGTCGGTGATCAGTGCCTCAAACTGGGCACGGGCTTCTTCCCCTTGTGGCCCGGTGATGGCGGGCATAGGTTCCACCGCAGGTACTGGACGCGCCTCGGGCCCGAGCGCGACTCCCTGCGCGTGACCTACCATCGACGTCGCTCTCATCGACACCCTCTCTCTGGCAGTCCCCCCCACGGTGCGATCTCCTGCGATCGTCACGTTCATCTACGCATCACCTCGCCGTCAACCGAATGGCCCGATGCGCGGGCGGCTCCCGGTGGAAGGCCGCCGCATCGGAGACGCAAAGGCGGATCATTGATCATCCTCGAGGCGCGCATCCAGCTCCCCCTGAGAACCGTCTTGTGGACCGAGCGCCCCCGACAGGCAGCGGTCACGCCGATCTAAGATGCGGTCGCATCGCCAGCGAAGGCCCGAGCCGCCTTGGGCTGAGGCCGCACTAGCAAATAGAATGCGACGAAGTGTGTGATCATCAGCAGGGGCACGTAGATGATCGGGATCGCGTATGTGGCGCCTAACTGCCCTGCCAACGCAGGAAGGTCGACCTGGGTGGCGTGGTAATAGTCGAGAATGATGTCGCCTGCTCCCACGAGATTGAACGCGACGACGAACGGCCAAAAGAGCGGACGGATCTTTACCGTGAGAAGCGCCAGCATGGCCAGCACACCGGTTGCGAAGTCCCCGTAGGCGGCGAACGTGGCGAAGCTAGCGGGCAGATTGGGGCCGACAACGCCTGGAAGGATAAAGACGAGCCCGAAGAACCGGAAGCTGTGCAGAGTAGCAATGGCGCGTTGCGCTTCGACGCGGTCCATCGACTTGAGCCTGGGCCAGATGTACGCGCCGAAGCAAAGCAGCCACGCGACGTAACCTAAGACGAGATGCACCTGGAAGATAGTAGCGGGGGGCATGTGGCCTCCTATCAGGTGTCGATTCCCGCGGCCTCAAACACCGCGGTCAGGATACCTAGCCGGCCTTCAATGAAATTGCGTCCCAGGTTGGCGGCAAGCTGCGCGAAGTCCGGTCCCATCACACACGCCGAGATTTGGCGAAGGCGGCGGCCCCGATGCGCGCAGCTGGGCGATCCAGGCCTTCGCGGCCTCGGTGTCGTCTTGCCATGCGAGCGTGCGGAAACCGGCCCGTACGATCGCCTCGCGCGGTGCGGTAGCTGTGATGACTCGTTGCGGGCCGTGACAGGCAAGACTGTCGTCCACACGAGGACAGTTGCGAGCAGCATGCCGCAGCCTATCAATCGAATGAGGTTGTCGGCGGCTGTTGACAACTCGAGCGACAGCGGCGGCCTGTGGGCCAGGGTCGGGATCATGAACATCAATGCGCCGACGCAAGTGGAAACTCGAGCCCGTAATGGAGTGATTCTGCGGGCTGCCATCCGGAAATCCCGGCAGGAAGGACACGGCGTGGGCGAGATCTCCCTCCCGTCCCAAGAACACGTTGAGGGGCGCGCTTGGCGCTGCAACGATGGCGGGCGCTTTGGGGTCGTAGCCGACGCGCTGACCGCCCGCGAACCAAGCTTGGGC
>Ga0187846_10001815_pt1 | contig 11982 bp, 11 predicted proteins | sample TC_taG_FD_161473 | JGI IMG/M metagenome (GOLD analysis project Ga0187846, IMG submission 161473) | Biofilm microbial communities from the roof of an iron ore cave, State of Minas Gerais, Brazil - TC_06 Biofilm (v2) | ecosystem: Environmental > Terrestrial > Deep subsurface > Cave > Wall biofilm... | reverse complement strand
CAGGAAATAGGCGCGAGCTACCTGATACCCTCCGTTGGTATAGGCGCCATGCGACACCACCACCCGTCCGGCAGGAGCCTCCCAACTGCCCAGCGCCACCAGCATCTCAGTCTTCGAGGCGCGATAGGCCGCCAGCGTCAGCAGCGCCTCGCGCACATCGCGCACGCTGGCGTGCGGCTGGCGCGCCAGGCGGCTATCAATCGCCTCCTGCATGATGCGCCGGCCCAATTCATCCAGGGGAGCATGAATATTCAGGAAAGGCAGCTCCAGCAGCCTTGCTACCGAGGACACATGGTCGTAGTTCTGCATCTGCGCATGTGCCTGTAGATGATGCACCCGATCCGCGACCGCTGCCTCCGCCTGCGCTTCTGGCACGCCCGCCGCCACCATCTGGCGCACATGGTAGCGATAGACCTCCCATGTTGGGCCAGTAAAGCCGGCGGGATGATGCGCGATCACTGCGTGATAGCCAAGCTGACGGGCCATAAACAACTCGCCCGCGCCCGCATCAATGCCCATCAGCACATGGCTGATGCGCGAGCCGGCGTAATAAATGGCGCTGTCGGGCGGGATGTCGTGCCAGCCCACCAGATCAAGCGCCAACTGCATCAAGCGCTCAGTCGTGACAGCAGCCATGCAATGCCTCGATGCTCTTCGTTGAGAGCGCTAGGGGACACATCAGGAGGCGGTGCGCTGCTTGACCGCCGCCGGCACAGCCTCAGCCACCGCTTCGCTGGCCTTACTGACGGCATCGTCAGGTAAATGCTCGGCAAAGAAGGCCGTCACCCGCTGGCAATAGAGGCTGCGATCCTGAAAGTACGCGCCGCAGTGGCCCACGCCATCCACCAGCCAGAGTTCCTTTGGCTCGCCGGCGGCCTCATAGATCTGTCGTGAATCCTGCGGCGAGATCGTCATATCATCCAGGCCGTGAATCAAGAGCAGTGGGCGCGGCGCCAACTGCACCACGTCGCGCAGCGGCTCCACTTCGCGGAAGCGATAGCCGGCGCGCAGCGCCATCAGCCGATCAGCAATGAAGAGAAACGGCGTGGCCGGCAGCCGCGCCACTCGCTTAAAGTTATATTCCACCACGCCCCAATGGGTGGCAAACGGGCTATCGGCCACTACCACACGCACCTCTGGCCGGCGGGCCGCCCCCATAATCGCCACCGCCGCGCCCATTGAATACCCCATCACCCCGATGATCGCCCCAGGCACACGCGCTTTGACATACTCCACCGCGCCCAGGAAATCATCGAGTTCGCGGAAGCCCAGCGTCACCGGCGCGCCGAAGTCATGCCCATGCCCATGATAATCAAAGAGCAGCACATTGGCGCCACCGCGCCACAGGTGCATAGCGATGCCCAGCAAATCCGCTTTGCGTCCGCGATAGCCGCCGCAGAGGATAATCACCCGCCGCGTCTCCTCTTGAGGTAGAAACCAGCCGGAGACAGCATGGTCCCCCCGCGCCGGCGCAAACTCCACCGGCTCATAGGCCACGCCAAACTCATAAGGGGTAAAAAAATAGCTGTCGGTCAGCTTTGGCACGACCGGACGGGTAATCTGGCTCACCACATAATAGCCCACCGAAACCGCGCCGCCAATCGTTCCTACAAGAGTGGTAATGCCTCCAATCAGGAGGGGTCGTCTAAGGAGGGGTCGTCTGAAAAATCGTTTGCTCATAGTTGCTTCCCATTGCCAGGCGCCCGGCAGAGAAAACACCGGCACGCCAGATAAACCAGGACAAGAGCAGAGCAGACAACGGATCGGTCTGTTATTGCAATTGTACCATATCAGGCGCCCAAAGACTGTGAATAAGTTCACCACAGAGAACCCCTTCCTTGGGATATAATTAAGAGTAGTGATTGCCCGCTGCGCTACGTGGGCATCAATGCCAGGGGTGGGCGCCCGACGGAGTTCGACGCGAGAGGAAAGAGAGATGCCTGATCTTACTATCATTATCGCCATCAGCATTATTACGCTGGGATTTCTGATTCTGGCCGGCCTGGCAATCTGGCTGGCCCTGGATCGCCAGCGCCACAACCAGCAGGCCAGCACAGGCCAGCCGGAGCGGCAGAACACTCCCTATTCAGCAAGCCAGCCACCGCTACATAAGCCACGCACGCTTGCCAGGCCAGCGCCCGTGCCTGCTGGCATGACAGATTCCGAGCAAGCGCCGGCACGCAAGCGTGCCCCTGCGGGCACCGGGGCGAGCGCCACGGTCCCTGATCCGGTGATTTCTGGCGAGTACCCATCGGCGTCGCTCTACGATCAAACCATCCTGCCAGATCCGCCCAAACCCCGCACTCGCAAAACGGAGTGATCGTCACCAGAGCAGGAGGCGCTGATTGAAGCCGAAGGGATCGAGTGCTGAGCAAGCGTTAGACCAGCCAGGCCCTCGCACCAGCCAGACACGCCGCCGTGTCCTGCTGCTGGTCCTGGGCCTGCTGACCTTACTGCTTATCATCGGCAGCGCGCGGTTATTGCTTCCTCATTTCAGCGTGGGCGACAGCGCCCACACCGCCTTTGGCGCCCCTGGCACGGCTGTGCCAACTGCTCGCCGCTCCCCGATGGCAACCCACAGCCCACCAGCATCCAGCAGCCCAGGACATGGCACCCCTGCTCCCGGCGGCACGAGCGAGCCAGGCGCCACGCCACCCTCCGGCGCATCGGCCACCCCTGGCTCCAAACCAACTAACACGCCAAGCGAGATTCCAACCGTCACTCCCAGCCCAACGACTGTGGCAGCACCTCCGCAGCTTGCTGTCACCCCGCGCTCGTTGCAGTTCTCGCTGACCCTGGTGGGCTGCCTGTCACAGCCGCCATCGCAAACACTCACTATCCAAAACACCGGCGCAGGCACACTCTTCTGGCAGGCCAGCCTGCAAAATGCCACCTACCTTTCGATTGCGCCAACCAACGGCAGTCTTGGCCCATTACAAAGCAATCAGATGACCGTCTCGATTCTATGTCCCAATGCCCCCCTGTCTACAACTGACACCATCTATGTGACCTCTAACGGGGGCAATCTCAGCATTTCCGTCATGATTTCACTATTGTGAATGCCCGATTTTGGGACACGCTCGCAAGAAAGCGGCGAAGAGCCGCTTGACAGAATGAAAAGAACGCTGTACCCTAGAGCGGGAACATATCGATAACCTTCTGCGAGGCAGCATATGACAAACCTTGAAGGCACCCAGTTGGGGGATTATGAGATCATCGAGAACATCGGCAGTGGTGGCATGGCAGAGGTGTATCGGGCAAAACAGCGCAAAGCCTTTGACCGCAACGTTGCCATCAAGGTGATCCGCAAAGGCTACGCCGATGATGAAGAGTTTCGCAAGCGCTTTTTGCGCGAGTCGCAAGTTATCTCGAAACTAGGGCATCTCAACATTCTGCCGATGATCGAGTTTGGAGAGGGTGGCGAAGACGGCGAGATACTCTATCTGGTGATGCCCTATATCTCCGGCGGCACGCTGCGTGACCGCATCAAAAAGCAAGGCGGGCCGCTGCCGCTGCGCGAGACCGCCCGCATCTTCTCGCAGCTCTGCGAAGCCCTCGAACATGCCCATCAGCGCGGCCTAGTCCACCGCGACATTAAACCCAGCAATGTCCTGCTGCAAGATGGCCGAAATGTGCTGCTGGCCGACTTTGGCATCGTCCTGGATACCGAGGACGCCCGCATGACCAGCACCGGCCTGGGGCTGGGCACCGCCGAATATATGGCCCCTGAACAGGCCAAAGGCCAGGCGGACCGGCGCAGCGATGTCTATAGTCTGGGCGTCCTCCTCTATGTGATGCTCACCGGCCTGCCTCCTTACACTGGCAACACCCCCTTTGATGTGCTGCTCAAGCATGCCACCGAACCCCTGCCATCCCTGCGGAAGCTCAGCCCGGAGGTGCCATCGCAGATCGAAGAAGTCGTGAAAACGGCACTGGCAAAGTCGCCCACAGATCGCTTCCAAAGCGTGCAGGCCATGCTCAATGCCTTCGAGAGCGCGCTGTTCCAGATTGGCCCGCAAGCGCTCTCGGCGATGCAGTGGAGCGGCGCTGTCCCAGTGGTGCGGCCGGGCGGCACCAGCACACCAGGTATCAGCCAGCCACAGAGCTATCCACCCGGCAGCGGCCCCGCAACTCCACCGTCCGGCCCCAGCGGCGTGCCCGCCAGTTCAGGCCCACACTCCGCGCCATCACCAACACCCTTCTCCGGGGCGCCGCTGGGGATCGAAGATATGCCGACCATCCAGGGCAGCTTGGGTGAGAGCGCCGGCCAGGCCGGACAAATGATCGGTGCGATGCCCGTTGGCAGAGCTACCAACCCGGAGTTTCCCGCCGTCATGTCCGGCAGAATTACCAACCCGGAGCTTCCTACTGTCATTCCCAAGGATCAGGCCACCAGCGTTACCAACCTGGAGCCCACACACTTGCCAGCACCGACTGCCAACCTCGTGTCGCCAGCAGGATCGGGGTTTGTACTGCCGGCGTACCAACCCCCAGGAGCGGGGTTTGTACCACCGGCGTACCCGCCGGCTGGGGTGGGGGTGATAACGCCACCTGCGCCTCCGCCTGCCAAAAAGCGCAGCATCCCGCTGATCGCGGCGCTGGTGGTGCTGGTCGTCGTCGTCATCGGCACCGTGGCTCTGGCCGCCGTCTACGTCCTGCGGAGCCCCCCTGTCGGCACGGTTGGCGCCACGGCTACCTCGCGCCCTGGCAGCACAACCACCACCGGCGCCAATATCACCTTTTTTTCCAACACCGCCTGCACGCAAGCCGCCCCAAACCCCAGTGGACCCAGCGCCACCCCTGGCAGCTATGCCTCTGCCACCAAGATTACCAATGGTCAGGGATCGCCAGCCTTTATCGCTGCCAGCAATCAAGATGGTTCGGTCTTCTATAGCGACCAGGGGACACGAACCATTTATAAACTCTCACCTGCGATTGCCTCCCCTCAAAGTTATGTTGTCATCTCTGGAATCAGTCAACCGAGCGGAGTAGTCATTACTTCTGATGATCCGTATCCTATCTACTATCTCTGGCAAGACGTGGCTGGACAGCAGACCATCGGCTACAACCTTACTACGAAGATCGCTGGATTTTCGGATACAGGGAGCGAAATTGTTCCAGGCTTTGGCTCTTTGTTCGGCTATGCCTTGGGGATCAATCCAGTCAATGATGCGTTGTTAGTGCCAATGCCATCAAGCGGCGCCCTCGCATGCCTGAGCAAAGGAAGCAGTACCCTGGATACCCCCTTTATCACTGGCTTGAAGCATCCCGTTGCAGCCGCTGTTGATACTGCCGGCAATATCTACGTAGCTGATGACGGCGCGAACCAGATCATCGGTTTCAATCGTCAAACAGGCAAGATGGCCTGGCATACGCATTTCCCCCTTCCAGATGATCTCATCATCGATAAGGATGGCTATTTGGTTGCAACTATACTGGGCAGCCACCCCGGTGATGGCTCCATCGTGCGGATCGATCCACGAAACGGCCAGGTTGTCAGCACGCTGGTGAGTGGATTACAACAGCCACGTGGATTGACACTCAACACCACCTTCTATCACAACGGCGGCATCTATTTCGTTGATCAAGGGGCCGATAGCATTGACGAGCTGCCGTATTCGCAGCACTCGTAGGAACCGGGCGCCAGGCGTTTTAAACCGCGCCTGAAGTCTACACCGCTAAGCCTGCCTGCGCAGGCTCAGACGAAAACGCGCCATTCTAACTGGCGCTCTATCGCTGCACAATCAGCGTGTGCCCGGTCATTTCTTTGGGCTGGGGAATCTGCAAGAGGTTCAGCATGGTCGGCGCAACATCGGCCAGGATGCCATCGCCGCGCAAGCGCGCATCCGCCATCTGCGGCACGACAAAATAGAACGGCACGGGATTGGTCGTATGCGCAGTGTGCGGCTTGCCGGTGTCATACTCGATCAGTTGCTCGGCATTGCCATGATCGGCGGTAATCAGCGCCGCGCCGCCTTTCGCCAGCGCGGCCTCGACCACGCGCCCCACACCGGCATCCACCGCTTCCACCGCCTTGATTGTCGCTTCCAGCACAGCCGTGTGCCCCACCATATCGGCGTTGGCGTAGTTCATAATAACCACATCGTACTCGCCGCTCTCGATGCGCCGCACCGCCTCGTCCGTCAGTTCAGGCGCGCTCATCTCCGGCTTGAGATCATAGGTCCGCACCTTGGGCGAGGGCACCAGCAGCCGATCTTCGCCAGGGAAAGGCGCCTCGCGCCCGCCGTTAAAGAAAAAGGTCACATGCGCGTACTTCTCTGTTTCGGCGGTATGGAACTGGCGCAGCCCCCGATCCGAGAGTATCTTTGCCAGCGGCAGGTCCACATGATCCGCCGGAAAGGCCACCTCCACCGGCAGACCAGCGGCATACTCGGTCATTGTCACAAAGACCAGATCGCTCAGCTTCGGCCCACGCGCAAACAACCCCTGCGCCTGCGGCGGCAGCTCATCTAGCACAAAGGCTTTGGTCAGTTCGCGGCCACGATCTGAGCGGAAATTAAAGTAGATCACTGCGTCGCCGGCCTCGACGGTTGCCACCGGCTGGCACTCCTGCATCAGCACCACTGGCACAATAAACTCATCCGTCACGTTCTCATCATACGAGCGCTGGATCGCCGCCACCGGATCGCTGGCCTGGCGACCCTCAGCGCGCGTCATAGTGAAATAGGTCTTGGCGATACGATCCCAGCGATTATCGCGGTCCATCGCGTAGTAGCGGCCTGAGATCGTTGCCACCCGCGCCGGATGTGCCCCGCCAATCTCGCTGGCCTGCGCCACCAACTCTTTCATATATTCCAGCCCGCCAAAGGGCGACGTATCGCGGCCATCGGTAAAGGCATGGATATAGACCCGCTCCACCTCATGGCTTGCCGCCAGCTTCAGACAGGCATAGAGATGGTCCTGATGGGCATGCACCCCACCAGGGCCGATCAGTCCACAAAAGTGCAGCTTGCTGTTATTGCGCTTCACCTGCCCAACCGCCTTGAGCAGCGCTTCATTCTCGAAAAAGGAGCCGTCATGAATGGCCGAAGACACGCGGGTAAACTCCTGCAAGACCCGTTTGCCCGCGCCAATATTCAAATGGCCCACCTCGGAGTTGCCCATCTGTCCTTCTGGCAGCCCAACCGCCGGGCCACTGGTCGCCAGTTGCGTATGCGGAAAGGTACGCGCCAACTGGTCGATATGCGGTGTGCGCGCCAGCGCAATTGCGTTAGCGTCACTGCGGGGATTGATACCCCAACCATCCATCACGATCAACACCAAAGGACGAGGAAGAGTGCCTGGCATAGTAATTTATTTCCTTTCATGTGTAGACAATCTACGCATTGCAGCAGTGTTCAGCAGGGCATTTGGGCCAGTATATCGCATTTTCTTTGCAGAAATCTCGCCAAGCTGGAACACTTCTTGCGCGCTGCCAGCATTAGGTGTTTGCCTCCACCAAGAAGGCTATTATGGCATCCGCCTCGCTACCATGCAGCACTCTATGCAAGGGAGCAGGGTGAAGGATGGGAAAGCAGATGACCTACAACGTGTTGATTGTGGATGACGACAGAGGCATCCGCGATCTGCTAGAGAGGTTGCTAGAAGAAGAGGGCTATAATGTAGCAACGGCCCGCAATGGACGTGAGGCGCTGGACCTGCTGCGCTCGCGGGCCGAGTTGGGTCCACACGTCATTTTACTTGATCTGATGATGCCGCTGCTCAACGGCTACAGTTTCATGAGCATACTCGCCGCCGATCACCTCTTGCGCGATTCGCACGCCATTGTTGTCATGTCCGCCGCGCAGCGCCTGAGTGCTGGCGAGTTTCCACTGGCCGCAGCGCAGCTTCCCAAACCCTTTGCCCTCGATGAGGTGCTTGAGACAATCAGCCAACTCACCTACCAGATCACCCGTGACCATCCTCCCGAACAGCCCTCTCATCCGCCTGTTGTTTAAGAAAGAAGGCGGCGGTTAGTGAATCTGCCGTCTTTGCTCAATCGTACTGCTCACCGCCGCCCAGAGCAGCAGCGCGGCAAAGAGGAACAACGGGATCGTGGTGTTGAAGAGATGGGCCACCGATGGCTGCTCCACCAGATCAGTGTACAGGTGATTGCCAGCGTGGAACAGGCTGCCAACCGCTCCTACCCATATCAGCAGGCTATGCTGAGATGGTCGGTACGCGGCCACCAGCAGGCCAAGCCCCAGAGCAAGCTGAAAGGCACCAATATCACCTTCGTAATGCTGGTTGAACGGCCCAAAATTGCCAACCGTCTGAAAGAACCAGAACGGCGTAAACAGCAAGGCAATCGCGGTAGCCACATAAAAGACCCCCGCGAAAGCCACCACAATCCGTGCCAGGCCCAAGCTGGCGCGCCGGGAGACGCCCGACAGCGCTTCAACGTTCTTCATGCACTTTTCCTCTTTATCAGATAGGGAGAGGCAAACTCCCGATCCTGTCCATAGGTTTCCTGCAACCACTCCTCCCAAGTAATCGTGCCATCATTGTGGTCTGGGCAGGTGATATAGCCGCGCCGGAAGGCCGCCGCTGTCCGGCCAGGCAGCGGCAGATGCACAATGGGCCGGCGCAACCCACGCGCCGCCAGCCAATGCGCTGCCAGATCGCCCAGCGTGCGCACCTGGGGGCCGCCCATATCGGGAAGCCGCCCAGATGGCCCGGCGGCAAGACGCGGGAGCATGAGTTCAGCGACCTCGCTGATGTCCATCGGCTGAAATTGAAAATCGGTTGCCAAGAGTGCGAACGGCCAATGTACGCCGGCCCGCAGTATCATGTCAATAAAAGGGTGAAACTGGGCCGCCCGCTGGATCGACCAGGGGATGCCACTCTCGCGCACCAGCACCTCTGCCTTGAGCTTGTTTTGGTAATAGGCGAACGGGTTGCGCTCAATGCCCACAATCGAGACATAGAACACCTGCGAAACTCCGGCAGCACGCGCCGCCTCCAACAGATGCTTTGTCCCGGCGACATCTACTTTGCCGCTTGCCAAAAAATCTGAGGCGCAATGAACAATGCTATCCACGTCGGCCACCGCCTTGCCGATTCCCGTGCCCTTGCCCAAATCTGCCCGCGCCCATTCTATCTCCGGCGGAAGAGTCGTCGGGCGACTCTTCCGGCTCATCACCCGAACGCGCTCGCCGCTTTTTGCCAGCCGGCTGACCAACTCGTGCCCCAGCGCGCCGGCTCCTCCGGTCACCAGTATCCGTGCCATAAGACACCTCGAAAGAGAGCTTCTATCAACGCCTTTCTCCTTAAAATACTTCACAAAACGAGTGTGTGATGCTTGTCGCGCAGGTTTGGCGCCGGTGCCAGACTCCGCTCCGGAGGGCGAAGACGCCCGCGCTACAAGCAGAGCGCTCTGCTCATATCTCGTCGAGCGCAAAGGAGACGAATGTGAGGTTCCAGATGTGACAGGAAGCGGACGCTGTTCAAGGGGATATCGCACACCGAAATGCTACGAGTCAAGCGGGGAGGAGGCGAATGGGACAGGAGCATCGCCACGCGCCTGAAGCTGACGCTGGAGATAGGCCAGTTTGTCCGGGTTCAAGACGCCATAGATACCGTGTATTTGGCCGTTGGCTATCTGAAAGACTGTGACCATGTAGAGCCAGTAGCGTGCAGCGCCGGTTTCCTGACCGGCAGGCGCGTGGCTCCACAAGAGGATCGCGGGCGCGCCATTGATCGTTTCGGTACTGATAGCAAGACCAGAGAGCGATTTACGCGCCAAACCCTGCACAAAGCGCAGCACGTGATCCTGCCCGTAGATAGGCCGGATGGCCGCCGAGACCTTGCCGCCACCATCTGACCAGGCAACCACATCACGCGCCAGCAGTTCCGTCAGCACATGGACATCGCCGGACTCGGTGGCGACCAGAAAGCGCCCGACCAGTTCGCGCTGAGCCTCCAATGACGGCGCAAAGCGCCGCTGATGCGCGGCCAGCCGCTCCTGTGCCCGATGAAACAACTGGCGACAAGCAGCAGGTTGTTCACCAATAATCTCGCCAATTGCTTCATAGGCGTACTCAAAGGCTTCGCGCAGGATGAACACCGCCCGCTCTGCTGGCGTCAGCGATTCAAGTAGAATCAAAAAAGCGAAGGAGAGCGTTTCTCGCTCTGCGAGCGTAGAGGCCATGTCGCCTGTCAGCACTGGCTCTGGCAGCCAGGAGCCAAGATACTGCTCGCGCGTCACGCGGGCCGACTTGAGTTCATCCAGGCACAGCCGCGTGATGATTGTCGTCAGGTAAGATTTGAGCGAGCGAATCTCTGGCTCCTGCGCTGTTCGATAGCGCAGATAGCTCTCCTGCACCATATCCTCAGCATCGCAGGCGCTGCCAAGCATGCGGTAGGCGATAGAAAATAAGAGCGGGCGATAGGTCTCGAACTCTTCCATAGATACTCTTGAAGCAGAAAAAGCACACCTGGCTATCACATAGCACAGGCATGCTTTTTGCTGCCAGCTTCTCTGGACGCGCTATTTGGCTAAATGTCCAGGAACTCGCCCTGGCTATCGCTCAGCCCCTGCTCTACTGCCTGGTAGAGTTCTTCGGGAATGTGTTCTTTGAGTTCCTCCAGCCGCTCAAAGACCTCCAGCCGATACGCGCCGCCGCCGCTCCACACGCTCCACTCAGCCTCATCGTAATCCCGGCGGCTGCTGCCGTAATACCAGTTGGGCACATCCTTGATATAGAGAACCAATTTTCCCTTGGCCGTCTGATAGACCTCCAACGCCTCGCGCCTGCCGCCAGAGGTATTTACGCGGCCCTTAGCGATCAGCCGACCCAGAAAGCGCTTGCGCGTATAGGCAACCGACCCAACTTTGACGGTGATCTCGTGAAAACCCTCCGAGCGCACCTCCCGGCTCTCCACAAAGCGGCGGAGCGCCTGCGCAATGGTGGCCGAGAGATTGCCTCCCGCCAACTGCTGCGCTTTCTCAAAGATCGGCAGGTCGGCGTCGGAAACATAAATCGTCTTGTTCGGCATAGGCATCCCCTCTGACATAGCGTGTCCTCCTGATAAGATCAAGCGGGGTATCAACAGTCACGCTCAGAGTATAACATACATATACGTATATTGCAAGGCCAAAGAGCAACCAATTTCACGGCTTGCCTGAATAGATTAGGAGATAGGTTCCGCTTCCCTGGCGGCGCCAGGGATGTCCACGCCTGGCCTGGGATTGAGCGTTTCCGCCAGTAGCTTGAGTGTTTTCACGAAGACGCGCTGCTCCTCTGGCGACAGCGTTGCCAGCACCGTGCGCACCTGCTGGCGCCGCTCGGCCAGGTGGCGCTCGGCGATCATCCGTGCAGGCGGCGAAAGCTGCACCCGCACCACCCGCCGATCCTGGTTATCGCGCAGGCGCTCCACCATGCCGCGTTTCTCCAGCTTATCCACCAGGCCCGTGATAGCCGGCGTCGTCACCTCCAGCCCCTCGGCAATCTCGCTCATGGTCTGCGCGCCGCGCACGGCCAGATAAGACATCAGCTTAATCTGCGCCACTGGAATATCTTCGGGGATGCGCCAGCGCAGCGCCGGCGGCCATGCGCTCACCGAGTCATCAGCCGGGCACGCAAACCCAACAGGCGCGTCCCCCTCCTCTTTTGAGAGCAGGCCCGCTTCGCGCCATTGCTGAAACTGCGCGTGATGGCGCTGCTTGCCCGCCAGCAGTGCGCGCGTCAGCTCCCCCAAGATCGGCAGTGCATCATTGACCAGTTGCTCCTGCACATCCATAACCTATGCTATCCCATCCCGACCAGTAAGATCGTTTAGTTCTTTAATATTTAACTCACTGAAATTATAGACGGCTTGAAGTGCATTGTCAAGCACAACCTTGCCAGTCATGCCAGGGCCAACGCATCTAAATGCAAAGGAGAGGCCGACCTGGTAGGATAGAAGGGATTGCTGTTGACGAGGTGAAGTATGGACTCTTCCCCAGTGCTGGCGTTGAAAGCGCATTTTGCCCAACTCGAA
>Ga0187846_10001814_pt1 | contig 11982 bp, 12 predicted proteins | sample TC_taG_FD_161473 | JGI IMG/M metagenome (GOLD analysis project Ga0187846, IMG submission 161473) | Biofilm microbial communities from the roof of an iron ore cave, State of Minas Gerais, Brazil - TC_06 Biofilm (v2) | ecosystem: Environmental > Terrestrial > Deep subsurface > Cave > Wall biofilm... | reverse complement strand
TCAGTTCGCGGACGCGCGAGTTCAGAAGGACGATCCAAAATCCCTCACGCGATATGCACATGCTCGAGTCCCCGGCACCGCCGCCAGGCCGGCGCGGAGGCTTTTCCCTTCGGCCCGCGAAGTTCCGGGATGGCACGCCGCCAAACTCGACATCCGCGCCCAGGCCACCCCATTTCTGCGGGACCGGATGTCTCTCTAGGGGAGGGGACCCATGCCGTACTACGTCGCGCTTGTGAACTGGACTGATCAGGGCATCCGAAACGTCAAGGATTCGGTGAAGCGCGGGGATGCCCTGATCGCCACGGCAGAGAAGCTGAGGTGCAAAGTCAGACACCTCTTCTATACGATGGGCCCGCATGACATCGTGACGGTTATTGAAGCCCCAAACGATCAAGCGGTGAGCACCCTTACGCTCTCCATGGGGGCGCTGGGCTACGTGCGCACCCTGACGATGCGCGCGTACGAAAAAGAGGAAATGGAAGGAATTCTCAGCGGGTTGGCCTGACGGCGGTGATGGGGCCTGCCCGATCGCGGGGGATGAAGGCGCCGGGCGCCGGCGTCACTGAACGCCGACGCGGGCGTCGTTTCCGGTGGCGGTGGTGACGACCGAACCGGCCGGGATCTGCAGCGGGCCGTTGTAGAGGGCGGCGCCGGAGACGAACCCGATCGGAAAGAGAAAGACGGCCCCGGGAATGCTTGGGCCCGCCTCCCCCGCGACGGTATACTTGATCCCCGCGTTGATATTGAGATCCTGCAGCGCAAGCGGCGTCCCGTCCGCCGCGGCGACCGTGAGTGAGCCGATGATCACCCGCGAGCCGGTGCCATTGCCGTACATCCCCGGCCTCGACACCTGGGTAGCCGTCCCGGTGACCGACGTGCCCGCGCGGATGACGACGTACCGGCCCACGATCACATCGGCGGCGACGGCAAAATGGACCGAGGCCCCCTGGGAGATCTGTTGAGAGTCCAGCGTCTCGAGCAGCTTTAGGCCCACCGCGGTTCCCGCGGGGACGGGGACCGAGGCCATCGCCGGCGCGGCCGGCAGCGATAGGATCAGGGCGGCGGCCGCGAGCGAAGCCAGGCGAATCCGTATGCGCCTTCTCATTTCGGTTCCCGCGCCCGGCCCCCCGGCACGGAGGCCGATCGTGCCGACCCACGAGCGCCCGGGCGATTGCGGTTCTTCACGGGAGTCTCACCCCTCGCGACGGTTGTCGCCGCGCGTGCCTGACCATCGCCGAGCATCAGGGCACGCTGACGCTGGCGTGGCTTTGCGTGGCGGCGTTGATGATCGAGCCGGCCGGGACCTGAACCCAGCCCCCGCGGACCAAGGCGCCGCTGGCGAGCCCGACGGGGCCCAGGATGATGGCTCCCGCAACGCTTGCGCCCACCGCGCCCGCGACGTTCTTCTTGAGGCTGTCCGCGTTTATTTTCACATCCTGCAGCTTCAACGGCTTCTTGTCCACCGCCGTCACCGTGAGCAGCCCGATGATCACCTGAGAGCTGCTGCCGAAAACCCCGGGCTTCGACACTTTGGTCGCGGTCCCGGTGGCCGGGGCGCCCGCGCGGATGATGGTGTGACGATCCACGAGGACATCGGCGGCGACCTTGAAGTGGATTTGGGATCCCTGGGGGAGGTGTTGAGAGTCGAGCGTGTTGAGGAGCTTCAGGCCGACCGTGGTCCCCGCGGGCACCGGGACCGCGGCCGAACCAGGCGCCACCGACAGCGCGAGGAGCAACGCGCCGACCGCGAGGGAGGCGAGTCGAATCCATACGTTCCTACTCATCTTTGCCTCCGTGGTCGACTTTGCCGGCGTCTGAGGTTCAGGCGGGTCGCCCGAGTTGGAGGGGGCGGAAGAAGGGCGTTCGGGCGGCGGCACCCCTGATCGGTGGCCGCCGCCCGGAGCGCGGCGTTTTATTCTAAGGCGACGTTCGCGCTACTCTCGGTGACGCCGGTGATCACCGAGCCGGCCGGGACTTGGACCCAACCGCCGTGGATGAAGACTCCGCTGACGAGCCCGATCGGGCCGAGGAGCAGCGCGGCTCCGATGCTCGTCCCCGCCGCGATCGCGATGTTCTTCGTCAGGCTCGCCGCGTTGATCTTCAGGTTTTGCAGCTGGATGGGCTTGTTGTCCACGGCCGTGACCGTGAGAAAGCCGATGATCACCTGGGAGCTCGTGCCGTACACCCCCGGCTTCGACACCTTGGTGACGGTGCCCGTCACCGGCGTGCCTCCGCGGATGACGACCTGACGGTCGAGAATCGTGTCGGCCGCGACCGTAAAGTCGACCTCGGTGCCTTCGGTGAGATGCTGAGAGTCGAGCGTGTTGACGAGTTTGAGAGGGACCTGTGTGTCGACGGGTACGGTGACTCCGGCCCACGACGGGGCGACCGGAATGGACAGAAGGATTGGGGCGACGGTGAGTGCGATAAGGCGAACCAACACGCTCTTGTGCATGTTCCCTCCTCCTTTAGATTTTGATCCGACCGTTCTTCTCCGTGATCCGGCCTTCTCCTGCAGTTCCCGCGCTCAGCGCGCGCTCACGGCGTCCTCGCCGAACATGACCCCTTCGTCGGCCCGCCGGTACGCGTGAATCTCGGCGGGGGCAAACCAGAGGGCGACCTCGTGCTCGGCTTCGTCCACGGTGCCGGAGGCGTGGATGAGGTTCCGGACCGGGCGACGATCGGCGTTCGCGACCGTCGGGGCGTCGGCGGAGAAGTCCCCGCGGATCGTTCCGGGCTCGGCGAACACCGGCAGGGTCTTGCCGACGAGTTTCCGCGTGACGCTGACCGCGTGGACCCCCTCCAGCACGGCGGCGATCACCGGGGTCGTCTGCATGAAATCGATGAGCCACCGGCGCACCTCTAAGCCGATCTTCATCAGATCGTCCGTGCCCATCATCGCCCGGACGTCCAGGCCGTAGCTCTCAAACGCCTCCCGCGTCTTGCCGCCCACCGTCCTCACCCACCCCTCGTCCGCGGGGTAGTGGCGCTCGAGAAGGGCGGGACCGGCGTGGACCATTTTCAATGCCACGATCTTGAGGCCCGCCCGCTCCAGCCGGGCCAGGATGGTGCCCGACAGGGCGCGCTGGATGCCATCCGGCTTGATAAGAATCAGCGTACGCTCGCGTCGCACATCGGCCACTGAGATCCCCCCGATCAAGCTGTGATAGTCGCGTGAGGCAGCGGTTCGTCAAAACCCCATCGCGCACCCGTCGCTCCTGGGGTCGGAACCGCCGGCATACACGCCCGTGGCCGGATCCACCAGGATCGCCTGCACCCCGCCCGACGTCGTGTGCGGCGAGACGACCCGGTGGCCGAGCGCCCGGAGGTGCGCGTACGTGTCGGGCGGAAAGCCCGCTTCTATTCGGAGCTCAAACGGCGATCGGATCGTCGCGGGATCCGTCGCAGGAAAGCTCCACCAGCGGGGGCGTTCCACGGCCTCTTGCACGTTCATGCCGTGGTGCACGATGTTGCTGAGCACCTGGAAATCCCACGGTGCCTGCGCGTCCCCCCCTCGCGTGGCCCACGCGAGGTACGGTCGGCCACCGCGGGTCGCCATGAACGCCATCAGCGTGTGCATGGTCCGCTTGCGGGGGGCGATGATGTTCGCGTGGCCGCGCTCCAGGGTGAACCCACGCCCGGCGCGGTTGTTCAACAGGATCCCGGTGCCCTCGACCACCTCCCCGCATCCGAAGGAGGCCGACAGGCTGGTGATGCACGTCACGACGTTTCCCGCATGATCGGCGACGACGAACGCGGTGGTCTCGCCGACCGCCTCGGGGAGGGCCCCAGGCGCGACCGCCTCCTGCGCGCGGTGCGGATCGATGGCGCGGCGCCGTTCCCGCGCGTACGCCTTCCCGAGGAGATGATCGAGCGGGTTTTGGATGAAGCGCGGATCCCCGACGTACGCCACGCGGTCGGCCATGGCCAGCTTCTTGGCCTCCACCGCAAGGTGGACGGCCTTGGCTGCCCCCCAGGGGAGCGCGTCCAGCGCGTCGTCCTCCAGAATGTTGAGCATCTCAAGCATGACAAACCCCTGCGACGGCGGCGCGGTGCCGTAGACGACCAGGTCGCGGAACGTGACCGCCAGCGGCGCGTAGCGCTCGCCGTGGTGCGCGGCCAGATCGGCGGCGGCGAGGAGTCCTCCGTGTGATCGCGCGTACGCGGCGATCGCCTCGGCGAGGGCGCCCTCGTAGAAGGCCCGCGCCCCCTCCCGGCCGATGGTGCGCAGCGAGCGTGCGAGATCCGACTGGACCAGGACCTCGCCGACGCGCGGCGGGCGGCCGCCGGGAAGGTAGATGCGTCTTGACGACGGGTACTGCTCGAGCACCTGGGCCCCGTCTTCGATCCATTCGGCCACTTTCTCGGTGATCGGGAAGCCGGCCTCCGCGTAGTGCGCGGCAGGTTCGAGCAGCCGGGCCAGCGGCCAGCGGCCGCTCCCCCACGCCTCGAGCGCGGCCGACATGGCGTCGACCGCCCCTGGCACCGAGGGCGAAAGCATTCCGCGGAGCGGCATCGTCGCATAGCCGCGCTCGATGAACACCTCGGGCGTGGCGCCGGTGGGAGCCCCGCCGCTCCCATTGAGGGCCAGCACCCGATCACTCGCCGCCTCATAAAAGAGGAAGAACGTGTCGCCGCCGATGCCGGTCATCATCGGGGTGACGACCCCAAGCGTCGCCGCGACGCAGACCGCGGCATCGATCGCGTTGCCGCCGTCCTCGAGAACCCGCAGACCCGCGGCGGAGGCGAGCGGATGATCGGTGGCGACCAGGCCGCGCTGCGCCAGCACCGTGCTCCGGCTCGTCGCATAGGAGGTCATCGATCGTCCTCCGTGCACTCGCGTCTCGATGTGATGCGCTCTACCACGGCCAACAGGGTGCCCGCCTCCCGCGTCCGCGACCAAAGATCCTTCCGTATTATAGATCCCCCCGCGGAGTCAGGAAAGAATGTCACCCGGATCCTTCGCGCTCCGCGTCCGCTGGAAGGAGGGATGTCCTCCCCCAGTCACTAATCCTCACGCCGTGCGCTCCCCGTTCCACGCGTTTGCCCCGGCGTTCCTGGTCGCGTTCTTTTGCCTCGTGATCGTGCCGCTCGGTTCCACGCTGCGGGCCGCGGGCCAGATCCCCGGACCCTCCGTCCTCGTTGCCGATGACGCGTCCGAGGACGCCACCGCCTCCAACAATCAGGTGAAGCTGGTGCGCGAACCCTCGGGCCGCCTCCTCGTGGCGTACGTCCAGATGGCGGGGGGCCCGGCGCAGGTGATGCTGGTCGCGTCTTCGGACGGTGGTCGCCACTGGGGGCCGCTCGCCCGAGTGAGCGAGGGCCCGGTCCCCTCGCGGTTGCCCGCGCTCGCCCGCGATGCCCAGGGGCGCGTCCACGTGATCTGGACCCGGTACGACGATGGGGTCGGGAAGATTTATTACCGCGTGTGGGACGGGAGGTGGGCTGCGCCGCAGGCGCGGATCTCGCCTCCGTCCGGGTACGCCGGCTACCCGGCACTCGCCACCGATCGGTCGGGAAACCCCCAAGTGGTCTGGTACGGGATCCGCAGCGGGCCCACGCCGGCTTCAACACGGCACGGGTCCATTTACGAAATCTTCTACACCGGCCTCGACGGGCACGGCTGGTCTCAACCCTTGCTCATTTCCACGGGGGCGCCCGACTCGGTGAATCCCGCCCTCGCGGCAGACCGCGCCGGCAGACTGTACGCCGTGTGGTACCAGCTCGCCGAGCACGCGTACCAGGTCCGCTACGCCGAGCGAAATGCCGCCTGGAGTGTGCCCGAGACCGTGCTGCCCACCAAGGTCGACGCGTTTAACCCGGATGTCGCGGTCGGGCCTGACGGCACGGCCGTCGTCGCCTGGGAGCACCACGACGGGCTCAGGTCGGCGATTTACTTCGCCCGGCGGGTCGGGGCGCGGTGGATCGGTCCCGCGGTCCTCTCGGCCGGTGACCCGCCGGCGCACCATCCGGCGGTGACCACGGCGCCCAGCGGCCTCGTGTACGTCGTGTGGGACGACGACGGCGGCCGAATTTCCCTGCGTCGGTTCGGAACCGGATGGGACCCGGTGATCACGCTCGCCGCGGGAGACGGCAACGCGTTTCCCAGCGTCCTGGCCTCGGCCGCGGGACCCGGCGTGGTTTGGACGCACACCGGACCCGGGCATGCGCAGGTGCGGTATCTGGGGCTCCCCTGGTGAGACACTCGATGCGCACCACGCCCGCCTCCCGGCACACGGATGGCCGCGTGGGTGTGCCGCGCGTTCGCGCGGCGCGACGCCGGGGCTTCCAGCGCCGCCTTCTCGCATGGTACCGGCGCCACCGGCGCGACTTGCCGTGGCGGCGGACCCGGGATCCCTATCACATTCTCGTCTCGGAGGTCATGTTGCAGCAGACGCAGGTGGAGCGGGTCATCCCCAAGTACCGCGAGTGGCTGGCCCGGTATCCATCGTTGGAAGCGCTCGCCGCCGCGGGGACCCGTGAGGTGCGCGACGCCTGGTACCCGCTCGGGTACAACGTTCGGCCGGTTCGGTTGCGCGACATCGCCCGAACGGCGCTCCGGCGCCACCGAGGACGGATCCCCGACACGCCCGAGGGCCTCCTGGCTCTCAAGGGGATCGGGCGATACACGGCGGGAGCGGTGTTGAGTTTTGCCTACCAGAAGGACGCGGCCATCCTCGACACCAACGTGCGGCGCGTCCTCCGGCGCGTGTTCCTCGGCGACCGGACGAACCCCGCCGACGCGATTCTCTGGCGGCTGTCAGCGGCGCTGCTTCCGTCCGGACGCGCCTACGACTTCAATCAGGCGCTGATGGACCTTGGGGCGACCGTCTGCACGGCGCGCCGTCCCCGGTGTCCCCACTGCCCGCTCGCGCGGCTCTGCGCCTCGTATCCGTTGGGCGACCGATCGGCAGCGCGCAGACGTCGGGGATAGGGCCGCGCGTGGCTGCCGGGAACCCCCGCGTGTGGCGCCGGGGTGGCGAGCGTCAGACCCCCACGATGTGGAAGCCGTTGTCGACAAACAGGACCTCGCCCGTGATTCCGCGGGCGAGCGGGCTGCAGAGGAACACCGCCGCGTCGGCGACCTCCGCGGGGTCGGTGTTCCGTCGGAGCGGGGCGCGCTGTTCCATGACCTCGAGGATCCGGCTGAACCCCTGGATGGCGCGGGCCGACGTGGTCTTGATCGGCCCCGCCGAGATCGCGTTCACGCGGATCCCGCGGGGCCCGAGGTCGCCCGCGAGGTAGCGGACGGTCGCCTCGAGCGCGGCCTTCGCCACGCCCATCACGTTGTAACTGGGCATGACCCGGCTCGATCCGATGTAGGTGAGCGTGAGCACGCCCGCGTCGGGTCTGAGCACCGGGAGCAGGTGCCGGGCGACAGCCACGAGCGAGAAGGCGCTGACCTCGAGCGCGAGCGTGAATCCGGCGCGCGAGGTGTCCACGTAGGCGCCGCCCAGATCCTCCCGGTTCGCGAACGCGATGCTGTGCACGAGCGCGTCCACACCGCCGGCCTGTTCCCGGATCGCGTCGGCCAGGGCCGCGAGATCCTCGTCCCGGGACACGTCGCAGGGGAAGACCAGGGAGCCGGGAAGCGTGCCCGCGAGCTCGCGCACGTCTTTCTCCTGGCGCTCGCCCTGGAAGGTGAAGAGCAGGCGAGCTCCTTCCCGCCCGAACGCCCGCGCGATCGCCCAGGCGATGCTCCACCGGTTCGCGACGCCCATCACGAGGGCCGTGCGCCCGTCGAGGAGCCCGCTCATCGCCCGCGCCGCGCGGAGGCCTCTCCGCGGGTCCCGGCCCGCGGGATAGAGCCGGCGCCCGTTCTCCCGTGCCGCGGAACCATCCACGGCGGCGCCCCCCCGTACCGCGCCGACGGGCACAGGTCGCGGAGCGGGCACGTGGGGCACTGCGGGCGGCGGGCGGTGCACACCTCGCGGCCGAAGTAGATCAGCCGCAGCGAAAACAGACTCCAATCTTTGCGTGGAATCAGCGCCATCACGTCTTGCTCAATCTTTTCCGGATCGTCGTGTGCGGTGAGCGCCATCCGGCGCGAGAGCCGGCGGACGTGCGTGTCGACCACGATGCCCGGCACCCCAAACCTGCTGAGGACCACGTTGGCCGTCTTCCGCCCCACGCCGGGGAGCTGGAGAAGTTCCTCCATGGTGTGCGGGACCTCTCCTGCGAAGCGGTCGAGGAGCGTCCGGGCGCTGCCTTGGATCGCCCGCGCCTTCGCCCGGAAGTATCCCGTGCTGTGGATCGCCCGCTCGAGGTCCGCCAGGCGCGCCCCCGCGAAGTCGGCGGGGGTGCGGTAGCGCTCAAAGAGGGTCCGGGTCACGGCATTGACCTGCGCGTCGGTGGACTGGGCCGACAGGATCGTGGCCACCAGCAGCTGGAACGGGGAAGAGTGCCGGAGCGGGATCTTCGCGTCCGGGTAGCGCTGCGCCAACCGCCGCATGATTTCCTGCGCCCGGTGCGCCCGAGCCTCCGCGGTCTCGGGCGGAAGCCCCGCGCCGGGCCGTCCAACGGGCATCCCGCGCGGGTGCGCGGGGCTGCGCGCTCCCCGCCCGGGACGCCGCGGCTTTCTCATGTGACTGAGTATACGGGCCCACACCGGCGCATTCAAGTACGCTGCACGGGGCGGGATGCTCCCGGCGCACCGCGAGTCCCACGCCCGCCTCCGGCGAACCTCCGTACCCCGCCTGTGACCGAGGTCACTGCCCTTCGCGGGTAGAGATGGTACGTTGGCCCCGCTTTCAAATCGCTTTCGGAGGTGAACGTGATGGCGTCAAGGCGTGGAGTCAACGTGATGCATTTTTGGGGGCAGCGCGATCGCCCGCTGTCACCGAGCGAGATCGCGCGAAAGGACCCGATTCTCGCGCAATCGCCGATGCCGACCGACCTGCGTGAGATGGCTTCCAGGCGGTCGCTGTACGTGTCCGCCCCGGCGGGCAAGCACCCGGCCGCCAAACTGGTGAAGATCGATGAGGGGAACGGACGGTCGCTCTGGCAGGTCAACATCCCGAACCAGGCGGGGCAACAGGTGATCGCGCTGCCTGGAAGAACGGCGGTGCGGACGACACCCGAAGAGGTCGTTGCCGCCATCGACCCGGCCGTGAGCGTTTCCGGAAAGCGGCCCGACTGGCTGCACCAGCTCTACCAGCCGCGGACACTTCCGCGTGCGGCGGAGCCACGGCTGCAGCGATTCAATGGGCGCCGCGTCACCCCCATGTACGTCTTCGGCAACGATTCGCGGCAGCCGTACCAAGACACGAGTTATCCGTGGGGCTGCGTCGGCAAAGTCTACAACAGCGAAGGAAAGATAGGCAGCGGGGCGCTCGTCTACGGCGACATCGTGGTGACCGCAGGCCATGTGGTCCCGTGGAACGATGTGTACAATCACAACTGGTGGATGCGGTTCGTACCCGACTATTTCAACGGTTCGTCCTTGTACGGCGCCGGCGTGGAGTCATACGTGTCGGACGTGCTGGGCTACGACACGGGAAATCAGGTCGCCGGCTACGACTGGGCGATCTGCAAACTCTACACTCCGGTCGGGCAGCAGGCTGGGTATTTCGGGTTCAATGGATACGACAGCGGGTGGGACGGCCTGAACGTGTGGACCGTGCTTGGGTACCCGGTCGCGATCGCCGGGGGCGAGGAGCCGTCGTGGCAGGGTGGCATCGACATCCACGACGATGACGGTGATTCGAATGGCGGCCAGGAACTAGAGAGCAATAACTCCGCCGTCACCCCGGGAGACTCGGGCGGGCCGATTTTCGCGTGGTGGGGGAGCGATCCAAGAGTGGTGGGCGTGGTGAGCGGGCAAGAAGAAGAGTACCAGTTTCCGTTCTCGACCGACGACAACAACATCTTCTCCAGCGGGTCGGGGTTTGCGAACCTGATTGCGTGGGGCCGGTCGAACTGGGGCTAGGGAAGTCGCGGGCGCGGGTGGGGTGCGCGGCCGCACCGGTCGGGCGCCCCATCTCCCCCCCGCGAGGCGGTCGTGGGCGACCCGCGGAGGAGCGTGCGCGCACGTGGGCGAAGCCCGCGCTACCGCCGATCGGCATGCGGGAGCGGGGGGAGGACGATGGACTACACGGTGCGCGTCGAGGAAGCCAGGCGGCTCCTCGCTGAGCGGAGAATCGATGTGCTCGCGGTGTCCCCCGGCGACGACATGCTCTACCTGCTCGGGTACACGACCCACGCCGATGAGCGACCCTGCTACCTGCTCATCGATGCCGGCGGCGCCGTGTTTGTCGTCCCGTCCCTCAACGCCAGCGAAGCGGCACACCACGTCACCCTGCCGACATTCACGTACACCGACGCCGACGGTCCGGGGCAGGCCCTGCAAAACGCGGTGCGGACGCTCGGCACGCCGTCCGCCCGCCGGGTCGCGGTCGCGGACACGATGCGGGCAGACTTCGTGCTGACGCTCAAGGAGGCCTATCCCAAGGCCGAGCTCGCGCTGGGGTCGCTGATTCTCACCCCGCTCCGGATTCGGAAATCCGCCGAGGAGATCGATCTGCTCCGGCGGAGCAGCCGCGACGGCGATCAGGCGATGCGGGACGCGTGGAGCGCCTGCCGCGTTGGGGCCACGGAGCGGGAGATCGCGGACGCCGCCGCGGCCTCATTCCGGCGATCCGGCTCCGAGGAGGTGCTCGCCACTTCCGTGGCGTCCGGCCCGAACGGCGCGTTTCCCCACCACCACGCGAGCGACCGGAAGGTGCGGCCGGGCGACGGGGTCGTCTTCGACCTGGGCGGCCGGCGGCGGGGGTACGCGTCCGACATCACGCGGGTCGCGTTCGTAGGGGCGCCGACCGCGCGGTACCTCGAGGTGCACCGGATCGTCGAAGCCGCGGTGGCGGCGGGCATGGCGGCCGCCCGGCCCGGGGTGACGCTCAAAGAGGTCGACTTCGCGGCGCGGGGGGTGATCGAGCGGGCGGGCTTCGGGCCGTACTTCACGCACCGGATCGGCCACGGGCTGGGCCTTTCCATCCACGAACCCCCCAGCGTGACCCACCTGAACGCGATGCCGATCGAGGAGGGCATGGTCTTCTCGGTGGAGCCGGGGATCTATCTCCCGGGTGAGTTCGGCGTGAGGCTGGAAGAGATCGTGCACATCGCACGGGACGGGGCGCACCGGTTGAGCGAATTGCCTCGAGACATTCACCTTCTCGCGGCGGGGTGAAGACGCCCGCGGCGCACCGGATGTCCGGCGCGCCGCGAGCCTAGGCGTCCTTGCGTGTCGTGCGAGGTTGGAGCGGCCCGCCCTACTTGACGTGCATTTTCTTCGCGACCGCGGGATTGAGCGTGTACACTCCGATGAGCTCGCCCTTGGCCAGCTCGTGGCCCCGGATCGCGGCCAGCGCGACGCTCCCCGTGAAATTTCCCGTCAGGCCCAGATGCGGCATGTTCAACGCGTAGACCTGGAAGTGATAGTGGTGGGGGATCGCGTCATTCCACGGCGGGCAGGGGCCGTCGTAGCCGCCGTAGTTCCCTGCCATCTTGGAATTGTTGGCGAACCACCCGGTGTAGTCGTTGATCCCGGTCAGGCCGTACTTGGTCGGACCGGCGGGCTTCCCGTGGGCGGTGACGCCTCTCGACGCCGCCCCACCTGGGATCTGGGTGATGCCGACCGGGATGTCGACCAGCACCCAGTGGTAGAAGGGGGCGCGCTTCAGGCTAGCTGACACGACGTGGCCTTCCTTGTTGACGTCCGTGGCGACCGTTGGGGCATCGGTATCCACCATGATGATGGCATAGGACGCGGTCTTGGCCGGCCCCTTCGACCATCGGATCAGCGGGTTCTGGTTTGGGCCCAGCGCCACGTGGTTCGTTTTGGCCGGGATGCAGAAGGCGAACAAGCCCGGGAGAACCCCGCCCGATCGCACCCCGCCCACCTGCACGTTGAGGGATGCGATGCCGGCGGCGCCCGCCGCCATCGGCCCGGCCGAGAGCCCGAGCGCGCACCCCGCGATCAGCATC
>Ga0187846_10001813_pt1 | contig 11983 bp, 10 predicted proteins | sample TC_taG_FD_161473 | JGI IMG/M metagenome (GOLD analysis project Ga0187846, IMG submission 161473) | Biofilm microbial communities from the roof of an iron ore cave, State of Minas Gerais, Brazil - TC_06 Biofilm (v2) | ecosystem: Environmental > Terrestrial > Deep subsurface > Cave > Wall biofilm... | reverse complement strand
GCCGTCCCCCACAGCACCGGATGATCCGGCGACAGCGCCCGCTGCCGGTGCTCGATCACGCGGTCCATGTTGACCAGCGCCCGCAGGTCGTCTTCACTCAACACCTCAATCTTGTTCACTTCGTGCGACGTGCGGAATCCATCGAAGAAATGCAGGAAGGGAATGCGTGTCTCCAGCGTGGCGGCGTGCGCGATCAGCGCCAGGTCCATCGCCTCCTGCACCGAATTCGAGCACAGCATCGCCCAGCCCGTTGCCCGGCAGAACATCACGTCGGAGTGATCGCCGAAGATCGACAGCGCATGCGTCGCCACCGTCCGCGCCGAGACATGAAATGCCGCCGGCGTCAGTTCCCCGGCAATCTTGTTCATGTTGGGAATCATCAGCAGCAGCCCTTGTGACGCGGTAAACGTCGTCGATAGCGCCCCGGTCTGCAGCGCTCCATGCACCGCGCCCGCTGCTCCGCCCTCGCTCTGCATCTCGATGACGTGCGGCACCGTCCCCCAGGCGTTGGGCAATCCTTCCGAGGCCCACTGGTCCGCCCACTCTCCCATCGGAGACGAGGGCGTAATGGGGTAAATGGCGATGACCTCGCTCACCCGATACGCAACGTGGGCGACCGCCTCGTTGGCATCCATGGTCTTGAATTTGCGCTTCATGAATCCCCCAATGGGCACAAATGGCGGCAGCGCCAGGCCCCGGGGGCGCCACCTCGCTTTCAGCATGCCGGAGGGGCTTATATATGTCGGGAATCAGGTTCACAGAGGGGTGTGATTCAAATCACAACCTGCCCGGAAGGGAACTCGGAACCTTTGGGAAGAACCTTTGGGAAGAGGTCACGGGACTCACTGAAAGAATCATGGAATCGCCGCCGTATGACCGAATGTGGCGGGGGTAGGTTGACCACCATTTCCTGCTTGCCGACCACTCACTCAGAAGGTCGCCCTACACCGAAAGTAATTGTTGTCTTGACATAATGCTATTGTCGGATTCTAATAGTCGCCGTGACGCCGGCCGTCCAGGTTATTCAAAACATCGATGCGGTCGCGGCATTGTTTAGCGCACCGCGCCTCAAGATCTTGGCCGAACTCGCCGAGCCGGACACCGCCGCCGCCGTAGCTCGCCGCGTGGGCTTGCCTCGCCAGCAAGTCAGCTATCATGTCCGCGAACTGGAGCATGCGGGACTCATAACCTTCGTCCAGGAGCGGCGCAAGGGAAACTGCGTGGAGCGGGTTGTCCGGGCCGCGGCGCGCAGTTATGTGGTGAGCCCCGCGGCGTTGGGGTCGCTCGGATCCACGCCCGCCGAGCAGCGGGACACTTTTTCCATTGGATACCTCGTGGGACTCGCCGCTCGAGCCATCCGCGACCTGGCATGGCTGAGCGTGCGTGCGGCCGCGGCCAAGAAGCGCGTGTCCACCATGGCGATGGACGTCGATATCCGCTTTGCTACCGCCGAATCGCGCGCCGCCTTTGCGCAGGAGTTGTCGGCTTTCCTTGCCCGGCTCGTGGCGAAATATCACCGCGCGGAAGGACGCTCCTTCCGCTTGTTCGCCGGTGTTTATCCGGCCATTACATCCGCATCGACACAAGAACCAGGAGACCAGGCATGCGTAAACATGAACTGAAGATCGAAGTAGCGGCGACTCCCGCCGAATTGTGGAAAGCGCTCACCACGGCGCAAGGCATACAAAGCTGGTTCGCGCCCATCGCGCGCGTGGAGAAGCCGGGCGTCGGCGGCAGCCTCACCATCGGCTGGGGACCGGAGATGGAAATGACCCAGGAGATCGAAGTCTGGGAGCCGGAGAAGCATCTCCGCGCGGGCCGCACCGATTACTACATTGAAGCCAACGGCGCTACCACCATCCTGCGCCTGGTCCAATCCGGATTCGGCGACGACGCCAAATTCGACAGCGAGTTCGAATCCACCGGCACCGCGTGGCCCATCTTCATGACCATGCTGAAGCGCAGTGCCGAAGCAGGCGTCGCTTCCTGCACGAATGCGACGACCTTCCGCTTCCTGGACATGCCTCCGGCCGAAGCGTGGCATCGCCTCATCGCCGATAAGCAGTTCTGCGACGCTCTCGTCGGCGGCACGATCCGTCACTTCCATCCGCGCGGATGCTACTGCGTCGATTTCGCGGACAAGATGTTATCGGTCTTCGCCGAAAATTGCGGCGGAAAAACCGCCTTGACCGTCGTTTGGCTGCTCTACCGGCACACAGACGCCAACCCCTGGCGCGATCGCTGGGGACAGTTGATCGACAAGGCCGTCGGAACGCAAAACACTTAGCACTTCGTCTCCGAAGGAGGATCGAATGCGTTTTCACAGGCGCCAACTTCTACGAACCCTCTTTTTTGTTTCTGGGTCGAGCTTCATCTTGAGCCGGGGCCGACTAGGCATGGCGGCGCAGACGGGCACACAGCCAACGACCCCTCCTCCCGCTGCCGGGGCAGTTGTCAGCAATGGCGTCGCGGCAGGAACGGAAATGGAAAAAGTGACGGGAATCGGAGGGCTATTCTTTCGGGCGCACGATCCGAAAGCGTTGGGCAGCTGGTACGAGCAGCACTTGGGGATCGCGCTCACACCAACCAGCGAGGGCGCAACCATTTGGCAGCAGGAGGCCGGACCGACCGCCTTCACTCCCTTTCCCGAGACGACCAAATATTTCGGGGATCCTCAAAAGGCCTGGATGGTCAACTTTCGAGTGCGTGACCTCGACAAAATGGTAGCCCAGCTCCGAAAGGCAGGAATTGAGGTCAAAGACCCGCAGTCTTATCCCAACATTGGGCGCTTCGCTCGTCTCCATGACCCCGAGGGAAATCCCATCGAGTTGTGGCAACCTGCAAGTCCAACCGCTCCGCTCTAGGTTACTCAGCAGCTCGGGGCTGTTTCTGGCCTACGGACAAACCGGAACTCGTCGGAATACATCGTCAGTTTCTCGTTTGCCGGCCATCCCCTCGGCGCCGGTGGCAAAGCAGAGCTGTCTTCAGCGCGCAATGCTCTGCCTCCGTCGCTGCTCGCTAGCCTTCATGATTTCGCTGATGTCCGCCGCTGGACGGATCTCGATGATTCCGCACCCCAGCCTCAGGCCCGGACTTTGGGAAATGAGCTGAATTGCGTGGTTCAGATCTCGCGCTTCAAGCACCTGAATTCCACCCAACTGCTCCTTTGTTTCCGTGTACGGACCGTCGGTCACTACAACCTTCCCCTTCTTCCAATCCAAGGTCACCGCTGTGTTGGCGGGCTGAAGCGCTTCCTCAGCGACCAAATTTCCGTTCTTCCGCAGTTCATCGTTGTAGCTGAAACACTCGTCCAGCACGGTGTTGCGCTCGCTCTCAGACATGTTTTCGAACTTGCCCGGCTCCAGATAGCCCAAACAGACGTATTTCATTGTTCTCCTCCTCCAAAGATGCAGCGATCGGCCGCCATTTCTTCCCCGTTGCGTGTATTTGAGGTGTTTACATTGGCGCAGCGGGGGTGCCGTCGGACCATTTGTCTACTACCACTAAAAACACGGACAGTGGTGGAAAGGTTTTGAGTTGTGGGTATAAGTCGGGGGAAATGTACCAATAGTTGACGGAGATCACCGGCGAGTTGGTGATGTTTGCGCCCCAGGTTGCGTCGTTCTTGTCGGTTTGGAAGAACATCAGATGGGGGGCATTGTGGTCGCCGCTGTCGGTGAGGTAGGAAGCTTTGGACATCATGTAGCTCACAGTCCCCTGCTCCAACGCCGGCAATTCTTTTTTATCGATGGCCGCTTTTATTGCCGCGATCACTTCGAGTTTGGAACGGCCGGCCAGGACTAATTCGGTGCGCTTGTAGGCGTACGGAAGAACGGAGCGGGCGGCCGGTGGATTGAGGCAATCCGCGGCGCGAATTTTTGGGTTCCAGAATTCGGGATGGTCGAACATGGCCATCCATCCGCGTCCGACCCAGCACACCCAGCCGTTTGTGCCTTGCACGGCGGTTTCGTAGCCGTGGCGGGTCAGCACGATAACCGAGGCGTCGTGCGAGATGGCGTCGGGTGCGGCGCTGCGGGCCAACCTGATTTCTGCGTCGCGGTCCATTAGATATTGTGCGACCGGGGCCATGGTGGGATACGGTTGTTCGGGCTCTTGTGCAGCTGCTGGCCGGGCAGCGATCAGGCCGGCGGCGAGAGTGAATGCGCTTAAGAAAATTTTGTGCATTTGATTTTGTTTCATCAGCTTCCTCCGTTTGGCTTAGGCGCGATGGCCCAAGCGTTGAGTTGCGGACGCCCCCACCACCGTGGGTGCCCCATGCTTTCGCGGTTTGTGCGAAAGGGTGGGCGGCATGGATCTCAATTTCCCAGCGAAAACACGAAATGGGTAGAGGTCTGTGCACCCTCAGTCGTGGTGACCTCAACGAAACTCAAAACGTGGGCCAACCCGCCCAGGTTGTTTACTTGCTTCCGCCGGGTCCTTGTTCCGGAGCCGGGTAGAAAAGAAGCTCGCGCACCTCGCCCGCCGCATCGCAGGAGATGGCACCCTTGCGCGCCCACGCCAGCGCCTCGTCCATATCAGCGCATTCCAGTATCCAGAAACCGCCGATGTGCTCCTTGGTCTCGGTGTATGGCCCGTCGGTGACGAGCACCTTGCCGTTGCGCTGCTTCCGCACCGTCTTTGCGTTGCTGACCGGGGAAACGCCGCAGGCGAACTTCCTCACGCCGGCAGCAATCATTTCGCGGTTGAGCGCGTGAATCTCCTCGACCATCGCTTCGGTTACGGTGGACGGGTCGAAGTCGTCGGGGAGGTAGCTGGCAACCAGATACTGTGGCATGACTTTTTCTCCTTAGGTTTCTGTGGTTTGTTTCCGATGACTCGTTCCCTGTTCACTGGCTTTCAGTAAATCACGAACCGTAGCTCATCGTTCTTCTGCCCTATAGTCGTTGGGGAGACCGAAAATCGACAGCCTCTCCAATTTTATTTCGGGGGAGGGCTGGAGGACGTTCACCAGTCTCCATTCGTCGAAAACTGGGGAACATTCCGTCTGCGCCCGGTTTTCCGAAAAGTAAGAGTCTCCAAGGTCGAGGATAGCGCCTTTGGGTGGCGCAGCGGTTTCACCGCTGCGATAAAGTGGCAAGGACGATAGGCGGCTTCAGCCGCTGAGGTGCCCTCGTCAAGCACAAGCCCAGGCGCCTGCCCCACCCTTCCCGCCTCTCGAAGGGTGGGTCGCCACGGAACCGCCAGCCCTCGGGTTTCGAACTGGGAAACCTGCAAGTATTTTCCCGCTTTTGGGTGGCGCAGCGGTTTCACCGCTGCGATAGAGTGGCAAGGATGATGGGCGGCTTCAGCCGCTGAGGTGCTGGGAAACTGCAAGTACTCTCCCGCCTTTGGGTGGCGCAGCGGTTTTACCGCGGCGATTAGAGTGGCAAGGATGATGGGCGGCTTCAGCCGCTGAGGTGCCCTCGTCAAGCACAAACCCAGGCGGTTGTCCCACCCTTCCCGTCTCTCGAAGGGTGAGCGCCCCGGAACCGTCAATCTTCCGGTTTCGAACTGGGAAACTGCAAGTATTTTCCCGCTTTTGGGTGGCGCAGCGGTTTTACCGCTGCGATACAGTGGCAGGGATGATGGACGGCTTGAGCCGCTGAGGTGCCCTCCATGGCCGCTCCCCGCCGCGGCAACACCGGATACAGTTGCTACTTCATTACCGCCTCCGCATTCCAGAAGAAGGGCGGGTGCCACGGAACCGTCAGCCCTCGGGTTTCGAACTGGGAAACTGCAAGTACTCTCCCGCTTTTGGGTGGCGCAGCGGTTTCACCGCTGCGATAGAGTGGCAAGGATGATGGGCGGCTTCAGCCGCTGAGGTGCCCTCCATGGCCGCTCCCCGCCGCGGCAACACCGGATACAGTTGCTACTTCATTACCGCCTCCGCATTCCAGAAGCGGAACATTCTCCAATCCGACAGAATGGGGGCTCTGTTTGTCGATGTCCTTCTTCACTATCGCACGCAAGGGAAATATCTGCTGCATGACTTTGTCGTGATGCCAGACCACTTCCACCTGCTGATCACTCCGAGTGAATCGCTGGAAAGAGCCATGCAGTTGATCAAGGGTGGGTTTTCCTTTCGGGCGAAAAGAGAATTGGGATTCGTGCATGAGGTTTGGCAGTCTGGCTTTTATGATCGGCGGGTGCGGGATGCTGAGGAGTATTTTGCCTTTTGTAAATACATCCGACAGAATGCTGTGACCCGTGGGCTAGCAACAAGAGCAGAGGATTATCGCTACAGTTCTGCTTGGCCCGGGCTTGTGCTTGACGGGGCCCCTCAGCGGCTAAAGCCGCGAGATTCGCTGAGCGCTTAAATCGCAGCGGTAAACCGCTGCGCCACCCAAAGGCGCTGTTTTCAAGCTTGCAGAGGTACGAACCAAGCTCATTTAAGCTGCCGAATCCGCTCCTGCAGGAATTGCCGCTCCGGTTCCTGTTGGGTCAGCGCCAGAGCCTTCTCATAGGAAGCCCGGGCCTCATCCGTCCTGCCGAGCCTGCGGTACATATCGGCGCGGGCGGAATGCGCCAGGTAATAATTCGCCAATTCGCCTTGTTTTCCTGGCCGAGGTTCCAACACCGCCTCGATATGCGTCAGGCCGGCCTCCGGACCATCGCGCATGGCAATGGCCACGGCGCGATTGAGCTGTACAACCGGCGAAGGCTGAATTCGCACCAATCGGTCGTAAAGCGCAACAATCTGCCGCCAGTCGGTCGCAGCGGCCGATTCCGCCTCCGCATGGACGGCCGCAATCGCCGCCTGCACGGTGTAAGAGCCGAAGCGCCGGGTCTTTTTTGCTGACCCCAGGGCTTTCTCCACCAATGCCAGTCCCTCCGCGATCTGTTCCCGGTTCCAGAGCGAGCGGTCTTGATTCTCCAGCAAAATCAGCTCTCCGGCTGGCGAGGTCCTCGCGGCGCGTCGCGATTCCTGCAGCAACATCAGGGCAAGCAGCCCCAGAATTTCCGGACCCATGCCTTCCGGACCCATGGTTTCCGGATCAACGACTTCCGCCTCTGCCTGGAGCTCGCTCAGCAGCCGTCCCAATCGAATCGCCTCGCCGGTTAGCTCGGCCCGCGTTACCTCCGTTCCCGCCGCCGCCGAATAGCCCTCGTTAAAGACGAGATAGACGACCTGCAGCACCGCGCCCAGCCGCTCCGGCAATTCCTCGGGCGTCGGCACCTCGTAGGGAATTGCCTTGTCGCGGATGACAGCCTTGGCGCGCACGATGCGTTGGGCGAGCGTTGCCGGCGTAACCAGAAATGCGCGGGCAATCTCCTCTGTTGTCAGGCCGCACACTTCCCGCAGCGTAAGCGCCACCTGCGCTTCCGGCGCCAGCGCAGGATGGCAGCAGGTGAAAATCAGGCGGAGGCGATCATCTTCGATCTCCTCATCGCCTTCATTTCCGCCGGAAGCGTCGTCGACGCGCGATTCCATGTGGGCAACAAGATCTCTCTGTGCCCCGTCGAAGCGCGCGCGCCGGCGGATCACGTCGATGGCCTTGAAGCGTGCCGTTGAAATCAGCCACGGGCGCGGATTGTCCGGAATCCCAGTCTGGGGCCAGAACTCCAGTGCAGCGGCGAATGCCTCGTGCATGGCCTCTTCGGCGAGATCCAGATCTCCGAGAAGGCGCACCAGCGTCGCCAGGACCCGGCCCGATTCCGACCGGTAAAGGGTCTCAATGGTCTTGCTGAGTTGTTCGGGCACAGGCGGCATCTACGCCAAGCTAGCAAACGCAATGGCTCGATTCAACTGCGCTCGAGCCTCCCTACCGGGATCGTCACATGCCCCTCTGAAGTGCTCGCAGGCTATAATTGCGCCCACGCATGGCTCTAACCTCTGGCACGAGACTTGGCCCCTACGAAATCGAATCTCCGCTCGGGGCTGGTGGCATGGGCGAAGTTTATCGCGCTCGCGATACAAGACTGGACCGCACCGTTGCCATCAAAGTCCTGAACGCGCAACTGGTAGGCAGCGCTGAACTGCGCGCCCGCTTCGAGCGCGAAGCTAAGGTCATCTCCCAACTTCAGCATCCCCATATCTGCGTGCTCCACGATGTGGGCAGCGAAGGCAACATCGACTACCTGGTGATGGAGTTCCTGCAGGGCGAGTCTCTGGCCGAGCGCTTGCGGAAGGGTCCTCTGGCTCCTGAACAAATCCTCACCATCGCCATCGAAATCGCCGACGCTCTCGAAAAGGCGCACCGCGCCGGAGTGGTGCATCGCGACCTGAAGCCGGGTAACGTGATGCTCACCAAGTCCGGCGCGAAGCTTCTTGATTTCGGTCTGGCCAAGCCATTCAGCGCGACGGCCGCCTCCGGGACAGGAAGCGGCAGATCACCTTCTGTTTTCGCCGCGGCCCTGACTCAGACCCTGCCTTCCCCTTCTCCCGCCACCCCGCTTTCCACCGCCGGAGCGGTGATCGGCACCGTCCAATACATGTCGCCGGAGCAGATCCAGGGCATGGAAGCTGACGCCCGCTCCGACATCTTCTCTTTCGGCGTGATGCTGTTCGAGATGGTTACAGGCAAGCGCACCTTCGAAGGCAAGACCCAGGCGAGCATCGTAGGGCAGATTCTCGCCGTCGACCCGCCCTCGGTCAGCATTCTGCGCCCGCAGACACCACCTGGACTGGACCGCGTCATTCGCCTGTGCCTCGACAAAGACCCTGACGAGCGCATCCAGACCGCGCACGATCTGAAGCTCCAGTTGCAGGCGATTGCAGAAGCGCCGTTAACTACCACCCAGTCTCCGACGGTCGCGCCTGCGCGCCGGACGTGGCTGCCGTGGGCTGCTGCCGGGCTGCTTGCCATTGCTGCCATCGTGCTGGCGGTGGCCTACTTCCAATCTCTGCGCGCACCGCAGGTCTCGGTACACTCCTACATCCTGCCGCCTGAGAAAGCCACTTTCGTACTGACCGGAAACATCTCCGGACCGCCCGTGCTCTCGCCCGACGGGCTGCGAATCGCCTTCGTAGCCAATAACGGAAGCGGCAGGCAGATGCTTTGGATTCGGCCGTTGAACTCGGCGGTCGCGCAGCCCATGTCGGGAACTGAGGGTGCTACCTACCCGTTCTGGTCCGGCGATAGCCGCTACGTCGCGTTCTTTGCCAATGCCAAGCTGAACAAGGTCGACGCCAGCGGTGGTCCCCCGCAGGCCCTTTGCGATGCGCCCAGCGGACGCGGAGGAACGTGGAACAGCACCGGCACCATCGTGTTCGCGCCGAATACTACCGTGGGCCTTGCGCGCGTCGATGCCGCTGGAGGCACGCCCGTCGTCCTGTCCGCGCTGGACGCCAATGAGACTTCCCATCGCTGGCCCGATTTTCTTCCCGATGGCAACCACTTTGTCTACTTCGCCCACGGCGCGACGGGCGCGGACAGCGGCATCTATCTGGCTGCGCTCGATTCCAAAGAACGCAAGCTGCTCCTGCGGAATGATTCCAACGCCATTTACGCAGCCGCGGGGTACCTCTTGTTTGTGCGCGACAACACGTTGATGGCGCAACGTTTCAACTCTCGCAGCCTCGCACTGGAGGGTGAGGCCAAGCCCTTGGCCGACCATGTAGCCGTGAATACTGACATTTGGCGCAGCGTTCTTACGGCTTCGGCCAACGGTGAGTTGCTGTATCAGCACGGCGCAGCTGGCGGAGGCTCTCAGTTGGTTTGGTACGATGCATCCGGCAAGCAGGGTGAGCAGGTGCTACCCGAACCTGGTGATTATTACCGGCCCAGGCTGTCACCCGACGCCAGCAAGTTAGCCTTTGTGCTGGAAACCAACGGCATCGGCGACATCTGGGTCGTGGACCTCACCCGGCACACCAAGATACGGCTCACTTTTGGCCCACTCTACAGCAATTGGCCCATCTGGTGGCCCGACGGAAAATCCATTGTCTTCAGCTATGGGCCCAGTGGATTTTTGGACTCTCTCTACCGGCAGAGCGCCGATGGCACAGGCAGCAAGGAGAAGCTGCTGGAAACTCCCGGCATATTCGACACTCCATCCTCGGTCTCCCCCGATGGCCGTTACATCGTCTACCTTCGGAACGATCCCAAATCCGACACGGGCTTGGATATATGGGCACTTCCCCTTTTCGGCGATCAGAAACCGTTTCCGGTGGTAGCCACGAAGTTCTCCGACGTCACCCCCGCTTTCTCGCCCGACGGCAAATGGCTGGCCTATGCCAACAATGAGACCGGCCGCCATGAGGTTTACATCCAGCCTTTCCCCACCGGCCCTGGCCGCTACCAAGTATCGACCGCGGGAGGAGCGTGGCCGAGCTGGCGGAAGGACGGCAAGGAACTCTATTTCTTTTCGACTGACCAGCAGATGATGGCTGTGGACCTGAGCCAGAAGGGCGCCAGCTTGCAGCTGGGCACGCCCCACGCCCTGTTCAAGGCCACTACCGTCAGCGGTACCAGCGGCCCTTACACAGTTTCCGCCGACGGCAAGAAATTCGTAATGAACACGGTAACGCCGCAATCCATTACCGAACCGCTCACCCTGGTCACCAACTGGCCCGCTGACCTGAAACAATGACCCTCAGTGCGGTTCCACCGACGACTGGTTGAAGCCCTGGCGTAGCGCTAGGTCTCCCAGCGCTCCAGGACGCCCGGGGAGGTACCGATGAAAAAGAAGCTCCGTACGGCCATCCCTCCCAGGGCCTGAATTCCAGAGGAGCGCGGGAAATCAGAAACCCTGTTGGACGCTCAAACGGGCGAGCAGTAATGACGCGCGGGTTTACGGACTCCCTTCTCCCGGATGACGCTAGTGCTAACGGGCAACTCGGAGACCAAGCCTCTGATTAACTCTGGCGTTTACTGCCGCCTTCGTGGCAGCGGAGGTATCCGCGAGACGCCTTTCCAACGGCGCTATAATGGCGCCTGCTCATGGGGCTCCCGTCGGGCACAAGACTCGGTCCGTACGAAATTGTCTCGCCGCTGGGCGCGGGCGGCATGGGAGAGGTCTATCGCGCGCTCGATACCCGCCTCGACCGCACCGTCGCGGTCAAGATTCTGCCCTCTCACCTCGCCGAGAATTCCGAGGCTCGCCAGCGCTTCGATCGCGAAGCCCGCGCCATTTCGTCACTCAACCATCCCAACATCTGCACCCTCTTCGATGTCGGCCACCAGGACGGCATCGACTACCTGGTCATGGAATTTCTGGAAGGCGAAACCCTTGCCGATCGCCTGCGAAAAGGTCCCGTTTCCTCCGAGGTACTGCTGAAGATCGGAAATGAAATCTGCGAGGGCCTGGAGAAGGCGCACAAGACCGGGGTCGTGCACCGCGACCTGAAACCGGGCAACATCATGCTCACCAGGACCGGCGTAAAGCTGATGGATTTCGGCCTGGCGAAGACGGCAACCCCGGTCCCGCCCCCGTCATCCAGCCTGACTGCGACGCTCGATCGTCCGCCGGGCAGCCATCCCCTGACCGCTGCCGGCACGATCGTGGGCACGTTTCAATACATGTCGCCGGAGCAGGTGGAAGGCAAGGAAGCCGACGCCCGCAGCGACCTCTTCGCGCTCGGAGCCGTCTTGTACGAGATGGCCACCGGCAAGCGCGCTTTCGAGGGCAAGACCACGGCCAGCGTGATCGCCGCCGTCCTCGCCGCCGAGCCCCAGCCGATCTCAGCCATTCAACCCATGTCGCCCCCGGCGCTCGATCGCGTAGTGAAAACCTGCCTGGCGAAGGATCCCGACGAGCGCTTTCAAAGCGTTCACGATGTGAAGCTGCAGTTGAAGTGGGTAGCGGAAGGCGGATCGCAGGCTGGAGTGTCCGCGCCGGTCGCAGCCCGCCGCAGGAATCGCGAGCGCCTGTGGATCATCGCCGCCGCTCTCTTTGCCCTGCTCGCGATCGCTGGCCTCGCTGGTGCAGTGTTCTTCTCGAATCAGGCTGGCAGCTTGCGCCGCGTGGTCCGCGCCGAGATTGGCCCGCCCGATCACTATGCCTTCGGTCCCGTTGCCACCGTCAACCACAACGTCGTCTC
>Ga0187846_10001812_pt1 | contig 11986 bp, 11 predicted proteins | sample TC_taG_FD_161473 | JGI IMG/M metagenome (GOLD analysis project Ga0187846, IMG submission 161473) | Biofilm microbial communities from the roof of an iron ore cave, State of Minas Gerais, Brazil - TC_06 Biofilm (v2) | ecosystem: Environmental > Terrestrial > Deep subsurface > Cave > Wall biofilm... | reverse complement strand
CTCCGTCTTCACTTTCCAGAACTTCCAGCGCCAGCGTGAGGACACGCTGGAGCGGTCAGCCGCCTTGCTGGCAAGCCAACCCGTGCTCAAAGCGCTGATGACGGCCCCGGACGACACCGCGCATCGTGGCCTGCGTGAGGCGACCATTCAGGACGGTTCCAGCTACTTGTTTGGAATGATTGGCAGCGGACTGTTCGTGCTTGCCGACCGCAGCGGCAAGTTGGTAGCGCTGCACCCTGCCATCTCCGGCCTGACCCGAGTTGAAGCTCAGGAATTTGTGCGCCGTTCGTTTGAGGACGGCAAGTCCCGCGACTGGTGGCTTGGCAGCGGACATCTTTTCCAGGTCTTCCTTCAACCCATCTACTTTGGCGCACCCGCCGAGAACCGGCCCCTGGGGATTGTGGCGCTGGGCTATGAAATCGACAGCCGCCTAGCTGCTGATGTCGGCCGGGCCGCTTCCAGCAAGGTGGTTTTTCGCTACGGGTCGACGACGGCCGTAAGCACACTCACTCCGGCGCAGCAGGCTGAACTCTCGCGACAGGTGGAACAGCAGCCTGCCGGCGGGGTGTGGGGGCCACTTGACATCCGTCTGGATACCGAGAGGTTTATCGCCACCTCGGTGGAACTCGCGCCCGGCGGGAGGTCAAACGTCAGCTTGGTTGTCCTTAAGTCCTATGACCAAGCCACAGGCTTTCTCAACAATCTGAATCGTTGGCTTTTGGGACTCGGCCTGGTGGCGATCGTCGCAGGCAGTGCCTTGGTGTTTCTCATTTCCAGCACCTTCACGCGACCTTTGGCTAACCTGGTGGCCGGCGTGCATGCGCTGGAAAAGGGGGACTTCAGCTATCCTCTCAAGGCGCAGGGCCAAGACGAAGTCTCGGAACTGACCACGTCCTTCGACCGGATGCGGCGCACCCTGCAAACGGCGCAGCAGGAACTGCTACACGCCGAGCGTCTGGCGACCATCGGGCGCATGGCTAGCACCATCTCTCACGACTTGCGCCATCCGCTTACCGCCATCCTCGCCTATGCCGAGTTCCTCGCCGAGGTTAAGCTGGACGAGAAGCGACGGAGCGAATTCTATCGAGAGATTCGCCAGGCCGTAGACCAGATGACTGACCAGCTCAACACCCTCCTGGAGTTTTCCAAGGCAAGGGTGGTGTATCGGCCGGCTTACGGGGACGTCGAAGAGCTTATCCAGCGCGCTATACACACCCTTGAGGCACGGCCGGAGTATCAAAATATCTCCTTCACTGCGTTGCACGAGGGGGCCAAGGAGGCGTGGTTTGACCCCAACAAACTGCAGCGCGTCTTGCACAACCTGTTGCTCAACGCCTGCGAGGCAGTAGCACCGGACTCCGGGTGGATCGAAGTGCGAAGCCGGCAGACGCCTCAGGGCCTGGAAATCCGTGTCGCCGATAATGGACCGGGCATCCCGCCGGAAATTCTTCCCCTCGTCTTCCAGCCGTTTGCCACTCACGGGAAACACAGCGGCACCGGGCTTGGCCTCACCGTGGTCCAGAAGATCGTCCAGGAGCACGGAGGCACGGTGGACGTGGAGCAGACGGGGCCGGAAGGCACGGTGTTCAAGATCGTTCTCCCCTCCAGGATCCTTGCAGACAAGCTACCTAGCCTCCGGTGATGCCAGTCAATTCCCGTGGGCAGCAGCAAAGATCGAGTTGCCTGGCGCCGTGAAACGGCGCTGAGCGAAGCGCGCCCACGTCTATGCTATAACCGTGATCGCGCCGGTTCGCTCCTCCCGATCGCGAAAGCTGGTCACCGAGAGGACCGACGATTGAAGGATGACGCATGCAACTTCGCGACACGCTCCAGTCCGGGTTGACGACGCTCGTCGAGCAGCACGTGCCTTCGGCCCAGCTTGCCGCGGAATTGCTGTTGATGCACGTCATCGGCTGCGACCGCGGTTACCTGCACAGCCATCCCGAAATTAATCTTCTCCCTGAAACCGTCGACCGCTACATGGGCCTGGTCGCCGAGCGCGCGACAGGGAAGCCCACCCAGTACATCACCGGCCACCAGGAGTTCTGGGGGCTGGACTTCGAGGTTACACCGGACGTCCTGATCCCCCGTCCCGAAACGGAACACGTGGTCGAAGCAGTCGTCGACCTGTCGCGCCATGCAGGGGCACCCCTCGTGGGTGCCCCTAGGCAAGCGGCAAAACACGCGGGAGGAACAGGGCACCCGCGAGGGGTGCCCCTACGCATCGCCGACGTCGGCACCGGTTCCGGTTGCATTGCCCTGGCTCTGGCCTCGGCGTTTCCGCAGGCGGAGATCTACGCTACAGACATCTCGCGCCCGGCGCTCGAGGTGGCTGCGCGCAACGCGGCGAGAGTCGGTATGCCGGGCCGGGTCAGATTCCTGGAAGGCGACTTGCTCGCTCCGCTTCTCGATTTCATGCTGGCGGGTACTCTCGACTTTGTGGTCTCGAATCCCCCCTATGTTGCCCAGGCGGAACTCGACGCAGTGCAGCGCGAAATCCGGGAATTCGAGCCCCGCATCGCTTGGGGAGGCCTCGAACGCGGGGAGCAGGTCTACGCGCAACTGTTTCCCCAGGCGTTCGCAGCGCTCAAGCCCGGAGGATACGTAGTGGTCGAGATTGGCTACAATATGAGCGAACGGGTCTTGGCATTGCTCGACGAGAGCTGGGCGGAACTTGAAGTGCGACCGGACCTGGCGGGAATCCCGCGAGTGGTCATCGCCCGGAAAGCGGTCCACCGTGCGTAGTCCGCTGTGGAAGGTATTGAGCCGTCGACTCATGGGGTCATCGACAAAACCCGTCGTTCAATCGCTCAATGGTTCAATGACCCAATGAATCAACCCGCGAAACAGATCCTTCACGTTGACATGGACGCCTTCTACGTCTCGGTGGAGGAGTTGGAGAACCCCGAACTGAAGGGCAAGGCCGTCATCGTCGGGGCGGAGCCAGGAGGGCGCGGCGTGGTAATGGCGGCAAGCTACGAGGCACGCAAATTCGGTGTCCACTCCGCGCAGCCCATTCGCACCGCCCAGAAACTGTGTCCTCATGCTATCTTTCTGCGGGGGCACCACGAGAGGTACCAAGAATACTCGGAGAAGCTCTATCGCATCTTCGGCGAGTTCACGCCCGTGGTGGAGGCCGTCTCCATCGACGAAGCCTATCTTGACCTCACGGGCTGCGAGCGACTGCACGGTTCGGCCTTTCGTGGCGCCGACCGGCTCATCCGCAAGGTCAAGGACCAGACGGGACTAAACTGCTCGGTTGGCGCATCCACTTCTCACGTGGTTTCCAAGATCGCCTCTGACCTCGCCAAGCCTCACGGGCTGCTTTACGTGATTCCGGGGTGTGAATCCGCGTTTCTCGCTCCACTGCCCGTACGACGCATGCCCGGCATCGGCAAGGTCACTGAACCCCAACTCCTCTCACTCGGCATCGCCACCCTGGGCGACCTCCAGCGGCAAGGCTCGAAAGCCTTGAAGGACCGTTTTGGCAAATGGGGCGAGTACCTGCACGCTAAATCGCGAGGCGAGGATATTGAAGCCTACGCCTATCGGGAAGAACCCAAATCAATCAGCCACGAGACTACTTTTGAGCGGGACACGAACGACCTGGAGGAGCTGGCGCGTATCCTCTCTTACCTTTCGCAACTCGTCGCCGGCCGCCTGCGCGATCACCGGCTGTTTGCCCGTACTGTGGGGCTGAAGCTTCGGTTCGCGCCTTTCCACACCCTCACCCGCGACGTTACTCTGGACGAGCCCACCCACTTCGATTCCGTCATCTTCGAGAACGTGCTTCGGCTGTTTGAGCGAGCTTTCACCCCCCGCCAGAAGGTGCGCCTTGTGGGCGTCCGCGCTTCCAAGCTGGAGCACACAACCTTCCAGCGCAACCTGCTCGAAGCGCCGCGCAGCGAAAAGCTCGACCGCCTGCTCCAAGCCACTGACGGCTTGCGCAGGCGCTTCGGCTTTGACGCCGTCCAACTCGCCAAGTCACTCAAACCCAGCCCCGAGCCGGAGACCCGTCCGCATCCACAGCGCAAAACTCGAGAATGACTTGGTCAATAGACCAGCTAATCTAGACTAGACTAGCGCTAGCCTTAATGACGGAATAAGCTTCTTCGCTCGCCACCCTCTGTCGCCGCGGCGACCGAGGGTGACCCCAGACCCCGGGTCCCGGGTCCCTGCAGTTTTGCCAGCCCGAAGTCCAGAATCTTCGCTTGGCTGCGGGTGGTTACAAAAATGTGCGCCGGCTTGATATCCCGATGGGTAATCCCTTTCGAATGTGCCGCGTCCGCAATCTGAATGGCCAACTCCAACGTCGTATCGATCTGTAGGGGCACCCCTTGGGGTACCCTCGTCAGGACACCCTGGGCCGCACCCGGCGAGGGCGGAGCAAGCCCCGCCCCTACACCGCCTGGACCGAACGCGATTCCACCGGCAATCACTTCGCGTAGCGTTTGCCCTTCCAGGAATTCCATGGCAATGAAAGGTTGGCCCTCGTGCTCGTCAATGTCGTAGATCGTGCAGATGTTGGGGTGATTGAGGGCTGAAGCCGCCTGGGCTTCGCGCTGGAAACGTTCCAGAGCGTGGCGATCCGTGGCTAGTGCCTCGGGCAGAAACTTAAGCGCGACGAACCGGCGTAGCTTGGTGTTCTCGGCCTTGTAAACCACACCCATGCCGCCACCACCCAGCTTTTCGAGGATGCGGTAATGGGAGATCGTGCTTCCAATCATTAGGTCGAAACTGGAAACTGGAAACTCGAAATTGCCAGCAACCTACAGCAGGGCCGGCCTGCCAGAGCCCAGTGGAATCGCCAATCCAAAATCCGAAATCGCAGATTCAAAATCGGCAGGCCCATGCCACCGCCGCCGAGCAACTCAAGCACTCGGTAGTGCGAAACGATCGTGCCAACAACCGACGGTCTATTCAAGGTGAAGATGCTGCGACCCGACAAAGTAAGGGTCCAATCCCGCGTGGCTGGCTGCCTGCGGACATGCTCTTAGTTCACATCGTCGGATTATTAAGAACTCTGCCGCATCCTGGCAAAGATCTCGGACAAGACCAGCCGGATCGGTGTATTCGGTATTTCAAATTCTGCGGCTTCCACCCAACCCGAGGGACGGCAGTCATAGCCCCGTTTGGTGCTCGGATCCAGAATCCAGATGTTGGCTACTCCAAGCTGGCGGTAGTCCTCGATTCGTTCCTGCATCCGGCGCATCGTGTCTTCGGGAGAGAGGATTTCTATGCAAGCGAGAGGTGGCTTGGTGAGAATCTGCTCTACGGGCCGATCGAGAGAGACAAGACACACATCCGGAACGCGGAATCTGGTCGGTGCTACCTGGACCCTCTGCTCGGGAAGGACCTCGATATTCCACTCCTCCCGATGTTGGCGGAACCAGAAGATCAGCTCCGCCTGCAAAGCAGCATGATCGTGTTCGCCCACATTGCGCTCCTCAACTCTGCCCTCCACATAATCGCAGTCCGGGCGGTAGCTGCGCTTGAGGTACTCACTTACAGAGATCAATGTCGTGCTGGCCATGGAGCAACCTCTCCTTTACAAGCCCTACCGCCGCCGAGCAACTCCAGCACCCGGTAGTGCGAAACGATCGTGCCAATGAGCGATGGTCTGTTCAAACTGCACAGATGCTAACATCCATTCGCATAAGCTTCAATCCCCCGAATCGAGACGTCTCAGAAGTAACTAATAAAGAGCCGTCAAGCCATTTAGAAATGTAACCCGAGCCGTCAAGCCGTCCGACAATGTAACCCAGCCGAACGCTTTCGAGGGAGGGTTACGATGGGACGGCAAAGCATATGGGAATACTTCCGATCCGTTTGCGCTCGTTACCGCCAGGCGGCGCGCGAAGTGAAGCGGAAGATGTTGGGCGAGTTTTGTGCCAACATGGGCTACAGGCGCAAGTATGCCTTGCGGCTGCTGAACTGGCCGCCGCCCGGTCGGGCGCGACCCCACCCCGACCATCCGGTGCGACGACGGCCCACCTATGGCCGCTTTCTAGGGGCGCAGCCGGCGGTCGATTTGGCGGGCGCTGATCGTCAGCAGTTGGCGCTCTACCTGGGCGTGGAGATGAAAATGCTTTCGCACCCAGGAGTTGGTGTCGGTGCTGCAGGCCATCGGGCGGGCCGCAGGTTAATCCCTGGTCGGTGCGGCTGAAGGCCCTGATCCCGTTGTGGATGCCCGTCCGCCCAGCGACACCTCGGCGCCACCCGGCCGGGTCGCCTGACGAAGCATCACATCTCTCTGAGGGTCGAATCGCCCGTTTCTGATTTCTACCAGTCTGGCTTACAACTTTTCAACAACCAGCACCCGCTCGGGGTCAACCAGAAACCACATCGTCGCGCCCAGCGCACAAAGAATCGAAGCGGTGAGGAACGAAGCCGTCCATCCGAAATGGCCGGCGATGCGAGGGGTGAGAACCGCCGTAACGATGCTGCCCGTTTGCGCCCCCATATTCACCAGGCCGGACACAGTTCCGGCCGACGGGCCGGCAATGTCGGCAGTGACGGTCCAGAAAGAACTCTGAGCAAGGTAAAGTGCACCGACGCCACTAGCCAACACCACCGTGGCTGTCCCTGCCCTGCCGGCACCGGCGCCGAGGGCAATGAAGACAGCAGCCAGACCCATTCCCGCCTGCGCAACTCCGCATCGACCTCTCCGCTTGCCCCAGCGCCGGCTCACGAAGTCGACCATGATTCCCCCGAGAGGCGAACACAGCGCCATGGCTGCGAACGGAAGCGTGCCGTAAAAAGCGCTCAGCTTCAGGTTCACGCCGCGCACTTGGACAAGATAGATGAAGAACCAACTGAAGAATATGAAAGCTGCATAGCCGTAGCAGAAATAGCTCAGTGTCGCGGCCACCACTTCTTTGCTGGTGAGCACTGTAGACCAGGCAAGTATACACCCCCGCTCCGAGGCGCGACGGGTGAGTCCGGCACGAATGTACTCCAACTCGGAAGGGCTGACCCCGGGATGTTCCCGCGGATCATCCCGGGCCAACAAAAACCAGAGCAAGCCAGCGGCGCAGCCGATCGCCGCACACACCCAGAACGACATCCTCCAACCGTAGTGGACCATAATGGCGGCAATCAAAGGTGGTGTTACTGCCGCACCCCCACCCACGCCGGCGAATATCAAGCCGTTGGCAATGCCGCGCTCACCTGTGGGGATCCAGTTCGCGACGAAGCGATTCGAACTGGGATAAATCACCGCCTCTCCCGCTCCGAGAACAAAGCGCACGGCTAGAAAGCAGAACAAAGCGGAGCGGATGCCTGCCGGAACCAAAGCGGTGAGCACCGTAAATACTCCCCACCAGAGAGCACCGCCGGTCAGCACCCGCCGCGCCCCGAAACGATCCGCGAGCCGGCCGGCGGGGACCTGAAAAAGTGCGTACCCCAAGGGGAAAGCACCAAAGATCAAGCCGAGTTGCGGGTTGGTGAGGTGGTATTCTGCAGCCAGCCAGTGGCCACTGATGGAGATGTTGACTCGGTCCAGGTAAGTTATGGCGCTCATGATGAAAATCGAGAATAGCAGCAGCCATCGGATACGACTGTGGGGCGCTGGCGTCATCGTTCACCTTGGCCTGCAAACGCGTCCTCGGCGGGCGACGCGTCAGGGTGGGCAACACTCTAACAGAAGCGCCAGGATGCGCAAGGGCTTCCGCTCCACTGGGGGCGCGAATGAAAGCGCAGGCTGGGCAGCGCAGAGTTTGCCTCCCAAACTCTGGGGTTCTTGCCCCCAACCCACCAGCGGCGGTTGTGATCGACCGAAGGCATGCACCCCGGTGTCAGGGGGCCGCCGACCCGTCATGAGGTCGGTTCGAAGAGGGTCCGCAGACTTTCGGTGTACGGTTCACGGGCGATGCCCCGCTCCGTGATGATGGCCGTAATGTAACGGTGAGGTGTGATGTCGAAGGCGGGATGCCGTGCGGTGACCTCCTGCGGAGCAATGGCAACGCCAGCCAGCTGCTTTACCTCGGTGGCCGAACGCTCTTCGATCGGGATTTCCTCACCGGAAACAATATTCATATCAATGGTCGAAAGAGGCGCGGCGACATAAAACGGAATCTTGTTCTCGCGCGCCAGCACCGCCACCGTATAGGTTCCGATCTTGTTGGCCACATCGCCGTTGGCGGCGATGCGGTCAGCGCCCACAATGGCTGCCTGAATCTGTCCCTGCCTCATGAAATGCCCCGCCATGTTGTCCGTGATCAGAGTGACGGGAATGCTATCTTTGGCTAGTTCCCAGGCGGTCAGGCGCGCGCCTTGCAGAAAGGGCCGAGTCTCGTCGGCGAAGACCTTGAGGCGTTTGCCCTGCGCAACGGCGGCGCGGATCACTCCCAGCGCCGTGCCGTAACCCCCGGTGGCCAACGCCCCGGCATTGCAGTGGGTGAGCACCGTGGAAGAGTCGTCCAGCAATGCCGCGCCGTGGCGCCCCATGGCCTCATTCACGGCGATGTCCTCGGCCAGAATGCGTTGCGCTTCATCCACCAGGCGGGCCTTGGTGCTCGAGATCTTCTCGACTTCCACCACACTACAAAGGAGCGATTCTTCGAATACGGCTCGCATCCGCTTGACTGCCCAGAACAGGTTCACAGCCGTTGGACGGGTTCGGGAAATGGTCTCCGCAATGGTCTCGAACTCAGCGCGGAGTTCGGTTTCCGTCCTGGCGATTGAATTCCTCACCCCCAGGGCAATACCCATTGCCGCCGCTACACCGATCGCCGGCGCGCCCCGAATCACCATAGAACGAATTGCCTCCGCCACGCCACGGTAATCCGTATAATTGCGATAGACCTCTTGCGCGGGCAGGAGCGTCTGGTCAATCATGCGAACGCCCTCTTCCGTCCACTCGATGGTTTTGAACGCCGTTCCCCGATGCTCCATTCCAGTTTCGCCGCTAAACACCATCATATATCAGGCGACAGATTACGGAAGCGTGCCTGTGGCGCCGCTGGTTGAGTGCTCCCCCGCGAAAACGAAAACGCGGATCGAAAGCCTCGAGGGAAGAAGTTCATGATGGATGATGTGATGAACTATCCCCACCTGGTTTTCGCACTCAGTCTCGTCGTGCTGTGGCTCACGGCGACGACCGGAGCCTACCTTCGTCGAAGGCGACGACACCTGGAAGAGGCCGAGCATGAAGATCTCGGCGTTATCCTGGCCGCCGCGCTGACGCTGCTCGGCCTCATCGTCGGATTCAGCTTTTCGATGGCCGTCAGCCGATACGACCAGCGCAAGAACTACGAAGAGGAAGAGGCCAACGCGATCGGGACAGAATACGTTCGGGCGAGCCTGCTGCCTGCGGCCGATGCAACGAGAGTGCGGGCGCTACTGAGGAGCTATCTGGATCAGCGTGTTTTGTTCTATACCACACGCGATGCACACCGGCTTCGACAGATCAACGCCTCCACCGCTCAACTGCAAGCCGACCTCTGGTTCGCCGTTCAGGCTCCGGCCGCGGCACAGCCGACACCCCTGATCGCCTTGGCGGTCTCGGGCATGAACGATGTGTTGAACTCGCAGGGATATACGCAGGCAGCCTGGTGGAACCGCATCCCGGTCGCGGCGTGGGGTCTGATGGGGGCGATGGCTATCTGTTGTAACCTGTTGGTCGGCTATAATGCCCGACAGACTGGGGCAAAACCTCTGCGGTTTTTCGTTCTGCCGATGATTGTGGCTGTCTCATTCTTACTCATAGCTGACTTGGATAGCCCGCGTGGCGGCCTCATTCGAGTGCGCCCGCAGAACCTGGTAACCCTCTCCCTCTCCCTACCGGCGCAATAATCAGCCGCCGATGCCACTTCAGAACCGGCCATCGATGATAAGCGGTTGGATCTGGCCGGCCGACCGGTCTCAAGGCTGTACAGGATCTCGCCAAACGGGCGGTAATACATCTCCGTCCCCCAGAAAACGACCATGGATCGAACCGATCCGGGCACTCCGCTGCGTACAACTGCCATCTCGCCGTTGACAAGGCCCGGCTGGAAACCAGAATCAGGCTGAGGAGGACTGTGAATGGAAGGAGCACCCGTCGCGGGCCGTACCGGTCCACCAGCCGTCCGGCCAAGGGCACACAGATAGCCGCCGCCAGGTTGTGAAAGGTGAACGCGAGCGAAATGGTGGCGCGCCCGATATGAAATTCTTGGATTATTGCCTGGGCAAAAATACCGAAGGGAAACACGACGATTGTAGCAGTGTTGAGGAAGAGCCTGAGGGCTGCTGCCAGAGCGGCCCACCAGCCGTAAAATACGCGTGGTTCGGCTTCGCTCATTCCCCTGATGGGTAGAATGTTAGCGACGCATGCCCGTGGGCTGCGGCCCGGCAGGGTGCTGAGCGACCGAGCACGACTGAAGTCGTGCGCCCCGACGCCTTGCACCTGATGTATCGCGAACTTGCGTCGTGAAGCGCTAGCGTACCACGCCTTGGAGGGGGCTTGACGCGGTGGCATAGAGCTTCTTGGGCATGCGGCCTGCCACATAGGCCTGGCGGCCCGCGATGACGGCGTGCTTCATGGCCTCCGCCATCAACCGCGCGTCCTCCGCGCAGGCGATGCCGGTATTCATCAGCACCGCGTCGGCTCCCAGTTCCAAAGCGATGGCCGCATCGGAGGCGGTACCGACCCCCGCATCCAAGATGAGGGGAACTTCGGTAATCATTTCGCGGAGGATCCGGATGTTGGCAGGATTCTGGATGCCCAGCCCCGAGCCGATGGGCGCCCCCAGGGGCATGACGGCGGAGGCCCCGGCATCAATCAGACGTCGGGCAGCGATGAGATCGTCGTTGGTGTAGGGCAGTACGATGAATCCTTCACGGACCAGGATCTCGGTGGCCTTCACTAGCTCAAAATTGTCGGGGAAGAGCGTCTTCTCGTCGCCGATCACTTCTAGCTTGATCCAGTTCGAAAGTCCCACTTCTCGCGCCAGGCGCGCGGCGCGAATGGCCTCCTCGGCGCTATAGCAACCGGCGGTGTTAGGCAGAATGAAGTATCTGCTACGGTCGATGTAGTCGAGCATCGACTCTCGGCTGCGGTCAGTCAGGTTCACGCGCCGTACGGCCACCGTCACCATTTCCGCCCCTGAGGCCTCGTGCGCTCGCGCCATCTCCTGGAAGCTGCGGTATTTGCCTGTTCCCACGATCAGGCGCGAACGGAATTCTCTTCCGGCAATCTCCAGTACGTCGTTTTGCATGTCGGTGTCCTTGAAACTGTTATCCCAGTGAGGTAACGGTTCTTGTATTCTGAATCGTAATCTTGGGCTCACTGGTTGGCGGAGGAACCGGCAGGCCCTGCTCGCGCAGTAAGGCGACGTGTTCCTCCATTCCCCGGCGTAACTTGTAGAGACAGTCTTCAAGGGAATTGCCCACTCCAGTGAAGCCTTCGAGGTCGGGCGAATAGAACCCAAAAAAACTCGGGTCCTCGGTCGCTTCGATCACCAGCCAGTACTGCAGCTCGATCATTTATTCCCGCTCCTTTATCCCCGCCGCTTTAAGAATTGCTGCGCAAGTTCCGGTCGGCACCTCCTTAGCGCCCTGATAATCGATTCGGATTAGTCTGTCAACTCCTGGCTTGCCGTAGTAGCGAATGGAACCCTTTTCCTTTATAAGTCTGAAGCCCTCGCGCTCAATAAGCCTCACCAACTCGCTGAATTTCGTGATGCCGCTGCTTTGGCTCTATGGTCCGACCTTGGCTAACAGCTCAGCGTACTTCTCTTCGCGTTCCTTCTGGTCGAGGCCCAGGTGCTTTTCCATCACCTGGGTGGTGTTCATGGAGCAGAACTTCGGACCGCACATGGAGCAGAAGGCCGCGTCCTTGTAATAATCGTCGGCCAACGTCTCGTCGTGCATGGAGCGGGCCGTGCCAGGGTCGAGGGAGAGCTCGAACTGCTTGTTCCAGTCGAAGAGGAACCGGGCATAGGAGATGGCGTCGTCGCGGTCGCGCGCCCCGGGTCGATGGCGCGCCAGATCGGCGGCATGAGCA
>Ga0187846_10001811_pt1 | contig 11987 bp, 12 predicted proteins | sample TC_taG_FD_161473 | JGI IMG/M metagenome (GOLD analysis project Ga0187846, IMG submission 161473) | Biofilm microbial communities from the roof of an iron ore cave, State of Minas Gerais, Brazil - TC_06 Biofilm (v2) | ecosystem: Environmental > Terrestrial > Deep subsurface > Cave > Wall biofilm... | reverse complement strand
GGCCGATTTCGATCACCGCATAGCCTTCCGCCTCGGCAGCGCGGGGAATATCGCGCGCACCACGAGGGTCATCGAGTACAAGGTCGAGTCTCTCACCACGCGCCATCTGTTCGAGCCTGACTTTGGCATACGCCCAGTTCAGGGGGCACTTAATTCCGCGCAGGTCGAGCTTTATCGCATCGCCTTCCACGATTTCACTTTAGCATGCGAAACTTGGGGTTGCCGGGAGGAAGAACAAGACATCGATTTCTCGTGAGGAGTCGGCTAGGAACCAAACTGTCATCGCGATAAATGCCGACCGTCCGCGAATCGGCCCAACCGTCGCGGGCCCAACATCGCTACTTTGCCGCGGCCATTTTCTGAACGTATCGCTGCAAAATCTGCCGCATCACCTGTTCGCTTTGCGCGCCCACAAGTGGATAGTCGCCGACAAAAAAAGTCGGTACACCGTCGACACCGCGCTCATGTGCGGCGAGTGCGTTATCGTGCAGACAGCTTCGATAGCGGTTTGATTCCAGCGCAAGATTCAGATCATCGCGGTCCAGGCCGACCTCGGCGGCCAGCTCGCCGAGTACGCCCTGGCTGCCGATGTTGAGATTCTCGTTGAAGTAGGCGCGAAAGACCCGTTCTTCGAAGTCTTCTGCCTTACCACATGCCTTGGCAAATTCCGCCGCTTCGAGCGCCAGCCGAGAATTTGCCAGCAGCTCGGGAGATTTCATTTCGAGGCCGACGGTTTCGCCCAAAGCTGCGATTCGCGCCCACATCATGCGGCGCGTTTCTGGATCCATTCCCCGCCGATATTCCGCCGAGGCAATTCCTCCAGCCGGCCACTCCGGGTGAATCTGGAAGCCCTTCCATTCGATAGCGAAGCCGAACTCAGGTTTCAGTTTGCGTACGGTCTCGAATCCGATATAGCAAAACGGGCAAATGAAGTCCGAGAACATCTCAAGGGTTAGGGCCATTCTCGTCCACCTCATGCGTATAGTAAGTCGCCGTAGCAGCACCGTCAAAGGATCTGAACCGGACGTGTTCTGCCGGCCATATGTATGGTAGGTTTCGTACAGCACAAAGTTCTTAGCAATCAGCCGCCACTCCTCCATTAGGCGGAGCGCAGCGAAGCCGGTGAGCCTAAGCCCTGAGTCTGTGAAGGGTCAGGAGTCTGCGACGTGCGCATCTAAAAACGATGGGTCTTAGACGCCGCTGGATTGACGATTCGCCAAAAGCATACGCGAGTCTGGTAGCTCAAATCGGGGAGGTTCGATGATTCTCGACAGTTTGAATCTTCACGGCAAGGTAGCAATTGTTACCGGCGCCGGACGCGGGCTTGGCCGCGCGATGGCCCTGCGGCTGGCCAACTGTGGCGCGGACGTCGTTGCCGCAGCACGCACGGTCGCACAACTTGAAGAAACCGCCGCAGGCGTGCGCAAGCTTGGCCGGCGTTGTCTCATCAAGCCTACCGACGTCGCGGTATCTGACCAGGTCAATGCCATGGTGACGGCGGCGGTGAACGAATTTGGCCGGATCGATGTGCTGATCAACAATGCCGGCGGCGGCGAAGATCAACTCGGTAAACCGCTTGACCAAATCACGGACGCGGAATGGCGCCGAGGCATCGATGTTAACCTTTCCAGTCAGTTTTACTGCGCTCGCGCCGTAATCCCGCACATGGTCGGGCAGAGGCGCGGGAAGATCATCAATATCGCTTCAGGATATGGCCTGCGCGGCGAAAAACATAACTACATGTATGCTTGTTCCAAAGGGGGAGTGATTCAGCTCACTCGCTCGCTGGCGTTGACGTATGCCGAGCACAACATCCAGACCAACTGCATCGTTCCGGGCATTTTCCCCCACAACGAACGCCTGATGAAGTTCTTTAAAGGCGGCAAATTCATCCCAATCGGACGCGTCGGTTACGATGAAGATCTCGGCCCGCTCGCCGTCTTCCTCTGCTCCGAAGCGTCTAACCACGTAAACGGGGAATTGATCATCATCGACGGCGGAGGACTAGCCGGGGGAATTACACCGACTGGCGTGATGCCGCAATTGCCCTGACCGCGGCCAGCTGTTCATGCTTCAGAGGAAGGAAGGTCGAAGATGCCAATTCCTGAAGGACTCAACGATTTTTCATTAAAGGGCAAGCGCGCGCTTGTGATCGGCGCCGAGCATCCTATTGGACGCACCGCAGCGGTAGCCCTGGTCGAAGCCGGCGCTAGGGTCGTGCTCGCTTCACAGGAACCCGGCGCAGGCGAAGCCCTCAACATAGCTGCCCAAGCGGTCCATGCGGCAGGGCAGCGGAACCCACCGGTACAAATCCAAAGCGCTGCGCTACGCGCCGATGTTCGCGCCACCGTTGACTTGACCGTCCGGGAGTTGGGTGGGCTCGACCTCCTGGTCACCGCCCTCGACAAACAGCTCTATGCTCCAATCGAGAGCATCGAGGACTCCGCTTTCGATCGCGTATTGGACGAAAATTTCAAATCGGTCTGGCTGGCATGCCAGGAGGCTGGACGCGTGATGTTGCAGCATGGCGGCGGCGTAATCGTCAATATCAATAATGTGATGGCGGAACGCGGCGTACCCAACGCGACGCTCTACTGCGCAGCCAAAGGAGCGGTGCGCAACCTGGTTCGCGCGCTGGCACTCGAATGGGCGCGCCGCAATATCCGCATCAACCTGCTCGAATGCGGCTGGCTCGACACCGCCGACAGTCCCGCAACCCAGGAAGGCGAATTCAGCGAGCGATTGATTAAGTATTTGCCATATCGGCGCTTGTTAAAGCCCGACGAGATCGCCGGCGCGCTACTCTACCTGGTGTCGCCGGCGGCGGGCTTCGTCACTGGCACGTCAATGGCGGTAGATGGGGGCCTGCTCTGCCGCGTCTAGTTCCTTGCCAACTGACCGATCAACTCTCGGATAGCAAAGCCCTAATGGTGACCATCGGCAATCATCTCAAGATGAATGTGACAAGCGCGCTCAAGACGAGGACGCGCGAGTTCTACGGCGGTTTGCTCGGGCTCAAGTCGATTCCCAGCCCGGCGGACAATCTCGACCTTTATGAATTCCCTGGCGGCTTTGTTTTGGGGTTGTTTTTTTTCGACGACCGAGCCGAGCTGCTGTCTGAGCAGGATTATCTCAAAGCGACGTGGCTCGAACTCAAAGTCGATGATCTATTGCAATGGAAGGAGCGCCTGCAAAGTTTCGGCGTGACTGAGATTGCATACGATGACCCGTCGCGTTTTGCTGAGCCCTATCCCCGATTCTTCTTCCAGGCGCCAGGCGGTCAGGTATTTCGTCTCGCCCCGCTGAATTGATGCCCGCATTGTTGGGATCTTACTCCCGATATGACGGAACGAACCGCTGAGATATCGCCGCGTCTCGAGGCCAGGATCGCCGGCGGCTTGTACCTGATTATCATTGTCGCTGGCTTTTTCTCCGAGGCCTTGGTTCGCGAACGGCTGGTCGTGTATGGGGATGCTGCGGCTACGGCTCAAAACATTATGGCGCACGAACTCCTCTATCGATTGGGTTTCGCGGCCGGGATGATCTTACTACCGTGCAATGTCCCTTTGGCATTCATCTTCTATGACTTGTTCAAGGTGGTGAACAGGAGTCTGTCTGCGCTTGTGGCATTCTTCATCCTTGTAGGGGCCGCCATTGAGAGCATCGATTTACTCTATCATTACGCGCCCCTAATCATCTTGGAGGGTGAGCGCTATTCGAGTGGATTTACATCCGAACAGTTGCAGGCTCTGGCGTACATGTCTCTCAGGTTGCATGCGGTCGGCTTCAACATCAGCCTGGTATCTTTCTCATTTTATGACCTTTTGGCCGGATACCTCCTTTTCCGGTCGTCCTTCCTACCCCGCATACTAGGTGTGCTTATGGCCACCGCAGGTCTGTGTTACCTGACCGATAGCTTCGCAAACTTTCTCTCCCCTGGGTTCGCCGCCCATCTGGTCCCGTATATTCTGGTGCCATCCGGCCTTGGGGAGCTATCGCTGTGCCTGTGGCTCCTCGTGATAGGCCTGAACGAACCGAGATGGCAGAAGCAGGCGCGCCTCGCCGGGGAACGGCAAGTAAAAGCCGCCGTCTAGCGAGCTGCCGCTTGTCAGAGCGACGCGTTACGCCACCCGGCTCCGCTTGGGCCGCAACGTGTTGCCACCGCGTATGTTTTTGAGACACGAAACTAATATCCCAGGGCGGGATCGATGACGTTGAATAGCTGGCGTCCGCTCACAAACCGGCTCAGGTTTTCGGCGAAAAGCTCGGAAGCCAGATCATAGAATGATGCTATTGGCCGCGCTGCCGAAGTATGAAATGTCAGTGTCACATTTTCCAGATCCCAGAGTGGACTATCAGAGTTGAGCGGCTCCGGAGTGGTTACATCCAGGCAACTACCGGCAAGCGGGCCGCTTTCAAGTGCCTCGGTTAGGGCCTTCTGATCGATTACTTCGCCTCTTGCAACATTAATGAGGTACGCATTGGGCTTTACGGCGGCAAATTCTTTTGCCCCGAGAAAATGACGGGTCGCAGCAGTCAAAGGTAGCGCCAATAGTATATAGTGACTCAGCTGAACAAGTTCGACTCGATGATCCGGACTGAACCATCGGCTGGGTATCGCTCCTTCGGGGTCGCCCATCCCTGCCAGAGTCCACCCCGGATCATTGCGCATTGAAGGGTCGCGTTTTAACGCCAGCACCTCCATCCCGAATGCTTGCGCGAGGCGGGCGGTCGCACGCCCGATCGACCCATAGCCGATGATCCCGAGGGTTTTGCTCCGCAGCGAATGGCACGTCGCCCTGACCTCTTGATGCGACCATTGGTGCTGGGTCTGCGCGCGCATCGAAAGCTTAAACCCACGGCAATGGTGCAACATCGCGCCGATCACATATTCGGCAATCCACGGCGCAGTAGTGCCGCTGCTGTTGGTCAGCACGATTCCGCGCTTAATCACCAGATCGCTTCGGAGCACATGGTCAACACCAGCGCTAAACAAATGAATCCATCGCAGCCGCGGCGCGGTTTCCCCGAGACCCTTGGGATTGATGTGACCCAGCAGCACTTCGCAATCGCGCACTGCCGGGTCAACTACGGTCGGGAAATAAGGGCTGCCGGTTTCGTACTTGATCTCAGGATAAAACAACTCGGCGCCGGGAACAGCTCGTTCGACAATCTGGCGCTGACGATCGCTGAGCCGGACGGTGCAGGCTATCTTCATGAGCCCTCCGATAACAAAGAGAAGTGCGCGCCACAACAGGCGCAGCGAGCCGCCATCTCGTGAATCAATGCATCAAGAGCAATTTACCCGCATGCAGCGGTGAGCGCAGCTTATGCCAGCCGCGCGGACGGCTGGCGTTACTTGCACGCGATACCCTCGCACATGGGCCAAAGCTGCTGTAGATTGGCTGGCGCACAGAGAAAGCCGTGCGCGAGTTGATTCTGTATTGTAGATTTTTCAAGACGCGCGGCCGGCCCTCTGGCAGGTGTCCGGACGAGCGAGGCGCTGCATGATCAAGGAACCGCTGCAAGCCGAAATGTCCGCGTGCTGCCTAACCAACGCTTCACAAACCGCAAAAGTTGAAGTTCGACCGGCCCCGGATGACCAGCGGCTTTCGTTGGCGGCCAAGTTGCTTTATGGCGCTCCCAATTTGGCGTTCGGCGCGACGGCGATCCCAATCCTCATCAATATGCCGAAGTTCTATGCCGATGTGGTGGGGGTGCCGCTGGCTTATCTGGCGATTGCGATCGCTGCCACCCGCTGCCTCGATGCGATCATTGATCCGTCCATCGGCTTGATTTCCGACCGCACGCGCAGCCGCTGGGGGCGCCGGCGGCCGTACATTTTCGCAGGTGCTCCGCTCGGCGGTCTCGCATTCTGGGCTTTGATGAGCCCGCCGGTATATCTAGGCGGTTTTGGCGGAGTCATATGGTTTTACGGCGACGAGCATGTGGTGCTCGCTTTTTCTAACGATCGCACTGCTGCCCCATTACGCATTGGGCGCTGAGTTGTCGCTGGATTACCGTGAACGCAACGGCCTTTTCGGGGCGCGTGAGGGCTTCGGTGTCTTGGGGACGATTGTAGCGGCTGCGGCTCCCGGCTTTCTGATGCAGCGTTTTGGATGGGGCGATCGCATCGTGTTCTCGCGGCTCGGCCTGGGCTTCACGATCGCTCTTGTGGGCCTCTGCTGGTTGATGGTGGTCTTTGTGCGCGAGCGGCCAGAATTCAGCGAGCGACCACCTAACCCGCTGGTTCCGGGAGTACGGCGTGCGCTGCGTAATCGCCCTTTTATGATCCTGCTCGCGTGCTACGTAGCGTACACGGTAGGGGCGGGTATGGGGCCGATTCTCCTCCCCTTCTTTATCGCCTACGTCTTGCAGCCCCTTCATCCTGCGTTATGGCTCTCGATCTCTTTACTCGCATTTCTTGGAATTGGTTTCCTCTTTATTCCGGTCGGCGTCGTAACCGCTCGCCGCTATGGCAAGCTGCCGACGTTGACGGTCTCCTATCTGGTTGGCATCTCCGCGCAGTTATTGATTTTCCTCACGGTCGGCAAAGGTGACACGACTCGTTATTTGGTCCTGATCGCGATCGCTGCGACCTCTTTCGGCACAAGTGCATTTCTGCCGCCATCGATGCAAGCTGAAGTGATTGATTATGATGAACTCCACACCGGGCGGCGGCGAGAAGCGCAATATGCCGGCTTCTGGAGCATTCTGCCCAAGCTGGCTGCGATTCCGAGCGCGGCATTGCCGATCGCTCTGCTGGCCACCTTGGGATATGTCCCTAACTCGGTGCAAAGACCAGAAGTAAGCCATGCGATCCGGATTCTGTATTGTTTGGGCCCCACCATCGCCTCGGTTGCGTCGCTCGCGTTCGTTAGCCGCTTTCCAATCAACGCCGAGAATCATGCGTTAATTCTCGAAGGTATCGAACGCCACAAACGCGGTGAGAATGCCTTGGACCCCCTCAGCGGCCGCGAACTACCAGCGCCCGGAGCCCAGGACAACGATGAGACTACTGCGTGGTTTCTCGACAATTTTTCGCCGCGCGAACTCGAGCACTTCGTCGAGCGCGGGTCGCAATCGCTGAGACGGGATGTGCGGCACGCCGCGACGTTCTCGGTCGCCGTCTGCTTAATCACCGGATACATGGCGCTGCACACAATAGGCTCTGCCAGCGATCCGGGGGCCGTTGCCTCACTTGGCGTGGTCGTCTCCGGATTCGCTCTTGCCTTGTTTCTGTTCCACCTGATGCGAATCGGACCGGCACGGCGTCTCGCGGCGGGAGCGGTTCCAATCGCAGCGATCCGTGCTCATTTGGATCGTTGTCGGCGGGGTCACATCTAACCCGCTGTTCCGTGGACGCCTGGTGCTCATGCGGGCGAAAATGGCTTGACACTAAAAGAGAAATTCCTATAGTAGACCAGTTTGGTCCGGAATTGACTGAGCGGACAGTCGCGGTTTGACATCTTCACAAATGTGGCTAATACTAGACCTATCAGGTCCACAAATTTGCTATGGCAAAGCGCGCCGCATCCCCCGTTTCCTCAGGTTGCGGAATCAGAGAATTCAGCTGCTGTGGGTTAGTGGGTTCGGATCAGTCAATGAGAGGAGATGATGGTTAAGCTACCCATCTATATGGATAATCACGCCACGACGCCTACCGACCGGCGGGTGCTCGAGGCGATGCTGCCGTATTTCACGGAAAAGTTTGGCAACGCGGCCAGCCGCAACCATAGCTTCGGCTGGGAGGCGGAAGAGGCGGTGGACAAGGCGCGCGGCCAGATTGCCGCGCTGATCAACGCCAAGCCCAAAGAGATCATCGTTACCAGCGGAGCCACTGAATCCGACAATCTCGCGATCAAAGGGGTCGTCGAGTTCTATAAGGACAAAGGCAATCACGTCATCACCTCTGTGACCGAGCACAAGGCCGTCCTCGATAGTTGCCGTGCGCTGGAGCGAGCAGGCAAGGCATCCGTGACCTATCTGCGGGTTGACCGTTACGGGATGGTTAACCCCGACGATGTGCGTAACGCGATCACGGACAAGACCGTGCTGATCACCATCATGTTTGCGAACAATGAGATCGGCACGATTCATCCGATTGGCGAAATCGGGCGGATTGCCAAGGAAAAGGGCGTCATTTTCCATTGTGATGCGGTCCAGGCAGTCGGCAAGATCCCAGTGGATGTCGAGCGTGACGGGATCGACCTACTCTCGTTGAGCGCGCACAAAATCTATGGGCCGAAAGGCATCGGCGCTATCTACGTACGCTCCAAGGGCCCGCGGGTCCGCATAACTGCCCAAATGGACGGTGGCGGACATGAGCGCGGGATGCGGTCGGGCACCCTCAATGTTACCGGCATTGTTGGCCTCGGCAAGGCATGTGAGGTCGCCAAGGCTGAGATGTCCGACGAGGGGCGGCGTCTGACAGAATTGCGCAACAAGCTGCAGGCGGGCATCTTTGAGCGGCTCGACGAGGTGTTTCTCAACGGCCACCCGACTGAGCGGCTGCCCGGAAACCTTAACTTGAGTTTTGCATATGTTGAGGGTGAGTCGTTGCTGATGGGTATCAGCGACGTGGCAGTAAGCTCAGGCTCCGCATGTACCTCGGCAACACTGGAGCCGTCGTACGTAATCCGAGCGCTAGGTACTGATGAGGAGCTGGCGCATAGCTCTATCCGCTTTGGCCTGGGGCGTTTCAATACCGAGGAAGAAGTCGATTTCGTTACCGACCGGGTTTGCTCTGAGGTAAAGCGGCTGCGCGAAATGTCGCCGCTGTACGAAATGGCTAAGGAAGGCATCGACCTCAAGTCGGTTAACTGGAAGGCACAGTAGGGAGCACCTGCAGGATAATAGGCGCAATGCGTGGCTAATGGAGTGGCAGGGAAATGGCTTATTCAAGCAAAGTTATCGACCATTATACGAATCCGCGCAACGTAGGCAGTTTCGCTAAAGGCGAAGAGAACGTTGGGACCGGGGTGGTGGGTGCGCCGGAGTGTGGCGACGTTATGAAGCTGCAGCTCAAGATCAATCCCGAAAATGGGGTGATCGAAGATGCTCGGTTCAAGACCTTTGGCTGCGGCAGTGCAATCGCGAGTTCAAGCTACGTGACCGAGTTAGTCAAAGGAAAGCGTATCGAAGAGGCGATCGCGATCAAGAACACCTCCATCGTCAAGGAACTGAATCTGCCGCCGGTCAAGATTCATTGCTCCGTATTGGCAGAAGATGCCATCAAGGCGGCCATCGCGGATTGGCGCAAACATCGTGGCGAGGCGGAAACAGTGGTGGAAAAAAAGGCCGGGGAGGCTTGAAACGGTAGTGACAGTAACGCTTTCCGACAACGCGGTCAGCAAGATCCGGCAGTTGGTTGCAGAAAAGCCGGCCGCAGGACTGCGCGTGAAAGTAGTCGGCGGCGGCTGCTCGGGCTTGCAATACCGGATGGAGATTGACGCCGCCAAAGAGCGTGACAAGGTTTTCGAACGCGACGGCGCGCGACTTATAGTTGACAAGAAGAGTTTTCTTTATCTCAACGGTTCCGAACTTGACTACGCCGAAGAACTGATGTCCTCGGGCTTCAGGCTGGTCAACCCCAACGTCAAACGCAGTTGCGGCTGTGGAGAATCGTTTACCGTATGACCAAAACGGCGTACGACGCACCTTGCAATCATGCTTCAATGCCCGTCATGTGCGCGGCCGCAGGAACCGCGCCTCATATGTTCTCAATGCGGGACTCCGCTCGCCGCTGACCTCGACTTATTCGCGGCACTGCGATTGCCGCGCCTTCTCCAACTCGATATTGCCAATCTGGAAAGCGCTTATCATGACCTCGGTCGCCGCATTCATCCTGACCGTTTCGCCGCGGCCTCGCCAGAGATTCGTGAGGCCAGCCTACGGGCGACTGCACTTCTAACGCGTGCTTACCGGACCCTCCGCGACCCAGTTAGCCGGGGACTGTATTGGCTGGAGCTTCATGGCCATAAGCTCGCTGAGAATAACAAGCAAGTGCCGTCCGATCTCGCTGAATTAGTGTTCGAGGTACAGGAACAATTGAGCGAGTGGCGCGTCGCGCGCGGTGAGGACGGGACTGGTGCACGAGAAAGCGTGATCGAGTTGAACGCCCAGCGAGCAAAGTTGCAGGGCTTGCGGGACGACTTTTGCGGAGAACTGGTTGAGAACTTCGCCGGCTTCGATGCCGCCGGGGGAGCAGATCCCGATCAGCTTTTCGCGGAATTAAAGGCCATCCTCTCGAAAATGGCCTATCTCAAGACTCTTCTCCGCGACGTTGATCGCGAGTTGGACAAGACGGCGGAAGAATAAACTCAGTCGCTAAAGTTGATACTGATGACCCGTATTTTCGGCATAGACCTTGGGACGACGAACAGCCTGATCGCCATCATGGACGGCGCTCAGCCGCGTGTTATTCCGGAACCCCAGACCGGCAATTCCCTGTTGCCTTCAGTTGTCGCGTTGACCGGTGACGGCGCGGTTTACGTGGGAGACCAAGCGATCGGGTTAGAACCCCATCTGGGGCGCACCCCTGAGGGGCGAATGGTGGTCGCCGGAATTTCCAGCGAACAAGCAGGCGTCGTAATCCGGTCGGTGAAGCGATACATGGGCCTCGGCGGCGCCGACCTCGCGCCGGAAGACCGCCATAGTTATGCTTTTGCCGACCTGAGTGGGCAGGTGGTGCGCTTCAACGTCGCTAACCGAAGCTATACGCCGCCGCAGATTTCGGCCGAAATCCTTCGATCATTGAAGCATCGTGCGGAGACTGCGCTACGCGAAAAGGTTGAGCGTGTCGTCATCACGGTACCGGCCTATTTCAATGACGGGCAGCGTCAGGCTACGAAGGACGCTGGACGACTGGCCGGCCTCGAAGTCGTACGCCTGGTCAACGAGCCGACCGCTGCATCGCTCGCCTACGGGTTGCAACGTAACGCCGAAGGTAAAGTTGCCGTCTATGATTTTGGCGGTGGCACTTTCGATATCTCCCTCCTCAACATCAAGGGTGGAATCTTTGAAGTGCTGGCGACCAACGGCGACACTCATCTTGGCGGCGATGATCTCGACCGTGCTCTAGTTGAGTGGCTGCTCAGTGACACGCCGCAGCAATTGCGCATCGACCGGCATGTTTGGAATTCGGCGCGCCACGCGGCTGAGGATGCCAAGAAGCGGCTCAGTGACACCGACATCACCGAAGTACAGCTCGACCTCCCTGAACGTCGGATAGTTAAGACACTGACACGCGATGAGTTCGAACGAATCGCCGAGCCGGTGGTCAAAAGAACGATTGAATGTTGCCAGCGCGCGTTGGCTGATGCTCATTTGAAACCTAGTGGAGTCGATAACGTGGTATTGGTAGGCGGGTCGACGCGGACACCGCTGGTCAGGCGACGGATTGGCGAACTGTTTGGACGTGAGCCGCTGTGCTCACTTGACCCTGACCAGGTTGTGGCCTTGGGGGCAGCAGTGCAAGCCGGGGTTTTGATGGGGACGCAGGCCGACATGCTGTTGCTCGACGTGGTGCCACTCTCGCTCGGGATAGAGACGATGGGCGGCGTGATGGAGCGGCTGATATACCGGAATACCACGATTCCGACCAGTACCACCGAGATGTTTACCACCGCAGTAGATGATCAGACCCACGTCGATGTTCACGTGCTTCAGGGTGAACGGGAACTGGCGAAGGATTGCCGTAGTCTGGCGCGGTTCAAGTTGGGCCCGATTGAGCTGCAGCCGGCGGGGTTGCCAAGAATCGAGGTCACCTTCCTGATCGATGCGAACGGAATCCTGAATGTTACTGCACGCGATCAGCGGACCGGACGTGAGCATTCGGTGGACGTTAAGCCATCTTATGGGCTAACCGAGGATGAGATCGAGCGAATGCTGGAGGAATCGATTGATCTTGGTGAGGCCGACATTGAACAGCGCCTGTTGATAAACGCGCGTAATGACGCCGCTCAACTCCTGACAGCTCTCGCAAA
>Ga0187846_10001810_pt1 | contig 11987 bp, 12 predicted proteins | sample TC_taG_FD_161473 | JGI IMG/M metagenome (GOLD analysis project Ga0187846, IMG submission 161473) | Biofilm microbial communities from the roof of an iron ore cave, State of Minas Gerais, Brazil - TC_06 Biofilm (v2) | ecosystem: Environmental > Terrestrial > Deep subsurface > Cave > Wall biofilm... | reverse complement strand
AGCTCTTTCGGCAGTGCACTCGGCCTGGCCGCCGATCGAGCGGGAATATGACGACTACATCGCCCGTCCCAAGCCGAACGGATACCAGTCCTTGCACACGGTCGTGCGTCCTCCGGACGGGCCGTTTATCGAGATCCAGATCCGCACGCGGCAGATGCATCAGGACGCCGAACTGGGCATCGCGGCTCACTGGCGCTACAAGGAGGGGCGGCGCGACGCGGCGGCCGGCTATGACGAGCGGATCGCCTGGCTGCGCCGGCTGTTCGATTGGAGCCAGGATGCAGAGGCCGCAGCGCGCGCTTCGCAGCCGCAGGCGGAGGCGGTTGCCGAGCGCGTATATGCATTGACCCCGCAGGGGCGTGTAATCGAACTGCCGCCGGGAGCGACACCGATCGATTTCGCCTATCACGTGCACACCGAGCTGGGACACCGCTGTCGCGGAGCGCGCGTGGACGGCGCACTGGTGGCGCTGAACACGCGGCTGCGCACCGGACAGACGGTCGAGATCATCGCCGCACGCAGCGGCGGACCGAGTCGGGACTGGCTCAACCCTGAGCTGGGCTTTGTGTCGAGTGCACGTACCCGCACCAAGGTGCGGCAATGGTTCAATGCGATCGAGCACGAGCAGACGGTCGCTGCCGGAAGGGAAGCAGTCACACGCGAGCTGCAGCGCCTGGGGCGCACTGCCGTGAACCTCGAGGACCTGGCAGGTCGCTTGGGCTTCGCCTCGATCGACGAGCTTTGTGTGGCGATCGCGCGCGAGGAACTGGGTCCGCGCAGCATCGAGCAGGCGCTGTCAGGAACCGAACAGCCTGCTCCGGAAGAATCGGTGGTGGCGCCGCAACGGGCGCCGAAGCCCGCGCATGGGCGCGTACTGGTAGTCGGAGTCGACTCCCTGATGACGAGCCTCGCGCAATGCTGCCGTCCAATCCCGCCGGACGAGATCGTCGGATTCGTGACGCGCGGCCGCGGCGTCTCGGTCCACCGGGCCTCGTGCGTCAACGCGCGCGCTCTCGCGAAACGCAACCCCGAGCGGGTGATCGAGGTCGGGTGGGGCGCGGGTGGGGAGGGCTATCCGACCGAAGTGTTCGTTCTGGCACAGGACCGCCCCGGCCTGCTGCGCGACATCTCCGAGGTGTTCGCCCGCGAAAAGCTCAACGTGCTGGGGGTGAACACGCTGTCGCAAAATGGCGAAGCGCGCATGCAATTCACGGTCCAGGTTCCGGACGCTGCGATCGCGCGCCGCGCGCTGGCGCAGATCACCGAGATTAAAGGGGTGATCGTCGCCAGAAGGCGGTGATCGCCCGACCGGCCGAAGCGACCGGCCGGTCGGGCATAGCACCGAGAATGGCGTTCAGCGCTCGGGGGCAGCGAACTGTGCCGCCAACAGATCGAAATGCCGCGCGTAGCGCGGGTCGATCCCGTCCAGCGACAGCCAAATCAGGAAGTCGGCAGTATTGAAGTCGGGATCCCACGCCGGCTCGCCGCAGACTTTGGCACCCAGCCTCAGATAGCCCTTGATCAGAGGCGGAATCTCGAAGCTGCTGGCCCGCGGGATGCGGGCGTGCGGAAATGGCACGCGTGGGAAGACCCGGTATTCGGGACTTGCCAGATACCCTTGGAGCTCATCGCGCAAGCGCGCTGCCTGCATCCCGCCATCGGCCAGCGGAGCGCTGGCACAGCCTATCAGATGACGGTAGCCGGCGCTCTTCATGTATTGCGCCATTCCCGCCCACAGCAGCAAAATGGCGCTGCCCTTGCGATAGTCGGCGTGCACGCAGGAACGACCGACCTCGACCAGCGATGGACGCAGGTGTGTCAGGCGCGACAGGTCGAATTCGTTCTCCGAATACAGCTTTCCGAGTGCACGCGCTTTGTGTGGCGGCAGAATCCGATAGGTGCCGACCACGCGCGTGGTGTCATCGTCGCGCACGATCAGGTGGTCGCAGAACGCGTCGAACTCGTCTTGATCGATGCCGTCGTCGGTCGGCTCCAGCTGCGCTCCCATTTCCTGCGCAAAGACCTCGTAGCGCAGCCGCTGTGCATCCTCGATATCGGCCGGGCCACGCGCCAATCCCACCGACAGGCGCGGCTCGCGCTGTCCTTTCTCGATGCCCGAGTCGACGCGCAGGACGCGCGGATCACGAAGTGCCATCGGCTCTCCCTTCCCCTACTTTCAAGGGGTGTTTCGTGTCCGGAACTTCGGAACCTCCGGACCGCCCCCCAGATTAGCCAGGTTCGTTGTCACGCGCGTGAAAGCCTCGTTTCGCGAACATGACAAGCCATAAGCCGCCGGGTCATTGTAATGCGTCGTGTATCATGGCTGACCCGGAGGCGCGTAGCTCAGCTGGCTAGAGCACCACCTTGACATGGTGGGGGTCGTTGGTTCGAGTCCAATCGCGCCTACCACCGTACTCCGATGCCCCTGATATCACTGCCGGACGGCTCGCACCGCACATTCGATCGCCCGGTCACCGTCGCGGAAATTGCCGCCGCCATCGGTTCTGGACTGGCCAAGGCCGCGCTGGCCGGGCGGGTCGATGGCCGGCTGGTGGATACGTCTTTCCTGGTCGATCGCGATGCCAACGTGGCGATCGTCACCGATCGGGATGCCGATGGCGTCGAGGTGATCCGACACTCGACCGCGCACCTGCTCGCGTATGCCGTCAAAGAGCTGTTCCCGGAGGCCCAGGTAACGATCGGGCCGGTGATCGAGAACGGCTTTTACTACGACATCTCCTATCACCGCGCCTTCACGCCCGAGGATCTGCAGGCGATCGAGCGCAAGATGGTCGAGCTTGCAGCGCTGGACGAACCGGTGCGCCGGGAGGTGTGGCAGCGCGACGAGGCGGTGCGGTACTTCGAGTCGATTGGCGAGCGCTACAAGGCCGAGATCATCGCCTCGATCCCGCCGGAGGAACAGGTTTCGTTGTACCGCGAAGGTCGCTTCGTCGACCTGTGCCGCGGGCCCCACGTGCCGTCCACCGGCCGCCTGAAGGTCTTCAAGCTCACCAAAGTGGCCGGTGCGTACTGGCGGGGCGACAGCCGCAACGAGATGCTGCAGCGGATCTATGGCACGGCCTGGGCGCGCAAGGACGATCTGGACGCGTACTTGCACATGCTGGAGGAGGCGGAGAAGCGAGACCACCGTCGCCTGGGGCGCGAACTGGACCTGTTCCACATGCAGGAGGAGGCGCCCGGCCTGGTGTTCTGGCATCCAAAAGGCTGGGTGATCTGGCAGCAGGTCGAGCAGTACATGCGCAGGGTGTATCGGGACAACGGCTACCAGGAGGTCAAAGGTCCGCAGCTGTTGGATCGCAGCATCTGGGAGAAAACTGGGCACTGGGAAAATTTTCGCGAGCACATGTTCACGACCGAGTCGGAAAATCGGCATTACGCGCTGAAGCCGATGAACTGTCCCGGGCACGTCCAGATCTACAAATCGGATTTGCGCTCATACCGGGATCTGCCGCTGCGCTATGGCGAATTCGGCCAGTGCCATCGCAACGAGGCCTCGGGCGCACTGCACGGCATCATGCGTGTGCGCGGGTTTACTCAAGACGATGGCCACATCTTCTGCACCGAGGATCAGATCCTCCCCGAGTGCGCCGCGTATACCGCGCTGTTGCAACGCGTGTATCGCGACTTCGGATTCGACAACATCGCCTACAAGGTTGCGACGCGCCCCGAACGCAGGATCGGCTCCGACGAATTGTGGGACAAAGCCGAGCACGCCTTAATGGAGTCTCTGCGGCAGTCCGGATGCGACTTTGCGATCGCGCCGGGTGACGGCGTCTTCTACGGGCCGAAGATCGAATACCACTTGAAAGACTCGATCGGGCGATCGTGGCAATGCGGCACGATGCAGGTCGACTTTCTGATGCCTGGCCGGCTGGGTGCCGAGTACGTCGCTGAGGACAACGCCCGCCGCGTTCCGGTCATGCTGCACCGGGCCATTCTTGGATCGCTCGAGCGCTTTATCGGGATCCTGATCGAGCACTTTGCGGGGGCACTGCCAGTTTGGCTGGCGCCGGTGCAGGTCGTCGTCGCCAGCATCAGCGAGCACCAGCGCAACTACGCGATCCAATTGGCCGAAGAGCTGAAAAAACAGGGGTTTAGAGCCGACGCGGATTTGCGGGACGACAAGATCGGATATAAGATTCGCAGTCTTGCGCTGCAAAAGCTACCTTACATCTGCGTGGTCGGAGACAAGGAGCTGCAGGCGGGAACGGTGGCCGTGCGAGCTCGTGGAGGTGCCGACCTGGGCGCGATGTCCCTGGCGGATTTTTCCGAGCGGCTACGGCTGGAAGTCGAGCGGCGAAGCACGAGCCGGGGCGGCTGAGGGCGGCGACGAACGCGCGGTACGGCGGGCGGCCCGCGAAAGCACGCCAACGGGCCCGGGCTTGCGGCTCGATATTTTTTCAGGAGGTTTGCAACCATCGCTCAAGAACGTGCGCACCGACTCAATGGGGAGATCAGCGTTCCGGAGGTTCGGCTGATCGGCAAGAGTGGCGAGCAATTGGGAGTGGTCCGCACCGCCGATGCGCTGCGGATGGCTGAAGAGGCCGATGTAGATCTGGTGGAGATCGCACCGACCGCTGTTCCGCCGGTTTGCCGGTTAATGGACTACGGAAAGTTCCGGTACGAGGAGCAGAAAAAGGCGCACGAAGCGAAGCTGAAGCAGAAGCAGATCCAGCTCAAGGAGATCAAGTTTCGGCCCGCTACCGACGAGAACGACTACCTCACGAAGGTACGAAAGCTCACGGAGTTCTTGGAGGAAGGTGACAAGGCCAAGGTAACGATGCGCTTTCGCGGCCGCGAAATGGCACACCAGGAGCTGGGGTTGAAAGTGCTCGAACGGGTCAAAGCGGACCTGGAACTGATCAGCCAGGTCGAGGCGATGCCCAGGCTCGAGGGGCGGCAGATGGTGATGGTGCTGTCGCCCAGGAAGAAGAAGTAGCAGCATCGAAAAGAAATAACGACAAGTGTCGCGGGCAATGAAAGTTCCGCCGTTCGAGGCGGGCGCCTGGCGGCATCAAAGAACGGAGTACGTGTCATGCCGAAGTTGAAGACGAAGCGAGCCGCCGCCAAGCGCTTCACGGTCCGCTCGAGCGGATCGATCAAGCGTGCCCAGGCGTTCAAGCGGCACCTGCTGACCAAGAAGAAGACAAAGAACAAGCGCCATCTGCGCGGCCTGGTCGAGATCCATCCATCGGACACGGCGTCGGTGCGGCGCATGCTTCCGTACGCTTGAGCGAGGAGGCTGCCCCATGCCACGCGTAAAAAGAGGTGTCACCAGCCGCGCACGCCACAAGAAGGTGCTGACGCAGGCCAAAGGCTATACGCAGCGTCGTAAGAGCGTGTTCCGCGTCGCCAAGCAGGCGGTGATGAAAGCGGGGCAGTATGCGTACCGCGACCGGCGCCAGCGCAAGCGCGTGTTCCGCTCGTTGTGGATCGCCCGGATCAACGCAGCCGTGCGCGAGCACGACTTGTCGTACAGCGCGTTCATCGACGGCCTGCGCCGTGCCGCGATCGATCTGGACCGCAAGGTCCTGGCCGACATGGCCGTGCTGGACAAGCCCGCGTTCGCGGCGATTATCGAACGCGTCAAGTCGCTGCGCGGCGCCTGAGAGGCCAAAGAGCCTTGGCGCGCTCCAAGCCGCGCGCGGGGCCGCGGGCCGGATCGAAGGCAGCCCGCGACAGCCACAGCCAGGCGGCACGCGGCGCACCGGCGGACCCGATGCAGTCGAATGACGAGCTGATCGCAGCTGCTCGCCGCGCGTTCGCCGCTGCGGCGTGCCCGGCCGACCTGGAAAACGAGAAGGCACGCTTCCTTGGCAAGGCCGGAATCCTGACCGAGCGCCTGAAGTCGCTCGCGCGCCTCGAGGCACAGCAGCGACGCGAGGAGGGCGCCCGCTTAAACGTCGCGAAGGAGGCGATCGAGCGGCTGCTGAACGAGCGCCGGGCGCAATTGGCCGAAGACGCAGTGTCCGCCCAGCTTGCCCAGGAGGCGATCGACGTGACGCTGCCCGGGCGCTCGCGCAGCCGTGGCGGCCTGCATCCGGTGATCCGCACCTGGATCCGGGTCGAGGAGATCTTCCGTTCGATCGGCTTCGACGTTGCCGACGGGCCCGAGATCGAGACCGACTGGTACAACTTCACCGCGCTGAACAGCCCGGAGAACCACCCGGCACGCTCGATGCAGGATACCTTCTATGTCGATGCGCCCGACGCACAAGGTCAACCTCTGGTGTTGCGAACCCATACCTCGCCGATGCAGGTGCGCTACGCGCGCCAGCACGGTCCTGCGCTGCGCGTGATCGCGCCGGGACGCACCTACCGCGTGGACGACGACGCGACCCACTCGCCGATGTTCCATCAGGTCGAAGGGCTGTGGCTGGACGAGGACATCAGCTTCGCGGACTTAAAGGGCGTGTACACGGATTTCGTGCAGCGCTTTTTCGAGAGCGACGACCTGCGCGTGCGCTTCCGCCCCTCGTATTTCCCCTTTACGGAGCCCTCGGCCGAGATCGACCTGATGTTCACGAGCGGGCCGCGAAAAGGCCAGTGGCTCGAAATCTCGGGCGCCGGCCAAGTGCATCCTGCGGTGATTCGCAATTACGGCTTCGATCCGGAAAAGACGATCGGCTTCGCGTTCGGCTCAGGGTTGGAGCGCCTGACGATGCTGCGCTATGGGGTGGATGACTTGAGGAATTTCTTCTCGGGCGACCTGCGCTTCTTGCGGCAGTTCCAAGAATGAGGATCCCGGAAGGCTGGTTGCGCCAATTCTGCGATCCTCCCATCAATACGCTCGCGCTCGCCGAGCGGCTGACGATGGGTGGGCTGGAGGTCGAGTCGGTTGACCCGGCGGCGCCGCCGTTTACCGGAGTCGTGGTAGCGCGCGTCCTCGAGGTCGTTCCGCACCCGAACGCCGAGCGCTTGACGCTGTGCCGCGTCGATGTCGGTGCGGCCGAGCCGGTGCAGGTCGTTTGCGGAGCGCCGAATGTGGCCGCCGGCCTGCGCGTGCCGTGCGCGTTGCCGGGTGCGCAGTTGCCGGGTGGCATTGCGATCCGCGCTGCCGAGGTGCGCGGCGTGCGATCCGCCGGGATGCTGTGCTCGGCACGCGAGCTGGGTCTGTCGGACGATCACGCCGGTCTGCTCGTGCTGGCGGGCGACGCGCCGGTGGGCCAACTGCTGCGGCAGGCGCTCGACCTGGACGAGGCGTGTCTGGAGATCAAGCTCACTCCGAACCGGGGCGATTGCCTGAGCGTACTGGGCGTGGCGCGAGAGGTTTCGGCACTAACGGGGAGCCAGTTGCGCGAGCCGACATTCGAACCGGTGAGCCCCAGCAGCGACGAGCGCATGCCGGTGAGCATCGAGGCGCCCGATCTGTGCGGGCGTTTTTCCGGGCGAATTCTTCGCGGTCTGAATGCACGCGCGAGCACACCTGGGTGGATGCGGAAACGCTTGGAACGCAGCGGCCTGCGCTCGGTGTCTGCGCTGGTCGACATCTCCAACTACGTGATGCTCGAGCTCGGGCGCCCGACGCACGTATTCGACCTCGCGACCCTGGACGGAGGGCTGGTCGTGCGCTGGGGACGCGCCGGCGAGCGCCTGCGGCTGCTGGCCGGCCGCGACATCGAGATCGATCCGCAGCTCGGAGTGATCGCCGACCGGCGCGGGGTGCAGTCGCTTGCCGGCATCATGGGCGGTGAATCCAGCGCGGTGACGTTGGACACGACCGACATTTACGTCGAGGCGGCCTTTTGGTGGCCCGAGGCGATTCAAGGGCGCGGGCGCCGCTTGAGCTTGATCACGGACGCTGGGCATCGCTTCGAGCGAGGCGTGGACTACTCCACTACGGTTGCCCATATCGAGGCGGTCACTCGGTTGATCCTGGACACGTGCGCCACCGCGCACACGCGCGTCGGCCCTGTGGATGATCGGATCGCACGTCTGCCCTCGCGGCCGCCGATTTCGATCCGGAGCGAGCGCTGCCGCAAGGTACTCGGAACGGCAGTTACGGACCCTCAGATCGCTCAAGTCTTTTCCAGGCTTGGCCTGGCGCTTCGCCCATTCGCCGGCGGGTTCGAGGTCGAGCCACCGCCATATCGCTTCGATCTGCAGATCGAGGAGGATTTGATTGAGGAAGTGGCGCGCATCGTCGGCTACGAAGCCATTCCGGCGCACCCGCCGCGTGAGGCGACGCGGATGGTCGAGCTGCCCGAGACCGTGCGGCGACCACACCAGTTGCGCGGGCGCATGGTCGATTGCGGCTACCAGGAAGTGATCAGCTATTCGTTCGTCGAGACGGCGCGCGAAGCTGATTTCGGGGCTTCGAGCGGGCCGATCGCGGTCGTCAATCCCATTGCGTCACAGCACGCGGTGATGCGCACCACGCTCTTTGGCGGGCTGGTCGGCGTGTTGAAGCACAACCTGAACAATCAGGCCGCGCGAGTACGGATTTTCGAGATTGGGCGCGTCTTCCGGCGGCAGCCGGATTTGCCGGAAGGTCCACTGCAGGTGGCCGGGGTCGAACAGCCGACATTGCTCGGAGCCCTCGCGTACGGCAACGCTGACGACGAACAATGGGGTCTGACCTCACGCTCGGTCGATTTCTTCGACGTCAAGGGCGATCTGGAGCGATTGATCAGCCCGCTGCGGGCCCGCTTCGAGGCGGCAGCGCACCCGGCGCTGCACCCCGGTCGCTGTGCAAGGATCGAAGTCAACGGCCGGCCGACCGGATGGATCGGTGAGCTGCATCCGCGCCTCGCACGCAAATACGGGCTTCCGGGGAGTCCTGTTTTGTTCGAGCTTCCGCTCGATGCGGTGCAGGAAGTACCTTTGCCGCGTGCGACCCCGATTGCCGAGGTACCCGCGGTTGTGCGGGATATCTCAATTTGGGTAGCCGATACGTTGCCGGTAGCGCGCGTGTTCGAGGAGATCGCACGCTTGTCGGCTCGCGACAGCCGTCTGGCGGTATTGCGCGAGGTTAAGCTCTTCGACGTGTTCCGCGCCGGTGCCGGAACCATCGAGCAAGCCTCGAAAGCGCCCGCTAACGTGTTGTTAAATAAGGAGAAAAGTCTTGCCTTCCGATTGGTTCTGCAAGATACTCGTCGCTCGCTTTCGGACTCCGAAGCGGATGCCGTCCGCGGCGCGATCGTTGAGCACCTGACGAGCGCACTCGGTGGTCGCCTCCGCGAGTGAGCAGTGCGATGGCCGCCGAACCGATGACGTCGTTTAAGTTTCCAGATCTTCCTCAAGCCGCGAGGCCTCACGGCGAGACCGACCGTGGCAGTCGCACGCTGACGAAAGCCGAGCTTGCCGATGCGCTGTTCGAGCGCCTCGGATTGAACAAGCGCGAAGCCAAAGACATGGTCGACGGCTTTTTCGAGGAAATCAGCCAGGCGCTGCAGAGAGGCGAATCGGTCAAGCTATCGGGCTTTGGCAATTTCCAACTCCGCAACAAGCCCACGCGGCCGGGCCGCAACCCGAAGACCGGTGAGGAGATCGCGATCACGGCGCGCCGCGTCGTGACGTTCCACGCGAGCCAGAAGTTGAAGGCGGCGGTGTCGCGTGCCACCGAGCGCTGACCGAGGATCGTTCGCAGGCGCAATGCAGAGTCTCGACGGCTCGCATGATGTGGATGGCGTCCTGCCGCCGATCCCGGCTAAGCGCTACTTCACGATCGGCGAGGTCAGCGAGCTGTGCGCAGTCAAACCGCACGTGCTGCGATACTGGGAGCAGGAGTTCACCCAGCTCAGACCGATCAAGCGCCGGGGCAACCGGCGCTACTACCAGCACCACGAGGTCTTGCTGATCCGCCGCATCCGTTCGTTGCTGTACGAGCACGGCTTCACGATCAACGGCGCACGCAACCGTCTCGAAACCTCGGGCCCCATAGCACTTGCACGAGAAGCGCCGGGCAAAGCCCCAGCCGGCAGTGCGCTTCGAGCGCGGTTGCAGGAGATCCGCGCGCTGCTGCATCGTCGCGACTGACCCGCACGGTACAATTCATTCCACGTCGGGGCGTAGCGCAGCCTGGTAGCGCACTTGCATGGGGTGCAAGGGGTCGCGAGTTCGAATCCCGCCGCCCCGACCAAGAAATTCAACATCTCCGGAATTCATCGGTTCATGGCGACCGTGAAGCCGCCTCGGTAAGCCGCCCGTGAGTAGCGTGGAACCGCCGAGCGCTTCGCCTGCATCCAAGTACTGGTCACCGCAGGAGAGCAGGGGCTGGAAGCTCGTCGACATTTACTCCGATCTGAACCAGTTGGGGCTATCAGCGTGGATTGCGCACTTGGGGCACATCGACGTGCAGCACTATTACGGGAACCATTAGCGGCCGATGCACATTCTGGTCAGCAACGACGACGGCTACCTCGCCCCGGGGCTGCGGGCTCTGGTAGAGGCGATGCGCCCGTTCGGCGAGATCACGGTAGTGGCGCCGGAGCAGAACTGCAGCGGCGCCAGCAATTCGCTGACGCTGACGCGCCCGCTGTCGGTGCGGCGCGCAGAAAACGGCTACCTGTTTGTCAACGGCACTCCGACCGACTGCGTCCACATCGCTTTGACAGGACTGCTGGAACGACGTCCCGACCTGGTTGTCTCGGGAATCAACGACGGCCAGAACATGGGAGACGACACGATCTACTCGGGAACGGTCGCCGCCGCGATGGAAGGCTATCTTTTCGGGGTGCCGGCGATCGCCTTTTCGGTCGTTCAAAAAGGCCTTGAGCACCTCGACAGTGCCGCCCTCGTGTGTGCGGCGATCGTCGAACGAATGCGTGCCGGTGCGCTGCCCCGGCCGTTCCTGCTGAACGTCAACATTCCGGATCTGCCGTACTCGCAGCTACGTGGCCTCGCATGCACCAGGCTCGGCAAGCGCCACCCGTCCGAACCGGTAGTGCAAGGGCTCAGCCCGCGCGGCGACACGATCTACTGGGTTGGCGCCGCCGGCGAAGCTGCGGATGCGAGCCCTGGCACCGACTTCCACGCGACCGCCAACGGCCAGGTTTCGATCACTCCGCTGCAGATCGACTTGACGCATACCGAGCAGCTGGAGGCGGTATCGGAATGGCTCGGGCAGGGGCGGCTTTGACAACGCGATCCGGCACCGGGTTGACTTCGGAGCGGGTTCGCGCGCGCATGGTCGAACGCGTCCAGCGACTCGGGGTGAGCGATTCCCGGGTGCTTGCGGCAATGCTCAGGATCGAGCGGCATCGTTTCGTCGATCCGGCGCTCGCCAGTCGCGCGTATGAGGACACCGCGCTGCCGATCGGTTTTGGCCAGAGCATCTCGCAGCCGTACACCGTGGCGCGCTGCGCGGAACTTGCCCTCGGCGGGGCGGAGGATCCGAAGCGCTCGACGGTACTCGAGGTGGGTACCGGGTGCGGTTACGCCGCCGCCGTGCTCAGCGAGCTGTTCGGCATCGTCTATTCGATCGAGCGAGTGCGTCCGCTGCACGAGATGGCCCGTGAAAATCTGCGACCGCTGAGGATTGCCAACTTGCGGCTGACCTTTGGCGACGGCATGCTCGGACTTGCATCGGAAGCCCCGTTCGGCGTTATCGTTTCCACTGCGGCTGCGGACGACATCCCGCCGGCATGGATCGAGCAGCTGGCGCCCGGCGGCGTGATCGTCGCGCCACTTGGGCGTAACGCGCAGGTTCTGGCCGTGGTCTCCAAAGACGCAAATGGGCGTATCGACCGGCACAAGCACGAGCCGGTACGCTTCGTACCGCTGTTGCACGGAACCGTGAGGACGAATTGATGCGAACCGAGCCGCCAACGTTTACCCGATCGCTGCGCTACCTACTGGCGGCCGCATCGACGGCCGCGTTGTCGGCATGCGTCGTCTCGCCGACCCAAACGGCACCGATCGAAGATCGCTCGAAAGTCGTGCACATCGTGCCCGCTCCAGCTCCAGCACCCGCTCCGGTCGCGGTGCAGCCGCGCGAGGCGCATGGCGGAATGTATGTCGCACAG
>Ga0187846_10001809_pt1 | contig 11996 bp, 5 predicted proteins | sample TC_taG_FD_161473 | JGI IMG/M metagenome (GOLD analysis project Ga0187846, IMG submission 161473) | Biofilm microbial communities from the roof of an iron ore cave, State of Minas Gerais, Brazil - TC_06 Biofilm (v2) | ecosystem: Environmental > Terrestrial > Deep subsurface > Cave > Wall biofilm ... | reverse complement strand
ACGATCGCTCGGGGCACCACCGGACAATTCTCGGCGACGGGCACTTACAGCGACGCGTCCACGCAGAGCCTGACGAGTTCAGCGAACTGGACCTCATCCAACACCGCGGCAGCCACCATCAGCAATGCCAGCGGTCAGCAAGGCGTCGCAAGCGCCGTAGCTCAGGGGTCCTCGACCATCAGCGCAGCGGTGGGAAGCATCAGCGGCTCCACGGTCTTGACCGTGGGGCCTCCGGCCCTGGTCTCAATTGCAGTCTCCCCCGCAAACGGATCGATAGCGCTGGGAACAACTCAACAATTCGCCGCGACGGGCACGTTTACGGACGGCAGCACGCAGGCTCTGACCGCCACAGTTGTGTGGTCATCGTCCGCTTCGACGGTCGCGGCCATTAGCAATGCGCCCGGCAGCCAAGGCGTGGCTACGAGCGCAGGCGCAGGAATGGCAACCATCACCGCGGCCTCGGGCGCCATATCCGGTACGACAGCCTTGACGGTGACGCCCGCAGTCTTGGTTTCCATTGCCGTCACCCCCGCGATTCCTTCGATTCCTCTTGGCGCCACGCAGCAGTTCACTGCGACAGGAACCTTCACCGATGGGAGCACTCAGAATCTTAGCAGCTCGGTTCAGTGGAGTTCCTCGTCCACCGCCGTGGCCACCGTTAGCAACGCCCCAGGAACGCAGGGACTGGCCACGGGCGCCGGAGTCGGAACTGCGACCATTAGCGCCACCTCCGGAACAATCAATGGCGGAACGGCACTGACAGTGACCGCCGCAACCCTGGTTTCCGTGGCCATCTCTCCCGTCAACTCCTTGATTTCACTCGGCACCACCGAACAGTTGGCCGCCACCGGCACGTTTACCGATGGCAGCACTCAGGACCTGACCAGCTCAGCAACCTGGAATTCGTCGAATCCCGCCATCGCGGGAATCTCCTCCGCCGGGTTGGCGACCAGCGTCTCAACGGGAGCGGCCGTAATAACGGCCATCTCTGGAAGCATTACAGGCTCGGCAACGGTCACCGTAGGCCCGGCGAATCTGGTTTCAATCACTGTCTCCCCATCGAGTCCGGCAATCGCCTTGGGAACAAGCCAACAGTTCGCGGCCACAGGCACCTACGGCGATGGCAGTCAACAGGATTTAACGAGCTCGGTGTACTGGACGTCCTCGTCAGGCAGCGTCGCAACGATCAGCGATTCCGCACCGACAATCGGTCTGGCCAGTAGCGTGAGCACCGGTGTCACTACGATTACGGCATCAGCAAGCTCAACCACCGGATCGGCCACCCTCACCATTACTCCGGCTGCTTTGGTGAGCATATCCATCGCGCCTCAAAATCCTTCGTTTCCTCTGGGCGCGACGCAGCAATTCTCGGCGACCGGAATCTTCACCGACGGGAGCACTCAAGACGTCACAACATCGGCCACGTGGACGTCTAGCGCAGCAACGGTGGCGGTGGTCAGCAACTCTACCGGCACGCAGGGCCTGGCAACCAGCGCGGGAGTGGGTACTGCGACGATTACCGCCGCTTCCGGGTCGAGCGCCGCTTCTGCTCTGCTTACCGTGTCGGGACCCCAACTGGTGTCGCTCGCTATCAGCCCGGCCAACCCATCTGTCGTTCTCGGCGCCACACAGCAACTCACCGCGACGGGTACTTTAACGGACGGGAGTACGCAGGACCTGACAGCAACCAGTAGTTGGTCGTCTTCCAATGCCACCGTGGCAAGCGTTAGCGCGACGGGGCTAGCGACATCCCTCTGGATCGGAGCGACCTCGATCACCGCGACCAACGGGACAGTCAGCGGCTCGACCACTCTGACGGTCATCGTGCTCACGCCCATTCTTACCTCGATTACCATTGCTCCTTCCAGCCCTTCGATTGCGGCGGGTATGACTCAGCAATTCCTTGCTACAGGAAACTTCAGCGACGGCTCTACGCAGAATTTGACGGCCACCGTGACGTGGGCCTCTTCGAATCCAGCCGTCGCTACGATCAGCAACACTGCGGGGAGTCAGGGCCTGGCGGCTAGCCTGGTTCAGGGCGGGTCCACCATCTCCGCGACCTCGGGCTCAACGACGGGAACCGCCCTTCTCACCGTCACTGCTCCCGTGCTCGTTTCGATCTCCATTTCCCCGCCGACGGCGTCGATGTTGCTGGGCCAGACGCAGCAATTCACCGCGACCGCTTCGTTCAGCGATTCCTCCACATCCAATGTGACGGAGATTGCCAGTTGGAGTTCCTCGGAGCCGACGAAGGTCACAATTCAGTCCGCGGGTCAAACCAATCCAGGTCTGGCCACCGCCCTCGTTGCTGCGCCGGTCACGATCAGTGCGGCCTACAATGGATACACCGGGGCCGCACCTGTTGCGGTCACCAGCCCGATCCAGCACATCGTGTTCATCATCAAAGAAAACCACTCCTTCGATAGTTACTTCGCACTATTCCCAGGCGCGAACGGAGCCAGTACAGGGAAAATCAAGATCAGCGGAGTGCCGCAGGTCATCACGCTAGGACCATTCCAGGACATTCCGCCCTACGACTACCCACACGGATGGGGTAGCGCGCATCAAGCCTTTGACAACGGCGCGATGGACTTCTTCAATCAGGGCGAATGTGCAACGGCGCCCTATCCGTGTTACCAGGTAGCACAGCAGACTGATATTCCGAACTATTGGGCCTACGCCCAGACTTATGTGCTAAATGACAACGGCTTTAGCGAGATGGAAGGGCCGAGTTTTCCCAACCACATGTTCACCGTCGCCGGCGCTTCCGGTCCCGACATTCCTCACAGCGCCATCGCCAATCCTGTCGGCGGCGGGGTCGGCTGCGACGCGCCGTCCAACGTTACCGTGCTTCTTTACAACGGCACCACTCAGTATCCCTGCTTTGATTTTCCGACCCTCGCCGATACCCTCGGCGAGGGGGGCATTTCGTGGAAGTACTACGCCCCAGGGCATAACGACCCGGGCTACGTCTGGAATGCTCTCGATGCATTCGATCAGGACAGGAATGGCCCCGCATGGGCCAATGATGTGCCGCCGGCCAATTTTGTTGTCGATGCGAGTCAGAACAACTTGCCCGCCTTTAGCTGGCTTGTGCCTCCTTCCCTTTACAGTGAGCATCCTGGACAGAACCAGTCAGTGTGCCAGGGGGAGAACTGGACGGTACAGCAGATCAACGCGGTGATGAGCAGTCCAGCCTGGCCCTCTACGGTCATAGTGGTAACCTGGGACGATTATGGTGGCTTCTACGACCACGTTGCTCCTACTGCCGTGGATCAATTGGGATATGGGTTTCGCGTGCCTTTTATCATCATTTCGCCCTACGCCTATGCCCACGACAACCCTTCCAATCCCCACATCGGCCATGTGCGCCTGGACTTCGCCAGTGTCTTGAAGTTGGCGGAAGAGGTTTTCAACCTGCCTTCCCTGAACGAGCGCGATGCTGTGGCCGGCGACCTTCTTCAACAGCTGGATTTCTCTCAGGTCCACAACCCCCCGTTGATGCTCACACCAAGAAACTGCCCGTGAGCGCCATCGGCTGACGGCAACCCCGCGGACTCGCTCCAAGCTTTCAGAATTGTGCGCGCTTCCTGATCCCTTTGGCACCGTTGCAGCATCTAAGGCGAAGGCTTGAGGCGCGCACACCAAAGGCCCGCAACCCGAACCAGCGGAGCGGCGCGTCCACGGAGAGAGGACACATGATTCTGGTAACCGGAGCGAGCGGCACGGTTGGCAAGTACGTGGCGCAAGAAGTTTCGCGAACGCGGTGCGAGTATCGATTGATGTATCGCTCGGCGGCTGACGCCGCGGCGGCCGGGGACTCGGCGAAGGCGGTCGTCGCCGACTTCGCGGACAATGCCAGCTTGCGCAAGGCGCTCGAAGGCGTCGATAGCGTCTATCTGGTTTGCTCCCCGATTCCTCAACTCGTCGAACTCGAAACCAACACGATCGACGCGTGCAAGAAAACGGGCGTGCGACACGTGGTGCTCAATTCGGCGCTGGGCGCTGCGGACTACCCGAAGTCGTTCCCCGGCTGGCATCGCAAGGTCGAAGACAAACTGAAGGCCAGCGGGCTGACGCACACCATTCTGCGTCCCAATTCGTTCCATCAGAATGTTACGACCTATTTCGCGCCCACGGTTCGCGCGCAAGGCGCGTTCTACGCAGCAGTTGGAAACTCGCGGACCAGTTTTCTCGACGTGCGCGATATAGCCGTGGTGGCGGCGCAGGCGCTGACGGACACAAAACATGCCGGCAGGACGTACGAGCTCAACGGGCCGGAGGGGCTGAGTTACACGCAGGTGGCCGAAAAGATCTCCAAGCATGCGGGCCGTCCGGCGAAATACGTGGATCTGCCCATGGACGTCATTCGCAAGGCCATGCTCGACCAGGGCATGCCCGAATGGCAGGTGACGGCGCTGCTCGAACTCCAAGAATACTATGTCAGCGGCCGGGGCGGCGCGACAGACGGCTTGCTAAGAACACTCCTGCAGCGCGACCCCATCACCATGGATCAATTCCTTAACGAATATAAGGACGAGTTCCGCGAGCAAGCGGCAGGGGCTTAATCCGAGGTTCGGACTCCGCCGGAGTAGTTGCAGAAAGGCAGATTCTTGGCCACTGGGCTTCTTCCGGTGCGCAAACTGTTGCATACGCGTGTCTGAATGAACGGCTGGAAGGAGACTCGGCGTTGAAAATAAAGAGCTTGCGCGACAGCGGCCCGCGCCAGATTGGTACGCCACCTGCTCATAGAAAGCTAGGTTCTTGTATGCGGAGGTACCTGATGAAAGTCAGCCGGATCATGTTGCTGGTGGCGCTGGTCGCGATTTCGGTGGCGGTAGCCAAGGCCGACGGAGGCGGCGACCCGACCATCATCATGAACAAGGGCGGCGACCCGCCGCCAGGTCCGTGCGTGCCGTCGGCCACCGTCATTTGCAACGCTACCGCGTTCAGCCTCACCGTGCCGGCGGGAGCTTTCTCCGAGACCCTCACATACGACGGTTCTCAAACGGTCACCGAGCTCGAATTGCTCTTCGTCAACCCCAGCGGGTCCATCAGCTGCCAGACCGATGTCTTCGAGTTCTGCAGCTCCCTTCCCGAGATCGTGAACGGCCAGCCTGCGCTCCTGCTCGACCTGGTCGGCGCGGGCCCGTGCATGAGCAACGGCGTGAACAACCCGCCAGCGACCTGTGACGGCTTCATTACCACAGGCGAACAGATCACCTTGTCGAGCCCGAATGGCTTTGCAACCAGTCAGACAATTGACTTCGTGCCGGAGCCTGGGTCCCTGCTCTTGCTCGGGACTGGCCTCGGGCTTTTCGGCCGCTTCACGCGAAAGCGCTCGCAGAGCAGCGCTTCCTAACTACGGTTTCCTTGCCGCAAATTGCTTGATGAGCTTCTCAAACTCGGGATCGCTCTGAATCTTTCCGAATTCCGGGTCAGCAGCCGCATACTCCGCCGGATAATGCTTTTCGAAAGCCTCGCGTAACACCTTCAGGGCCTCGCTGGCGCGCCCCAGAATCGCCTCGATTTCGGCTTCGTCGTAAACATAAGCGGCGTTGCTCTTGTCGATAGCGCGCGCGCGGTGCACGAAGGTCACGGCTTGCTGGGCGTCGCCGGTCTTGGCATAGGACAACGCCATCTGCGCCATGACGTCGGCGTCCTGTGGATTGGTCTGAAGCTCCTTGTAGCCCAGCGAGATGGCCTGCTGGTACGTGGCGCGCGATTTGTCCTGCTGGCCCGACCAGCGATATGCATCCGCCAGATTCACGATGGTCTGCGTGTCATTGGGATTCATAGCCGCCGCCTTCTCGAACGTCTCCACCGAGTTCGCGTACTGCTTCAATTCGAAGTAGGCGAAACCCAGATTCGAATAGGTCGAGAAATAAGGCTCGATCTGCAGCGCCTTCTGGTAGTAAGGGATGCACTCCTGATACTTGCCCAGCTGTAGGTACACGTTGCCCGTATTCTCGTAGCCCGCGTCGATGTCCGGCTCGAGAACCGTGACCTGCTTGAAGGCTTCAAGAGCCTTTGGATAGTCCGCCAGCTGATAGTAAGCGTTGCCCAGCGCGTTTTGATTGGCCCAATAGTACGAGTTTAATTGAATCGCCTTCTGGAACGACTCGATAGCCTGCGGACCGTTGCCGCTCGAAAGGTACACGTCCCCCAGTCGGCGGTAGATTTCATCCGAGTTGGGCGCCAGCGCCAGAGCGCGTTTCAGCTCAGCGGTCGCTTCTGAATACTTGCCGGTCGCGCGATAGACGCTCCCTAGAGTGGAATGAACTTCCGGGAGGTTGTCGTTCAACTGCTGAGCCTGCTGGGCGGCCGCGAGAGCCTTTTGTGTCCAGAAACTGTCCTTCTTGCTGCGGTACATGCGCAAACTGCCGTCGGCGACTCCGGTGTAGGCCAGCGCAAACGTGCGATCGCCCTTCAGCGCCTGCTCGAAGAAGTCGAGAGCCGCCTGAATGCTCTTGCTGTCGTGGCCGCGCAGTGCATTTCGCCCGCGAAGGTACAAGTCGTAGGCGGCGACGTTTTCCGTGGGACGCGCCCCCGCCTTGGCCATTTCCTCATGGGAGGGATTGACGTTCAGCGCCGACACCAACTGATTGTAGATTTGATCTTCGAGCGTGAAAACGTCGCCGGCGACGCCGTCGAACTCCTTGCTCCAGAGGCGCTTTGTGTCGGCCACATCTTCCAGCTTCATGACGATGCGCACTTTGTCGCCTGCTCCCTGCAGCGTCCCCTGAACCAGAAGATTCGCTCCCAGGGCGCGCGCGATCTTCGGCAGCGGCTGAGTCGCGTCAGCCTTGCTTGCCGCTTCCGTCGCCGTCACGCGAATGTCCTTCAATTCAAAAAGCTTGGCCGAGAGCGCTTCCTCGATGCCCTGCGCCAGATAGCCGAACCGCGCGGCGTCGCCGAGCACCTGAAGCGGCAGCACGGCGACGAAACGTCCGCTCGCCAGCGGCGGCACGCCGGCAACGCTTGATCCCGCGCTCCCGCCTGGCAGGATCCGGCGCCGAATCCCCGGAATCGCGAAAGCCAGGATCAATAGGGTAACAACTCCGGCAACGGGCCCGACCCAGCGCCGTTGCGCGAACTCCGGAATCTGGATTCGGACGCTGCGCGCACCGCTCCCTGACTTTCCGCCCTGCAAGTCCGCCAGGATTTCGTACGCGTTCTGGTAACGCTCGTCCGGATTCTTCTCCAGGCAGCGCATGGTGATGCCCACGACCCAGTTCGGCAGGGCGGGATTGACGAGCTTCGGACTCTTGGGCGTCTCCTGGATGCGCTGGTACATCACCTTGAGCGTCGAGTCCCCCGAGAATGGCACGTCCCCGGTCAGCATTTCATACAGAATCAAACCGTAGGCATAGAGATCGCTGCGCTGATCGACGGGCTTGCCTTCGACCTGCTCCGGCGACATGTAGCGTGGCGTCCCCAGAAAAGCGCCTGTCCGGGTCATACCGACGGCGCCTTCTTCAAAGGATTTGGCAAGTCCGAAGTCCGAAACGTAAATCTGGTCCTGCTTGTCCACCAGAATGTTCTGCGGCTTCAAGTCGCGGTGCATCACGCCTTCGGCGTGAGCGGCAGCGAGCGCGTCGGCAAGCTGCTTGGCGAAGCTCAGCGCGCGCTCGATGGGCATTCTCGGAGTGGCCTGGAGGATCTGATGAAGGTCCTGGCCCTCAACGAACGCCATGGTGATGAACCGCGTGTCGCCGACCGTCCCCATGTCGTGAATGCGCAGGATATTGCGGTGCGAAATCTTGCTCGCCAGGAGCAGTTCCTGTTTGAAGCGTTTCAGTGCGTCCGACTCTCCCATCATGCCCTGGCGAACGACCTTGATGGCGACAGTGCGGTCCAATTCCTTGTCGTGGGCCTTGTACACGCGTCCCATGCCCCCCTGGCCCAGCAACGCTTCGATGCGGTAGCGCGGACCGAAATCGCTGCCCGGCGGCAGTGCCGAAGTATCCATCACCTGCACGGTTTCGGAATCGACGATGGGCATGGGCGCGCCGCAGCGGGAGCAGGACTCCGCGTAGTCGGAGTTCACGGCACTGCAATGAGGGCAGTTCATGTCGCAAGCCGCCAGGCCGGCTCGGAGACGCGTGGCAACCCGGAATTATCGGTCAGACCTAGCGCGCTCGCAACTACTAAGTCGCGCCCTTACATCGCGTCTCTTGCCGCTGCGGGAGGGCCCCGAGCGGCATCAGGGCGTCTCCGAGCGCCCTGCCTCAAGCGCCTAGCTACCGCAGGTTGAGGACCAGGAGCCGAGGCTCGGTCATCTCTTCGATGGCGTAGCGCAGCCCCTCGCGGCCCAGACCGGATTCTTTGACCCCTCCATAAGGCATGTGGTCGATGCGGAACGAAGAAACGTCGCCGACGATGAGGCCGCCGACTTCGAGCCCCTCGAAAGCATCGAACAGGAGCTTGGCGTCGCGAGTAAACAGGCCCGCCTGCAGGCCGTACGGCGAGGCATTGATCCGCCGGATCGCTTCGCTGAAATCGTCATACGGTTCGACCGTTACCACCGGTGCAAACACTTCCTGGCAATTCACTTTCATGTCCGGGCGCGTATGCGTAAGGACGGCAGGCTCGAGGAACGGACCGCGACGCTGCCCTCCGGTTTCAAGCCGTGCGCCACTGGCGGTAGCTTCCTCAATCCAAGCGGCAGCGCGGCGCGCCGCGTCTTCGCTGATCATCGGGCCCACGTCGGCGGACTCGTCCAGGGGGTCGCCGGTCTTGAGCTTCTTCACGCCAGCCACGAGAAGCTCGAGGAATTTCGATTCGATGGCGCGATGGACGACAATGCGCTGCACGGAAATACAGCTTTGCCCGGCGTAGGAAAAGCCGCCCTGCAGGCAGCGCGCCACGGCGTACTCGAGGTCTGCATCGCAATGAACGATCACTCCGGCATTGCCCCCCAGTTCCAGCGCCACTTTTTTCTTGCCCGCCTTCGCCTTGAGCGCCCAGCCAACCGCGCCGCTGCCGGTAAAAGTCAGAAGCTTCAGGCGATCGTCCGTCACGAGGCGCTCTGCGTCGGGGTTCGAGAGCGGCAGCACGCTCAGAGCGCCCGCCGGCCAGCCCGCTTTTTCGACAACCTCGGCCAGGAGCAACGAGGTAAGCGGCGTCTGAGGCGCGGGTTTGATAATGATGGGGCAGCCTGCTGCGATGGCCGGGGCAACCTTGTGGGCCACGAGGTTCAGCGGAAAGTTAAATGGCGTGATGCCCAGAATCGGCCCCAGCGGAAACCGCCGCACGACCGCCGCGCGGCCCGCCGTGGCCGCCTGCCAATCGAGCGGGAGCCACTCGCCGCCAATGCGCAGAGCTTCGTCCGCGGCCACGGCAAAGGTAAACACCGCGCGATCCACTTCCGCGCGCGCTGTTTTAATAGGCTTGCCGGCTTCGAGCGCAATGAGACGCGCGAATTCCTCGCGGCGCGCGCGAACTTCGGCGGAAACCTGCTGCAAAACGCGCTGGCGCTCGTATGCAGGCATCTTGCGCGTCGTTTCGAAAGCGCGCTGCGCCCCCGCCACCGCGGCGTCGGCGTGCGCCGCCGTTGCTCGATAGCAGGTACCGACGACGGAGCGGTCGTGAGGGGCTAGAACCTCGAACGCCTCGCCTTCGGTAAGCCATTTGCCGGCGACGAAGAAGCCCCAAGTCTTGGCAGGTGTCTTGGTCGTGCTTGCCATATCCATTCCCTTCCCTGCGCTGGCTCCCGGGCGGCGCAGGCCCGAACTACATTCTCGGCGCAGCTTCGACGCGGGACTCCGAAACGGCAGCCAAGGCGGTGTCGAGCACGGCCATGCCTTCGTCGAATTCCTCGTCCGTGATCACCAGCGGGACGAGAAGCCGCAAGACGTTACCGTAACTCCCCGCCGAGAGAAGAATCAACCCATGCTCGTAGCAAAAACGGACAATGCGTTCCGTTTCGTCCTTGGCGGGCTCGCGACTTTCACGCGAGCGCACCAGCTCGATGGCGCACATCGCGCCCAGTCCCCGCACGTCTCCAATCAACGGCCAGCGCTCCTGCAACTGGCGCGCACGAGAAGCAAAGGAGCGGCCAATTCTTTCGGCGCGGCCGGCTAGATTCTCGCGCTCCATGGTTTCAATCGCCGCAAGCGCCGCCGCGCAGGAAACGGGATTGCCGGCGAACGTGCCGCCGAGCCCGCCAACTCCCGGCGCGTCCATAATGTCGGCGCGGCCAGTGACAGAAGCCAGCGGCAGGCCGCCGGCGATGGACTTCGCGGTGATCAGGATATCGGGCGTGATGCCGTAGCGTTCACACGCGAACATCGCTCCCGTCCGGCAGAAAGCGGTTTGCACTTCGTCGGCGACGAAAAGAATTTCGTGCCGGCGACAAAGATCCTGCAGCACGAGAAAGAACTCCGGCGGCGGAGCGACAAAACCGCCTTCGCCCAGCACCGGCTCGACGATAACGGCCGCGACCGATTCCGCAGCGACCACGCGCTTGAAGGTGTCTTCCAAGTGATGCGCGCAGAACGTTCCGCAGGAGGGATATTGCATGGAATAGGAGCAGCGGTAGCAATAAGCGTAGGGGATGCGGTACACGTCGCTGGCGAACGGCTCGAAACCTGCCTTGTAGGGATGGGTCTTGCTGGTGAGGGACATGCCCAGCATGGTCCGCCCGTGAAAAGCATCTTCAAAGCAAACAATCGCCGGGCGGCGCGTGTAGCAGCGCGCAATCTTGATGGCGTTTTCGACCGCCTCCGCGCCGGTGTTGACGAACATGGTCTTCTTTGGGAACTTCCCCGGCGCCAAAGAGTTCAGCTTTTCAGCCAGCGCGACGTATTTCTCGTAAGGCGCCACGCTGAAACACGTATGGAGGAAAGCGTCGATTTGGCCGCGGATCGCTGCCAGGACGCGAGGGGCGCGGTGACCAACGTTGGTGCAACCGATGCCGCCCGCGAAATCGATGAAGCGGTTGCCATCGACGTCCTCGACCACGGCGCCCTCGGCGCGTGCGGCGAAAATGGGCGTGGCATGATAGACGCCTCGGGCCACGGCGCTGTTGCGGCGCCGCATCAGCTCCTGCGATTTGGGTCCGGGAACAGCCGTGCGCAATTGGATCGTCGCCATGTCAGTACCATCCGATGGGCTGCTCGTTCAGATTGATGTGCACTTGCTTGGTTTCGAGATATTCCTCGAGGCCCCAAGGGCCCAGCTCGCGGCCGAAGCCGGATTGCTTGTATCCGCCCCAAGGCGCCTCCACGTAGGTAGGTTGCATGTGATTGACCCACACGATTCCGGCCCGCAGAGCCTTGACCACGCGGAAAGCCTTGAAAATGTCACGCGACCACACGGCCGCCGCCAGACCGTAAGGAGTCGCATTGGCGATGCGAATCGCGTCGCCTTCGGCCGCAAACGGAATGACGGCCGCAACCGGACCAAATATCTCTTCCTGGGCGATGCGCGCGGAATTATCCACGTCGTAGAAAATCGTCGGCTCGACGTAGTAGCCCCGCGTCATCCCTGCGGGCCGGCCGCCCCCAGCCGCGATCTTGGCTTCTTTCTTGCCGATGTCCTGATACGAACGGACGCGCTCGAACTGCTCCTTGCTGACAAGCGGACCCATCTTGGTTTCGCGCTCCAGGGGCGGCCCCAGACGAATGGTCTTTGCTTTGGCGGCCATCGCTTCGACGAACTTCGAATAGATCGCCTTCTCGACCAGAATGCGGCTTCCTGCCGAACAAACTTCTCCTTGATTGATGAACACGCCGAACAACGCGCCGTCGATAGCTGCTTCGAAATCCGCGTCGGCGAAGAAGATGTTGGGCGATTTGCCGCCGAGCTCCAGCGTGACGCGTTTGATCGTGTCCGCCGCCATCTTCACAATAGCCTTGCCGACCGCGGCGCTCCCGGTGAAGGCCACCTTGTTCACGTCGGGATGCTTGACGAGAGGCGCACCGGCACTCTCGCCGAAACCTGTGATGACGTTGACGACGCCCGACGGCACGCCCGCATCAGCGAGGAAGCCG
>Ga0187846_10001808_pt1 | contig 12002 bp, 13 predicted proteins | sample TC_taG_FD_161473 | JGI IMG/M metagenome (GOLD analysis project Ga0187846, IMG submission 161473) | Biofilm microbial communities from the roof of an iron ore cave, State of Minas Gerais, Brazil - TC_06 Biofilm (v2) | ecosystem: Environmental > Terrestrial > Deep subsurface > Cave > Wall biofilm... | reverse complement strand
GTCACGCGGTCCGGCCCGAGCACCGAGAGTGCCGTGACATTGGTGACCCACCCGGTGACGACATCGACCTGGCCGGTCAGCAGCGGCGCCATGTCCGAGCCGATCGTGACGATCTTGACCTCGTCCGGGTCGATGCGGTTCTTGGCCATCAGCGCACGCAGCAGGATCACGCCGGTGGCCTGAATGCCGACCCGCTTGCCGCGGAAATCGGCGGGCTCACGCACCGGGTTTTTCAGCAGTGAGAAGAAGGCGTAGGGGTGTTTTTGCGCCGACACGGCAAAGCATTTGATCGGTAGATCCTGGGAGACCGCCAGCATCAGGGAGGGGCTCGACGACACCTGCCCGACCTCATAGCGGCCGGAGGCGACCACAGCGATGCCGTCATTGTTGGGCCCGCCCGGCTGAATCTTGAAGTCGAGGCCCTCCTTCTCGAAATAGCCGAGGCGCAGAGCGCAGACCTCGCCGAGCTGATTGCCGCCCCCGAGCCAGCCGAGCTGCATGTTGAGCGGGGTTGCGGCAGCGGCGGCCATATCGGTCAGCCTGGCGAGGCAGAGGCCGGTGGTCCCGCCGACGATAAACGAGCGCCGGGTAAGGTGCGATGGCGTCATGTCAACCGTCCTCTTTGCCGGCGTCAACCGCAAACAGACTACCCTGGCGGCGGGCTCTCGACAAAGGACAAAGCCCCTGCTATCGGCCATATTTGGGCCTTCCATTCGATCCGCGCTCTAACACGTTTGCTGCCGCACAAATGACCACTCGTTATCTCGGCGCCCCGATTGCGCGCAATGAGGACCGCCGCCTGCTGACCGGCCGCGCGCTGTTTGTGAACGATGTCGAACGACCAGGGATGCTGCATGTCGCCTTCCTACGCAGCCCCCACGCCCATGCCAGGCTGGGTACGGTAGATCTCTCGCCGGTCCGGGCGCGGCAGGGCGTGGTTGCCGCCTACGCCGCCGATGATCTCGGCGACTATTGGAAGCCGGGTCCGCTACTGGTGCCGCCGCCGCCCATCGAGGGTGCGATTTTCAGCCAGCGGACCCAGGTACCGCTGGCGCGCGATAAAGTCCGGCACGTCGGCGAGCCGGTCGCCATGGTAGTGGCCGAAAGCCGCTACATGGCCGAGGACGCGCTGGCCTACATCGGCGTCGAATACGGGCCTCTGCCGGCGGTGATGGACCTCGAGCAGGCTTTGGCGCCCGGCTCACCACAGGTCCATGACGACGTCACCGGCAATGTCGCGGCCCGCGTCCACCAGAAAAAGGGCGACTACGAGGCCGCCCGACAAGCCGCCGCGGTGGTGCTGCGCCGCCGCTTCCGCTACGACCGCGGCTGCTCGGCGCCGATCGAGACGCGCGGCGTTGTTGCCGATTGGGATGCCAAGGCCGAGCGGCTTACAGTATGGGACACCACCCAGGCACCGGTAGTGGTCCGCAATGGTCTGGCCGCCATGTTGGGCCTGTCCGAGCGCCAAGTGCGGGTGGTGGCACCATTCATCGGAGGCGGCTTCGGCCCTAAGATCATGATGTTCTATCCCGAGGAGGTGTTGCTTCCTTGGCTGGCAATACGATTGGAGCGGCCGGTCAAATGGATCGAGGATCGCGCAGAGCATTTCGTCGCCACCACGCAGGAACGTTCGCAAATCCACGACGCGGAGATCGCATTGGCAGCTGACGGTCGCATCCTCGGAGTCAGGGACGAGTTCCTGCACGACAGCGGCGCATACGATCCCTACGGCCTAACTGTGCCGCTCAACAGCCAGTGTACCCTGCTTGGCCCCTACGTCGTGCCCGCATACGACAGCCGGTTCACCGCCGTTTTCACGACGCTTCCGATCGTCTCGCCCTATCGCGGCGCTGGCCGCCAGCACGGGGTGTTCGTCATCGAGAGGCTGCTGGACATCGCTGCGCGCGAACTTGGGCTCGATCGCGCCGAGATTCGCCGGCGTAACTTCATCAGGGCCGACGCGTTCCCCTACGACAACCAAATCATCTACCAGGATTTCGCGCCGCTGCATTACGACAGCGGCGATTACGGCCCGGTTCTTGAAAAGGCGCTGGACGCGATTGGCTATCAAGCATTCATTGCCGAGGAGCAGCCGCAGCTCCGGGGCGCAGGAAGGCGGGTGGGCATCGGTGTGGTGTTCTATGTCGAAGGTACAGGCATTGGTCCCTATGAGGGCGCCAGAATCCAGGTCCAGAATAGCGGCCGATTGCTGCTCGCAACCGGCATCGGCACCCAGGGGCAGGGCCATTTCACTAGCTTCGCCCAGATCGTCGCTGACGAGATCGGCGTCGCGGTCTCCGACATCGACGTGGTGACCGGCGACACCGACCAGTTCCATTGGGGCGTCGGCACCTTCGCCAGCCGCGCTGCAGTGGTGGCCGGCAACGCTGTCCATGCCGCCGCGAAGCAGGTGCGCGCCAAAATCCTGCGAATTGCCGCCGAACATTTCGAATGCGCAGAAGCCGATCTGTTGCTCGCCGACGGACAGGTCACGATCCGAGGGGTGGCGCGGCGCAACATCGCGCTCGCGGCTTTGGCGGCGCTGGCCAACCCGCTACGTGGCGCGGTCCGGCCGGGGACCGAGCCTGGGCTGGAGGCGACAGCCTATTTCGGACCGGCCAAGGGTGCTACCGCGGCGGGGGCCCACGCAATGATCGTCGAAATCGATCCGGCGACCATGAAGCTGCGGGTCCTGAAATACGTAGTGGTGCACGATTGCGGCACGGTGATCAATCCGCTAATCGTCGCCGGCCAGATCCAGGGCGGCGTCGCCCAGGGAATCGGAAACGCCTTTTATGAGCGGCTGGCGTTCGACGAGCAAGGACAGCTCATCAACGGCACCCTCGCCGATTATCTATTGCCGACCTCAACCGAAGTGCCAATCATCGAAATCTTCCATCATGTCACGCCCTCGCCCTACAACGAGCTGGGCGTCAAGGGGGTAGGTGAGGCGGGTGCCATCCCTGTGGGCGCGCTGTTCGCCCAGGCGATCGAGGACGCGCTGGAGCTACCAGCGCGCGGCATCGACATCCTCGAGATACCACTCGACCCCGGCCATCTGTGGGAGATTGCCGGATGACCCGATCCTTGGAAGCGGCCCCGGGCGCTGTTGATATTACCTGACGGCTCCCGACACGCCGGCGGGTTAACGCGTCGCAACCTGCAAATGGAGGAACGCAATGTTGACTTGGACACTACATGGAGACAAGAAAGGTCTCAGCGCCACCGGCCAAGAGCAATCCTACTGGATCTGCGAGACATCCCGGCTTCGCGTTCAGGAAGGGCGCGACAAGCCAATGGCATTGTTCGTAAGGCGCGAGAAGAAGGTCAAATGGTTTAATGCGCAAGAGGGTTACGGGATCATTAACCACGTGTTTCACAGTTGCTACAACTACATGAGCGAAGCGGTGCAAGCGGCCGAGGCACTGGAAACCGCCGCCTGATAAGGTCCGGTGACACGGACCGAAAGCTGCTGGTCGAGACAATCGAGGCGGACTTGGTTCTCAACTTGGCTGCGTTCCCGGCCTGCCCTACGGACACTGCTGGCGCTACGAGCCCGTTTGGCGTGAGTTTGGTGATCGTGGTGCCGGTTCCTTGGATGTTACTGCAGTCGTTGAAATCGGATACCAGGATGTCGCCGCTTGTGATGTCTCGGCCGGTCGGGAAGCTGGGTAGCACAATGCTACGCCGTAAGGATGCGATCGCCATTCGGCGGAATCGTGGACGATATAATGACATTGGGAATGAACTGCTGCGCCGATGCCTCAGCCGTCGTCACCGCCAGCAGCGCGAGAGCCGCGAGGATTACACTATCGCGGCCAGCGCGGCTCGTAGGACTGGCTTATCGGCTCGACCATCATCGGTCTTGCCGCCTTCCGACCCCCGTGTGGCGATCTGCAAAGGGCATCTTATCCGCCCGAGATTGGAGGCGGTACGTCTATGGGACAGCGTCCGTATACTGCGAGTTGCAAAAGTATGTTTTATTCCGAAGCTTGTTGTATTCAGGGCGCTTTGCGTCATCCGGTGCCAGATAAGAGAACGGCCCAGCCATCCTGTATACGCCGTCACAAATCATGATCCAGCTCCGCCGCGTTGATGTACGCTCGGGGTCAGAGGCGGCGGTGCCGGCCCGCCTGCGGCGCGGCAGGTCAACCTCAATAAGCGGCGACGGCAAGTTCTGGACGGCCCGCAGCCTTGCCCATTACACCGCGCATTTCAGCGGCGTTGAGGCGCGCCCTGTGGCTGCGGACGAGCCGCCGACCACCCGGCACTCGACCCGCGAGCGCGACGAGTTTCCCGATTTCTATGCCGACATGGACAACGCCGGAACGTTGTTTTTGGTCCCCGGCGAGAAGCCGATGCCACCCGTCACCGTGCGCGTCGTCGCTCGCGGCCCGGTCAAATCAAAGGGGCCCGAAGCCATCAACCGGCAGCTCGACACGTTCAAGGCCGCGATCGAGCGCTCGGGCACCAAGGTCGAGGAGGCGTTCGTCGCGGTGCTCGCACCCGGCTGGCTCGACCATTTCATCTTCAATGAGTACTACAAGACCGAGGAAGAGTTTCTGTTCGCCTTGGCCGATGCCTTGCGCGAGGAATATCGGGCGGTGGTGGCGGCGGGGTTTGTATTGCAGATTGATGACCCCGGCTTGCCCGACTGGTGGGACATGCTAAAGCCCGAACCGACGGTCGAGGCCTACCGCAAATTCGCCAGACTGCGCATCGATGCCGTCAACCACGCGCTTTTCGGCATTCCCGAGGAGAAGGTGCGCTACCACCTGTGCTGGGGCAGCTGGCATGGGCCGCATACCCACGACCTGCCGCTCGAGCACATCATCGATCTGATCCTTGAGGTGAAGGCGCAGACCTATTCCTTCGAGGCCGGCAACGTGCGGCACGAGCATGAGTGGCGCGTGTGGCAGCAGGCAAAGCTGCCGGCCGGCAAGATGCTGATGCCAGGCGTTGTCAGCAATGCCACCAATCTTGTCGAACACCCGACACTCGTCGCTGATCGGATTCTACGCTACGCCGCGATCGTCGGCCGTGAGAACGTCATTGCCGGCACGGATTGCGGCCTCGGCGGCCGGGTCCACGCCGACCTTGCCTGAGCCAAGCTGCGCACGCTTGTCGAAGGGGCCCGCCTCGCCTCGACGTCTCTCTGGCCCTAGTTGAACGTGCTCGTGGCCGTCGCAAGTTCCCAGCCCAGGCTGTCGCGTAGCGCCTGCTAGGTTGCGGGCGATGCCGCATACAGCTTGCCGTCGCGCTCCTGGATCCGTCCGGCACGGAGATGGCGCTGCACTGCGATGCCAATATGGTTCGGGCGATCGTTGGGGCACGCCACGTAAAGTTCCTGTCGGGTCCTGCCGGTAGCCAGGGCCAGGACACGCTCGCCCAGGCTCGGTGCGCTGGGTTTGAGTCCCGCTACCTTGCTCGCGGCTCTTGGCGGCCTCCCGCGGCCTCGAGTGCCAGTAGGGGCCTTTGCTTTTGCGGCGGCAGTGGATGTGGTCCTCCTGGCGGGCGGCGTCTTGCTGACGCGCGTCAGCACACGCTCAGCCGTCTCGAGATCGGTCAACCGAGTGGCGACCGTCGCGCGTTCGGTATCGAGGCGTACAAGCCGCTCGCTGACCTTCGTCTTCTCCGCGCTGATCTGGTCCAATATCGTAGATGTTGTGGTCGGCATGGTGGCCATCAGTGGTTTCAGGTCGATCGGAATGATCAGCCTTGCTGGCGGTCTAACACCGCAACGCGAGATCTTCAACCGTAGTATGCGCCTACTGACTTCATTGGCGGCCGGTGCGATATTGCGGACCCGCACGAAGTCTCGTAATCCGTGGAAAAGGCTCGGTTTGTTGGATATTCCGGCGTCGGAAAACTGGGTTACTGCAGTGGCTGGTTAGCGTCAGTCGAGCCTGCTTGACGAAGTTCGCATTTCAACACGCTCGAATCGGCTGATTGGGCAAATCGACCAGATGTGCCGGTAACATTTCTAGGAACCCCGGACGCAAAAAACCCCTGCCGATCATGCAAGCAGACTAGTCCGCGAAGCTCGACCGAGCCGCCACGGCCCAGCGGCCGCCGTCCTCGGTGACGATCCACAGAGAGCGGAAAGAGCCAATCACCGAATTGTCGGCGCGATAGCGAGTGAACTGCACGTCCAAGTGCACCTTGCGGCTCCGGCGGCAATCACCTTGCGAAAGTCCCATTCGCTGTGGTGCCAGTCTGTGCCGGCACGGGCGAGAAAGTCCCGCAGATAGGCCCCGGGCTGATCCCACACCCGCATCCCGCCCCCCGCCAGCCGGTAATGCGGGAAATGCAGCGTCGCGAGCAAGGCCGGTTCGTTGCCGGCGTTCAGCGCTGCCATGAAGCGGTCGAGTACGGCGAGCGCCGCGCCCACCGCAGCCTGATCAGGCTGAGCTTGAGTTTGGTCGATAGCGATAGCGTTTCTCTCTTCGGTGGAAATTTTGTAGGGCTGTGCTGATCCCAAAACCTCAGCCGACCGCAGCGCGAAAGATGCGCATATAATTGCCACCAGCAATCTTTCCGGCCTCTTCGGGTGTAAAGGCACCGCGCAGCATCGCTGCGACGAGGTGCACCCACTGCCCGTAGTCCTCCACGCTCCCCGGCGTAACGTGCTGGTCAGTACCGATGCTGACGTGATCTATGCCGACGACATCGACCATTTCCTTCAACCCTTCGACATACTTTCCCAGGCTCGGAAAGAAGTGCCAGACGCCGATCGAGCCGCCGGTCTCCGCGATTGCACGCGCGTGATCTCGGCTGACCTGCCGTCCCCTCAGCGGCGTGGGGCCCATCGCTCTCGAGTCGAGCAGCGCTGTGTGCGAGAGCAGCAAGGGTTTGGTTGCCACCTTGGTCGCCTGCTTGACCGTGTCTTCGGTCGCATGCGCGACGTCGCATACGATACCGAGCCGGTGACAGGTTACCTGCAGCACGCAGCAACCCAGCCGCAAAGACGGCCGGTAAACCGAAGGCTCCACTGGCGGTGCAGAAGCTGGCCGCCACGAAGGCGTCCAACAAGAAAAGGACCGCGACGTCTGCTCCTAAGCCCGCTTCGATGACCGGCCCATCGCCGCCGATCGTCACGTTGAAACATCTCGCTGAGTGGGCGGGTTATAATCACGGCATACCCAAGCAGCAGGCGATCGAGATGTTCACCGGCTTCGTGGCCGACATCGGTCGCGCGCTGAAGAAGGGCAGCAAAATCCGCATTCCCAACCTTGGCATCCTGCAAGTACGAATGCGACCCGCACGCCCGGCGCGCAAGGGGCGGAACCCGGCCACGGGCGAGGAGATCCGGATCAAAGCCAGTAAAGCGTCAAAGAAGGTTGCCTTCCGAGTCGCAAAGGGTTTGAGCGAAGCAATCTGATCTGCGCTTCCACCGACGTGTTTGAGGCGACCCTCCGGGCCTTTTTGAGCTTGGTCCACTCGGTCGCCGCGAGATCCCAATAGCGGACAACCTCAAGATCCGGCGGGGACCTCGCCTGTTCGGGTGGGAGTTCGTCTGACTCGCCGCTGGAGGGAAGCGGATTCGAACCTTTGGTCCCGCGGCCTTGCGAGCCGATCCGATCTCCGCCGTGTGCGATCACGACTTTGCCGAAATGCCCCCTGCCTTCGAAATGGCGGTATGCCTCCTTCGCCTCGGCAAACGGGAGCGCCCGATCGATCACGGGGAGCAAGCGGTGCATCGCAATTGCCCGGTTCATGGCCTCGAAATCGACCCGACTTCCGACGCTGATCGCACCGAGCGTAATTCCGCGGCCGGTCAACAATAAGGGATCTAGGCCAGCCATGAAGGAACTTCACGCGGTATCGTGCCACTACAATGTTCGTTCGCTCTCGCCAGAGCCGCGAATTCTGAAGAGGATTAAATCCATGCTGTATCGCGGAATGGATCGCGCCCAGCTCGACGCCGCCTACAACAACCTCGCCGCGGTACCATCATCCCCAAAACTCCTTGCCGACTGGGCCGCGCGCAGCGCGCACTTTCGTGAGCGGCATCACGGGCATCTCGGCCTCGCCTATGGCGAACGGCCGCGTGAAAGGCTCGACCTATTCCTTGCCGGGAACCCCGCGGCGCCGACCCTGGCTTACATCCACGGCGGCTATTGGCAAATGACCCACCAGACAAAAGAACTGTATAGCGCCTTGGCCGAGGGGGCGGTGTCGCACGGTCTCAACGTGGCGGTCGTCGAATATACCCTGGCGCCGGAAGCGAGGATGGACCGGATCGTTGGCGAGGTGCGCCACGCCATCAGCTGGCTCCATGAGCATCTTGGCGATTACGGTGCCGATCCGGGGCGCATCTACGTCGCCGGCCATTCCGCCGGCGGGCATCTGACGGCGATGACAATGCCTCTCGGCGCGGTCAGGGGCGGGATCGCGATCAGCGGCCTCTACGACCTTGAGCCGATCCGCCTTAACTATCTCAATGAGAAGCTCGGGCTCGACGAGGCCGAGGCGCAGCGCAACAGCCCGATGCTCAATTTTCCGCCGATGTCAGGTCCGCTTATCGTGACCTACGGCACCGCGGAATTGCCGGAATTATGCCGCCAGTCGGTTGACTACGCCCAGGCGTGGGTCGAGCGCGAACTGCCGGGGCATCTGCTACCAATCGACGGAGCCGACCATTTCACGATCCTCGAAACGCTGGCCCGGCCAGACGGCGAGCTGATGCAGGCTTTGCTCACCCTGATCCGAGGCTGAGGGTCCGTTTCCGGCGCGTCTTACTCCTTACGGTCCGTCGCGGCGAAGGTCACCTAGCCAAAGCGACAGCCGCCGCTCGCCCTTTGCAGTCACCTAGGTCGACGGCCTAAAAATCGGCTCCGACACGGGCATTTGCTTCAAGGTCGGGGTGTAGCGCAGGCCGGTAGCCGGCGCGGATTGCGAGCAACGTTGAGGGTGGGGTCAGCAACCCGTCAGCGTGAGGGATTGGTCGCTCTGCCTGATAACCTTGCTCGCTCCAGGGGAACGCGCGGCCCTGCACAATCGTGTAGGCCTTGCCGACCGCGGCAATCACTGTGCCGTCCGGCAGCTCGCCGATAGATCCAGGTATGGCATGGACTCGTTTGCGGCCGCGGTCCAGCCGCTCCTCGTGCAGTACGGCGTCCATCTCTGGCGCCAGAGGCGCCTTCCCTCCCTTGGCCTTGCCCCAGGCGGCGCGAAATGCCTCTGCAGCCGCGCGGCGGCAGAAGAAGCACGGGCGATGCCCGGCGGCGAGCGCCACCGCTTCGTCGAGAAAGAAAAGCTCGGTCCAGCTGCGGCCCGCCATCACCTCGCGGTTCCGTCCTTTGTAATCGAGAACACAAACGAGCCACGCCTTGGTCGTCCAGCGTCTCCCGAGCAGGGTTTTGGTTACGGGGTCGTGGATGATTCCGCGGTTGCCAATGAAAAGGCCTCTCTGCGCGATCGCAATGACATCGCCAAACGGGGTCACCCGGTTCTGTAAGGGTCTCCGACTGCCGCTCATCCGCCTCTAGCCGACGTCCGGGGGCTACGGCGCACGTCGATCGCCGGTTCGCCATCCGGTATCAGGCGTTTGACCGCCTGTGCTAGATACGCCGCGTCGGCGACGGGCTGGGGTCCAGCGAGACTCAGCGCCAGCTCGTCTGCGCCGGCACGGTGGTACTGCGCCGCCTGCGCTATGACTTGCTCAGCGGTGCCGGCGAGCGCGAAAGCCGAGATGAAGCGGTCGTCGAGCACTCGCCCGGCCGGCTCGCCCCGGCGCAGGCGGTCGAGCGCGCCCACCATCTCCGGCCGTGCGATGCCACTCAGCCGGGCGATCGTTTCGCGTTGCGCCGGCCAGTCGTTGCCGGTCGGCCACAGCGCTATCATCATTGCGCCGAGAGCCTCTTTTGCAATCTCTCTGGCTTCGGCGTCATCCGGTCGTGCTGCGCAGGGCAGATATTGCACGATGTCGAGCGACTCGCGCCCCGCCGTCGCGGCGCTCTCCCGGACGATCGCGACCGCGCGGGCGGTGTAGGCCGGCGGGCAGAGGTTCGACACGATCAGGCCATCCGCCAACTGGCCGCACAGTGCGAGACTACGGTCCGCCATCGCCGCGAGATGGATCGGCATATCGGGCCGCGACGCGGCAAACTCAAGCGCCACCCGATTGGCCGAAAATGCCTGCCCGCGATAGGTCACGGTCTCGTGCCGCAGCAGCCCGCGGACGATTTGCACCGCATCGTTCAGCGCGGCGAGCGGGCGATATCTCATGCCGAGTTGCGCGATGCGTTGGGCGATTCCGGAGCCGATGCCGAGTCGAACCCGGCCCCCTGACAATTCATCGAGCACCGCCGCCTCCTGCGCAATCAAGGTCGGGTGGTGCTGATAGGGATTGAGGATCCCGAGGCCGAGCCTGACCCGGGACGTGTCGGCCGCGCAGGCCGCGACTGTGGGCAGGATTGCCCGGCCGAACGGGTTCTCGGCAAACCAGAGCGAATCAAAGCCATGGGCCTCGGCAGAAGCGGCGAGCGCACGACAGGCCTGCGGTGTCAGTCCTTGATTTAGCCGCAGGCTAAACCGCGGAAGGTCGGGCGGCATTCCGGCCCCGCTCTCGCGATCAGATGCCGCCTGGACGCGGCGCCGTGCTCGCTTCCGAGAAATGCACGTGCACGACGCGCCAGTCACCCGCTTCCTTGCGGAACACCATCGTCGAACGCGAGACGAATGAAACGCCGTAGCGCCGCGCCTGTGGCGGCGGATCCCGACCGATCCATTCCGACTGCGTATGCCGTTCGCACCAGACGACTGCGAGATCGTTCGATACGACGCCGCCGAGGTCGAATGGCGTCCAATAGCCGCTCCTGACGTTCGGTTGATAGAACTGCCACAGCCGGGTCCAGTGCTCGCGGCCGTTGTAGGTGTGGCCGTTCAAGTTGAAAAAAACTGCCTCCGGTTCGCCGCTCCAGATGTCCTGCAGCTGGCCCCAGTCAAAGCTGGCATTGGCCTCGAGATATTCGTGCAAGCGTTCCAGGACGCGCGATCGATCCGCCTCTGACCCGCCAACCAGCCGGGCGGCGTCCAATCCCTTCGCCGGCATCAGTCAGTTTCCGAACCTGAAGGAGGTACTGTTTGATTTGCCGTCATCGATAATCCTCCCACGATCGTCGGTTGGCAGCGGAACTTTACCCGATTTGCGGCGCTGACGCCGCTGCCGTCCGATCACATGGCTGGACGCCAATCCGGCGTGCCTTTTGACAGTCCACCATCGCGCGCCCGCTGCATCCTCGCTCATAACAACACCGGCCGAGCATGGGCGATCATCAGGCTCGATCCGGAAGCGACTGAAACAGATGATCTGCACGAACGAATAACATGCTGACCTGGATGCCACTTTCAACGCGACTCGGCCCGTTGCCGTGCGCCTCGGTGGGTATTCCTTGAGCGAACCGACAGCAGCCACTCAGCGGTGGCTGCGGGTGGGACCGGCTGCACGCCTCCGGCGCGAAGCTCAGCTAAGCGCCGGCAGTATCTCCTCCGTGACGCGCTTGAACTGGCCTTTCTGGTCATATCCAACGACCCTGAGCAGGATAGTCGTCGCTCCGGCGTCGACGTATCTTTGTAGATTTTGAACGCATTGCGCGGGCGAACCGGCCGCCACCCAGAGCTTGAGCATGTCCTGGCGGTAATCGACCGAGTAGTAGCTGTCGAGAAACCGCTTGGCCTCGCCAAATGCCCGGTCGCGGTCTTCGTCGACGTTGATATTGTGATAGATGGCGACCTCGAAATCCGGTTTCAGTTCGCATCCCATTTGGCGCGTGTATTCCCGGATCATCGCGAGCGATGTCTGCACGTCTTCAGGCGACTTAAAGGTGGTCATCCAGCCGTCGCCAAGCCGCGCCACCCGCCGGTAGGCCTGCTCAGCGTTCCGTTTCTTGTTCAGATCGGGATTGGCGGTGACCCAGATGGGAATAGGCTGCTGAACTGGACGCGGTAGCACGGTGAGGTTGCGGAAGCGCGAGTATTGTCCGTTGTAGTCTATA
>Ga0187846_10001807_pt1 | contig 12004 bp, 12 predicted proteins | sample TC_taG_FD_161473 | JGI IMG/M metagenome (GOLD analysis project Ga0187846, IMG submission 161473) | Biofilm microbial communities from the roof of an iron ore cave, State of Minas Gerais, Brazil - TC_06 Biofilm (v2) | ecosystem: Environmental > Terrestrial > Deep subsurface > Cave > Wall biofilm... | reverse complement strand
TAATACTGATCCTGTTAATATTTTCCCTGCTTTATATCGTTCTGACATAAAAACAGTAATTGGTGCTTCTCCAAGTGCAAGTGGTGGAATTTTGGGAACATTACAGCCATATGGTACTGCAAATACAGGATTTCGTGAGAATCAAGTTAATGATGATTCTTGGCTTTGCCAAAATGCTTATGCTACTTCTACTACTGTATTTAATCGTGATAATACTGCAACTATTTCTAGTTTATGCGCTACTGAAGAAAATTCAATTCCTGCCTTTAGATGGTTATATACTGCAACTGGTGCGAATCCGATAACTTTTACTGAGTTAGCACGATTAACTACTAGTAATTTAAAATTGGGTACAAATTTAGGAGTTCAATTTACGGCAGATGGAACGAATTTATTTTCTGTATCTGCGGGTGGAAGTGGAGCAGGAACGTCTTTGGAGTTTAATGGTCCTACTGGAGATTTATTTGAAGTTCTTGGCAATTCTGGAACTATTGTTAATCGAATGCGGGCTTTTGGGGCAATAACTGGGAGTTCTCCTGGTTTTGTGTCTTTTGGATCAGATACAAATGTTGGAATATTATTTAATACTCAAGGGATTCCCTCACCTGCTTATTTATGGGAAATTAATGGTAATGTAGCAGTACAAATGTTTAATGATTTTTCAGTATCTTTTAACAAGTGGATTGATACGAGTCAAGGCTTTCGAGATTCAAGTAATCATTTACCGTGGTTGACATTAATAGGTGTTATTGCTAATGTTGTAGATAACATTCAAATTACTCCATCTGCAACAGGAAATCCTGCGACTGTTGCAGTATCGAGTGTGGGTTCTGATGCTAATATAAACTTAAATCTTATTTCTAAAGGTACTGGTGTTGTTCAATGTAATGGTGCTACATGTGGTGGGATTACTCCTAACGTACAATTTTTAACTGCTTCTTCAGGAACTTATACTACTCCATCTGGGTCTAGGGTTTTAATTGTCCAAGCAATTGGTGGAGGTGGCGCAGGAGGTTGTTCTAATACTGCTTCAAGTGCCGGTGGTGGTGAAGCAGGTTCTTATGGAGAATTAATAATTACTTCTCCTTCTGCTTCTTATTCTTATACAATTGGTGCTGGGGGAAGTGCATGTTCTGCTGGAACGGCATCAAATGGCGGTGCTGGAAGTGCTACAACTTTTGGAACTTCTTTACTTTCTTGCCCAGGTGGAAATGGAGGAGGAGCCGGAGGAACTACAGGTAATACTCAAAATTCCGGGTGTACTGGAATAACAAGTCCTTCTCTTCCCGGTAATATCGGCGTTCAGATAGGTGGCGCTAATTTAGGTGGAAATGGTGGGAGTGGTCCTTGGGGGGGAAATGGCCCAGGGCAAAATGGTACGAATGGCGCAATTGCGGGTTCTGCTAATTCTGGAAGTGGAGGAGGAGGCGCTGATGCAACAAATCTTGCTGGTGGAGCAGGTGGAAGCGGCTTAATAAAGGTTACAGCATTATGACATTTGCACAGTTTCAAACAAGCCTCTTAAATAATATGAGAAGGCAAACTGCTGAATACTTGGCAGAAGTGCCGAATATTATAAATTCTGGACAGGATATAATTTGTCAACGTAAGAAATACTGGTTTCTTGAAAATAGACAGCAATTTTCTATTACTCAGGGCGTAGGTTCTTGGTGGCAAGTTACTCTTCCTGCTGGAGCAAGTTATTCTACAATAACAGAAGATATATTTGGAGTTTGGGAAGTCTTATCTTCAGGAGAGAATTCACCAGTAGAATATTTGCCATATGACCAAGCAATTTCGCTATATTATTTGCCAAGTAATAATCCTGCTATTGCTCCTCCTGGAGAGATAGAATCTTATAGTGAAACTCCTGATTATACTGGCATTATACTTTATCCTGTTCCTATTGCAAATACTTCAGTTTATGTTGCATGGAGAGCAAAATCTCTTCCTGATTGGGATGGGGTAAGTCAAACAGCGAATAATATAATTACAAATGAATATTATAATTTGTTGCTTGAAATTTCTCTTGCATTAAGTTATAAATTTTATTATGGTCCTCAACATCAAAGATATGTTTCAGGTTTGCAAAGTTTTGAACAAATGGCGAGAGTAACTATAGATCGTGAAACTACTCAGAAAAGGTGGGAGAGAATTAAAACATTACCATTAAGAAAGGGGATGGAAGTTCCGAGACAAATGCAAATAGCACCGTTTAGAACACCGCCTTGGGAATTATAAGTTTTATGGATATGGAAAAAGGACTTTCTACAAAAGTAGCAGTAATAGAAGAGAAAATTGATGATATTAGATTAAGAATAGAATCGGTTGAATTTTCTGTTAAAAAAATATCAGTAAATGAGGAAAGGATAAGTGATGTGAAAAGGCGAGTTGAAAACATTGAGAATAATAATAAATGGAGAGATCGTCAATTTATTATTCTTATTTTAACAATTGTTGCTGGATTGTTTGTAACAAATCTTCATTTATATACAATAGTAGGAAAGTAATATGTAGATGGCAGTAGATACAGCACAGGAAATTAAGCAAGTATCTGCATGGCCGGACTTTTTTGTCGGTCTTCGTAGAGATATGGCTTTAAGAAATAAAACTAAGATGCCTAAGAATTCAGTACAAGATTCACTTAATGTTCGATTTCTTGACGGTTCTGTTATTAAACGACCAGGATATACTATTTATCTTTCTGGAACAATTACTACTAGAATTAGATTAATAGATGAATGGTATGATGCTAATGCAGTACAACATTTAATAATTGCTACTGATTCTAATGTTTATGAATATAATGTAAGTTCTGGGGTTTTGACAAATAGAACTCCTACTGGCGGTCTTCATGGTGTTACTGGTTCTGTTTATGTAGGCGTTGGATTTTACGGAAAGTATTTTATTACTAATAATATAGATGAGCCTTTATATTGGGACGGAGTTGCGGCGAATTTTGTTTTTCTAACTACAACAGGCGCTCCTGTTAAAGCGCAAACAGTAATTGCTTTTCAATCTCATTTACTTTGGTTAAATGTTCAGGATTCAGTTTTGGGTGTTCAGCCACAAGAAATAATTTGGTCTGATAATCAAAATGGTCTTACTTATAATTCTGGTGATGCGGCTGTTATTACCCTTGAAGATACAAATGATGCTATTATAGGTACTGAAATAGTTCAGAACGTATTGGCAATTGCGAGACAGAAAAGTATATATATAAGTCAATTTATAGGATTTCCGTTTTTCTATCTATTTCAAAGGCGTGTCGAGAAATATGGTATTCTTGCAACGAATACTTTTAAGAAAACTGAAACAAATATACTTGGTCTTGATCCTAATGGAGTTCTTGCATTTGATGGTGCTAATCTTGATGCTTATATAGGAGAACCTGTTAAAGATGATATAATTAATATAGTTCCACAGACTTCATTTATATCTGGAGCGTTTTCTGCTTTTGATCTTACTGGAATAGCATGGCGTTTGTTTGTTTCTTCCCGCTCTGATGGAAACCCTGATACTGAATATGAATTTCACGATTTATTTAAGTGCTGGGCTAAGCATTCTTATGCAGTACCAATTACTGCAATTGGCGCTTTTAAATTTGCACAATATCCATTATGGTCACAATTAACTTCAGGGTGGAATACTTATCAACTTCGTTGGAATGATCCTTTAACAAGTGCGTTAGGCCCTGCAATTTTATATGGAGATATGAATGGTAATATTTACATTACTCAAACTGCGGCGAATGATAATGGTCAGGCTATTAATGCTTTCTTTAAAACTATACCTTCTGAACTTGAATTATCTGGATGGATTAAAGAGTTGTGGCGTCTTCAATTCATTCTTACACAGCAAACTACTGGAACTTTAACTGTTCATGTATATGCTTCTGATGATGGAGAAGTTTTTAAAGAAGCCGCTACAAGTCCTTATACTTTAAATATGGCGAACACGCCTATACCATTTATAGATGTATTTGCAACTGGCTGTTGGTTTTATTTATATATAATAGATGCTAATTTAAATGAAACATTTTCTATTCGGGAAATTCGTGCAACGTATATGCCGCTTAATGAGGTGGAATATTAATGGCAACACCAGTTAGAAATTTAGTACCTAGTCAATTAAACTTGCCATTAGGACAAATACAGAATTTTACTGATAAAGTCGTTAGTAAATTTATTTCAATCTTTAATCAAAGATTTAGTGAATTAATTTATACGTTTGCTAATGTTATTAATACAAACATGACGAATAGATTTGGTGATACTATATATGGCCTTCTGCAATTTGGTACTGGAGGGTATTTAGTTATTCCAGTTCTTGCATCTGACCCTACTGGAATTGATTTAGTTAATGGAGCAATTTGGGTAAATTCTACTACAGGGCAATTTAAGATAAGAGTGGGAGGAGTGACTAAAGTTGTTACAATCACATGAAATTATGAAAATCAGGAATATATTAATGTTTGATTTGGGATGGGTTGTAGGATTTTTAGAGGGAGAAGGATGTTTTTCTGCTCAGAAGACAATTATAAACGTAAATGAAAAATTTTATCCAAGAGTAGATGCTACACAAAATGAAATTGAACCATTGGAAAAATTAGTTGAGTTATTTGGAGGAAGTATTTGTAGGAATGGTAATAATGAAAGATGTAAAAGATGGGTTGCATATTCTAAAAGAGCAGAAGAAATAATGAAATTAGTTTATCCTTATATGTCTGATAAAAGACAAAGTAAAATTGAAGAAATATCAAAGGTTTGTGGGTTTGAATTATGAGCATTGATGGAAAAATAGAAATATTTAAAGTAGAATCAATTGATGAAATTATCTTTCTTTCTGAATTAATACATAAGTTTTTTGAATCAGAAAAGAAGAATTTAAAATATACTGAAAAAGATTTTTATGAGAAATTGCCTTTTATACTTGAAACTGGCGCTCTCTTTTATGCCATAGAAGATTTTGTTCCAAAAGCATATATAGTTGGTTGGCGTGTAGAAACTATGGAAGGCGATTGCGTTTTTATTCTTCAAGCATATTCTGAGCGCACTTTTATGTTGCGAAGACTTCGAGATGCTGGTGATGAATGGTGTAAGGAGAATAATATAAAGAGACAGATTATGGCTGTTGACCCTGAAAAAGAAAATTTCTTTATGATGCACTATCAAATGAAAAGAGAAGCAATTTTAATGTCACGTGAAGTTAATGTTAAATCAGATGATGAAACTAAAATCCAACAGGAGGAAGGAAATGTGGCTTCTTCTTGAAGAATTCCGTACTCCTGTAAAAAATCGCCATATTTTTTATTTTGGAGGAGGGCAGGCTTCTACTCCACAAGTTCCTACTCCTGTTGAAAAATTCCCGGGTCTTCAAAATTTAGGAACTCAATTAGTAAATATGTTATTACTTCCTATTTTACAAGGACAAGCAGGTATGCAAGGTGGATTAGCACAACGACCATATAAGGGTTGGTCTTCTGTTTATGGCGGTCCCGGTGGAACTTTTCCAGGGGCATATTCTGTATTAAATAGTCCTAATCCTGCATTAAATGGTGCTAGAGGAGGTTTTCAAAATACTGTTAATGCTTTAATTTCTAGCATAATTGGTCAAGGTTTAAATGGTGGTGGAGGAAGTGCAGCAAGAAGTGGAGCGGTTTTAACTTCAAGTGAGCAACCGGGACCATTTGGAGCACCACAACCTGAACATGGAGAAGGAGCAGGTTCTGTAACAGCAGAAGGAGGAGCATTAAGTAGTAATGGTGAGAGTCGTGGAGAATCTGAAGCGGAGCATGGATAAATGAGTATTGGAATGGCTCCTCCTATTGGATTAGATGGAAATGGAGGATTTTCTGGAAATATTTATGATCCATCGTTAAATCCTAACTATGGTCTTATAGGAACTACTGTCGCACCGTTATCTCCTAATGAACAGCAAGGAGTAAATATTTCAGGAAGTAGTGCTCAAGGTGGAATGTCTTTATTTAATCCTTCTGTTTCTGGAATAATGAATATCTTGCAGGGCAATTTCCCTGGATTAAATCAAGCGACTGGTAATATGATGAATACTTTATTTGGTTCTCTTTGGAACGAAGCACAGCCTGCACTTGAACAAGGAATTCAAAGTATAGAATCTGAAGCAACAGGATTAGGGCAATCAGGGGGTATTTCTACTCCTGCGGCTGGATTAATTAAAGATTTATATTCTCAAACTCTTAGTAATATTCTTGGACAAACTACACAAGCGGGAGTAAATCAATACGGTCAGGATTTAGGTTTGCAATCTGCGCTATTTAATTTAGGTATGCAACAACCACAAAATGCGATAAATCAATTATTACAAACTGGAGGACTTCAGCGTGGAGTTGGACAGGAAGCATTAAATAGTTTGTATCAGCAATATTTACAGCAATTAGGTTTGTCTCAGAGCAATATTTCTAATATTATGAATATGGTAACTGGAGGAATTGAAGTTCCGTATGAACCTCCAACTCAATACGGCCCGAGTCAGTTTGGTCAAGTTTCTGGTGGACTAGCGGCATTATTGCCATTATTTACTGGAGGAGGATCATGAATAATATAGACTGGAATCAATATTTAAGTGGTTTGCAGACAAGCATGGGAACTCCAGATCAACCTTCTTTATTCAGGCCTACTGGTTGGTCTGACCTTGCTTCTTTCATTAAATTAATAGGTGTTGGAATTGCTTCAAGTAGAGCAAATAAACAAAATAAAATTCTAAGTATGCTTGCTCAAGCAAAAGAATTTGGTGTACCAGGATTAAGAAAACTTTATTCTGATCCAGAATTTCAATCACTTGCAAAGTCACTTCCTGGTTTTTCACTTACTCCTCTCCCTCCTGAAACCCCTGAAGAACTTATGCAAACTAGAGAAGAAGCGTTATTGCAAGAAGCAGAAAAAACAAGACGAGAAGGTATATTAGTACCTGCTACACCTGATGTTATTATTCCAGAACAAAGAACAGAAACTGGAGCAAGAGTATCAAGAGGACAACCCACAGAACCTGATATAATTCCAGAAAAAACTACTCCAGGAATTCCAGAACATAGACTTTTCTCAGGTCCGAAATTTAATAAATTGTATAATGAATTTGAAAGAGGACTTGTAAGTAAATATGGCGCGGCAACAGCAGAAGCGGCAGGTCTAATTCCTAAAACTATTCCTGGTGTGCAAACTGCAATTGCTAGGGGCATGATGGATATGAAAGCATCTCCTGGTCAAGTTCTTACTGCTATATATTGGAATTTATATAATTCAGGTCAAGACATGAATAATATACCTCCTGATTTAGTGGCAGAAATTCAATCTACAGTAAATCCGATGTCACAAGCGTATTATCAGAATTTATTGGCAACTGGACTTCAGAAAATAGCATCTGCGAAACTTTCCGATCAGAGAAGAATAACAATGGCGGCTGAACTAAAATCAGATATTGCTAAAATTGATGCACAAGCACAGCAAGCAATATCTGCTGGTCATTTAAATGATGCAAGAACTCTTTATACTAATACTGAAAATAAATGGCTACCGACATTAGATCAATTAAAAGTTGATGAAGGAGCGGCTAGGATTAATCGTGATAATGCGTATGCAAAATATATAGAATCTGATATTCCTCTTCATCAAGCGCAAACTGACTGGTATCATGCAAGAACAGAATACACTAGAACTTTAGGAGGTAGTAATAGCCTTGCTCATCTCAAGGCAAGGGAATCTTCTCTTGGAAAATTAATCAATGCAGATTTGAGAAAAATACAGGGACTCCAATCTGCTACACCTACTGAATCATTTACTCAAGAAGATATAGATGCTAAAATTAATGATACATATAAAGAACTTGATAGTTTTCAGAAACAACTCAATGTTATACAACAACAGGAAGGAAGTCCTGATGTAAGTACATTTCAAACAGATTATTCACATGCTAGTCAAAAAGTTCAACAAGTTTTTAATTATGTATTAACTAAATCTAAAGGCGATGCAAATACATGGGTTCAAGCATTTAATCTTTTAAGAAAAAATCCTCATCTTCAAGACCAGAAAGTTATGAGTCCTGAAGATTGGAATACTCTTTGGCATATATTACAAGAGAAAGCAGACGATCAAGGTGTAACTTTACCTGAATCTCCTACGCCACCGTAAATAAATGCCTGACGATTATTCTACTTTTGATTTTAATGCTCCGGCAGGAAAAACACAACCTCCGACACAAAATCAAACTGTGCAGCCACAACCAACTAAACCTGATGATTATGCTACGTTTGATTTTTCCGTTACTCCTAAATCTAAACCAACTTCGATAGTAAAACCACGAGTACTGGCACAGCCACAAAAACAACCTCCGGGTCCGCTATTTACTGGCGAAAATCCACCAGGAGTTAATGTTAATCGTGATGTTTTTGGATTGCCAATTTCTCCTCCTAGTGGGAAAATAGCAGGACAAGTACCTAAAACAATACCGGGGCAAGCACCGTCTTTATTTCCATCAAGAAATCAACCTATTGCTGGCCAAACAAGTAAATTATTTGTGCCTGGGGCACAACCTAAACTTACTCCTATAGAAGAAGTAATGCGGGATATATCATCTTTAGGTGCAGGTTATGTAAGAGGACGTACTGGACTTTCTACTTCTTTAACTACAGGCGACCCAACAATAGATGCGATATATACTAGACTTTCTCCAGAAGATAAAGTAAGATGGGATGAAAATATAGGGCCACCAAACAAATTAAATATTCATGAAAATAGAACTCTCGCTCAAGTAGGCGAATGGATAGGATGGGTACAGGGAGCAGGACAAATTTCAAGTCTTGCAAAAGGTGCTATTAAGAAATTTGCAACTAAAGAAGTTAGTACAGCAGTAGAAACTGGAATTTCTAAATTATCGCCAAGTATCTTCTATTCAGTTATGGGAACTCGTGAAAGCACTAAATTATTAACACCTATAGCATTAGGTGTTGGTGGTCAAACTGCATTAACGGAATCTTTAAATCAAATTTTCGATCATGGATATTTAGACCCGAAACAAATAGGAGAAGACGTTGCAATAAACGCAGGGTCAGTATATGCTTTTCCTGCCGTTGGTGTTTTATTCGCTAAGGGATTAGGTAGAGCGGCCAGCCTTGCACCTGAACTTTTGCGATATATTCCTCCAGCCATAGGTGGAATTCCTGGTGCCCCTAGAGAAGCAATAACTCAAGCCGTACAGAGAATAAAGCCGCTTCAAATCCCAATTTCTGTTTTCTCTTATGCCGCGCAACAGTTAAGGAATGCTTATGAAGTATCAGGAAAGATAGGGATAAAAATAGGTAGTAAAGCATTACAAGATCATTTATCTGGACTTAATACAATGGGAAAAACTATGGATGGATTATTAAGAATTCTTTCTAAACAAGCCTTTCCTTCTTATCTTTTTAGGGGAGCAGGGGGATTTCCTGAAGATTCTCCATTAAAACCGCAAATAATCTTACAAGCATTAGATCAACCAATATTACAGGTAAAAATTCCTACAGAAGTAGAAGGAGAAAGACCAGAATTTGTTCAACTTGGTGGAGGAATTTCAGGAAGAATTACACATAATTTCTTTGCAAATCAAATGGATAATATTTATCAAGAGATGAAAAGTTCTTCTTCTCCTATTGATAAAGCAAATGCTTGGCATGCTCTAAGAGTAGCGTCAAAATTAAGAAAGTTCGCTGGTCAAATGGGTCCAATAAGATATAAGTCTGTTGCAAATTCTATCGAGAGTCTTTTAAAATCAGAAAGATTCACTACAACATATCATAATGTTCAAAATAAATTAGATATTGCACCAACTGATGAAGGTAATTTTTTAATACTTATGAAAGATTTATTTAGAGAAGCAAGTTATAGTGGGGGAGCCGTTCAACAACTTTCAAGTAAATTCCGTATGGTAACTTCGCATTTATTATTAGGAATGTATAACTTTGCTTCTGGAATTACAGTTCTTAATAGGCTTGCTTTTCCTTTAGCGACTGAGGGTCCTGAATTAGTTGCAAAAGGTTTGAATGAAGCATTTGACAATACTGAATTATATCAAAGATTTGTTAGAATTTTAGGGATAGAACATCCTTCTACATCTTTAACAGAAGGGATGCAATCAAGATTAGCAAAATCCTCTTTCACTTTTTATAACAAAGCAGAAAGATATATGCTACCAACTACTGCAATTGCAAGATTTTATAAGTTGCGTGGACAGGGAGTACCATATGCACAAGCAGTAAATCAAGCCGTAGATTTTGCACGACAATTAAGAACTAGCATGACTTATGACATTCCACAAATTATTCGTGCTGGTGGTGGTAGATTAGGTGCAGTAATGAAAATGGGATTTCAGTTCTTTCCGTTTGCGTTTAAATCACTCCAATTTGCTAGTCAATTAGGATTAGAAGATTTTAGTAATTATATAGGTTATATGTTTATGATGGCAGGTATTAAAGGAGTACCTTTCGCTACTGCCATAGACCGTTCTATTGCTTTATATACAGGACATTCTATTTTAAATTCTGCATTAGCAAATCCTCAAATGCAACAAATATTAACAGGTATTCCCGGTGTAGCATTTGGAGTGGATTTAGGTTCTCGGCATAACTGGACTCAATCTTTAGTAGATAGAGTAATGGGAATGCAAGCAGCACCTTTTGCAAATTGGTCTGCTAACTTAATTAATGCTTATGGACAGTTACTATCTGCTCCAAACGGAGCAAATTTTATTCGCGCATTTAAAGTAAGCCTGCCATTAGGAATGGAACAACTTGTAAATGCTCTTGATGATGAAAAACATGGTGCAATTCTTGATGCTCGTGGATTTCCTGTTGTAAAACAACCAACAAGACAAGAATTAGGTCTTAAGGCGTTAGGTTTTTCGCCTATTAGAGAAACAGGAGAGAGAGCATTACAAAATGCTATATATATTGCGAAAACTAGACAAACACAAATAAAAGGTTCTTATGAAGATAATTATCGTCGCGCTATACAATCAGGAGATTCTAAAGAAATTGGTGATGCCGCAAGATTGGCAAAACAATATGGCGTAAGTGCGGCGACACTATCGGGAATAAGAAAAGATTTAAGAATGTCACCTTCACGACGTTTATTTAAGAAGACACCAAAAACTTTGCGTGAACAATTTAAGTGGCTCGTAGGTGAACAAACAGGAGTAAATAAATGAGCGTATTTCCAAATCCTCTACAGGCACAATCGAATCAATCATTATTTAATTCACAGAACTTAGACCCGATGACTGTGCTTGCATTATTACAGAAACTTTTCCAATCTCAAGGAGGTCAAGCACAATTAAATCCCAATAATTCACTATCGTTTAAGAATCCATCTGGATTTTCTCTTGCTGATAAAATTTCTCAGGCTGGTCCGCTTTCTGGCAATCCTCCTCCTTATAAACCTGGAACTTGGTCTGAACAATCTTATCAAGATATTCAAAACTTTATGAATAGACCGGATATGAAAAATATTGGACAGATTTTTATGATTTTAAATCTTCTAAATAGTATTAAGCAGGGGAATATACCGATGCAAACTGCAAATTTCAACTTCTAGGAGGGAGAATTAATACAATGAATGATTTAGAAAAAGGTTATATTGCTGGATTTTTAGAAGGAGAGGGATGCTTTACTCGCAGGAAAGATCATGGAATATATTATGCAGAAATAAGTGCTGGCCAAAAAGATTTTGAGCCACTAGAAAAAATAGCAAGTTTATTGGGTGGTAAAATTTATCAAATCTCAACTTCTAATTTGTATATTTGGAAACTTCTAAAAGAAAAAGAAATTTTCAATTTAATTGATGAAATCTATTTATTATTATCTAAAAGAAGAAGAGATCAAATAGATACTATGAAGAAATTTCATAAATCTAAAATTATTCAATGAGAATAGCATTTGTAAGTCTTTATGGTAACTTTAGCCCCATAGCAGAAAGAATCGGCCAAGAAATTGGATTTA
>Ga0187846_10001806_pt1 | contig 12007 bp, 11 predicted proteins | sample TC_taG_FD_161473 | JGI IMG/M metagenome (GOLD analysis project Ga0187846, IMG submission 161473) | Biofilm microbial communities from the roof of an iron ore cave, State of Minas Gerais, Brazil - TC_06 Biofilm (v2) | ecosystem: Environmental > Terrestrial > Deep subsurface > Cave > Wall biofilm... | reverse complement strand
CCACGTCGTAATCTGAATCCTTGCCTGCATCACCACGCGCACGGGAGCCAAATAGCACGACACGCTCAATCCGCTCGCCGTAAGCCTCATTGAGCATGGCGCGATAGCGCCTCAGGATCGGATCCTTAATCAAGGCCGACGCCATAAGATTATCCCGATTATCCGTTTCTCGCCGAGACCATATCACGATACCTCCTCGAGCCAGCATCGGCGAGCGAAGCAGCACCCACCACCTAGTGTTTATGAAACCCCCAACCCGATCAGCAAGAAAAATTGTGCATTCAATTGACGACACTAGCTTAATTCTGGCGGCCGCACGCTGGCGCTCAGCTATAATTCCAGCAATCGAGAGGCCCTTATAACGAATGGCCGAAGCTGGCGCCCATTACGTATTCGTTCTCAGTGCGAATCAGGCGCCCGCTGAGAATTCGTTCGATTCCAAATGGGCTGATATCGACCGTGCTGCTGCGGCCGTCGAGGATTAGTTCGGCCATCGCGGCTCCGACCGCCGGCGAGGTCTTGAAGCCAGTGCCGCTGAATCCTGCTGCCACAAACAAGCCCTCAACTCCGGGTACCCTGCCCAGGACCGCGCGCGAGTCGGGACTCACGTCGTAAATCCCGGCGTGCCCCTGTACGTACGCGGCGTGCTTCATAGCTGGCACGCGAACGGCGAGACGGCGCCGGACCTCGTCGATGAATTCGGGATCGTTCGTTTCGCGAAAATCGTCGGGGTTGGGCTCGACCTCGGGGCGCCATTCACCCAATCCGGCGAGCGTCAGATCGGAGCCGTGGGGTCGAAAATAGCTGCCGGCAATGCAATCAATATAAGCGATATGGTTGAGCGTGGGCGGGCGGCGGAAAAATGCAATTTGTGCGCGCTCGGCTTTAATTCCGATTTGCACGCCGAGCGGCGCCAGCAGACCATCGGTCCACGGGCCCGCCGCGACGCACACGGCGCTCGCACGCAACGTCCGCCCATTCGCTATCCGAACCCCAATCGCACGCCCGCCCTCAACCAGGATGCTAGCCACTTGCGAGTTCAAGACCAAATCCGCACCGCGCTGCTGCGCCGCGAGGGCCAGGCTTCTGGTAGTCGCGACCGGGTCAGCGTAGCCGCTCTGTGGCTCGTAAGCGGCAAGCGCAATATCGCCGATATTCACTGCGGGGTCGATTGTACGCAACTGCGCGGCGTCGCAGAGTTCGACCTCGACGCCTATATTTTTTATCATGGCGACGTTAAGACGTAGACGCGCGGCGTTGTCGTCGCCGGCCACGAGCGCAAAGCCGGTGCGGACGAAGCCACAGTCGCCGCCAACAATTTCGCGCCAATTGGCGAAATAGCTGAGGCTTTTCCACGCGAGTTCGACCTCGGGCGCAAAGGTATAATGCATCCTGATGAGCGCTCCTGAGCGTGCAGACATACCTCCGCAGACGCCGCCTTTGTCGAGGAGTGTGACCCGTGCATTGGAGCGCGCCAGATGAAACGCCAGGCTGCATCCGACGACGCCCGCGCCAATAACGATGACATCTGGATTTGACGAAATCGCCATAAGTGCCGATGAGGCGGCGGTACCCTCAGTAGAAGCCCGCCTTTTGCACTACGAAAGAGTACGGTAACCTAAGATACGCAATTTTTACCAGCGCGTCCGAAATGAGAATTTACTTTGACCATAATGCGGGCGGGCCGCTGCGGCCGGCCGCGCGCGAAGCAATGAAGCGGTTTATCTCCGGCGGCGGTGAAGGCAATCCTGCGTCGGTCCATTTATCGGGTCAGCGCGCACGGAGGTTGCTGGAGGGGGCTCGCGCTGAGGTGGCATTGCTGATCGGTGCACCGCCACGCAGCATCGTCTTCACCAGCGGTGGAACCGAATCGAACAACCTGGCGATCTTCGGAACACTCCATGATACGGCGCGCCGCCGCATCGTGACCTCGACTATTGAGCATTCCTCAATCCTCGCCCCGATTGCGGAATTGGAACGCCGCGGTTTCGAGGTGGTGCGGCTACCGGTTGACGGCGAGGGCAAGCTCCTGGTCAACGGAAATCTTGATGTAATTGATCAAAATGCCGCGCTGGTTAGCGTGGGACTGGCCAATTCTGAAGTGGGAACGATTCAGGCTCTCGACCAATTCGCACAAGCGGCGCAAAATGCCGGCGCGAATTTCCATATCGATGCAGCACAGGCGGTCGGGCGGATTGCGCTCTCGGTGGAAGAAAGCGGCTGCGATTTGATGACTATCAGCGCGCATAAATTTGGCGGGCCGGCCGGGATCGGAGCGCTATATGTGCGTCCCGGATGCAGCCTTGCTCCGCTGCTGCTGGGCGGTCCTCAGGAAGTGGGACTGCGGGCTGGGACACCGAATCTTTGTGGAGCAGTCGGATTCGGAGCGGCAGCGCACGAGATGATGACCTGTATGGCCGACGAGCAAGGGCGTATCGCAGGTCTCTCGCGCCGGCTGCTGACGCGGTTGCAAGATTCAATCAGCGGGTTGCGCCTTAACGGGCCGTGCCAGAGCCGCCTCGAAAATACGCTCAACCTGACCTTTCCAGGGGTACTCGGCGAAACTCTCCTGATAGCGCTCGACCTCGAAGGCATCGAAATCTCGATGGGGTCGGCATGCGCGGCGGGCGCGGTGGAACCATCGCATGTGCTGATGGCGATGGGCCGCAGTGCCATGGAAGCACGCAGTTCGATTCGTCTCAGTCTCGGCTGGAATACAACGTTAGTGGAGATCGAGCGCGCCGCTGAGATCATCCCGCGGGTATGGCGGCGCCTGTCCGCGGTGGAGCCCGAGGCCTTCTCAAGGCAGCACGCCGCGGAACACCAGCCATGAGTGCACGAGTCCTGGTCGCAATGTCGGGCGGGGTCGACAGCTCAGTTGCGGCGGCGCTGCTGCGCGAACAAGGTCATGAGGTTGTTGGCGTGGCGATGCGTCTCGCCCCGGAGCAGCCGCAGTCGGCTATCCGAGCGCGGCGGGGCACTTGCTGTTCTCATGACGATTTCGAAGATGCTCGGCGGGTGGCCGAACGGCTGGATTTTCCATTCTATGTTGTTGATCTGCGTGACGAGTTCGGCGCGAAAGTAATCCATAATTTTATCTCCGAATATCTGAATGGCCGCACTCCCAATCCCTGCGTGATGTGTAATCGCGAAATCAAGTTCGATCGGCTGTGGCAGCGCGCTGCAGCGCTTGAAGCTGATTTTGTCGCCACCGGCCATTACGCGCGGATCGAACGCGACGAAACCGGCAGCTTCCACTTGTTGCGCGCATCCGACGGATCGAAGGACCAGTCGTACTTCCTGTTTACACTGGGACAGCGAGAGATGGCGCGAACCCTATTTCCGCTCGGCAGCCTGAGCAAGAGTCAAGTGCGGGCATTGGCGCGAACGCTCGGATTGGCTAACGCCGACAAGCCTGAGAGCCAGGAGATCTGCTTCGTGCCGGATGGCAATTACGCCGCGTTTGTTGCGCAAAACGCGCCGTTGGAGCGCATTCGCCCCGGCGCTATCCGCGATAGCAGCGGCGAGCAACTGGCTCGCCACAGCGGTGTTCATCAGTTCACGGTGGGCCAGCGGCGCGGCCTCGGAATTGCCAGCAGTGCGCCGTTTTACGTGCGCACGATTGATGCTGATACTGGAGATGTCACGGTCGGTCGCCGCGGCGATTTAGTCTCGGCGGGATTGATAGCGGGGATGGTGCGGTTGACTCGTCCAGCGCTCTTAAGCTGTGACGAAATCCCGGTTGAGGTGAAAGTCCGCTACCGGCATCCACCGCTACCATCGACCTTACGGATTCTCGCTGAGGGACGTGCGCAAGTACGATTCCGCAGCGGAGGCCCGGCGGTGACGCCTGGGCAAGCTGTTGTCTTCTACCGCGGAGACGAGGTGCTCGGCGGCGGCATCATCGAAACCGGATTGGAACGTTAGTATGCGCTTTGCCATCGCGACCCTGGGCTGCAAGGTCAATCAGTACGATTCCGCGATAATCGAAGCGCGGCTGCTTGCACTCGGAATGGAACGGACGGGGTTCGACCGGCCGGCAGAAGTTTATATCGTGAACACCTGTACCGTCACTCACCGGGCCGACGCTGAGAGCCTTCGGCTTGCGCGCCGGGCACGCAAGCTCAACCCGGCGGCCCGCGTGATCATGACCGGATGTCTGGCCCAGGCTAATCCGCAGAGTCTCGCCCAAGCGCACGAAGTCGATGCCGTCATTGGCCTTGGCCGTGTCGGCGACCTCGAACGGGCAGCACTCAGCGGCATCGGCGAGCGTGTAATGGTCTCCAACCTGCGCAAGTATGTTGCGCCGATTGAACTCGGCGCGGCCGCGCTGGATGGCCACACGCGCGCATTCCTCAAGGTGCAGGAAGGATGCGACCAGTTCTGCTCGTTTTGCATCGTGCCGATCGCACGAGGCCGATCACGCAGTATTGCGCCGAGGCGGATTTTTGAGGCCCTCGACACCCTTGCCGCGCGCGGGTTTAAGGAAGTAGTCATCTCGGGAGTCCACCTGGGAGGGTACGGCCGCGATCTCGATCCACCTGTCGAGCTTGAGCAATTACTAGAGATGTTGGCTGAGCGATGCCCGATCGAACGGGTGCGGGTCAGCTCACTTGACCCGGAGGAGCTGAGTGACAGAATCATCAGAATCGTGGCCCAGAGTTCACGCTTTTGCTCCCATCTGCATCTGCCGCTGCAGGCCGGTGAAGACCTGACACTGGCCCGAATGCGCCGCCGCTACACCGCGGCTTATTTTCGCGAGCGGGTCGAACGAGTGCTCGCGGCAATGCCAGATGCTGCCATTGGCACTGACCTGATAGCCGGGTTTCCCGGTGAAACCGCCCGACAATTCGAACAATACTTTAATTTCGTCGACCAATTGCCGTTGGCCTATTTTCACGTCTTTCCTTATTCGGTGCGCCCCGGCACGAGCGCCGCAAAGTTGGGCGGGCGCGTGGCCGCTTCTGAGGTGAAACGGCGGGCGGCGCTGATGCGTGAACTGGGGGAACACAAGCGGCGCCGGTTTGCCGCCGGTTGGATTGGTAAAAGACTTAAAGTATTACTTGAAGAAGTAATGCCGGAGGGGTGGCTGCAGGGCTACAGCCGAAATTACGTCTCTGTATTGACTGAGGGTAGTCCTGAACTAACAAATTGTGAAGTGGAGGTCGAAGGCAGGTTTGCTCAGGGGTCTCAACTGGTTGGCCAGCTGGTTCACGCGCCCGCCGCGGCCGCGCCAGCCACCGCCCGAATCACCGCGTGATAGCCCCGGCGCCGAACTAGAGCGCACCCTCGGCTATCGTTTTTCGCGGCCGGACTTGTTGCTGATTGCGTTGACGCATCCGAGCGCCGCAGCGGCCGGCGAGCCGCATTACGAACGGCTGGAGTTCCTGGGCGACGCCGTGCTGGATCTCGCCATCGCGGATCTGTTGATGCGGCGCCTGCCTGAGGCCAAGGAAGGGACACTCTCCAAAGAGCGCGCCTCAATCGTCAATGGGCGAACGCTTGCGCTCAAAGCACTCGAGGTCGGCTTGAGTGACAAGCTACGGCTCGGCAAAGGAGAGGAAAAGAATGGCGGGCGTGACAAGACCTCGATTCTGGCCGCCTCCTTCGAGGCAATCATCGGCGCAATCTACACCGATGGCGGTCTGCAGGCGGCGCAGCGGGTGGTAGAAGCGCTGTTTGTCACCGAAATTGGCGGACCCTCAGCAGAGCGGGATTATAAGACGGAGTTGCAGGAAATCTCCTATCGCCGGTTCCGCGCGCAGCCCATCTACGAGTTGCTCGCCGCGCGAGGACCGGATCATGCCAAACGATTCACCACTCGAATTCGAATTGCCGGACGGGAGCTGGGGATCGGCGAAGGCGCCAGCAAGAAACAGAGTGAACAGGCGGCGGCCCGGGCAGCCCTCAATCAAATCGAGCAGGAGCGGCAGTAACGACCTGAGCTACGACTTGTCCGGCGATGATATCTTGGCGCTGTCGGGCGATCTGATTTAACTGCGATATCAAGTTCGAGCTGATTTCAATCAATTAGGCAATTACGTCACTACGATGGAAGCTGAACCTCAACCGCATGCCGGATGTGCCCATCCGGGTAACGTGACCGAAGTTAGCCCGTATCGTGCCGGATTCGTGGCTATCGGTGGGCGCACCAATGTAGGCAAATCGACCCTGGTTAACCGAATCGTTGGACAGAAGGTCGCGATCGTGACGCCGAAGCCCCAAACCACCCGCCGCCGTATTATCGGGGTGCGTACTGACCGCGACGCTCAGCTTATCCTGATCGACACTCCCGGTCTTCATGAACCACGCCGCCCGCTCAATCGCCGTATGGTCGATACAGCGCGGCGATGCCTGAGTGAAGGGGAAGTGATTGTGGCTGTGATAGAAGCCGGGAATGGTCTGCATGACAGCGATCGTCGTTTTTTGACTCAAGTGACCAGGTTCGCTCGTCCCGTGGTCGTGGCGGTCAATAAGATCGACCTCGTCAGGCGCGACTCGCTGCTGCCGCTTGTCGAACAGGCGCATCAGGCTATCCCTGGCTCCGAGATCGTCCCGGTCAGTGCACGCACCGGCGAAAACGTCGATGAACTGTTGCACGTGGTCAAGCCGCTCCTGCCAGATAGCAGACCGCTGATGCCATCAGAGGAATATACTGACCAGAGTGAGCGCATGCTGAGCGAAGAGATCGTTCGGGAAAAGCTCTTCATTGGGATGCAGCAGGAAATTCCTTTCTCCACTGCGGTCACCATCGAACAGTTCAGCGACGATCCGGTGCGCAACCTGACACGGATATCGGCAGTGATTATCGTCGAGCGTGACACGCACAAGGGGATGGTGATTGGCGCAGGCGGGCGAATGCTTAAGGAGATTGGTACCCGGGCACGCCTGGAACTCGAACAGCTCCTCGGGCGACGCATCTTCCTCGAACTGCATGTCAAAGTCGAAAAAGGATGGACCAGCGACCCGCGTAAACTCAAAGAACTGGGACTGTGAATGATTCCGAAACCTAATGGATCCGTTGACTTCGGGGCATGGACGGGCGATCGCCCGGTTGTCACGCTTACGGGCCGCGCCAATGTCGGTAAATCCACGCTATTCAACCGAATCGTGGGCGCCGCGCGCGCGATCATCAGCCCGATTGCAGGCACCACACGGGACCTTAACGTTGCAATAACTTCGCACGATGGCTGCGAATTCGTCGTGGTCGACAGCGGCGGCCTTGAGCTTTACGCGCGCGAACCCGCAGCTGAGCGAGCGATGGAAGAGGCTTTGCGTGCGCTCGGCGGCGCCGACTTAGTCGTCTTCGTGATAGATGGGCGAACTGGAGTTTCAAGCGGTGACGAGGACGCCCTCGCACTGGCGCGCCAAACCGGCCGTCCTATGATTGTCGCGGTCAACAAGGTTGATAATCAGCGGCGGGAGGCGATGGCGGCCGAGGCCTGGTCGCTCGGCGTAGAATCCGTAACCTTCGTTTCTGCGGCTCATGGGCGTGGAGTAGGGGAGTTGCTTGATCAAATTCGTGCCCATCTGCCCGCACGGGAACTGCAGCCTGAGCGCAGCCCGATCCTGCGCCTTGGGCTGATCGGCCGTCCCAATGTCGGCAAATCGTCGCTGCTTAATCGGCTCTCCGGTTTTGCGCGAGCAATCGTCGATGAGCATCCGGGGACTACGCGGGACCCGGTCGAAGTGACAGTCCAGATCGATGAACACACTCTCCTCCTCATCGACACGGCTGGCATCCGACGCCCCACGAGAGTTGAAGGAGAACTTGAACATCATGCGGTCGGACGCGCGATTTCAACTATTCGGCGCGCCGACGTGCTGGCGCTTGTCGTCGATGCGGCTGAGGGATTTACCGATCAGGATGCGCGCCTTGCACGTCTGGTCGACAGCAATGACCGCGCGCTGGTGGTCGTGTGCAACAAATGGGACGTTGCATCCAAGGCCGGCCGGCGTGTTCCGGCCTTTGTCCGAGAGACCGGGCATCGTTACCCGTTTCTGGATTTTGCGCCCGTAGTTATAACGTCGGCTCGCACGGGTGATGGCGTTAACCAGATCATTCCAGCGGCGAGCCGGGCAGGCGAGGCATGGCGGTCTGAGTTCCGGACCGTGACACTCAATCGTATTCTAGCTGAAGCGATCGCAGCCCTTGATCCGCCATTGGTCGGAACTCGGCGGCTCAAGCCGATGTACGTAACTCAGGTGGCGAACACGCCTCCGCGGCTCGCAATCTTCTGTAATCTCGAGCGTGACATTCCCTCTCACTATGTGCGTTTCCTGGAAGGCCGCTTTCGCGCCGCACTCAGCTTGGAAGGTAGCGGCACGCCGCTTCGCCTCGAGTTCCGCCGCGCGCGCAAGTCGCGCACCGGTAGAGACCGCTTGCGTAACACACCGCTGAGTTCGGAATCGCATGCGGAGCAAGATTCCGAACAGGATTAAGCGTTCACTTCGATACGGTTGCCTCATCAAAACACGACGATAACCAAAAAACATGTCTGACTGGGATCCGGAACTTTATAATCGCTTCAGCGGATACCGCAGTGAACCCGTGACGATGATGCTCCGGCGTTTGCAGCTTGGGCCGCGCGAGCGAATTGTCGATTTGGGTTGCGGAACCGGCGAGCACACAGTCGAACTCGCTCGCCGCAGCCCAGACGGTTTTGTGGTCGGAGTCGACTCGTCGCCGTCGATGATCGAACGCGCCTTGAAGTTGCACGAAACGCTCGGTCCGGAACTTCGCCAGCGGCTCCAATTCGAACTTGCCGATTTTCGAGACTTTGAAGCCGACCGCGAGTATACCGTTGTCTTTTCCAATGCGGCGCTGCAATGGGCAAGCGATCATCGCCGCATCCTCGCGGCAGCGTATCGCGCGCTGCGCGACAACGGGCGCCTGACGATTCAAATTCCGGCCAATGAAAATGAAACGGCTCAGTCCACGATGCGCCAAATGGCAACTGAGGCGCCATGGAATGCCACGCTCAGTGAGGTTCGGACTCCGTCTGACGAGAACGTATTGCCGGCCAGTGACTATGCTGAGATCTTGACCGCGATCGGATTTTCCGAAGCGAGTTGCTTCTACCACACTTTTCATCATCCTATGCGCACCCCCGGCGAGGTAGTGGAGTTCTGCCGAAGTACTTCTTTGCGACGCTTCCTCGACCCGCTTCCGGCTGCGCAGCATTCCTACTTTGTCGCCGAACTAACCCAGCGTTTGGAAGCCGCCTACGGCACCTGTGGTCCGCTTACGTTCAATTTCCGCCGGCTGTTCTTATGGGCCCGGCGGGTGGATGATTCGCGAGACCCGGCCAACTGATTTGGACCGCATTGGGGCGCAATCTGACGACCGTGCTGAAGCCAGTAATCAAACCGGCGCTCATTGCTCACGGCGGTGCGGGCGGGCGCGCGCCTGCTTCTGAACGCCCTGAACGGCAGCGAGGTTTGGTGGCAGCGGTAGAGCGCGGCGCAGGAATCTTGCGAGAGGGCGGCAGTGCGATTGACGCGGTCACTTCGACTGTCGTGGCATTGGAAGATCATGGCCTTTTCAATGCCGGCTATGGCTCAGTGCTTACCCTTGAAGGCCGGGTCGAGATGGACGCGGCAGTAATGGTGGCTGAACAGCAGGCGGACCAGGCGCATTCAAATCCTAAAGCACGAAGGAAAACCAGAACCAGTGTGCGCGCCGGCGGCGTAGTCCTCGTCAGCAGGCTGGCTAACCCGATTCTGCTGGCTCGGTTTGTGATGGAACGAACCCCTCATGTCCTCATTGGAGGCGCAGCGGCTGAACGTTTGGCGCGGGAGGCAGGAATTCGGATGTGCCGACCGGAACAACTCGTCACTGAGCGAGCACGTAGTCGCTTGCTGGCTGCTCTTCAGACGCCCAGTAAGGCTTCAGCACATCACGGCACGGTCGGCGCCGTTGCGCTTGACCGGTCTGGTAATCTCGCCGCGGCGACCTCAACGGGTGGTGTTTCGGGAAAAATGCCGGGGCGGATTGGAGATTCGGCGATCATCGGCGCGGGATTATACGCCGCCGCAATTGGTGCCGCTTCCGCCACGGGCACCGGAGAAGCAATAATGAAGGCCTGCTTATGCCGCGAGGCGGTCAGACTCCTCAGCGCCCGCGTACAGAGAGCTGCCGTGCAGGCGATCGATGATTTTTATAATGCAACCGGTGGTGAGGCGGGACTGGTGATGGTAGATTCCCAAGGGCGTTGTGGTTATGCGCATAACGCGCAGGCGATGGAAATTGCGTTATTCGAGCCACCTGGAGATATCCGCCACCTAATACTAGATCCTATCGGCTAAAGGTCCGAGCGGTCGTCCGCTTAAGGGCTGCGCACAGTTCGAGGCCATCTTGCGTTTGTGACGGCATGCTTCGTCGGGCAGCCGCGGGACTTCGTCACAATCGCTCTGTCGAGAGCATTTGTATCTGCGGCAATGGTCGAAATAACCGTTATTGTTGCTGATAGAACCGTGAAGCTGGCGATGAACTGATAGAAGCTGCGAAATCATCATTGCAAATCAAGGAGGAAGTCTCGCGCTGCGATCGTTCAGTTTTCCTCGTGCGGCTGCTGGTGTCGCTAATACTACTCGTCTGGGGATTGGCCATGATCGCGCCAGGAGTGCGCTGGGCGGCGGGTTGGTGGATCGCGAGCGGCGTCGTTGTCCTGGCGATAGGCGCTATTCTTTTTGCTGGCAGCTCTTTGATTACGCCGTTTGTGCCTGGGGGTCGTAAAATTCGGTTAAGCTCGCTCCAGCCATCTCTCAGGGTTCGGCAGTTTTACCTTGATTGGGCCGTGCAGGGCCGAATTGCCCCTCTCTCACGAGTCTACTAATCTAGGGATCGATGCCCATTTATGAATACGAATGTGCCGATTGTGGGCGCACCGCGTCGCACGTGGTGCTCGGCTCCGAGCAGCTTCAGCATCCCGACTGCCCGCGATGCGGCTCATTACAGACCCGGCGGGTTATGTCCTCATTCGCGGTGATGGAGAGTGAAGCGGGCCGCTTGAACAATTTCGATACTACTAAACCGCGAGACGAGTCCTTCTATCGTGACTCGCGCAACGTAGGCCTATGGGCCAAGAAACGTGCGCGCGAACTGGATGTTGACCTGGGCTCGAAATTTGACGACACCGTGGAACAGGCGCGCACGGGCAAGTTAATCAAAGATATGACCTAATTCCGCGACCGTGGTTAAAAACAGCATGGACGATCAAAAGGACCGCTTTGGCGACAAGATTCGGGACCTCGAGAAGGTTCGCGAGGATCAATGGGCGCGCGATCAGGATCGAGTGCTACTGGAAAAAATGCGCGCCCAGCAACATGCCGCCCTCCATTGCCCGCGATGCGAGGCGCAGCTGGTGGCCCAAGCTGGCGGCGAATTAACTATCATGGCATGCCCTAACGGGCATGGCGCCTGGCTGGAAGGGGCCACATTGGAGCGATTGGTCGACGAAAAAAAATGACAGGAGCGCGAAGGCGCGACTGTCATCCTGAACGAAGCGAAGGATCTACGCGAAGCGATTCTCCGATCAGCGCGAAGGCGCGACTGTCATCCTGAACGAACTGCACCAGGCGGAGTGTAACGAAGGAATAACTTGCGTATGTACACAGACTACGGTGTCCTGCTGGCGCTTACGGTCATCGGACTATTGTTCATGGCCGCGATGATAGGCTTACAGAAGCTTCTGGCGCCAGCTAATCCATTCCGGCGCAAGCTGATGCCGTATGAATGCGGCGAGCCGCCGACCGGCGGCGCGTGGATAAACTTCAATGTCCGCTTCTACTTGATTGCACTTGTATTTGTAATATTCGAGGTCGAAGTGGCTTTTATCTACCCCGTCGCGACTGTCTACCTTGACTGGATTCAGCGCGGCCAACGCTGGTTCGCGCTGAGTGAGATACTGATTTTCCTGCTCATTCTGTTTGTTGGATTGGTCTATGTATGGGTAAAGCGAGACCTCGAGTGGATCAAGAAAGTTCCCGACCAGGATAATGTGAT